>Ga0070717_10000114_pt1 | contig 62795 bp, 66 predicted proteins | sample LARL113metaG_FD_71366 | JGI IMG/M metagenome (GOLD analysis project Ga0070717, IMG submission 71366) | Corn, switchgrass and miscanthus rhizosphere microbial communities from Kellogg Biological Station, Michigan, USA - LAR L11-3 metaG | ecosystem: Host-associated > Plants > Roots > Rhizosphere ...
CTCAGGATGACGGCGTGTCGCCTTTCAACGCCTCCTCGAACGTGTCGGCGAAGCGGATCCGCTTCCGCTCCTTCTCCGCGGCGTTCAGCGTCAGGTTCGTGCCGTCGGTGGCCGTGGCGATGGCCGCGTCGAAGGCGTGGTTCACGTCGTCCTGCGACGCCATCACCATGTCCTTGTGCTGCGCGCGGTACTGGATCGCGGTGAAGCGGGCGTAGAGCTCGAGCGTCTCGTCGACCGCGTCGGCCGCGGCGGCGTTGCCGTCCTTCTGGTGCTGCCAGAGGCGCCAGAAGAGGTTCGCCTTGTAGTCGCCGTAGATCGAGAAGCCAAACAGGCGGATGACCTCGATCGGCTCGCCGACGGCATCGGCGATCTTCTGCAGCACCGCCTGCGCGTCGGCGGCGTTCGCGTTCTTCTCCACGATCGGCTGCATCAGCGGGATCCAATCGACGATGCCGCGCATCTCCAGCTCGCGCAGCTTGGCGATGCGGTCGCCGAAGCGGGCGATCAGCATGGCCTGGTTGATCCAGTCGACGACGCGCTCGAACGGGTACAAGCTGCGCAGCGTGAGCACGGCCGGGTCGGCGCTGGCCATGTGCTGCACGTCGTCCATGCCGAGCTCCGCGAGGATGTCGGCGGTGTCGTCGTCGATGCCGTCGATGAGCTGCAGCTCTTTCGGCTGGGTGACGGGCTTGTTGCGGCTGAACAGCTGGATGGCCTTGTCCTGCAGCTGCTCGACGAACAGCGGGTAGAAGAGACCGACCATGAATTCCGCGTAGGTGTGCGCCTCGGTGAAGTACTTGGTGAGGCCGACGAAGTAGCCGAGCATCAGCGCGACCGTGGCGCGCATGGCCGCGGTCAGGAGGAAGCGCGCGTGCAGCTGGCCGGAGTTGAGGCGGCCGATCGTGCGCAGGACGATGAGTGTGTAGACGCCGAGGCCGGCGAAGACGAGCCCTTCCTCGCCGCCGGAGAGCTTGCTGTCGATCAGCAGCAGGCCGCCCTTCGACACCGCCGCGGGGATGCACAGCACCGCGGTCAGCACCGCCGCCGCCCAGAACGTCTGCGAGAACTTCGGCTGGTGCGGCGCGAAGTCGTCCGTCCCGTTCTCGTTGACCTCGACCGGCGGCGACGGGCGTCCCCAGGCGCGGTGGAAGTCGGCGAGGAACTGCCGGTACTGCAAGGCGACGTTGGCGCGGTCCTGATAGCGCGCCGAGAGGCTCAGGACGTGATACAGCAGCCCGACCAGGCCCGGCAGCGGCACCAGCACCCACAAGACGCGGTGCTGCAGGCACGCGTAGATGGCAATACCGGTGGCGGCGAGCGAAAAGATGACGACGAGGGCGCTTCGGAATTTGTCGGCCATGCAAAGGAGTGGCGCGAACTGCGCGATTCCCTACCCTCGCGTCGCAGCGAAATGACGGCGTGCGCTTCGGAAGAAAGGGGGCCGTTGTATCGAAATATCGCCGCGTGCCTCGAAAGAGACGGGCCGGTCATATCGAAATGACGCCGCGTGCCTCTAAAGAGACAGGCCGGTCGTATCGAAATGACGCCGTGTGCCTCGAAAGAGACAGGCCGGTCGTATCGAAATGACGCCGTGTGCCTTGAAAGAGACGAGCCGGTCGTATCGAAATGACGCGCTCTGCCTTTCGAATGAAGCCCCGTCTTCTTCGAAATGACGCGGTCAGCCTTCGAAAGCATGCGCGTGTCATCGTCAAATGATGCCGCTGTCATTTCGATGGCACACGCTTTCATTTCGAAGCGATCGAGGCGTCCTATCGAAGGCGCACGCGGTCATTTCGATGCGATCGAGGCGTTCTATCGAAAGGCGCACGCTTTCGTTTCGGAAGCACGGCCGTCATTTCGAAAGCACAGCCGGTCATTCGCAACGGAACCGCCGTCATCCTGAGCTCAGCGAAGGGTCTCCGAATGCGACACCGTTGCATTTCGAGATGCTTCGGCGTCTTCGCAGCCTCAGCATGACGTTGCGCGGATGGTGCTTACCCTTCCTCCACATACGCCGCGAGCTTCTCGCGAAGCGCCTGCGGCACCGGCGTGGGCGCGAACTCGCCTTTCTTCACGGCCACCACGATGTACTTTCCGCCGGCCACGACGCGCTCGGGCTGTTCCTTGCGGCGCACTTCGAAGTCGATGTGGATCGACGTCGTGCCGATCCTGCCGAACCACGCCTCCACGACGAGCAGGTCGTCGAGCATGACCGGAACGTGGAAGTCGCATTCGACGTGGACGCGCGGCAGCCAGACCCCGACCTCGTCGAACATCTCCCGGTACGACAGGCCGCACGAGCGGTACAACTCGGCCTCGGCCAGGCCGAAGAAGCGCAGGTACGCCTGGTAATTGATGATGCCGGCGGCGTCGATGTCCTCCCACCGGACGTACTCCTCGATCGAAAAACGCATGTCGATAGAATGCCATCGATGAAGCGCTTCCTCATTCTTTTCGCACTCCTCGCCACCACCGCGCTCGGCGCCGAGCCGCGGCGCATCGCCGTCAAGGCCGCGCGCGTCATCGACGGCCGCGGCAACGTCGTCGCGCCCGGCGTCGTCGTCGTGCGCGGGAACAAGATCGAGTCGGTCGGCACGGCCGCCCCCGCGGACGCGCAGGTCATCGACCTCGGCGACTCCACGATCCTGCCCGGCCTCATCGACGCGCACGTCCACACGCTCCTGCAGGGCGACATCACCGCGGCCGACTACGACGAGCAGCTCTTCCGGGAGTCGCTGCCGTACCGCGCGCTGCGGGCCACGAAGGCGCTGCGCATCGCCCTCTCGCACGGCTTCACGACCGTGCGCGACCTCGAGACCGAGGGGGCGATGTACACCGACGTCGACCTCAAGAAGGCCGTCAACGCCGGCATCATCGCCGGGCCGCGCATGGTCGTCTCGACGCGGGCCATGTCGGTGACGGGCGGCTACGGCCCGAGCGGCTACGCGCCCGACGTCACGTACCCGATGGGCGTGCAGATCGTCGACGGCGTCGAGAACGGGCGCAAGGCGGTGCGCGAGCAGATCGCGCACGGCGCCGACTGGATCAAGGTCTACGCCGACCGCTCCTACTTCGTCGACAAGGACGGCACGCTCTCCTCGATCCCGACGTTCACGCTCGAGGAGATGAAAGCGATCGTCGACGAGGCCCACCGGCTGCGGCACAAAGTCGCCGCGCACGCGATGGCGCGGCCGGGGATCTCGAACGCGCTGAACGCCGGCGTCGACTCGATCGAGCACGGCATCTCCATCCCGAAAGATCTCCTCGACATGATGGTCGCGAAAGGCGTCTACCTCTGTCCGACGCTGACCGTGACCGAGGTCGTGGCGCCGGGGCGCGGCGGCGTCTGGCTGAAGATCCCGGAGTTCCACCACGACAGCTTCCAGCGCGCGCTGCGCAAGGGCGTGAAGATCGCCTTCGGCACCGACGCCGGCGGCTTCGACTGGAGCGCGGTGAACGAGGCGAAGGAGTTCGAGTACGAGACGCGCTTCGGGATGACGCCGATGCAGGCCATCGAGTCGGCCACGCGCGTGGCCGCGGAGCTGCTCGACATGAGCGACCGCGTCGGCACGCTCGAGCCGGGGAAGCTCGCCGACCTCGTGGCCGTGCCGGGCAACCCGCTGCAGGACATCACGGCCATGGAGCGCGTCAGCTTCGTGATGAAGGACGGTGTTAACCAAACCGGGGTCGCCCCGTAATAGCGTCCGGATTACGGAGGCTTTCTCATGGATGCTGTCTATGTCTTGATTCCCATCGTCATCTCGGTCGGCTTCTTCGCCATGATCGCGTTCGTCGTGTGGGCGAAGTCGCACACGAAGACGCAGGAAGCGCGCTACAACGCCGAGGTGCAGACGAAGCTGATCGACCGCTTCGGCTCGGGGCCGGAGATGATCGATTTCCTGAAGTCGCCGGAAGGGCAGCAGTTCGCCACCGGCATCAGCAAGCTGCCGAAGCTGGCCGCGCGCGACCGCGTGGTCGGCGGCTTCACCCGCTCGATTTTCCTGACCTTCCTCGGCCTGGCCTTCCTGGCGCTCGAGTTCACGAACATGGAGAACCCGGGGTTCCTCATCGCCGGCGCGATCCTGACGGCCCTCGGCCTGGCCAACCTCGTTTCGGCGATCATCGCGCTGAAGCTGACGAAGCGGATGGGACTGGGGGACGACAACGGCGACGGCGTTGCCAACGCCGCCGACCCGCTCAACGTCTGACGGAGATGACTGCCGACATCATGTTCGCGCCGGCTTCCTTCGCCCTAGCGCACGCCGATACGGAACGGCGCTCGCCGAAGGCCCCGCTGGACGAAGCGCACTTCGAGGCGTTCTACCGCAAGACCGCCGGCGGCGTCTGGTCGTACATCTACCGCCTCACCGGCGACCCGACGCTCGCGGACGACCTGCTGCAGAAGACGTTCTTCCGCTTCATCCGCAACAATCCGGCGCTGGCGAACGACGACCACATGCGCCGCTACATCTACAAGACCGCGACGAACCTGGTGTTCGATCACTTTCGCGAGAGCAAGCGCGAGCGCGGGCGGCCGCAGGAGCTGCCGCCGTCGGAGCTGCGCGCGGACCGCGGCGAGCTGCGCCACGACATGATGCGCGTGTTCTCGCAGCTCAAGCCGCAGGAGCGCGCGCTGCTGTGGCTGGCGCACGTGGAAGGCTCCTCGCACGAGGAGATCGCCGAGTCGCTCGGGCTGAAGACGAAGAGCATCAAGGTGATGCTGTTCCGGGCCCGCAAACGCCTCGGCGAGCTGCTGACGAAGAAGGGGCTGGCTCCATGAACGACACTTGCCCGTTCGAGCCGAACGTGCTCGCCGCCGCGGAGAGCGGCACGTGGAGCGAGGCGCTGCGCGGACACATGGCGTCGTGCGCCGACTGCGCCGCCGCCGCCGAGGTGGCGTCGTGGATGAACGACTTCGCCAGGCGCGACGACCGCGAGCACATCCTCCCCGATCCCGCGGTGCTCTGGCTGAAAGCGCGGCTGCTGGGGACGAGCGCCGCGGTGGAGCGCGCCGCGCTGCCGATCACGCGCTCGCTGATCGCCGCGTACCTCGTCATCGCCGCCGGCTGGGCCGCGCTGCTGACGTGGAAGTGGAGCGCGCTCGTGGCCTGGATGCAGGCGCTGAACCCCGGCCGCATCGCCGCCGGCACGGTCGCCGCCGGCAGCGCCGCGACGCTGTCGATGACGGTGCTGATCACGCTCGTGCTGCTGGCCTCCGCGACGGTGATGGTGGCGTTCCATACGATTCTGGCAGAGGAGTAACGCCGGCGTCCTCGCCGGCTGGCGCGCAGGCGTCCCGCCTGCGCTCATGGGAGGCGGCGAGGACGCCGCCTGGCCAGCCGCCGGGACGGCGGCGCTCCAAGTCCGCGTGACCCAACGCGAATCGTCTCCCGTGCGTATGCTTTCATCATCATGAATTCCGCACGACGCCTCGCGATCGTTCTGCTGCTCCTCGCGGCCTCCGCGAACGCGGCCACGAAGACGTGGACCGGCGCGGTGAACAACCGCTGGTCGGTCGGCGGGAACTGGAGCGGCGGCGTGCCGCCGGTGAACGGCGACGCGCTCGTGTTCGGAGGCGCGAACACGAACCTGCAGAACGACATCGCCGGCACGCTGGCGGTCGACTCGATGACGTTCACCGGCGGGGTCGACTATTCGCTCGACGGCAACCCGATCGCGCTCGCCCACGGCGTCAGCGCGCCGTGCTGCGGCGGCGATTTTCTCACGCTCACGCTTCCCATCACCCTCACCGCATCGCAAACATTCGACGGCGGGAACAGGAGCTTTTATGTCGCCGGGCCGGTGAACCTCGACGGATTCACGCTGCAGTTCGCGCCGAACGGCGTCATCTTCCCCGGCTCGTTCGCCGGCAGCGGCAACGTCAGCTTCGCGAGCGGCGCGTACTTCTCCGGATCGAGCACGGCCGCGGGGACGATGACCGTCTCCGGCCCGTTGCAGTTCACCGGCAACGTCACGAACACGCAGCTCACGAAGAACGGCTCGGTCATGCAGGCGGTCAACACCCTCGCCGACGTCGCGCTGCACGGCACGGCTCTCAGCATCACGCACGCCATCGGCATTCCGGGCGGCTACGCCGGTCCGGACATCCTTCATACCGGCAATCTGCTCATCGACCAGGGGAGCGTCTCGTTCAGCGCTCCCGGCCAGCAGATCATCGCGAACGGCAGCGTCACGCTCGCGAGCCCCACGCTCAACCTCGGCATCTCCCCGCTGATCGTCCAGCCGGGGCAGTCGATCACGCTGATCGACAACGACGGCACCGATCCCGTTCAAGGGACGTTCCTCGGTTTGCCCGAGGGCGCGGTCTTCAACGCGGGATCGGTGCAGTACCGGATCAGCTACAGCGGCGGGACAGGGAACGACGTCGTCGTCACGGTGCTGGGGATCAATTCGATTCCGGCGACGAGCGGCGCGCTGCTGCTCCTGCTGGGCGCGGTGCTGGCCGTCGTCGGCGTCTGCAAAACCTAGAACGTCCCCCAGATCAGCACGCGCTTGTAGGTGTAGAAGAACGGCCGCGCGTCGCCGAGGGCTTCGGCCACGCGCGCGCTGTAGCGCTCGAGGAACTCGGGGAAGCGCTCGCCGAGGCGGCGCTCGTAGTCGGTCAGCAGCGCGCCGCGGACCCATTCGACGACGTGGTGCGCCGACGGCAGCTGATGGCCGTAGACCTGCAGCCGCACGTGCTGGCGGCGGTAGCCGAGGTCGTTCAGCAGTGTCGCGTAGCGCTCGGGCGGCAGCACGTAGTCGGCGCGAGGCTCGATGCCGAACTCCTCCGCGAGCTTCGCCGCGATCGCGTGCGACGGATGGTCGTCGTTCGCCGGCATCTGCACGGCGAGCTGTCCGGTCTCGGACAGAAATCCGGTCAGGCGCCGGAAGAGCGACTCGTGATCCCCGACCCAATGCAGCGCGGCGTTCGAGAAGATCAAGTCGTACGGCTGATCGGTGACGAAGGCCTCGACCGTGCCGTGCTGGAAGCGCAGCATCTCGCCGCCGAAGTGTCCGGCCTTGAGCAGCATCGTCTCGCTGCTGTCGATGCCGATCGTCTCCGCGGCGGCGAGGTGCTCGTGCAGCTTGCGCGTCAGCTCCCCCGTGCCGCAGCCGAGGTCCGCGACGCGCATGCGCGGGCGATGCTCGACCAGCGCGGCGAGATCCCAGAACGGCTGCGCGCGCTCGTCCTTGAAGCGTTCGTATTGCTCCGGCGTCCACATCAGCGCAGCGCGTCCCAATTCATGATCGCATTCATCACCAGCGCGTACGACCCCTGCGTGTTCGCGCGCCACATCGGATTGTTGGCGAAGAGAAGGATGTGTCCCTTGCCGCGCGGCGCGTCGATGACGACCGCTTTCCCCGCGAGCTCCTCGCCGCCTTCGAGCATGCCCGAGAGCAGCAGCTGGTCGGCCTTCTTCGCGAACGCCAGGATCACCCGCGGCCGGTCCTCGGCGCGCGGCAGGGCGTAGTCGACCATCCACGGCGCGTCCTCGGGCGGCTGGAATCCTTCCTCGCCGGGCGCGGGCTTCGGCCGCTCCGGCAGCGGCACGAACGGGCGGCCCTGCGGCACGTCGGGGTCGGTCTTCGTCCCGCGGCCGCTCGGGCGCGGCTCGCCGGCGGGCGGCGTGTCGCCGGGGGCGCCGAGGCGGATGCCGACGTCGAAGATCGGCGCACCGGAGAAGTAGACCGGCACGTTCTCGTCGTAGCCCTGCGCGACGGGCGACTTCTTGTCGACCACGTTCGCGAGCAGGATCGTCCCCGGCGCCTTCAGCTTCTGCGGCTCGTGCACGCGCACCCAGCGCGCCAGGCCGTACTGCACCGCCCACACCGCCGTGTCGCGCGCGGTGATGAGGAGGCCGCCGTCGTCGACGAAGCGCTCGAGGTTCGCGACGCCGGTCATGCCGAGGCCGGGGCGCATGTCGTCGGTCTCGTCGACGCCGAGGTTCGGGGTCAGCGCGGTCTTCTTCCACGGCAGCGGCGGGCCGGGTGGGAGGCCGTTGACGATGTCGGTCGACGCGTTCGCCGTGCCGGTCGGCGGGAAGAGGATGACGTCGAATTTCTCGCGCAGGTTCGGCGTGCGCGCCGCGTCCTGCGTCGAGATGTACGTGAACGGCACGCCGAGCGACTCGAGCGCCAGGCGGTACCACCCCTCGTCCTGCGTGCGCAGCCAGGTGTGCAGGACGGCGATGCGGGGGAGGGGTTTGGTGGGGTGCGACCAGGCGTATTTGATGTAGTCGATGTCGGCGTTGTTCGCGGGGGGGACAGGCAGGAGTGCCTGTCCTCCACTGAATGGGTGCATTGGCACTTTCAGGATCGCCGTGTCGGTGACGCGCTTGAACTCGACGTTCTTGAGGTAGCCGAGCGTCCAGCCGGTGTCGTCGTACACGCGCTCCTCGCCGCGGACGTACTGCGTGTCGAGCACCGCGTCGGCGAGGCGGCTGTACGGCTGGTCCATGCGCACCACGAACGAGCCGGCGGGGAGCTTGTCGAACGGCGCGTCGAGCACGCTCACCTCCACGCCGTGCGTCCGCAGCAGCTCGAGAAGGTTGGCGAGGTTCCCGCGCCGCTTCTGCGCGCCGTCGAACGCCCATGCCGCCGGCCCCTCGGTCGCGGCCTTGGCCACCGAGCGCTTGCTCAGCGTCCAGAACTGCTCGAGGAAATGCTGGCGGTTCTCGGCCACGTACTCGAGGCCGAAGAGCAGCCCGCTCTGCTGGTAGTTGACGTTGTCGCGCAGCGACCACTTCACCTTCGGCAGCGGCGGGTTCGGGCGGTACCAGGCGCGGTCCGACTGCCCGCGCACGATGCGCTCGGCGGTGATCGGCCAGCGGTTGCCGAACGTCTCGTAGAAGCGGCCGATGGAGTTGTGCCCCTGCCCGGTCCAGATCATGTAGTTCGGCGCCCATCCGTCGTAGAAGCCCCACGTCCAGACGCCCGGCACGCCGCGGCTCGTCAGCTCCTGTACTTCGTGCCAGGCCAGGCGCTGCCACTCGTCGACGACGATCGGATCGAGCGACGCGTTGTACGGCCCGGTGCCGGTGGAGATGTAGAGGAACGGGATGGACTCGTGGAGGTCGTGGATGACCTGCGGATGGAAGTCGAAGTACGCGTGCAGCACGTTGCGGCTCAGCGCGAGCGCGAGGCCGAGGTAGTCGCGGTTGTTGTCGTGCGCGGCGTAGTGGCCCCAGTAGACCAGCGGCGGCGTCGGCAGATCGGGATGGGCCTTGCGGTAGTTCCAGAGGTCGACCTGGCGGTCGCGGCCGTCGACCTCGATCACCGGCGTGATCAGCGTGATCACGTTGCCGCGGATCTTCTGGATGAACGGCGTCTCCTCGACGGCGAGGCGGTAGGCGAGCTCCATCAGCATCTCCGGGCTGCCGGTCTCGGGCGAGTGGATCGCGCCGGTGACGTAGTAGACCGGCTTCGACGCGGCGATGAGCGCGCGCGCATCGTCATCGGAGAGCTTGCGCGGATCGGAGAGCTTGCGCGTGGCCTCGCGGTAGCGGTCGAGCGCCGCGATGGTCTCGTCGTCGGCGATGGCGACGGCGATCATCTCGCGCCCCTCTTCGCTCTTGCCGATGGAGACGACCTTCACGCGCGGCGACGCCGCCGCGAGCGCGCGCATGTAGCGGTTCACGTCCTCGGAATACGTGAGGAAGCCGTCCGCGCCGGCGATGTGGCCGAAGAACTTCAGCGGCGACGGTACGACGTCCGAGGCCGGCAGGTGAGCGACGAGCTCCGTCGTGAACTGCGGCCCGGTCGTGAACTGGCGGATCTGCTTCGTGTACTCCGCGTCATCCGTAGCATGGAGGAGGGGGGCGCGGAGGAGGGGGGCGATGAGGCACAAGGCCACGAACAGTTTTTTCATCCCACGATCCCGTGCAGAAGAATGTCGGCGACCTCGCGCATGACGTGCGCGGAGTCGTGGCCGTACGGCTCGGCCACGCCGAAGAGGATTTCGAGCTGGAAGTAGTTGAAGAAGAGGCGCGCCGTGACGAGGAGCGCGGTCTGCGGCGCGACGCCCGGCCGCACGCGCGGCGGGTGCTGCTCGACGATCCCGGCCAAACGCTCGGTGATGGCGGTGTAGAAGTTGTGGATGTGCGTCCCCTCGAACTCGATCACGTCGACGAACTGCAGGGCCATGTACTTGCGGTACTGCAGCACGCTCTCGCGCGCGGCGCGGGCGATCTGCTCGAGGTTGTCGGGGAACGTGCCGGCGCTGAGCGCGCGCATGAGCGGGAACTTCGGCGTGCTGGTGATCTGCTGGTACTCGTCGAGGAGCGTGCGGAAGATGGCCTCTTTGTCGGGGAAGTGGTGGTAGACGTTGCCGGTCGACACGCCCGCGGCCTCGGCGATCTCCTTCACGCCGGTGGCGCGGTAGCCCTGATGCGAGAAGAGATCGAGCGCGGCGTCGAGCACCTGTCGCCGGGTGTGCTCCGAGCGGCGATGGCGGGGGGAAGCCATGGGCGCGGGCATTTTATGAGGAATCGCGAATTCCGAATGGCGAATTCAACATGAAGAATTCTCAATTCTCAATTCGCTATTCGGAATTCGCAATTCATTTTCATCATCAATTTTGCTAGACTCGTAAAAACAACGGAGGTTCCCGTTGCCCCCCATCAACGGCTCCGACACGGCCTGGCTCCTCGTCTCCACCGCCCTGGTCCTCATGATGACCCCCGCCCTCGGATTCTTCTACGGCGGGATGGTGCGCGCGAAAAACGCTCTGAACACGCTGATGATGAGCTTCTCCGCGCTCGGCTTCGTCGGCCTGGCCTGGGCGTTCCTCGGCTACTCCGTCGCCTTCGGACACCGCTCCGCGTGGTGCGGCGGCGGGGAGTTCTTCTTCCTCCGCGGCGTCGGCCTCGGCGCGCAGGGGACCATCCCGCACCTCCTCTTCTTCGCCTATCAGGGGACCTTCGCCATCATCACCGCGGCGCTGATCTCCGGCGCGATCGTGGAGCGGATGCGCTTCGGCCCGTACATCGCCTTCATCACGCTCTGGTCGCTGCTCGTCTACGCGCCGGTCGCGCATTGGGTGTGGGGCGGCGGCTGGATCGGCAAGCTCGGCGCGCTCGACTTCGCCGGCGGCACGGTCGTGCACGTGAACGCGGCGGCGGCGGCGCTCGTCTGCGCGCTCGTCGTCGGCTCGCGCAAGGACTACGCGCGCACGGCCATGCTGCCGCAGAGCGTGCCGTTCACGCTCCTCGGCGCGGGCCTGTTGTGGCTCGGCTGGTTCGGCTTCAACGCCGGCAGCGCCCTCGCCGCGAACGCGATCGCCGCGCTGGCATTCGCGAACACGATGCTGGCGCCGACGGCGACGCTCGTCGTCTGGACGCTGCTCGATCTGATGCGCACGAAGAAGGCGACGGCGATCGGCGCCGCCACCGGCATCGTCGTCGGCCTCGTGGCGGTGACGCCGGCGGCCGGCTTCATCTCGCCGATGGGGGCGATCGTCCTCGGCGCCGTGGCCGCGTTCCCGAGCTACTTCGCGCTGCTCTACCGGGCGCGCACGCGGCTCGACGACTCGCTCGACGTCGTGGCCGCGCACGGTGTCGGCGGCATCGTCGGCGCTCTGCTCACGGGCGTGCTGGCGTCGAAGGCGTGGAACCCCGACGGCGCCGCCGGCCTGCGCCAGCTCGGCATCCAATTCATCGCCGTCGCGGCGACGCTGGTCTACAGCGCGGCGGCGACGTTCGTCATCGTCAAGCTCCTCGGCTTCGCCACCGCGCTGCGCGCCGCGCCGCAGGAGGAAGGCCTCGGCCTCGACTTCACGCAGCACGGCGAGGAGGCGTACGCGCGCGGCGAAGGGGCGATACTACTGCTCGAATGAGGAGCGCCGCCGTCCCGGCGGCTGGCCCGGCGGCGTCCCGCCGCCCAACCGCGCCGAGACGGCGCCCGGCCAGCCGGCGAGGACGCCGGCGCTCCGAGTGGAGGACCGAATGAAACTCGTCATCGCGGTGATCCGGCCGGAGCGGCTGCACGAGGTGCTCGAGGCGCTGTTCCACGCCGAGGTGAAGGGGCTGACGATCACGCGCGTGCAGGGGCACGGCGGCGAGCTCGAGCGCGTCGAGACCTATCGCGGCACAACCGTGAAGATGGAGCTGAGCGAAAAAGTCCGCCTCGACATCGGCGTCTCCGACCACTTCGTCGAGCCCACCGTGAACGCGATCATGGAGGCGGCGCGGACGGGCGACGTCGGCGACGGTAAGATCTTCGTCGTGCCGGTCGAACACGTCTATCGCATCCGGACCGGGGAAGTGGATCGCGCGGCGGTGACGCCGGTCGGAGTTCCGCCGGGCTGACGAAGTGGGTTCTTAGTTCTTAGTTCTTAGGGAAGCTCTGCGCAAGTGTCATCCTGAAGCTGCGTAGACGGCGAAGGATCCCCTGCCCACATGCGCGTCTCTCGCAGAAAGGGGGGGATTCCTCACCGTCTGCGCGGCTCGGAATGACACGGACGCCTTGTGCAGAGCTTCCTTAGGTTTTGTGATGACTTCAACTAACAACCAAGAACCAAGAACTAAGAACCACGACCCCTACGCGGCCCTCCGCTACAAGAACTTCCTCTGGCTCCTCGTCAGCTACGCCCTCTCCACCGTCGCGCGCGAGGCGCAGATCGTCGTCGTCGGCTGGCAGGTCTTCGCCCTGACGCGCGATCCGCTCTCGCTCGGCCTCATCGGGCTGGCCGAGGCGTTGCCGCTCATCGCCATGGCGCTGTATGCGGGGCACGTGGCCGACCGCCTGAGCCGGCGCACCGTCGCCGTTGCCGGCACGGCCGCCGTGCTCGTCTCCGCGGTCGCGCTCTATCTCTTCACGGTCACGAACTTCATCGTCGCGGGGCGCGTCTGGCCGGTCTACGCCGTCATCTTCTTCAGCGGCCTCGCGCGCAGCTTCACGCGGCCGGCGCTCACCGCGCTGTCGGCGGAGCTCGTGCCGCGCGAGCTCTACTCGAACGCGGTCACGTGGCGCTCCGCGTCGTGGCAGACCGCGGCCGTCGCCGGCCCGGCCCTCGGCGGCTTGCTCTACGGCTTCAGCGGGCCGGCGCTCGCGTACCTCGTCGTCTCCGTGCTCACCGCGATCTCGCTCGCCGGCGTCGCGCTCATCGGCCACACCGCGCGGCCGGAGCGGAGCGACGTCAGCGTCGTCGAGAGCGTGAAGATCGGCCTCCGCTTCCTGTTCCGGCAGCCGGTGCTCCTGCCGGCCATGACGCTCGATCTCTTTTCGGTCCTCTTCGGCGGCGCGACCGCGCTGCTGCCGATCTTCGCCGAGCGGATGCACGCCGGCCCGCAAGGCCTCGGCCTCCTGCGCGCGGCGCCGGCGGCCGGCTCCATCGTCGTCGGCCTGTGGGTCGCGCACCGCCCGCCGCTGCGCCGCGCCGGCCCCACGCTCTTCGCCTGCGTCGGCATCTTCGGCCTCTGCATGATCGCCTTCGCCGTGTCGCGCAACTTCTGGCTCTCGCTCTCGCTCCTCGGCGTCAGCGGCGCGGCCGACCAGATCAGCGTCATCATCCGCGGGACGCTCATCCAGACGCTCACGCCGCGCGAGCTCCTCGGCCGCGTGTCGGCGGTGAATCAGATCTTCATCGGCTCCTCGAACGAGATCGGCGCGTTCGAGTCGGGCGTGGCCGCGCGCATCCTCGGCGTCGTGCCGTCGGTGATCTTCGGCGGCGTCATGACCCTCGTCGTCATCGCCGTGATCGCCGCGTGGTCGCGGCCTCTGCGCGAGATGCGCGAGCTGCAGCAGGCGTGAGTGCGGCGGCGGGCGCCGCCGCACTCACGGAACGTCATTGAATGGTGTTGCCGAAAACGCTGCCGGTCTTGCCGCTGTTCGTCCAGTCCGTGTGCGAGCAGGAGTTGCCGCTGTAGTGGCCGGAGTCGAGCGTGTAGTCGTACGAGTCGCAGGGGAAGTCGTACGAGCCGGTGCTCGTCCCGAAGTCGTAGAGCTGCACCGCGCCTTCGACGTCGAAGCGGCGGTCCGTCGCGTCGGTGGCGATGATGCGGACGCTGATGTTGTTGCCGAGGTTGGCGGGGAGCGGGTAGGCCGGATCGTTCTGGTCGGACGTGTATGGGCCGTAGCTCGACTCGTAGACGTAGACCGCGCCGACCTCCGGATAGCGCGTCGTGCCGATCGTCCATCCGTCGTACGTGACCGTGCCGCCGTTCACGAACGTCGACGCCGAGCTGTAGTCGAACGAGTAGCCGTCGCCCTCGTTGTGCGAGTTACAGACGCGGTACCAGCGGTTCGCGTCGTACGCCTCGCCGCAGCTCGTCGAGAAGCCGGGATACGAGAACGTGTAGTTCGGCTCCGTGATGGTGAAGCTCGGCATGAACGTCTGCTGGCCGTCCGACGTGAACGCGCTCTGCACGGTGACGGGGAACGAGAGCGCCACCGAGGAGTTGAGATCGGCCTGGTAATAGACGGTGTGCTGGTTGACGCGGAAGTAGTTGTCCGCATCGACGACCCAGCTCAGCGACATGGAGGGGTCGGCGGAGTCGAACTGCTGGTGGTCCGTCTGATGCGTGATCGCCTCGTACGTGTAGTCGCCGGCGATCAGGTCGTACCAGACCGGGACTGGCACCTGCGGATTGACGATGTCGATCGACGCCGTCCTGCTGTTGTTCGTCGTGTCGTAGTCGCCGGGGACGACGTCCGTCACCGCGACCTCGATCTGGCTCGTGCCGACGGCGGTGAAGGTGTGGCGGAACGCGCACGTCACCGAGTCGCCGGCGTCGACCCAGATGCCGTTGGCCTGATCGGCGACGGCGCCGTCGATCTTGAGCACGCAGTTCGCGCGCGCGCCGAGGTCGCCGTTGACCTCGCCGACGAGAGCGCTGATCGTGACGTTCGAGCCGGCGATGGCCTGGCCCGGCGCCATGATCGACGACACCGTCAGGTCGGGGCGCAGCGCGACATTCGTCGACACCGTGACGACGTCGGTGCGGGTCGGATCGATGCCGCTGACGTTCGCCTGCACCTGCACCTTCTGTCCGCGCGTCGGCCAGTCGTACGTGAAGCTCCCGGTGGCGCCGGAGAGCGCGCCTTTGCGGTAGTTGTCGGTGACGAGCACGTCGTCGTGGTTGTCGAACACCTTCACCTGGACCTTGTCGAGCTTCCCGGCGGCCGCGGCGCCGCCGTCGAACTGTCCGGTGGTGACGTCGATGGTCGTCTCGGTCTGGCCGCGCAACGCGCGCGCTTGGATGGCCGCGCTGCCGCTGCGGCCGGTGGCCGGCTTCGCGCCGGCGTCGCGATACTTCACCGAGTTCGGGGTGGGCTGGGGCTTCGCCGCGTAGATCGGGCTGACGCCGAGCGCAGCGAGGCAGACGAAGACAGACAGAGATCGCATCAGACGGTTCATGAAATTCTCTCCTCTATGGGCTAAATTGGACGTTTCGCTCAGGACATACGGAGGTCCGTCAAAGACCGTCGTGGTCCCTTTCCATCAGTTGACGGCGAATGCGCGTCTTTATTACCGCCGCGATTCCACCCCTCGTAGAAAAACTTGACGCGCACGCTACGCTCGACTTTGTGCGAGCGATGGTTCTCGACCGGCAGCGAGCTCCGCTGGAGCTTCGCCACATTCCCGCGCCCGAGCCGCGCGACGGCCAGCTGCGCGTCCGCGTCTCCGCGTGCGCCGTCTGCCGCACCGACCTGCACGTCGTCGACGGCGAGCTGCCCGATCCCAAGCTCCCGCTCGTCGTCGGCCATCAGATCGTCGGCGTCGACGAGCGCGGACGCCGCGTCGGCGTGCCGTGGCTCGGCTGGACCTGCGGCGTCTGCGCGTATTGCACGAGCGGCCGCGAGAACCTCTGCGACCGCGCCCGCTTCACCGGCTACACGCTCGACGGCGGCTACGCCGAGGTGGCGGTGGCGGACGAGCGCTATTGCTTCGAGCTGCCGGAGAGCTACAGCGACGACGAGGCCGCGCCGCTTCTTTGCGCGGGGCTCATCGGTTTCCGCGCCTACCGCATGGCCGGCGACGCGAAACGCCTCGGCTTCTACGGCTTCGGCTCCGCGGCGCAGATCCTCGCGCAGATCGCCGCCGCGGACGGCCGCGAGGTCTACGCCTTCACGCGCGCCGGCGACGCCGCCGCGCAGGAGTTCGCGCGACGCATGGGCGCGGTGTGGGCGGGCGGGTCGTCCGACGCCGTGCCGCTCGACGCCGCGATCATCTTCGCGCCGGCCGGCGAGCTCGTCGTCGCCGCGCTGCGCAACGTCGTCAAAGGCGGCGCCGTCATCTGCGCCGGCATCCACATGAGCGACATCCCTTCCTTTCCGTACGAACTCCTCTGGGGCGAGCGCGTCGTCCGCTCCGTCGCCAACCTCACGCGCGACGACGGCGTCGCGCTCTTCGAACGGCTGAAGACGCTGCGCGTCGTCACGGAGCGCACGGCGTACCCGCTCGAGCGCGCGAACGAGGCGTTGAGCGCTCTACGGTCGGGAGAGTTGACCGGCACGGCGGTGCTCCATGTCTGACGCCCTGCACGGCCGCGGCGCCAGCTGGAATCCGCAGAACCGCTTCGAGCCGCTCGCCTACGAGCGCGACGACGAGGCGCCGCCCGACGAGAACGCGCCGCGCACGATCTACATGCGCGACCCCTCGCGCACGATCATCGCCCGCAACGACTCGCCCGACGTCGGCTTCGACACGAGCATCAACCCCTACCGCGGCTGCGAGCACGGCTGCAGCTACTGCTTCGCCCGTCCCACGCACGAATACCTCGGCTTCTCCGCCGGCCTCGACTTCGAGACGAAGATCATGGTGAAGGAGGACGCGCCGGAGCTGCTGCGCGAGGAGCTGATGTCGCCGCGCTGGGCGCCGCAGACGATCGCCATCAGCGGCGTGACCGACTGCTACCAGCCGATCGAGCGGAAGCTGGAGATCACGCGCCGCTGCCTGGCAGTTTTGAACACGTTCAAAAATCCGACCTCGATCATCACCAAGAACGCCCTGGTCACGCGCGACATCGACTACCTCGGCGAGCTCGCCGCCGTCAACGCCGCCTCCGTCTTCGTCTCCATCACCACGCTCGACCCCGAGCTGGCCCGGGTCATGGAGCCGCGCGCGTCGACGCCGGAGCTCCGCCTCGGCGCGCTCGAAGCGCTGGCGAAGGCCGGCATCCCCTGCGGCGTCATGGTCGCGCCGGTCATCCCCGCCATCACCGACCACGAGATGCCGAAGATCCTGCAGGCCGCGGCGGACGCCGGCGCGACGAACGCCGGCTTCGTCGTGCTGCGCCTGCCGTGGGCCGTCGCGCCGATCTTCGAGAAATGGCTCGAGGAGCGCTTCCCCGACCGCAAGGAAAAAGTGCTGAACCGCGTGCGCGACCTCCGCGGCGGCAAGCTCTACGACCCGCAGTGGCGCGTCCGCCAGCGCGGGCAGGGCATCTTCGCCGATCAGATCGAGACGATCTTCGAGGTGAGCTGCCGGCGCGCGCGGCTCAATGAACGGGAGATCGAGCTTTCGGCGGCGGCGTTCCGGAGACCGACCGCGCAGGCCTCGCTCTTCTGAGCGCGTCGAAGAAGTCGGCGATGTCGAACGGCTTGCGCAGCACCGCGGCCACGCGCTTGCCGTCCTCGAAGTCGCGCAGCATCGAGTCGGACGCCGCGGTGATGATGATGACGCGCGGCAGCAGGTGCGGCCGCTCGGCCTCGAGAAAGCGGAGGACTTCGAAGCCGTTCAGCTTGGGCAGCAGGAGGTCGAGGACGATGGCGTCGAAGTCGCCGCCGCGCCGCAGCCGCGCGATGGCCTCGGCGCCGTCGCCGGCAGCTTCGTGCACGAGTCCGTCGCGCTTCACGAGCGCGCCGAGCAGGCTTCGCACGGTGGGGTCGTTATCGATGAGCAGGACCATGTCGAGGATGCGGATTTATCGCACGCGCGAACGGTGCTGTCTGTCCGTTTCCGTACATAGTTCGGCACGAAGTTGGCTCTATCGTGACGCGTGGTGCAATTGGTGGTCACTGAAAACTTCCTCCTTCGCGCGCTGCCGGCGGGCGCCGCCGCCGAGCTCGGCCGGCGCGCCAAGGTCGTCGAGTTGCCGCTCGCGGAGCGCCTCTTCGACGCCGGCGGCGGCGAGCACCTCTACTTTCCGCTCGACTCGGTGATCTCGCTGCTGCGCAACCTCGAGGACGGCTCCTCGGTGGAAGTGGCGATGGTGGGGCGCGAGGGGATGGCCTCGGTGACGTCGCTCCTCGGCGTGCCGGAGAACGCGCTCGAAGGGCTGGTGCAGGGGCGCGGCTACGTGGCGCGCCTCGCCGCCGCCGCGGTGCGCGAGCTGATGGACCGCGACACCGCCGCGCGCGCCGTCTTCCATCGCTACCTGGCCACGTACATCGGCAGCACCGCGCAGCTGGCCGCGTGCAACCGGCTGCACGTGATCGTGCAACGCCTCGCGCACTGGCTGCTGCTGCTGCACGACCGCGTCGGCAGCGACGAGATGTCGGTCACGCAGGAGTTCCTCTCGCGCATGCTCGCCGCGCGCCGCGCCGGCATCAACGAGGCCGTGCACCAGCTCGAGGAGAGCGGCGCGATCGAGCACCGCCGCAACCGCGTGCACGTGCGCGACCGCGGCCGCCTCGAGGAGCTCAGCTGCGAGTGCTACCGTACGTCGGTGGAGGAATACGAGCGCGCGCTCGGCTTCGCGCCGAAGGCGGACGGGCGGCGCGCCGAGATCGACTGATCTCAGATGATCGTTGCGCCGGTCTTCAACGCCGACGGCAGGCCGGCCGCGTCATCCGCATCGTAGATGTACAGCGCCACGTACGAAAGCGCATCCAACGGCTCCTGCCTATTCAGGAAGGCGATCACTTCCGAAGCGAGAGCCTTCACGCTGTCGGTGGGCTTCAGATACGTCGACGCCGTCCCGCCGCCCAAGACCGGGAAGGCGATGCTTTGCGCGCCGATGGCCAGCGCGCAATCCAAGCTCCGCCGTGTCAGCTTGGCGATGACATCCGATGTCGGGTACCGGTTTTCGTCGAGGTCGATCACGGCGGCGTGAATGATCGCGCGGCACTTCCATTCGCCGCCCGAGGTCAGGGCGATCTGTCCCTGCCGGAACTGACAGGCTCGGACTCGGCTCAGCTCTTTGAGGATGGGTTCTCCGGCCTTTCTCAGGATCGCCTTGGCGACGCCGCCGCGGGCGGTGAAGTGGTTGTCGTCGGAGCTGACGACGACGTCGGTGCTGGCGGTCAAAATGTCGCCGTTGATCACGACGAATTTGCTCTTGGTCGGCCCGATTTCCGTGTCCGCCAGAATCTTGTGATCAGGCGTCAAACTCGCAATGGCCTTCTGCGTCGCTTCGAACGACTCGCGATACTCCGCGGTTGGTGGCGGTGGTGGAGTATTCGACGGACGCCGTGCTAAGACCAGCGCAGTGATGAAAAGCACGAGCCCGAGGGCGCCGAAGCTGAGCTGAGTCGTAAGAGACAGCCGTGTCTTAGGGTCGAGAGGATGCGTTCCGAGTACGCTCACGCCCGCGGCAATGGCCGCGAGTACCAGCAGCACGCCTGGAGCTTCCTTGAACTCCAACTTCAGCATTGACCAATCTCGGAGGGAGGAAAGTTTACGCTACTTGTCCGAACTGCTGACTTAATCATCGAAGAGCGCGACGGCTGGCAGTGGGTCGAGCGCAAATCCGCGAAGGAGGCCGTGGCCGTCATCGCCATCACCGAGGCGGACGAGCTCGTGCTGACCGAGCAGTACCGCCGCGCCGTCGACGCCCGCGTGATCGATTGGGTGGCGGGGCTGCTCGACTCCGGCAAGGACGCCGAGGGGACCGCGCGGCAGGAACTGGCCGAGGAGGCGGGCTTCCGCTGCACGACGATCGAGCGCATTGGCTCCGGGCCGAGCTCGCCCGGCATCACCTCCGAGATCGTGCACCTCGTCCGCGCTCGTGGCCTCGAGCGCACGGGCAAGGGCGGGGGCGTGGGGGGCGAGCACATCACGGTGCATCTCGTGCCGCGCTCCGAGGCGCTGGAGTGGCTGCGGAAGAAGGAGTCCGAAGGGGTGCTGGTGGACCTGAAAGTACGGCTCTACTTGACAGCGTAAAGTGCTTGACCTAAGTTGACGAGCATGCGACACGAACTGCTCGCGCTGATCCTTTTCCTCGTCTGCGGCGTTCACCCAGTCACCGGCCAGTCGCTGGTCGACGCCGCGCGCCGCGGCGACGTCGCCGAGGTGAGGCGGATGTTGAAGGCCGGCGCCGATCCGAACGTGCGCGCCGGCGTGAACGACTGGCCGGCGCTGCTGCACGCCGTGCACAAGCATCAACTCGCCGCCGCCGCCGCGCTGCTCGACGGCGGCGCCGACCCGAACCGCGGCTACCCGAACAACTACACGCCGCTGATGATGGCCGCCGGCTATGGCCACGCCGACATGGTCCGCCTGCTGCTCTCCCGCGGCGCGAAGACAGGCATTGTCGATGTGGACGGAGAGACCGCACTCGACCTGGCCTACCAGGGGATTCCCGACATCGATCGCTTCACGTTCTTCAGCTGCCAGGACGAAGCCGCGCGCCTCCTCCGCGCCGCCGACCCGGCGCTGCAACCGCACCAGTTCGCGCGGCGGTGGGCGAAGTTGAAAGGGTGCGGGGGGTAGCTCGGAGCGCCGGCGTCCCGCCGGCCGGCGCGCAGGCGTCCCGCCTGCGCTCGCGGAGGCGGCGAGGACGCCGCCTCGCCAGCCGCCGGGACGGCGGCGCTCCGCTAATGAACCCGCAGCACGATCTTTCCGAAGTGATCGCCGCTCATCTTCCGATGCGCCGCCTCCATCTCCGCTAGCGGAAAGACGGCGTCGATCACCGGGCGTACGCGGCCGGCTTCGAGGTCGGGGCCGAAGCGGCGGAGGAACGAGGCCACGATCTCCGCTTTCTCGTCCGCCGGGCGCGCACGGAGCGTGGAGCCGATGATCTGCTGGCGCCTGGCGAGGAGCGCGGTCACGTCGAGGTCGATCGTGCCGCGGCCGCCCATCGAGCCGATGATCACGACGCGGCCGCCGACGCCGAGGGTCTGCAGGTCGCGGGCGAGGTACGGCGCGCCGATGTGGTCGAGGATCACGTCGGCCGGTTTGGCGCGCTCGACGAAATCCTCTTCGTTGTAGTCGATCGCGACGTCGGCGCCGTGCTCGAGGCAGCGCTCGCACTTCTCGCGCGAGCCCGCGGTCACGATCACGCGGAGGCCGGCGAGCTTCGCCAGCGTCGTCGCCGCGGTGCCGACGCCGCTGCCGCCGCCGTGCACGAGCAGCGTCTCGCCCGCCTTCGCCCGCGCCAATTTGAACACGTTCAAAAATGCGGTGAGAAAGGTCTCGCAGAACGCGCCGGCCTCCTCCCAGCCGAGGACCGCCGGCACGTGCATCGCCGAGCCGGCGTCGACCACCGTCTCCTCGGCGTAGCCGCCGCCGGCGAGCAAGGCCATGGCGCGATCGCCGGCGCGCCAGCCGGTCACGTTCGCGCCCACCTCGACGACGTCCCCCGCGCATTCGAGGCCGAGGACCGGCGAGGCGCCGGGCGGGGGCGGGTAGTGGCCTTCGCGCTGGAGCAGATCGGCGCGATTCACCGCCGTGGCGCGGACGCGGATGCGGAGATCGTTCGCGCCGAGCGAGGGGCGTTCGACGTCGACGATGCGGTCGGAGAGGATTGCGCGCATGACGTAGTATTGCCCGTCCATGCCCGAAGCAGCGATCACCTGCCGCGATCTGCGGAAGTACTTCGCCGACGTCAAAGCCGTCGACGGCCTCGACCTCATCGTCGACCGCGGCGAATGCTTCGGCCTCCTCGGCCCGAACGGCGCCGGCAAGACGACGACGATCGAGATTCTGGAGGGGCTCACCAGTCCGGACTCCGGCGTGGTCGAGGTCCTCGGCATGAACTGGCGCGACGACGAGCGCGAGCTGCGCGAGCGCATGGGCGTCTCGCTCCAGGAGACGCAGCTCGCCGAGAAGCTCACCGTCTACGAGACCGTGCGCCTCTTCCGCTCGTTCTACCGCAACGGCCCCGACCCCGACGCGCTGCTGCACGACCTCTCGCTCGACGAGAAGCGCAACGCGCGCGTCGGCAAGCTCTCGGGCGGGCAGAAGCAGCGCCTCGCCGTGGCGTGCGCCCTCGTCGGCGATCCCGACATCCTCTTCCTCGACGAGCCGACGACGGGCCTCGATCCGCAGAGCCGCCTGCAGCTGTGGGAAGTCGTCGCGCAGTTCCGGCAGCGGAAGGGCGGCACGGTGCTGCTGACGACGCATTACATGGAGGAGGCGCAGCGCCTCTGCGACCGCATCGCCATCGTCGACCACGGCCATCTCATCGCCCTCGGCACGCCGTCCGACCTGATCGCCAAGCTCGAGGCGCGCAACATCATCGAGTTCACCAGCGAGCCGCCGCTGCCGGCGTCGGCGTGCGCGGACCTGCCGGGCTGCCACGGCATGGCGCAAAAGGGCGAGGCGTGGCAGCTCCGCGTCGACTCGCTGGCCGAGGCGGTGCCGCGCGTCATCAACGTCATCGAGCGGAACGGCGCGAAGCTCCTCACGCTGTCGACGCACGAGGCAACGCTCGAAGATCTCTTCGTCTCGCTGACTGGGAGAGAGCTCCGTGACAACTAAGATCGGGCCGCCGATCGTCGAGCTCGCCCGCGCGCGGACGAAGGAGTTTTTGCGCGAGACCGAGGCGATCTTCTGGGTCTTCGGATTCCCGCTCCTCCTCGCGCTCGTCCTCGGCTTCGCGTTCCGCGACAAGGCGCCGGACAAGGTGCCGGTCGGCGTCGCCGCCGGGCCGATGGCGCAGCAGCGGCTGGCCGCGTTGCAGAAATCGTCCGCGCTGCAGCCGCGCATCCTCACGGACGGCGACGACGCGCTGCGGCACGGCCGGATCTCGCTCCTCGTCAGCGGCGACGCGGCGCTGAACTACCAATTCGATCCGACGCGGCCCGACGCGCTCGCCGCGCGGAGCGCCGTCGACGACGCATTGCAGCGCGCCGCCGGCCGCCGCGATCCGCTCAGCACCGCGCAGACGTTCGTGCACGAGCAGGGCGCGCGCTACATCGACTTCCTCCTGCCCGGCCTCCTCGGCATGAACCTCATGGGCACGGGCATGTGGGGAACGGGCTTCGTCATCGTGAACGCGCGGATGAAGAAGCTGCTCAAGCGCTTCATCGCCACGCCAATGCGGAAGCGCGACTACGTCCTCTCGCACTTCCTCTCGCGCGTCGTCTTTCTCGTCCTCGAAGTCGGCGTGCTGGTCGCCTTCGGCTGGCTCGTGTTCGGCGTGCGCGTGAACGGCTCGGTGATCACGCTGGCGATCCTCTGCGTCGTCGGCGGCTTCGCGTTCTCAGGGCTGGGACTGCTGACGGCGTCGCGCGCGCGAACGATCGAAGCAGCCAGCGGCCTGATGAACCTCATCATGATGCCGATGTGGCTCTGCTCCGGCGTCTTCTTCTCGTACGACCGCTTCCCCGACGCCGTGAAGCCGCTGATCAAGGCGCTGCCGCTGACGATCCTCAACGACGCGCTGCGCGGCGTCATGAACGATGCCATGACGCTCGCGCAGATCGGTCCGAAATTGCTGTGGCTCGTGGTCTGGGGCCTGGTGACGTTTATGGCCGGCGTGAAGATCTTCCGCTGGCAGTAGAGCGTGTCATTCCGAGACGCGAAGACGTCGAGGAATCCCCCGTGGCAGGGGATTCCTCGCTCCGCTCGGAATGACACCTAGAACGAGAAGAACACGCCGAGGTTCGCCTGGCCCTGATAGAACGTGCTGTTGTAGCCGTAGTTGCAGACGTTGCAGGCCGAGTCGTTGCCGAGCTGGGTCACGTAGCCGCGGATGTCGAAGCGGACGCCCATGTTCGGATTGATCGGCACCTTCACTCCGCCGCCCGCCGACATGGCGAAACGCGTGGCCGAGGCGACGCCGCTGATGTTCGGGCTGAGGTTCGCCACGCCCGCGGTGACGATGACGAACGGATAGACGTGGCGCCCGGTGTCGAACGGAATCTGGATGCCGGCTTGGTAGTAGTTGATGTCCATGCTGGCGACGGTGTTGTTCGGCCGGAAGAGGCCGCCGTTGCCGGTGGTCAGGTCGGTGTTCTGATGCGCGGCCATCAGCTCGAGCTTGAAGCCCTGGCGCAGGGGGATCGAGAAGTCGACGCCGATGTTGCCGGAGCTCGACGCGTCGACGTCCTGGTTGAAGACGTTGGTCTGGTCGGCGTAGATCGTGCCGCCCCACGTGTAGCCGACGAACGGCGTCAGCTCGAACTTGTTGTTCAGGCCGTAGCCGTAATCGTAGCGGTCGCGCGGAGCGCGGCGGTTACGCCAATCCTGAGCGAAGAGTGAAGCGGGAATGAGAATGAGAACGATAACGAACAGCACCTTGCGCATCGAGTAGCCTCCGTTGAAAGTGTCGGGCCCGCTCATGCAGGGGTTGGGCCCGGCCAAATGGGCGAAAAGCGGTCGTTTTTGTCCGCAACGGGCGACAGGGTGAGGCCGGGGGAGGGCAATTGGCCACGGAAATCTAGAACGCAGAATGCGAATGCAGAATGTAGAAAACCGGAGACCGGTGGCTAATGCGTCCCGTTTTCTTCATTCTGCATTCGCATTCTGCGTTCTGAGTTTCCGTGGCCACGCGCATAAAATCCCCTCCCCATGAAAGTGGCCACCTGGAACGTCAACGGCATCCGCGCGCGCGGCGAGCAGTTCGAGCAGTGGGTTGCGGCGGCGCAGCCCGACGTCGTCTGCCTGCAGGAGATCAAGGCGAAGATCGACCAGGTCCCGGCCGCGATCTGCAACCTCGGCGGCTACTGGTGTTACTGGCACGGCCACGGCGGCTACTCCGGCGTGGCGCTGCACCTGCGGCGCGACACCTTTCCGGAGGAGCCGAACTTCTCCCATCCGGCCTTCGATCACGAGACGCGCATCGTGCAGGCGGAGGCGGGCGACACCGTCTTCGCCTCCGTCTACGTGCCGAACGGCGGGAAGGACTACGACGCCAAGATCGCCTTCGTCAACGCCCTCATCGAGTACGCGCGCGACCTCCGCGGCGCGGGGAAGAAGCTCGTCCTCTGCGGCGACATGAACATCGCCCGCACGGACATGGACGTCCATCCGAAAGAGCGCAAGCCGGGCATCATCGGCCAGCGTCCCGAGGAGCGGACGCTGCTCGAGGCGCTCATCGCCGAGGGCTTGAGCGACGTCGGGCGGCGGCTCAACCCCGACGACGACAGCTACTTCACCTGGTGGGCGCCGTGGCGGAACATGCGGCAGCGCAACATCGGCTGGCGGCTCGACTACGTGCTGGCCAGCGAGGCGCTCGCGGAGACGGCGACGTCGTGTCCGTCGTACCGCGAGGTAGGGACGAGCGATCACGCGCCGGTCGTGGCCACGTTCGCGTAGCTCACGCGTCCGCGAGCAGCGGCTTGTTGCCGGTCGACACGACCGCGCCGTAGAGCGCGAGCGCGGCGATGACGCCGGCGATGAGCAGCGAGCGGCCGAAGTACCAGGCGCTCGTGTCGAGGGTGAGCATGCCTGGGCCGATGCCCCAGACGTAGCCGAACACGACGCCGGTCAGCAACCCGTAGCGCATGAAGAAGAAGAGGACGAGCGCGCCGACGAAGGCGGCGTACGCCAGGAGAACGCGCGCGTCGGCCGATCGATCCATCCACAAACGCCGCCGCCATGAGGAGGAAGAAGATGACGTTGGCAACGAGGTGCCGCCGCGGCAGGAGAACGCGCAGCACGACCATGAACGCCGACGCGGCGAGCGCGATCCGCACGTAGCCGCCGGCATACGAGAGGAGCTGCCACATCGTGGCCGACGTCCCTTCGAGTATGGAGAAACGGAGCCACGCCGGCGGCGGATCCTGCAGGCCGAACCATCCCGGCGCGACGCGCGTGAGGTTCAGGGCGAGGTCGACGGCCAGGCCGCATAGCACGCCGACGAGGACGTCGCGGCCGACCATCGGATCGCGCCAGCGGCCGGCGAGCAGGCGGCTCCAGCCGATCACCGTCTGCGGCATTCTCCGGCGGAGGTACGGCTCGATGGCCATGTACATCAGCCAGACCATGCCGCCGAGGTACAGCGCGCGGCCGAAAAGCCCCTCTAGCACGTTCCACTCGCCGTTCAGGATGCTGCGGTGCTCAGCGAACGCCAGATCGGCGAGCGCGTAGACGATCGTGCAGAACGCCGCGACGCGCAGCGCGCCTTTGCGGTCGCCGCGGCCGCGGCGGATCGCGCAGCGGCCGCGGCTCGTCCCACGGGCCGTACACGCGGAATGCGACCGCGCGTCCGCCGCGCGAAGCTGCCTCGATGTGGACGGGCACGTTCGGCTGGTCGGCGAACGTGCCGTCCCACGCCACCTGTCCGGCGCTCCACACTGCCGGCACGGCGTGGAAGCGCGCGGAATCCGCGCCGGCGTCGGCGAAGAGCGGACGCCAATCGACGTCGTTCGCCGCTCGTGCGTCGACGCGGTCCGGCGGCACGGCGGCGAAGCGGACGAGCTTCCCGTCCGGATCGAGCGTCACGTCGACCATGCCGGGATCGAGCGGCGCGGGATCGTGCGCGGTGATGCGCGCGCCGATCGCGAGCGGCAGCAGCGGCCGCGTCGAGAAGCGCGTCACGCGGTGGTAGAGCGCGGGATGCGCATTTCGCGGCGCGCGCTTCGCGGCGATCCATCGCAGCAGCGCGTCGTTGACGGTCCACTCTCCGCCGCTGGCCGCGAACGGCGTCGTGTATCCAACCTGCTCGGCGATCGTTTGCGCGCGCTCCTGCAGCGCTTCGGGCGACTTCGGCAGCGCCACCGCGCGATACAACATCGTCCGCTCGCTCAGCACCGCGAGCGCGGCGATGCCGCCGATGGCCAGCGCGAACAGCGACCACGCCACGCCGGCGCGCAACTCGCCGCTCGCGCCCGCCGCGGCGACCATCTCCGGCGACGGCGTCTCGCCCGCCGCGAGCGCCGCGGCCAGCGGATCGCCGCCCGGAAACGCGCTGAGGACCGCGCGGGCCGAGGAGGGGCGGGCGGCGGGGTCGGAGGCGAGGCACTGCTCGACGGTGCGGACGATGACGGGGTCGACGTCGCGCGTCACGCTCGAGATGCTGGGCAGCTCGCCGCGCGCTCGCCCCTCGAACGCGCGGCGTCCGGTGAAGAGCTCGTACAGCACGACGCCGAGCGCGTAGAGATCGCTGCGCTGCGTGGCCGGCTCGCCGCGCAACTGCTCCGGCGCCATGTACGCCGCCGTCCCCGCGTGCTCGCGCGCGCCGGCGAGCTCCTCGACTGTCGCGGCGAGACCGAAGTCGGTGATGCGCGCGCGGCCGCGGCCGTCGATCATCACGTTTGCCGGCTTGAGGTCGCGGTGAACGATGCCGGCGTCGTGCGCGGCGGCGAGGCCGGAGGCGAGCTCGCGCGCGATCTCCGCCGCCTTGCCGGCCGGCATCCGTCCGATGCGCCGGAGCAGCGACGCGAGATCTTCGCCGTCGACGTACTCCATCGTCAGGAACTGCGTCCCCTCGAACTCGCCGACGTCGTAGAGGCGGCAGACGTTCGGATGCGATACCTGCCGCCCGACGCGCACCTCCGCGTAGAGCCGCTGCAGCGCCGCGGAGTCCTCGGCGAAGCGCGGCGAGAGGAACTTCAGCGCCACGGCGTGGCCGAGCTTGACGTCGTCGGCGCGGTAGACCTCGCCCATCCCTCCGCGCCCGAGCGGCGCGACGATGCGGTAACGTCCGGCCAAGAGAGTGCCGGGCACAAAACGAGCGGCGCCGCGTGGCGGCGGATCATCGGCCGCGCGGAGAAGCGTCTCGCTGTTCAGCGCTGTAATTATGGATTAGGGGCGCACGGCGTGCGCCCCTCAAAAATGCAACCTATTCGAGGACGACGAGCACCACGCGGCGGTTCTCCGCGCGGCCCTTGCGCGTCTTGTTCGACGCGACCGGCAGCGTGTCGCCGTAGGAGATCGTGGACATCCGGTTCAGCGGCAGCTGCGCGCTGCGCGAGAGGTAGCGGCGCACTTCGTCGGCGCGGCGCTGTCCGAGCTCGTCGTTCAGCTTGCGGCCGCCCGTGTCGTCCGTGTGGCCCTGGATCTCGACGTAGTACTGCTCGTTGAGCGCCTTCACCTTGCCGGCGAAGTCGTCGAGCGCGGCCTGCGCGTTCTTGTCGAGGTCGTACTTGCCGAGCTTGAACTTCACGCGGTCCTCGCTGAACGTCTGCGTGAACGCCACTTTGCCCTTCGCCAGCACGCCCGCTTCCTGCGCGCGCTTCAGAGCGTCCTTCGCTTCCTGGCTGAGCTCCGCGAGGGCCGCGTCGTTCTGCTGGAGGTGCGTGTCGGTGGCCTTCTGCTTGTTCTGCAGGTCTTCGATCTGGGTCTCGACCGATTCGATCTTCTTGCCGCTCTGCGCTTGCGCCTCGGCGATCTTGCGGTCGACGTCCTTGTTCGAGGCGCATGCGGCCAGCGCCAGCGTCACTGCCGTGAGGCTCACAATTCTGGTGACTTTCATCAACTTCTCTTCCTTTCTTTCGATGCGATGAGGGGTGGCTCGGTGCCGAGGTAACCAGCCCGGACGCGAACGGAGCGGATACGCCCGGCGAGCTTGAGGGAAATTTCGCGGTACTTTACCGCACCGCGCCCGGTGGGGGTGAAGCCGATCAGGTACTGCGCGCGCAGGTCTTTTTCGATCGAGGCGACGGCCTGCGCGATCTGCTGCGGCTCGTTGCCCAACGTCAGTTTTCCGCCGGTGAGGTTCGCCACTTCCCGGAGCAGGTCGAGATCGGACAGCTCCTCACGCGTGCGTCCCGCCGGCGTTTCGCCCGGGTCGCGAATGCCGAGGGGATAGATCGGAACGGCCACGCCCTGGAGCAGTTGGGCGAGGTCGCGGCGCGTCAGCGTCGACGCGTTGTCGATGCCGTCGCTGAGCAGGATGATGGCGCGCGACGAGTTCTTGCCGAGGCGGCTGCGCTCCGGCATCGTCGACAGCGCGTCGAAGAACGCCGTCTTGCCGTACGGCCGGACGTCCGCCAGCGCGCGGGTGATCTTCGACGGATCCTCGGTGAACGGCACGACCTCGCGCGAGACCGTCTCGGCGAAGACGTAGAGCGCGAAGTCGTCGCCCGGCCGGCGGTGGGCGATGAGGGCGCCGACCGCGGCGCGCGCCGCGTCCATCTTGCCGGCCAGCGCCATCGACCCCGAGGCGTCGAGCAGGATCGTGAACGAGACCGGCGCGTTCTCCGACTTCTCGAACATGTCGCTGCGCACCGGCTGGCCGTCGACGAAGAGCTGGACTTCGCTGGAGCGGAGGTCGGTGATCGGCGCGCCCCTCGACGTCAGCACGGTGAAGGGGATCATCACGTAGCCGACGGAGACCGACTCGCTCATCCGCTGCTGCTGCGTGTCGCCGTCCTGAGCGGCGAGCGGGAGCGCAAGGATACTGATGAGGATTCCGGCCAGCAGTCGCGACATTGGTGCAAATAACATCTGTCGCCGCGCAGCCGATTTCAGCCGCGCTTGAGGGGGACGAACTTCGCGTCGTCCTGGAACTCCCGCTCCCACTTCAAAAAATCATAGTAGCCGCAGCGGGGGCGGTCCGGATACTCGTGGCAAACGCCGGGCCGCGCCTCGTAAACCGTGCAGCGGCGGGTTTTAACGTCGAGGAACATGCAGACGCTGCCGTAGACCGCATCCTTCTGATGGCGGAGCACCGGGCCGTCCGCCGACGACTTCGTGAAGCGCTTCGCAGCGGTCTCGGCATCAATCTCGAAATGCTTGGCGAGCCGGGCGATGTCCCGCTTCGAAACCCCGATCCGGTCGTAACTACAGCAATACGCCGGACATTTGCTGCAGTCGTAAGGGAGCATCGCGGAATTGTAACAGCATGGATCACGCAGTCGCGCTAGTTCAAGCCTATCTCCAGCTCAACGGCTACTTCACGTCGGCCGAGTACCCGATCATGGCGTCGGCCGGGCGAGGCGGTGTCCGGAGCATCACTGACATCGACGTGCTCGCCTTCCGCTTTCCGACCGGATTTCCGACGGGGCAGCCGGTGCGCCAGAGCAAGAAGTTGCCGCGCGGCCTCGATCTCAGCGAGCTCGACCCCGGCCTCGGCGCGCCGCCCGATGCGATCGACATGGTCATTGGCGAGGTGAAGGAAGGGCGGGTGGGGATCAATACCGGAATCCGGAATCCCGAGGTCCTGCGCGCGGTGATCAGCCGCCTCGGCGACGAGGAGCGGCAGGAAGAGGTCGTCGACGATCTCCTGCGCACCGGCGTGGCGCGGTCGTCGTCGGGCGTCGTCGTCCGCCTCATCGCCTTCGGCTCGTTCCCGCCCGGCGACGCCGTGCCGCCCTGCCGCATCATCTCCCTCGGCCACACGCTCACGTACCTGCAGGGCTACGTGCGCCGGCACTGGAACGTCCTGCGCCATCTGCAGTTCAAGGATCCGGCGTTCGGCTTCCTGATGACGTTGGAAAAGGCCCGCCGCGGCGGAGCCGGGCGGCGCGGCGAAGAGGGGGTCGAGGTGGTGCCGCCGTCGGACCAGCAGAGGCGGCCTCGCCGTCGCTAAATTGTTGCAGCAACTCGGGATCTTGGTATCCACCTCGCACTATTCAGGCGTAGGAGGCACCATGAAACAGAAACTTCAGGCGATGCTGCTGACGGCCGCTTTTCTCGTGCCGGCCACGACCGCATTCGCAAACGATTGGACGAAACCGATGAGCCGCACGCGCGGCGCGACGATCGGCGCGGCCGTAGGCGCGCTGGCGGGCCCGCCGGGCATGGTGGCCGGCGCCGCGGTCGGCAACGGCGTGCAGTCCGCGCGACATCACGCGGCGAGCCGCCATCACCGCACTCGACACCACCACCGCCGTTAAGTAGAGCGGGCGTCCCGCCCGCCGGGGCCGGGAGGCGGGACGCCTCCTCTCCGGCCGGCGGGACGCCGGCACTACCTCACCACCACGCGATTCCGGCCGCTGCGCTTGGCTTCGTAGAGCGCGGCGTCGGCATCCGCGATCAACACGAACGCCGCGCCGCCGAGCTCCGGCACGAGCGTCGAGACGCCGGCGCTGATCGTCACCGGCGCGCCGGCGGCGACGCGCTCGCGCAGCATCTCCGCGACGCGCGCGGCGTGCTCGCGGTCGGTTTCCGGCAGCAGGACCACGAACTCCTCGCCGCCGTAGCGCGCCACGAGGTCGCCGGCGCGGTGCAGCGACTCCGACAAGATCGCGCCGACGCGGCAGAGGCAGTCGTCGCCAACCTGATGTCCGTGCGCGTCGTTGTAGGGCTTGAACGCGTCGATGTCGATCATCATCAGCGATAGCGGCGCGCCGGAGCGGAGCGCGCGCCGCCACTCGACGTCGAGCGCCTCGTCGAAGCGCCGGCGGTTGGCGAGGCCGGTGAGGCCGTCGAGCCGCGAGAGGCGCTCCAGGCGCGCGTTCGCCTCCTCGAGGTCGTGGCGGATCGAGGCGAGGTGAATCGCGCCGGCGATCTGGTCGGCGATGGCCTCGAAGGCGAGGACGTTCGCGGGCGTGAAGGCGTCGGGCGAGCGCGCCTCGAAGCGGAGGACGCCGAGCGTCGCGCCGTGATGCACGATCGGGACGGAGAGCACCGCAGCGTCGAACGTCGTCGCCGTGACGTCGGCGCTGCCGAGCCGCGCCTCGACGTCGATCGGAAAGCGGGCCCGGATGTAATCGGCGACGCGCTCGAGGAGCTGCGCGAGGTCCGTCGCCTCCAGCGCCGTGCGCGAGAGCTCGGACATCATCTCCATCAGCCGCGCGCGCTGCTTGAGCTCGGAGTAGAGGCGCGCGTTGGCGATGGCCGGCGCGATCTGCTCCGCGACGGTCAGCAGCAGCGGCAGTTGATCGTGAAACGCGCCGAGGCGCGTGCTCTCGACGTTGAGGATGGCGACGAGCTGTCCGCCGTGAAAGATCGGGACGCAGAGCTCCGACAGCGCGCCGGGCAGCGTCTCGACGTAGTTGGCGTGCTCGCGGACGTCGTCGAGGAGCAGCGGGCGCAGCGTGGCCGCGACTTCGCCGACGACGCCGCTGCCGAGCGGCCGGCCGTACCCGACGTAGACCTCAGTCGGCACCGACGACGTCACCGCCTCGCAGACGAAGCTCTTGCGGTCGTCGTTGATGGAGACGAGGGCGACGAACTGCCAGTCGAACGTGTGCGCGAGCGTGTCGGTGATGCGCTGCAGCATCGGCCGCAGCTCGAGATCGTGGTTGGCGATTCGGGCGATTTCGTTGAGGACGCTGAGATCGACACGTAAAGGCGACTTCATCGCGCGCTGCCCGTCTGAGCAGGATACGCCCAGCCGCCGCCGCTCGAATCAGTCCGTCAGCCGCTTCATCAGCGTATTCATGTCGTCGTACACGCGCTGGACGGCGGGGCCGACGATCTCGAGCTGATGGGCGGAGACGAAGGGGTCGTGCTCGAGCATGTCGCGAATCATGTCCGCGGCGAACATGATGTCGGCGAGCTTGTCGATGACCCGTTCCTGCAGGGGGAGGATGGCTTCCGTGAGGACGTCGACTTCGATCTGTTCGGTGAGCATAAAATGCACTCTGTCTAGGAGTGATTTATCTCCCGAAGTCCCTACCCTCAAGTTTGATTTTTCTGCGATTCCGACGCGGATAGGCGTCGCTGGATGCAGTTTTGTAACAGGATCGGAGCGCGCCGGGCCGCGCGCTCCACATGCCCCAGGAGCTAGTGCCGGCGGTCGTAGTCGATGCCGCGCTGGACCTCGGCGATCGCATCGTTCGTCAGCGCGATGGCCTTGGCGCGGTGGCCGCCCTTGTCGGCGTCGGCCTTCTCGAGCTCCACCTTGCCGAGGCGGAGGTGTTCGAGCGCGGCCTGCATGTGCGGCTGATCGGCCGAGGCGCGGCCGGCGATGAACCCCGTGGCGAGAACGACGACGAGAGCGATGGCGGTGAAGATACGGCGTACGGTCATTGATGCCCTCCTTTTCCCTTTTTGGGTTCGCATATGCTAACGCGCATGAAAGCCAAGTGGGTGTCCTCGCTTTTCCTCCTCTTCATCTTCGCGGCGCCGGCCTCCGTTCCGCCGGCCGTCCAGCGCGGCATGGCGGCGATCAGCAAGAACGCCCTCGCGGCGCACGACCGCTTCCTCGCCAGCGACCTGCTCGAGGGCCGCGGCCCCGGCACGCCCGGCGACGACATCGCCATGGAGTACATCGCCACCGAGTTCGCCTCGTACGGCCTCGAGCCCGCGGGCGACGGCAACTCCTACATCCAGAAAGTGCCGCTGATCGGCGTCACGATGGACCCGGAGCACACGTCGGTGTCGTTCACGAAGCCGGGCGCGCCGGCGATCGGGCCGCTCGAGTACCTCGATGAGTTCGTGGCCACCGACCAATCGCAGACGGCGGAGAGCACGCTCGACTCCGACGTCGTCTTCGTCGGCCACGGCGTGGTCGCGCCGGAGTACAAGTGGGACGACTACAAAGGCCTCGATACGCGCGGCAAGACGCTGGTGATGCTCGTCGACGATCCGCCGGCGAACGCGCAGGAGCCCGATCTCTTCAAAGGCAAGGCGCGCACGTACTACGGCCGCTGGACGTACAAGTACGAGATGGGCACGCGCCTCGGCGCGCGCGGCGTGATCCTGGTCCACACCACCGAGGCGGCCGGCTATCCGTGGAGCGTCGTGCGCAACTCGTGGGGCGCCGAGTCGTCGTTCATCGGCCTCAAGCCGGGCGAGCACGGGCTGAACTTCGCGTCGTGGGTGACGGAGCAGACCGCGGCGAACCTCTTCAAGGCCGCCGGCTACGACCTGAATCAATTGACGAAGGCGGCCGCGTCGCGCGACTTCAAGCCGGTGCCGCTCGGCTACAAGCTGACCGGGACGATCGCGAGCAAGCTGCGGAAATTCGACACCGGCAACGTGATCGCGAAGCTCGAGGGGAGCGATCCGTCGCTGCGCGGCGAGGCGATCATCTACACCGCGCACCACGACCACCTCGGCGTCGGCAAGCCCGACGCGCGCGGCGACCGGATCTACAACGGCGCGATCGACAACGCCTCCGGCTGCGCGATCCTGCTCGAGCTCGCGCGCGCCTGGGCGCAGACGAAGCCGGCGCCGAAGCGCTCCGTCTACTTCGCCGCGGTCGCCGCCGAGGAGCAGGGGCTGCTCGGCTCGGGGTACCTCGGCGAGCATCCGCCGATCCCCGCCGGCCGCATCGCCTTCGACCTCAACTTCGACGCCATCCCCGAGCTCGGCCGCGTGCGCGACGTGGCGATGAACGGTATCGAGCGCACGACGTTCTATCCCGAGGCCCAGAAAATCACGAAGGCCCTCGGCCTGAAGATCATCCCCGACCCCGAGCCGGAGCAGGGCCACTACTACCGCTCCGATCATTTCAGCCTCGGCAAGGTCGGCATCCCGGCGGTGTCGGTCGACGCCGGCGTCGACGTCGTCGGCAAGCCCGCCGGCTGGGGACGGCAGGCATCGGAGGATTACCGCGAGCATCGCTATCACCAGCCGAGCGACGAGTTCAACCCGTCGTGGGACTGGTCGGAAGGACAGCAGATGGCGCAGCTCGGGTTCTGGCTCGGCTGGGACGTCGCGAACGCGGCGGCGATGCCGAACTGGGTGCCGGGCGACGAGTTCAGGGCCGTCCGCGATAAAAGTACGAGGTGAGGACGACCCACGCCAGGAACGCGGCGTTGACCGCGGTCAGCCGCCAGAAAAAGCGGCGATCGCGGTTCGACTCGCGGACGTAGATGCGCCAGCCGAGGAGGTTCGCGAGCGAGGCGATGATGGTGCCGCAGCCGCCGGCGTTGACGCCGTAGAGCAGCGTGCGCCAGTCGCCCCTCGCGAACGGCGATAGGAGGATGGTCGCGGGGACGTTCGAGATCACCTGCGAGAGCCCGACCGCCGGCCAGAACACATCGTGGAGGACAGGCACTCTTGCCTGTCCCCCGATGCCTTCAACGACGATAAAGGCAAAGAAAAACAGTGGCACGATCGAAAAGTCGATCTCCAGCGTGCGCCGCCGCAGGAAGACGATGCCGGCGACGAGCGCGGCGAGCGCCGCCGGCCATGCGCTCACGACGCGGGCGATCTCGAGCAGCACGAGCGCGAAGCAGAGCGCGCCGGCGAGCGCCATCCGGCCGTTGCGCGGTGGCAGGTGAAGGTCGGTCTTCTCCAGGCGCCGCGATTTGCCGAGGAGAAACAGCGCCGCGAGCAGACCGGCGAAGCTGCAGGCGACGAACGGCGCCATCGTGGCGACGAAGCGCGCGGCGCTCCATCCCGACCGATGAAAAATGAAGAGGTTCTGCGGATTGCCGAGCGGGGTCAGGCATCCGAGGAGATTCGCGGCGATGACCTCGAGGATGACGGCGTCCTCGACGTCGAAGTCGGAGAAGCGCGCCGCGACGCCGGTGAACGGGATGACGACGAAGAGCGTGACGTCGTTCGTCACGAGCGACGCCAGCGCGCCGGTCATGACGATGAGCGCGAAGGCAAAGCCGCGCGTGGTGTGGAAGCGCGCCACGGTCTTTGCGACGGCGAGATCGAGGTAGCCGGAGGCGCGCACGATCTCGACCGCGACGAGCAGCGCGAAGAGGACGAGCAGGAGGTCGGCGTCGATGGCGCGCCAGGCCGCGCGCGGCGTGACTCTGCCGGTGAGGAGAAGGAATGCCGCGAGCGCGGCCGCGATCAGCTCGAGGACGCGCTCGCGGGCAAAGCGAATCACACGGGGATCGTACCGTCATCCTGAGCGCAGCGAAGGATCTCAAGCTGCGCATCCGGAGATCCTTCGCCGTCGTTGCGGCTCAGGATGACGAGACGCACTATTGGCTCTGCGCCGCCACTCCCAAATCCTCCTGCGCTCCGACGAAGATCTGATCGCCGGCTTTGTTGTCGACCACCGAGGCGTACGCGTCGACCGGCGCGCTGGCGTCGATGCTCAGCGTCAGGTTCGGCGACGCGGAGAGGTCGAGGCCGGGGAAGTAAGCTCCGATGCCGTTCTGCTGCTGCGACAGCGCCTGCAGGAAGATCGTGTTCTGGCCGAGGAGCGTGCCGTCGGGAGCGCGCAGCTCGAGGCGCACCGTCACCGTCGTCGGGTTCGGGTTGAAGAAGCCGATGTTCGTGCGCGAGCCGCTGGAGAGATCGCTCTGATTCCCGAGCTGCGTCATCACGCCGCGGCGCAACGCGTTGGCGCGCTTCGCCGCCGGCACGAACTGGCCGAACGTGCCGCCGTTGGCCGGGCGGAGGTCGAGGAAAATCCGCGACGTCACGACGAGATTGCTCGCGCTCGACACGCGTACCGCGCCGGTGCCGCTCAGGTTGAAGCCGCTGCTGCCGGCGAGGTCGTCGAGCACCGCGGTGCCGCGCGCCGGGATGTCGACGACCTTCGTCGCCGTGGCCAGCGTGTTCGCGCTCGTTCCGTTCGCGAAGTACTCGAGCAGCGCCGCGACCGGCGCGTCGTACGACGGGTTGAAGACGCGCGCGTCGGTCACGAACGTCTGGCCCGCGCCGTTGGTGACGCGGCCGGCCACGGCCACGTCGTTCTCGTTCGCGAACGCCATCTGCCCGCGGATCTCGCCGCCCGGGTCCGCCGAGCTGTGGACGTTCACGTAGAAGTTCTGCGGATTCGTGATGAGGTCGTTGAACTGCGTGTCCGAAAGGGCGGCGATCGACGTCGTGCCGCTGGTGCGCCCGTTCGTGAACGCGCTCGCGCCCGACGCGAACGTGATGAGCGGGCTGTTCGCCGCCCCCGCCGCGCCCGGGTGGATGTGCGCGAGCGTCGGGTTGACCACGTTCGACGTGACGTCCCACGTCAGCGTCTTGTTGGCCGTGTCGACGGTGATGAAGTAGGCGCCGACGGCGGTGCTCGGCGTCGGATTCGGCGCCTCGTTCGCGCCGCGCATCTCGCCGGCGAACGTGACGAAGCGGCCGGAGACCGGCGTGATGTCGCCGCGGATCTCGCCGCCCGGATTCGTCGTCGTGTGCACGTTCATGTAGTAGTTGCCCGGATTCGCCAGCATGTCCGCGGCCGTCGCCGCGTCGATCGGGAACGTGCCGTTCAGCTTGCCGTTCGTGAACGACGCGGTCGGCGTGAAGCCGATGATGATGTTGCCGACGTCGCTGCCGGCGTTCTTCTTGTGGATGTGCGCGCCGTTGATCGCGCTGGTGAGTCCCTTCACCGTGATCGCCACGTTGATGTTCGAGCGCGTCGAGTCGAACGTCACCGTGGCGTTCCCCCATCCCGTGCTCGTCGTCGGCGTGGGCCGCTCCTGCGACCCCGTCATCACGACGCCGAACGTCTGCGCCTGCATCATCGCCGCCGCGAGCAGGCAAACAACCGCCACCAGACCAATCCGTCGGGTCATAACTCCTCCTCCTTGTTTCGTGGCGCCGAATCTGTTGCCGGAGGGAAGTTTTGTCAACTCGGAACTTGTGAAATTTCTGTGAGGTCGCGTGGCCGCTCCGGCCGCGGACTCGCCGCCGCGCGGATGGCCATCTGCGCCGCGCCTTCTACCGGAGTCTTCAGTGGCGGCTGCAGCGTGGCCTCCTTCGCCTCGGCCGCGATGGCCGCGCGCATCGGCGCGAGAAGTACTTCGCCGGCCTTGAAGACGCCGCCGACGTACGCGACGGGGAACGCGCCGTCGGCGATCTTCAGCCGCCGCGCGACCGCGAGGACCGACAGTGCGAGCTGCTGCGCGGAGAGGTCGAGGATCGAGCGGGCCACGCCGTCGCCCGCTTCCGCGGCGTCGAAGACGAGCTTGGCGTAGCGCGCGACGTCGTCGGCGTGCGTGTTCTGCGCGTAGATCGCGCGCGGCACGTCGCGCGGCTCGAGGTGGTGCTCGGCGCGCAGGAGGTCGGTCATCAGCGTCGGCTTCCCGCGCCCGTCGAACGCGCGCAGCACGGCGCTCAGGCCCGTGCGGGCGATGAAGTAGCCGCTCCCCTCATCGCCGATGATCGGTCCCCATCCGCCGGCGCGCGCTTCCTCGCCGGCATCGTTGCGGCCGAAGGCGACGGAGCCGGTGCCGGCGATGACGACGACGCCGGCGCCGAAGCCGATGGCGCCGGTGAGGGCGATGCGCGCGTCGTTGTCGACGGTGAAGTTGCCGCGCGGGAAAAAGATCTCCAGCGAGTCGACGACTTCCTGGCGGTGCGCGGGGTGGTCGGCGCCGGCGATGCCGCAGTACGCCCAGGCGATCTCGCGGCTGGCGACGTCGGCGGCGACGAGGGCCTTGTTGACCGCGCGCTCGATGTTGCGCGCGGCGGTCTCGATGCCGACGCGGAGGTGGTTGGACGGCCCGGCCACGCCGGTGCCAAGGGACTTGCCGCTTTCGTCGGTGACGAGGGCCGCGGTCTTCGACGCGCCGCCGTCCACGCCGAGGAAGTAGTTCATGGGGAGTGGACTTTGCACGGAAACGGCGCGAGGTGCAAGGTATGAAGCTCGCCCGCGTTCTTTTCGTCCTCGTGGCATTTGCCGGCTGTCAATCCGGCAACGACACCGGCATGGCCTCGGAAGGGGTGACGCTGCGGATGAACATTTTCGCTCCGAGCGCGCTCGCCGAGGGGGCGGAAGGGACGATGGACGTGATCGTCGGCAACCGCGGCGTCGGCGCGGTCGACAACGTGCTCGTCGACGTCGCGCTCCCGCCGCAGCTGACGCTCGTTCGCGAGTCGCACGGCACGGGCACCAGTCTGATCCGCGATCCTCATCTCCTCCGCTACACGATCAACGGCCTCGGCGTCGGATCGGACTCGCGCATCAGCGTGACGGTGCGCGCGCAGTTCGGCGGCGCGGCGGAGACGGGAGAGATCCGCGTCGTCGCGCAGCAGCCGGCGGTTGGCGGCGATCATCTCGAGCGGACCGCCACGATCAAGCAGGCGAAATAGAATCGCGCGATGGAAATCAAGGACGCTCACGCGATTCACATCCCGCCGAAGCCGCGCGAGGCGCTCGAAGACCGCAAGCTGCTCGACCGCCCCAGCCGCGAGACGCGCCTGCAGAGCGAGTCGTGGCGCGTGCTGCGGATCACGAGCGAGTTCGTGGCCGGCTTCGATCACCTCGCCGACGTCTACCCCGCGGTGTCGATCTTCGGCTCCGCGCGCACGCAGCTGTCGAACGAGTACTACGGCGCCGCGGTGAAGACGGCCGAGCTCCTCGGCCGCGCCGGCTTCGCGGTCATCACCGGCGGCGGCCCCGGGATCATGGAGGCAGCGAACAAGGGCGCGCGCCAGGCCGGCGCGATGTCGATCGGCTGCAACATCGAGCTGCCGTTCGAGCAGCAGATCAATCAGTTCGTCGACAAGGCCATGACGTTCCGCTACTTCTTCGTGCGGAAGACGATGTTCATCAAGTATTCGGAGGCGTTCATCACGTTCCCCGGCGGCTTCGGAACGCTCGACGAGTTGATGGGCGCGCTGACGCTGATCCAGACGAAGAAGATCACGAGCTTCCCCGTGGTGCTCTTCGGCAGCGACTACTGGAGCGGCCTGATTCAGTGGCTCCGCGAGCGCGTGCTGGCGGCGAACAACGTCACGCAGGAGGACGTCGACAGCATCCACATCGTCGACGACCCGAAGCGGGTGGTGGAGATCGTCTGCGAGTGGCACGACAAGGCGCTGGTCGTCGACAGCGACGAGGACGAGGACCCGCCGCCGGGGAAAACGCTGCTGCGGAATTAAAATGGGGGAGTCATGACGAAGGTGCAGGCGCTCCAGCAAGAGATCGAGAAACTGGACACCGAGGAATTTGCGCAGCTGCTCAAGTGGGCTATTGAGCGTGACGGCGAAGAATGGGATCGGCAGATCGAGAAAGATGCGGCTGCCGGAAAGTTCGACAAGCTCGCAAAAGAAGCGTGTGAAGCCGACGCCAGAGGCGAGAGCACGGAGTTTTGAAGCATCGCGCGGCGCCGTCGTTTTGGTCGCACTTCGACCAGTTGCCCGACGAGATCCAGCAACTCGCCCGCAAGAACTATGCGTTGCTCGTCGCCGATCCCTCTCACCCATCGCTGCACCTCAAGCGCGTGGGACCATACTGGTCGGTACGGATTGGCATCCACTACCGCGCGATTGGTAACCCGAGGCCATACGGCATTCTGTGGTTCTGGATCGGGTCACACGAGGCGTACGACCACTTCTTCTAAGCGGATAAGTGGCACGCCCCTCGCTATTTACCTTCGCATGCGTATCCAGGAAACCGACCGAATTCTGAAGGACGCGCGCGTTGCGCGGCACGGCCATGGCGGGGAGAGCGAGCGGGGTGGGAACGTGATCTCCCGCGCCTGGCGGGCCATCGTCAGCGCCATCAAACGTTGAGTTGAGCGGGCGCGAAGGGGCCGCTATTCGGCGGCCTCTTCCGCCTCCTCTTCGACCGGCGGCGCGGGCGCCTGCACGATCACCCAGCGCACGCGGAAGCGCTCGGCGTCGAGCACCTCGATCTGCAGGTCGCCGAGCGTCGTGCGGTCGCCGGGCGCGACTTCGCGTCCGAGGCGCGCGGCCACGTAGCCGCCGATCGTCTCCTCCGCCGGCTCGTCCACGTCCACTTTCAAGCGATCCGTCAAATCCTCGATCAGGTAGTCGCCGCGCACGCGATAGCGCCCGTTGCCGAGCACCTCGATCTCCGGCCGCTCGCGGTCGAACTCGTCCTGGATCTGCCCGAACAGCTCCTCCGTGATGTTCTCCAGCGACACGATCCCCGAGGCGCCGCCGTATTCATCGAGCACGATTGCCATGTGCGTCTTGTGCTCGATGAACTGCGACAGCAGCGCGTCCACCGTGCTGTTCTCCGGCACGAAGAGGATGTCGCGCTTGAGATCGGTCAGCGGCCGCCCCGGCCCGCGGAGCTGCGCGAGAAAGAGATCCTTCACGTGGATCAGCCCGATCGTCTGGTCGAGCGAGCCGTCGCAGAGCGGGTAGCGCGTGTGCCGCGTCGTGCGCATGACCTCGAGGTTCTCGTCGATCGTTTTCGTCGTCGAGAGGATGACGACGTCGGTGCGCGGCACCATGATCTGCCGCGCCGTCCGCTTCGAGAACTCGAAGACGCCTTCGATGATCTCGCGGTTCTCCTCGGAGAGCACGCCGGCCTTCTCCGAGCTCGCCAGGATCAGCCGCAACTCCTCCTCGGAGTGGACGATCTCTTCCTTCCCCGCCGGCTTGATCCCGATCGCGCCAAGGATTCCGTTCGCCGACTTGTTGAGCACCCAGATGACCGGATACATCACGACGTAGAAGCCGCGCAGAACGTGCGCGACCCACAGCGCCGTCGGTACGGTCTTGTCGATGGCGACGTACTTTGGCCCGAGCTCGCCGAAGATGATGTGCAGCGCGGAGATGAGCGTGAACGCGATGGCGGCGGCGATGGAGTGCGCGACCGCGGGAGCGAACGCGCCGAGGCGGATGAGGCGCGGTTGGAGCAGCGCGGCGAAGGCCGGCTCGCCAACCCAGCCGAGCGCGAGCGAGGCGAGGGTGACGCCGAGCTGCGTCGCGGAGAGGTAGCTGTCGAGGCGCTTGGTGATGCGCCGCGCCATCTTCGCGCGCGTGCTCCCCGCGGCGGCCATCTCCGCGAGCTGCGTCGGGCGTACGCGCACGATGGCGAACTCCGCGGCGACGAAGAAGCCGTTCGCGATGATGAAAAGGAGCGCCAACAGCAAATACCAGGTCGGCACGGGAGGCGGGGTATTGTAGCGGAATGATCCGTACGGCCGTCGCGGCGGCGCTGCTGCTGGCCTCGTGTGCGCGCGCGCCGCGCGAGCTCGACGTCGCCGCCGCGATCAGCCTCAAGGAAGCGCTGACCGACGTCGCGCACGGCTGGGAAGCGCGCGGCGGCGAGCACGTCGTCTTCAACTTCGCCGGCTCGAACGTGCTGGCGCGGCAGATTCGCGCGGGGGCGCCGGTCGATGTGTTCCTGTCGGCGGATGAGCGCACGATGGCGTCGATCCGCGACGAGCTGGAGACGCCGGTGCCGCTGCTCGAAAACACGCTCGTCGTGATGAGCAACCGGCCGGTGACGTCGCTGCACGACTTGGTGCCGCTCAAGGTGGCGATCGGCGATCCGAGCGCCGTGCCTGCCGGCGTTTACGCGCAGAAGGCGCTGCAGCGCGCCGGAGTCCGGCCGCGGATCATTCCGTGCGAGAACGTGCGCGCCGCGCTGGCGGCCGTGGAGAGCGGCGCGGCGGACGCGGCGATCGTCTACGCCACGGACGCGCCGCTCGCGAAGCAGACGCGCGTCGCGTTGAGGCTGGACGAGCAGGCCGTCTATCCGATCGCCGTCGTCAGGCGCGCGGCGCACGCGGACGCGGCGCGGCGCTTCGTCGACTATTGCCGCTCGGCCGAGGGGATGCGGGCATTCATCGCGCGAGGATTTCGTCAAGCGTCTTCCAAAACCGTGGATACGACTTCGAGACGACCTGCTCGTTCGCGATCGTGACGTTGCCGCGCGCGAGGCCGGCGATGGCGAAGGCCATGGCGATGCGGTGGTCGTTGTGCGTCTCGACCGTGACCGGCTCGCTGCCCCAGCCCGGCTCGATGCGCAGCGAGTCGGGGCGCTCCTCGACGCGCGCGCCGAGGCGGCGGAGCTCCTCGGTCACGGTGGCGATGCGGTCCGACTCCTTCACGCGCAGGTTCGCGACGTTCACGATCTCCACCGGCTCGCTCGCGAGTGGCGCGATCGCGGCGAGCGTCGGCACGAGGTCGGGCGTGGCGTTGCAGTCGAACGTGCCGCCGCGCAGGGCCTCGGCGCCGCGCACGACGATCGTGTCATCCCGAGCGGAGCGAGGGATCCCCTGCGGCGGGGGATTCCTCGCTTCGCTCGGAATGACACAGCCCATCTGCTGCAGCATCTCCAGAAACTTCGCGTCGCCCTGCGCGCTCGGCCACGCCAGGCCGTCGACGCGCATCGTGCCGCGCGTCGCTGCCGCGGCGGCAAACCAGTACGACGCCGACGAGTAGTCGCCCTCGACCGCGTACGCGTCGCGCTGCAACCGTCCGCCGCGCACGCGGATGATCTCGTTGTGCCGCGTCACCGAGGCGCCGAACGCCGTGAGGATGCTCGCGGTGACGTCGAGGTACGGCGCCGACGCGACCGACGTCAGCCGCAGCGTGATCCCCTCGGGCAGCGTCGCGCCGCCGAGCATCAGCGCCGAGGCGAACTGGCTGGAGGTGTCGGCAGCGATCTCGACGTCGAAGCCGCCGCGCATCTTTTTACCGCGGATGCGCAGCGGCGGGAAGCCTTCCCGGTCCGCGTACTCGACCTCGGCGCCGATCTTCGCCAGCACATCGACGAGGTCGCCGATCGGCCGCTCGCGCATCCGCTGCTCGCCGTCGAGCACGAAGCGCCCCGGCACGAAGGCGAGGATGCCGGTGAGGAAGCGCATGGCCGTGCCGGCGTTGCCGATGAAGAGCGGCACCTCGTTCGCCGACATGCTCACGCGCTCGCCGATCGTCACGCCGGTTTTGAAGTTGCCGCCGACCGCGAAGCCGATCGTCCGGAGCGCCTCGAGCGCGTAGCGCGTGTCGTCCGCGTCGAGGCAATTCGTCACGAGCGTCGTCCCCTCGGCCAGCGCGCCGAGGAGGAGCGCGCGGACGGAGTACGACTTCGACGGCGGCGCGGTCACGGCGGCGTCGAGATGGTCGACCTTGGGGATCGCCTTCACGACAGCTCCGCCGTCGAATGCAGAATGCAGAATGCAGAATGCAGAATGCCCGCGCGATCCATTCTGCATTCAGCATTCTGCATTCTGCATTTCATACGAACTCCAGTCGCAGCCCGTCGTACGCGAGATGCACGCCCTCCGGCAGCGTCGCCTCCACCTCGTCGTGGTCGACCTCGTGCGTGACGTGAATGAGGTACGTGAGCGGCGCGCCGATCTCGCGCGCGACCTCGATCGCCTCGCCGATCGTGAAGTGCGTCGGGTGCGGCGGCGCGGGGCGCAGCGCGTCGAGAGCGAGGACTTCAATGCCGTCGAGCAGCGCGCGCGACTCGGGAGGGATGCCGTTCGTGTCGGTGATGTACGCGAACGGGCCGATGCGGAAGCCGAGGATCGTCCAGTTGCCGTGGCGCACCGGTATCGGCACGACGTCGACGCCGCAGGCGTTGAACGGGCCGTCGATCTCGACGAGCTCGAGCTGCGGCTTGCCGCCGCCGATCTGCGAGTCGTTCCAGATGTAGCTGAAGGCGCGGCGGATCGCGGCCGCGGTCGGCGCGCTCGCGTACGCGGCGATCGGCGCGCGCTGCCGGAAGTTGAACGGGCGGATGTCGTCGAGGCCCATGAGGTGATCGGAGTGCGAGTGCGTGAAGAGGATGAAGTCGAGGCGCGGAATCGGATCACGCAGCAGCTGCAGGCGGAGGTCGGGCGTGGTGTCGATGAGGAAGTGCCTGCCGCCGGCCTCGATCTTCACCGACTGCCGCAGCCGCTGATTCTTCGGATCCGCCGACGTGCAGACGCGGCAGCGGCAGCCGACGACGGGAACGCCGGTGGACGTGCCGGTGCCGAGGAACGTGACGATCATATGGAGGTGAACGAAAAGTCGCCGCTGGCGGGGTCGATCACCATCGCCTCGCCGGTCTCGTACCACGGCGGAAGAATCGTGATCGTCGCGCCGCCCAATTCCTTCACGAACTTCTCGTGAAAGTGCCCGAACACGATGTTCGTGAACCCTTGCGCGCTGCGCGCGCGCCCGTACTGCTCGAACTGCTCCAGCGGCAGCCGCGACTTGTGCTTGAAGTTCGTTTTGGCGAGCTTCCGCTCCACGCCGTCGACGAAGTTGCGCGCCGTCTTCTTCGGGATCACCTTCAGCGACAGGCGCGAGAACGCGTTCTTCGACGCGAAGCGCCAGAAGCGGTAGGGGAGGTCGCGGTCGTTGATCAGGTCGCCGTGCACGATGAGGTAGTTGTGCGCGCCGGCGCGGATCGCGTACTCCATCGCCACGTCCGTCACCGCCTCCTCGGCGAACGAGCCTTCGAGGAAAAAGTCGCGGTTGCCTTCGACGTAGTGCACCGGCACGCCGGCGTCGCGCAGCGCGCGGAGGCGCGCGAAGACGAGCTCCACCGAGCGCGTGCAGAACTTGGCGTCGGCGATGAGGTAGTGAAAGAGATCGCCGTTGAGGTAGAGCGCGCGCGGCCGCAGCGCCTCGAGGCGGTCGAGCCAGGCGACGATCGGCTGCTCGCTGCCGTCGCCGAGGCCGATGTGCGAGTCGCCGATGACGAAGATCTGTCCGGGTGCGGTCACAGCGCCGTCTTCAAGTTCGCTCGTGGGTTCACGTCGTAGGCCGACTCGATCGCATCGACCGCGTCGCCGGGTGCCTGCTTCGGCACGTTGATGATGACGCGGTAGTAGTGGTCGCCCTTCTTCTTCACGCCCTTGCCGCTGATGCGGAAGGTTTGCCCGCTCTGCGTCCCGGCGGGGATGCGCGCGCGCACCGGGCCGTGGATCGTCGGCACCTCGACCTCGGCGCCGCGGATCGCTTCGCCGACCGTGATCGGCAGCTCGATGTGGATGTCGTCGCCGCGGCGCTCGAAGAACGGATGCGGCCGCACGTGGACGAGCAGGTTGAGGTCGCCCGGCGGCGCGCCTTCCGTGCCGGGCGCGCCCTTGCCGCGGAGGCGGATGCGCTGCCCGTCGGCGACGCCCTCGGGGATCTTCACCCTGACCGTCTCGTTCGTCGCGCCGCCGCGCGCCATCGACAGCTCCATCGTCGTGCCGAGCACCGCGTCGCGGAAGTCGATCGTCACCTCGGCCTCGACGTCGCCGCCGCGCTGCGGGCCGAGGTCGATGCCGCCGCCGCCGAAAAGATCGGAGAAGATGTCGGTGAAGCCGCCGCTGCCCGCGGTCGTGCGCCGCGTGCGCGACGACGTGCGCGCCCCGCCGCCCGGCCCGCCCGCCCGCGTGAACTGCGAGAAGTCGAAGCCGCCGAACGGCCCGCCCGCGGCGCCGCCGCCGAATGGGCCGCCCGCGCCGCCGGGGAAGTGAAAGGCCTCGCGTCCGAGCCGGTCGTACTGCTCGCGCTTCTCCTTGTCGCCGAGGACCGTGTAGGCCTCGGAGATCTCCTTGAACTTCGCCTCCGCGTCCTTGTTCCCCTTGTTCTTGTCGGGGTGGTACTTCTTCGCCAGCGCGCGGTAGGCCTTCTTGATCTCCTCGTCGCTGGCCGACTTCTTCACGCCGAGAATGTCGTAGTAATCCTTTTCCGCCATGTGCGCGAGGAAGTATAGGGTTAGCGATTGGCGATTCGCGATTCGGGGCGGGTGGGCCGAATCGCGAATCGCGAATCCCGAATCGCTCTCCCTAGCACACGAATTGCTAAGATTCCGCGCGTCGCATGTACGGTTCATTAGCTCGCCGCAACGTCCTGACCATGATCCTGGCCGGAGGCATGGGCGAGCGCCTCTACCCGCTCACGCGCGACCGCGCCAAGCCCGCGGTCCCGTTCGCCGGGCGCTACCGCATCGTCGACTTCGTCATCAACAACTTCCTCAACTCCGGCTTCTTCAAGATCAAGGTCCTCACGCAGTTCAAGTCGAACTCGCTCATCGAGCACATCACCCGCACGTGGCGGCTCGTGCCGGAGATCGGGCAATACGTCGACGTCGTGCCGGCCCAGATGCGCAAAGGGCCTTTCTGGTTCCGCGGCACGGCCGACGCCGTTTTCCAGAACCTCGAGCTGATCTTCGACGAGCAGCCCGAGTACGTCTGCGTCTTCGGCGGCGATCACATCTACAAGATGGACGTGAGCCAGATGCTGCAGGAGCACATCACCACGAACGCCGACCTGACCATCGCCACGATCCCGGTGCCGAAGGAGGAGTCGCACCACTTCGGCGTCGTGGAGATCGATCCCGACTACCGCGTCACCGGCTTCGTGGAGAAGCCGAAGGCGGAGCACGCCAAGGCCATGCCCGACCGTCCGGACATGATCCTGGCCTCGATGGGGAACTACATCTTCAAGGCCAGCGTGATGATCGACGTGCTGCAGCGCAACGCCTTGCGCGACTCGGCGCACGACTTCGGCAAGGAGATCATCCCCGACATGTACAAGCGGATGAAGGTCTACGCGTACGACTTCGCGAAGAACTACATCCCCGGCGAGGCGGACAACAACCGCGGCTACTGGCGCGACGTCGGCACGATCGACGCGTACTTCGCGGCCTGCCTCGACCTCGTGTCGGTGTCGCCGGCATTCAACCTCTACAACCCGCAGTGGCCGATCATCTCCGCGCCGCTGCACCTCCCGCCGGCGAAGTTCGTCTTCGCCGACGCGCAGACGCAGCGCATCGGCATCGCCACGGACTCGATGGTGTCGGACGGCGTGATCATCTCCGGCGGGACGATCAACCGCTCGGTGCTCCATCCGCGCGTGCGCATCCACTCGTACACCGAGGTCGACGAGTCGATCCTGATGGACGGCGTCGACGTCGGGCGGCACTCGAAGATCCGCCGCTGCATCGTCGACAAGGGCGTGAAGATCCCGCCGCACACGACGATCGGCCACGACCTCGAGCTCGACCGGCAGCGCTTCACGGTGACGGATTCCGGTATCGTGGTGGTGCCGAAGGGGGCGGAGATCGAGGAGCAGGTCCCGGCCGGCGCATCGCGATGAGCAGCGTGACGACAGCAGCGAAGCCGCGCAACGACGGGCGCGCGCCGGACGAGATGCGCCGCGTGACGATCACGCCGAACTTCTCGAAGCACGCCGAGGGGTCGGCGCTGATCGAGGTCGGCGACACGCGCGTGATCTGCACGGCCTCGCTGCAGGAGAAGGTGCCGCCGTTCCTCTACCGCCAGGGCCGCGGCTGGATCACCGCGGAGTACGGCATGCTCCCGCGCGCCACGAGCGAGCGGACGGAGCGCGAGGCCGCCAAGGGAAAGCAGGGCGGCCGGACGATGGAGATCCAGCGCCTGATCGGCCGCTCGCTGCGCGCCGCGGTGAACACGGAGTTGATGGGCGAGCGGACGATCTGGCTCGACTGCGACGTGATCCAGGCCGACGGCGGCACGCGCACGGCGTCGATCACCGGCTCGTTCGTGGCGCTGGTCCTGGCCCTCGGCCGGCTCTACATCGACGGCAACATGGCCAGCTGGCCGATCAACGCGTTCGTCGCGGCGATCTCGGTCGGCATGATCGGCGGCCACGCCTGTCTCGACCTCGATTACGCCGAGGACTCGAAGGCCGGCGTCGACATGAACGTGGTGGCCACGGACAAAGGGCGTTTCGTGGAGCTGCAGGGGACGGCCGAGGGCGCGACGTTCAGCGAGGACGAGATGAACGCAATGCTCGGGCTGGCCAAGAGCGGGATCGCGCAGCTCGTGGAGAAGCAGCGCGAGGCGCTCGCGCCGACGCTGGCGCGCGTCGATTCGCTGGCGCGCGAGCGGCTGAATCGCAAGTTCCGCTGACGTCATCCTGAGGCGCGCAGACGCCGAAGGATCTCAAGCTGCGCATTCCGAGATCCTTCGCTACGCTCAGGATGACGTGGGTGGCCTACACTTCGCCGCGATGTCTCTCCCCGACCGCCGCGTCGCGGAATGGCTCTTCCTCCTCGCCTTCGCGACCTACGCGTACTTCTACGCCGGCGGCGGATGGAACCAGAACGCCGCGTTCGACCTGACGCGCGCGATTGTCGAGCGGCATTCGTTCGCGATCGACGCGTACGCGGCGAACAGCGGCGATCTCTCGTACGCGAACGGCCACGTCTATGCGAACAAGGCGCCGGCGTTGTCGTGGCTCGCGGCGATTCCGTATGTCGCCGCGCGTCCGCTCCCGCTGACGATCGCGGTCTACCTCTGCACGCTCGTCTGCGTGGCGCTGCCGGGCGCGCTGATCCCGCCGATGCTCTACGCGTTCGGCCGCCGCCGCGGCGTCGACGCGCGCTGGTGCGCCACGGTCGCGCTGACGATCGCCTTCGCCACGCTGCTCTTTCCGTACGCGACGATCTTCATGGTCGCGGTGCCGAGCGGCACGCTGATGCTCTACGCCTACACCTCGGAACGCCCGGCTCTCGCGGGCTTCGCGGCCGGTCTCGCCGCGGCGATGAACTACCTCTGCGTCGCCGCGGTCGTGGCCTTCGGAGCGCCGCCGTCCCGGCGGCTGGCGCGGCGGCGTCCCGCCGCCGCAGGCGAGACGCCTGCGCACCAGCCGGCGAGGACGCCGGCGCTCCGCTTCGCCGTTGCCGCGGCAATCCCGCTCGCCGCGCTCGCGGCGTACCAATGGCTCTGCTTCGGCAGCCCGTTCAAGACGAGTGTGGCCACGACCGACCCGCGCTTCCTCACGCACGGCAGCGTCTTCGTCGCGCCGTCGCTCGACGCGTTCCTCGGCGTCACGATCTCGCCGTACCGCGGCCTCTTCTTCTTCGCGCCGGTCCTGCTGATGGCCATCCCGGTCGCGCGCAACGCCCGCATCGTCGCCGTGGCGATCTTCTTTCTCGCCATCAACGTCTGCTTCAATGGATGGGAAGGCGGCTTCGCCGTCGGCGCGCGCTACCTCGTGCCGGTCATTCCGCTGCTCGGCGTCCTGCTGCTGAACTGCCGCGGCTGGATGCGCTCCGCCGTTGTCGCGCTTGCCGTCGTGTCGTTCGCGATCAACTTCGCCGCCACCGCCGTCGATCCGCAGCCGTCCGGCACGATCCCGCGGCCGCTGACGCAGTACATCGTGCCGCTGCTGTTGCACGGGCACTTCGATCCGCGCGTGCCGATCACGCCGCCGTGGTCCGCCGCGACGCTCACCGGCCACACCTCGGTCAATCGCTTGACGCACGACGAGGCCATCCTCTTTCAACGCCATCCGCCCGGCTCCGAAGACGTCGAGTGGGCGAGCTTCAACCTCGGCGAGCTCCTCTTCGGCGCCGGCGACGCGCGGTCGCTGATTCCTATCGCGCTGCTGCTCGCAGCCGGCGGCGCCGCGATCGCGTGGCGAGTGCGGCAAGTGCCGCGATCGTGAGGAGCGCCGCCGCCGCGCCGCCGTAGAACGTCGCCGGCGCGTACCAGACGCGGATGTCGCTCTCGCCCGGCGGCACCGTCCATCCGAGGAACGGGCCGTCGACCGGCTGCGGCTCTACGCCGTGGCCGTTCCGCGACACGTGCCACCCCGGCCACCACGGAATGCTGCTGGCCACGAACGACCAGCGCGGCGCGGAGACGTGCAGGCGGAAGTCCGTCGGCCGCGCGCTGACGATGCGCAGCGTCGCCTGCGGCGCGCTGGCCGGCCGCGGCGCGAGGAGGTCTTCGCGCATGCGGTCGCTCTCGACCGGCAGCACCTTCACCAGCGCGGTGTGCGCCCAGTCGGTGTGGTGCATGACCTTGTCGATGAACTTCTGCCCGTTGAACTCGAGGACGACGTTCGGCGGCACCCAGAAGCGCGGAATGACGTCGCGGTTCTCGTAGATGCGCCCGTCCTTGCCTTTGTAGACGAGCGCGTAGCGCAGCGCGTCCTTCATCTCGTAGCGCGCGTCGGTGACGACGTAGCGGACGTTGGTGAGGTCGAGGTCGCGCGTGTCGGGGTCGTTCCACTTCATGAAGTAGTCGTCGGTGTCGAAGTTGAACGTGGTGCGCAGGAAGCCGAGGTAGCGGCCGTTGGCCATCGGATCGTGCACGCGCACGTCCTCGACGCCGAAGAGCGCGTGCGCGTTCGGGAAGAACGCCGGGCCGATGCCGACGATGCGGAACGGCGCGCGCGGCCAGTTGCGCTGGAGCCCCTCGAGTTTCGCGATGAGCGGCGTCGTCGGATACATGAGGCTCGCCGAGAGCGTCGGGTTCCACCCCTCGCACGCGGTCCAGAGCTCGCCGATGACGGCGACGCCGACGAGCATCATCGCCGCGGTCTTCCAGCGCGTGGCCAACAGCGTCGCGGCGAGGAGGACGATCATCGACGGAAGGATGGCCATCATGGCCGTGCTCTTCTCCCAGTCGCCCGGGAAGTCCATCCGCGTCATCAGCCAGAGGAGCATCGACGCGGTGACGAGGCCGCCGAAGAGGAGGAAGGCGGCGCGGTCGCGCAGCACGGCGTCGAGCGCCGCGGCGGTCATGACGGCGAGCATCCAGCAGAGCATCAGGCGGAGGCGCGCGTTCGCGGCGAGCTTGAAGATGAGGTGGAAGGCGGTGCTGACGCCGGGCCACGCCAGCATGATGCCGAGGACGATGAGCGTGCCGATGACGAAGTAGAGCTCGCGGTCGCGGAAGCGGCGGCGTACGAGCGCGCGCAGGACGAGCGCGAACCACGAGGCCACGCCGAGGATGCCGGCGAAGCCGGTGATCGACTCGGCGACGGCCGGGCCCCACGCTTTGTCGTACGGCACGTGGCCGAAGAAGTGCGGCTGGAAGAGGATGACCTCGGACGGAAAGTCGGAGTAGTAGCCGATCTCGTTCGGATGGACCTGCAGCTCCTGGTAGCGCTTCGACTTCGTGATGGCCTCGGCGAACGGCGCGATGAACGGCGCGGCGATGAGCGCGCCGGCGACGATGGCGGCGGGGACAGCGATCGCTCCACGCCACGCCGCAGGCCGCTCGATGAGGAAGATGCACGCGACGTACAGCACTACGAAGAACGCCGTGTGCGAGACCGTCTCCGGATGCCCGCCGTACAGCATGACCGCCCAAACCCCGGTAGCGGAGAGAAAGCGCGGCCAGGTGGTCTTCTCGAGCAGCAGGTCCGTCGTCAGGAACGCTGCCGGAATCCAGACGGCGACGGTGACGAGCGGGAAGTGCAGCCACGTCTGCACGAACGTGCACCAGCCGAAGGCGATCGCGCCGATGGCGCTCGGCAGCTCGCCCCACCCGCGCCGCCGGCAATAGAGAAAGGTGAAGGTGAGGGCGATGAGGATCTTCCACGCCGCCTCGGCCGTGAACGCGTAGCCGAGCGGTAGCGGCAGGGCAAGCAGGCGGATGGGCGAGAAGGCGGAGCTCTGCGCGTTCGCGAGCAGCGGATAGCCGCAGCCGGCCTGCGAGTTCCAGAGCGGCAGCGTGAACGACTTCCACGCCTCGCGCGCCTGATGCGCCCACGGGACGATCTGCATCACGACGTCGTTCATCTCGAAGTTCGCGATGCGCCGCTTCGGCAGCCAGTTCGACCACGGCGGGAGGATGCCGACGATGTCGACCGGGAGGTTGACCCACGTCCCGGTCATCGGCCGCCAAAGGAAGATCAAGACGAGCAGGTAGAAGAAGGCGGCGATGCGCCAGCGCAGCTCGACGACGCCGGCGCGGCGCGCCAGCCAGACCGCGATCGCGTAGACCGCGGCGACGTAGAGGAAGGTGACGTTCATCGAACGAATTGCTGCGCCCGCGCGAACGGGCCGCCGTCGCCGCGCAGCATCTCACGCGCGATCCGCATCACCGCGTCGAGGTGCGGCGCGATGTTCGCCTCGTTGGCCTCGAGGACCGGCGCCCAGACGGACGCGTCACTGCCGGCCAGACGCAAAAACGTGCGCAATCCGCTGCCGATGAAGCGCTCGTCGACGCCGCTCTCCTGCAAGTGCGCCGCGATCGCCGTGGAGAGGATCTGCGGCAGATGGCTCGTCAGCGCGACGGCGCGGTCGTGGTCGTCGGCGTCGACGAGCTCCAGGCGGGCGCCGCAGGTCTCGACGAGCTCCGCGACGAGCGGGTGCTCCCGGTCGACGAACCACGCCTTGCCGCGAAAGAGATCGCCGCGCGCCGCGCCGAGGCCGCGCTGCTCGGAGCCGGCCAGCGGATGCCCGGCCACGAAGCCGTCGCCGGCCACCGCGCGCAACGGCGCCATCACGCTGCAGACGGAAGTGATCACCTCTGCGCCCTGCGCCCTGCGCTCTGCGACCTCGGATATGGCGACATCCACGGGCATGGCCAGCACCACGACATCCGCGGGAACGAACGACGTCACCCGCTCGTCCGCCGCGCCGCGGCCGTCGTCGACGAACGGATCGAGATACGCGACGTGCCAGCCGCGGGCGCGCAGCGCGATGCCGATCGAGCCGCCGATGAGGCCGAGGCCGGCGATCAGCGCGCGGCGCGTTCCAGGCATCAGCGCGACATCAGAATCAACGTGCGGTCGACCGTCTGCGACGTCGAGACGTCGAAGTACGGCCGCTGCACCGTCACCCGCGGCCGGTTCGGCTTCGCGGAGATCTCCGCCGCCTTGTACTTGCCGGCGGCCTTCGAGGTGTCGATCTTCAGGTTCATCTTTTCGGCGATCGGCACGATGGCCTTCACGTCCGTGCCGATGTCGCCGCTGCGGAAGTACGCCGGCGGCTTGGCCGCGCTGAGGTTGTTCGTCGCGTCCGGCGCCACGGTTTTGTAGCCGTACGACTTCGCGTAAAACTCCGCGACCTGCTCGACCGGCGCGTCCGTGTCGTACACCGCCGTCGGCGGCGGCTCCTCGGCCGGATTGAGGATCTTGTGGGCCTGCTTCATCAGGTCCGTGACCTGCGGGAGATAGCGCGACCCTGGGTAGACGACGAACGAGAACGACTCTTCCTCTTTCGCCTTTTCACCCTTGCAGGCCGCGAGCGCGAGCACGAGCGCCAGCGCGATCAGCAGGCGATTGCGTGTGGACATGGAACGGAACCCCTCCAAAGAAATTCGGCGCGGGAACATATCACTAATGACCGGCATCGAGTCCCAAATACGTGAGAACGGCCATTCCCGTCACGTCGTGGAAGCGCTGCCCGTACGACTTGATCGACCCGCAGGCCTCGTCGAGATAGATGCGCTCGACGCGGAAGAGGGGGAAGAACATCGTCGTCACGTCGAGGTTCGGCTCCTCGCGGTGGGCGATCTGGCGGATCCAGTCCTCGTACGCGTCGAGGTTGATGCCGCGCAGCGTCACGCCCGCCGGCGAGAGCGAGGTGAGGATGCCGAAGAGCTTCTCCTTCGGATTGATGAGATTGACGATGACGAGCGACGACGGCTCGAAGCCTTCGATCATGGCGCTTTCTCGCTCAGCTCGATGAGGACGCCGTTCCCGGCCGCGGGATGGAGGAACGCCACGCGGCAGCCGTGCGCCCCCGGCACCGGCGCGTCGTTGATGAGGCGATAGCCGCGCTCTTTCAGCCGCGCGAGCTCCGCGTCGATGTCGTCGACGCGGAGGCAGATGTGGTGGATCCCCTCTCCGCGCTTCTCGATGTACCTGGCGATCGTGGAGTCGGGCGCGCTCGGCTCGAGGAGCTCGAGGTTCGCGTCGCCGACGGAAAGGAAGGCGGTGCGGACTTTCTGCGTGTCGACGGTCTCGACGTGCTCGACATGCAGGCCGAGGTCCAGATAGATTTTTTGTGCCGCGTCAATCGACCTCACCGCGATACCAATGTGATCTAGCTTTGTCACGATCACTCCGTAGTGCTGAGTGCTGAGAGGCTGTGAACGAATCGGCCCTTATCTGATCGATGGTGCGGCAGATGGTGACGGGGTTCGGCCGATCGATGTAATTGTAACGAGCCGCGAATGAGCTCGGGTAAGAGAGATGCGGTCCTCCAAGGGTCGCGTTCTACCTACCTTGCGAGATCGGTAGAAGTCTCCGTTACGCGAACGCCCAAGCGCGCCGCATGTTGATCGTGAGCGCGTGCCGCAGGGCTACAGCAAGTACTTTGCTGGTTCCTCGCACCAGAACCTGCAGCAACCCTTGGCCACGACAGTGCGCATTGACAAGCTCGGCTGTCGCTCCGCGTTGTTTGTAGATCATCTTGGCCTCGTCAGTTGCCATCCGAGCCCGCCACTGTCGGACCGATTCGCTGTCGCCTCGAACCGCCTGGCCTGGTTTCCGTTCCGCTGAGTAGCGTTGCTGCGGCGGAGCGAACACCGGGTAGTTGCGTCGGTCATCTTTTCCACGTTATCCAGCGAGTTACATCCACCATCGGCGAGCCACTGCTCCGGCAGCGCCGCTCCAGATCGAGCGGCACCAGCCGCAGCTGCGCCGCCACGGCATCCGCGATTTCTTCACGGCCTCTGAGTGCTGAGTGGGAGCGCGAAGCTCGCGGGATCGATTAAATGTGAGCTGAGATCACATTTAAGTGTTCCGCGATCGCTTTAATCCGATCCATGGACGCTTTTATCTGTTCGGCGATCGCTTTGATCCGATCCATGGATACTTTTAAATGTTCCGCGATCGCATTCATGCAACGTCTTGTCGCGTGAATCTCGCCTGGAGGACAGCGAAAGCGATCCGGGGCCGGATAAAACTCAGCACTCAGAACTCAGCACTCGTTTCATACGCCCCGCGCCTCCGCTCCCCAAATATGTTTGTGAAGTTGCGTCTGCAGCCTTGCCGGGACGCGGTCGGCGAGCATCCACTCGGCGAGCGACTTCATGTCCATCTCTCCCCAGACCGGCGAGAAGAGCACGGTCCAGCGCCCGAGCCCGCGCTCGTCCACGACGCGGCGCGCCCAATCGTAGTCGCTGCGGCCTGCGATCACGAATTTGATCTCGTCGTGCGGGCGGAGGATGTCGAGGTTCTCCCAGCGGTTCTTCGCGGCCTCGCCGGAGCCGGGGCACTTGACGTCGAGGATGATCTTGGCGCGGGCGTCGACCGGCGCGACGTCGATCGATCCCGAGGTCTCGATCAGCACTTCGAAGCCGTCGTCGCAGAGGCGGCGGATCAGCTCGAACGACTCGCTCTGCGCCAGCGGCTCGCCGCCGGTGATCTCGACGAGGTTGCAGCCGTAGCCCTTGACGCGTGCGACGACGTCGTCGAGCTCCATCCGCTCGCCGCCGGTGAAGGTGTACTCGGAGTCGCACCAGCGGCAGCGGAGGTTGCAGCCGGTGAGGCGGACGAAGACGCACGGCCGCCCGGCGTGCGACGACTCGCCCTGGATGGAATGGAAGATCTCAGTGATGCGCATACGACGTGGGATCGGGAACGCCGGACTCCTCGAATCCCTTCCGCCGCAGGAGGCACGAGTCGCAGTGCCCGCACGCCCGCCCGCCCGCGTCGGGGTCGTAGCAGGAGTGCGTGAGCGCATAATCGACGCCGAGATCGACGCCGCGGCGGATGATGTCGGCCTTCGACAGCTCGACGAGCGGCGCCACGATGCGCGGCTCGCGTTTTTCGACGCCGCTCTTCGTCCCCGTCTCGATCACGCGCTGGAACGCGCTCAGGAACTCCGGCCGGCAGTCCGGATAGCCGCTGAAGTCGACGGCGTTGACGCCGAGCCAGATCTCCTGCGCGCCGCGGACCTCGGCGAACCCGAGGGCGAGCGCGAGGAAGATCGTGTTCCGCGCCGGCACGTACGTCACCGGGATCCCCGGCGCGCCGACCGCGTCCTTCGGCACGTCGATGTCGCCCGTCAGCGCGCTGCCGCCGAAAAGGCGCAGGTCGAGCGGAAACACGAGGTGCTCCGCGACGCCCTGCGCGTTGGCGACGCGCTTCGCCGCCGCCAGCTCGACCTCGTGGCGCTGGCCGTAGATGAAGGAGATGGCGTGGCACTCGCGCCCGGCGTTTTTCGCCATGGCCAGGACCGTCGCGGAGTCGAGGCCGCCGCTGAGCAAAATGACCGCGCGCATCGATCGAATACTACAATCCGCGCCCTATGGCCGAGCTCAACGTCTACGAAGTCCTCAACCGCAAGCGCCGCGGCGCGCCGCTCGACTCCCGCGAGATCGAGGCGTTCGTCGACCGCTTCACGCGCGGCGAGATCCCCGAGTACCAGATGTCGGCGCTGCTGATGGCCATCGCCATCAACGGCATGACGGCCGAGGAGATGGCCACGCTGACGCAGGCAATGCTCCGCTCCGGCGAGCAGTGGCACCTGCGCGACCGCTACGACTTCATCGCCGACAAGCACTCCACCGGCGGCGTCGGCGACAAAGTCTCGCTCGTGCTCACGCCGTGGGTGGCGTCGTGCGGGATCAAGATCGGCATGCTCTCCGGCCGCGGCCTCGGCCACACCGGCGGGACGCTCGACAAGCTCGAAGCCATCCCCGGCTTCAACGCCCGGCTCTCGCGCGCCGACTTCGAGCGCTGCATCGCGGACGTCGCCGCCGTCATCTCCACGTCGACCGAGGGCATCGCGCCGGCGGACAAGAAAATCTACGCCTTGCGCGACGTCACCGGCACCGTCGAGTCGCTGCCGCTCATCACCGCGTCGATCATGTCGAAGAAGCTGGCCATGGGCGCCTCGGCGCTGATCCTCGACGTCAAGACCGGCAGCGGCGCGTTCATGCGGAACTATCAGGACTCGAAGGCGCTCGCGCAGAGCCTGATCGACGCCGCCGCCGGCTCGGGCACGCGCGTCGAGGCGCTCATCACCGACATGGACCGTCCCCTCGGCGTCGCCGCCGGCAACGCCAACGAGATCGTCGAGACGATCGAATGCCTGAAGGGCCGCGGGCCCGCGGACGTGGAGGAGGTGACGCGCGAGCAGGGCGTGCGCATCCTGGTGATGTCCGGACGCTACGACGAGACGGGCGCGCGCGCCGCGCTCGACGACGCGCTCCGCTCCGGCCGCGCGCTCGAGCACGCCCGCAAGTGGATCGCCGCGCAGGGCGGCGACCCGGCCATCGTCGACGACTACGCGCTCCTGCCGCAGCCGCGCGAGACGATCGAGGTGAAGGCGCCGCGCAGCGGCTTCGTCACGCACATCGACACGTACCAGGCGGGGATGTTCACGGTGGACCTCGGCGCCGGCCGCAAGAAGGCCGACGACGTGATCGACTACGCCGCCGGCGTGATGTTCGACCGCCGCACCGGCGACGCGGTGAAGGCGGGCGAGACGATCGCCCGCATCCAGCTCGGCGCGCAGCAGCGCGACGCCGAGGAGCTGCGCAAGCGCTTCCTCGGCTTCGTCGAATTCGGCGACGCGCCGATGCCGCAGGCGCGACGCCTGGTGCACGAGCACCTCACCTAGCCTCGATCGCCTGCAGCACCCGCAGCACGGCGCGCGTCACGTGCGCGCCGAGCGCGAACAGGCCGAGGATGACGATCGAGTACGTGGCCACGGTGCTGATCAGCAGCAGCAGGTGGATGCGGTTGTGCAGGTCGGCGAGCAGGAAAAAGCCGATCAGAAACGCCAGCTCGATCGCCGCACCGATGAAAAACGCGAGGCGGAAGTTGCGTTGCGCGCGATCGACGCGGGCCAAGACGTCGGCACGGATTCCGTTTAGTTGGTCCATCTTTTTTCTCCTCGAGAGGGAGACGCTCCATGCATCTCCCTCAGTTGTTTGAGCCCGTAGGCGAGCCGCGACTTCACCGTGCCGAGGGGGATCTCCAGCACGTCCGCGATCTCGTCGAGCGGCAGCTCTTCGTAATAGTGGAGGACGACGACCGCCTGGCTGGCCGCGGAGAGGCGGGCCACGAAGTCGCCGAGCTCGCGCACCTCGTCGCGCGACATCGGCGGCGGTGCGGCGAGCTGCTCGTCGAGCTCCTCGAGCGGCGGCGCGCTGCGGCTGCGGCCGAGCGCGCGAAACGCTTCGCGGCTGGCGATGCGGAAGGCCCACGTGCGGAAGTAGCGCGCCTCTTTCAGCCACTCCAGATTCCGCACGATGCGCAGCAGCGTCTCCTGCAGCACGTCCTCGGCCGCGACGCCGCTGCGCGCCACGAGACGCGCGATGTAGCCGAAGAGCGGCCACTGGATCGACTGCAGCAACCCGTCGAGCGCGGCGCGGTCACCCTGCTGCGCGCGTAGGACCTGGAGTGTGTCGGCGGAAGTCATCGCTCATCGGTGGAGACCCGCGAGCGCGCCATCAGGTTCGAATAGAAATCGCAGTCGCCGCGCACGACGCACACCTCGCAGCGCGGCGCCTTGGTCTTGCAGACCTCCTGGCCGTGGCGGCGGAGGAGGATCGTCGCGTCCTTCGCGTCCGGGAGCTCGCCCGCCGCGGTGACGGCCGACTTGTACGACGCCGCGTAGTTCTTCGACTCCGTGCCGAAGCCGATGCGGAGGAGGACGCGCAGCGCGTTCGAGTCGGGGGCGAGCGTGCGCTGCCTGCCGTTCCAGAGGAGGATCTTGTCGGCGAGCGGCTCGCCGACGCCGGGATACTTGCGCAGGATTTTCTTGTCGAGGGCGATGCCGATCTTCTCCAGCAGCCGCGCGCAGGCGATGACCTTTTGCGCGCGATGCGGCGGCAGCATCCCGCCGCCTTCGATGACCTCGGCGATCGTCTCCGGCGGCGTGGTCAGGATGTTGTCGAAGCCGACCTCGTCGCGCAGCTTGCGGAAGGTCTCGATGCGCCGCGCGTCGTCGACGAGGTACGCGACGTTCTCCATGAGGATCATCTCGTACGGATCGGTGACCTCGGTGCGCGGCGCGCCGTAGACCTCGCGCAGGCGGGCGACGATCTTTGCTAGCGCCCGCTCCACGCCGGCTTCCGCTTCTCGACGAAGGCGTTGAGCCCTTCGTTCGCGTCGTTCGTCTTCATCAGCTCCTCGAGGTAGAGGCGCTCGACCGCGGCGAGGCGCTCGTCGAAGTCGGCACTCTGCGCGAGGCGAAACGCTTTCTTCGCGAAGCGCAGCGACGAGGCGCTCTGCCGCCAGAGGCGCTGCAGCCACTCGTCCGCGCGCGCTTCGAATTCGGCGGCGGGGAAGACGGCGTTGACGAGGCCGAGCGACGCGGCGGTTTGCGCGTCGATGGTCTCGCCGGTCAGGAGGAGCTCGAGGCCGCGCCGCGGCGGAACTAGGCGCGAGAGCTGGTACGCGGCGACGGGCGGAAAGACGCCGAGGTTGATCTCGGGCTGGCCGAATTTGGCGCGGTCGGAGGCGAGGACGAAGTCGCAGGCCATGGCCAGCTCGCAGCCGCCGCCGAGCGCGGCGCCGCGCACGAGAGCGACGGTGACGAGGTCGAGTTTGGCGAGCATGCGAAAGCAGTCGTGGAAGCGCTCGAGCATGGTGACGACGCGGTCGCCGAGGTGGTCGTGGACGTTCGCGCCGGCGGAGAAGGCCTTCTCGCCGGCGGCGTCGACGATGAGCGCGTGGCGGTCGGGCTTGACGGCGGCGATGGCGTCGCGCAGCTGCTCCAGCATCTCGATGTCGAGGATGTTCAGCGGGGGATCGTCGAGGGTGATGCGGTAGGCGTGGTCATCGGCCGCGATCGAGATCTTCGCCATGGCCGAATGCTAATGCACCGGCCGTTTTCGCGGCAGCGGCGCGAGCGGCGCGTTCGACCAGATCTCCAGCGAATGATCGGTCAGCACGTAGAACGTCGAGCCGAGCTGCGCGAGCGAGCGCACGGTCGACGGCGCCGGGAACTGCGCCGCGCTCGCGGTCCACGCGGCCGGCGACGCCGTCGTGTACAGCGTCGCGTCGGGGGCGCGGCCGCTGACGATGCCGCAGCCGCCCGCAACGCGCACGCGCTGATCGACGAACGTCACGGACGCGCCCGGAACGTTGACGTAGGCGCCGAGCTGCTCGCCGAGCTTGTTCAGGGCGCCGTCGTAGACGTACAGCTTGTCGCCGAGGACATAGACCGCGCCGTTGCTCGCGGAGATCGATACCGGCACCTGCACGCCTTCCGCGGCGCGCGACGCCGCCAGCACCGGATGCGTCGCGTCGCTCACCGCGTACGCCCGCACCTCGGACGGCAGATCGACGATCGCGTAGGCGCGCGCGCCGTCGACCGCCACGTCGACCGCGCCGCCGGCGAGCGAGCCGGTCTGCGACAGCGCCGCGTCGTAGATCAGCGTCGCCTTCTGGCAGCCGCCAGTCGTGCAGCCCTTCGAGATCGACACCCATACGGCGTTGCCGACGGCGAAGATCGACAGCGGCGTCGCGTCGGGTGCGTCGTTGATCGTCGTCTGCGTCAGCGGCGTGCCGTCGAGCGAAAGCTTTGCGATCGTGCGGTTGCCGAAGAGCGCGTAGAGCGCCGTCGGGCTCACCGCCACGTCGACCATGCCGGCCGCATGCGCGCCGCCGGTGTGCTGCATCGACGTCGTGAAGATGTCGGCGCCGCGGCTGTCGAAGAGGACGACGCGGTCGCCCGCGGCGGTCACTTTCTTGTAGAACGCGTTGCCGTTCGTCGATGCGATCGGCGACGGCAGGCGCGACGCCGACGACAGCGCGACCGTGACGATGCCGCCGTCCGTGGCGACGTCGGCGACGTTCGGCCCGGAGCCGGAGAGCCAGCTCAGCGCGGCGGCGGAGCCGGGGATCGCGTACTGCTTGACGAGCTTTTGCGAGCTGAAGACGTAGAGCGCCGCGTCGGTGATGACGAGCAGCGTGTTGCCGCCGAGGGAGAGCGCGCGGGCGATGCCGACGCTCGACTGCGGGACGACCGTGACGTTGCCGGACGCGAAGTCGATCAGGTTGACGCCGCGGAACGTGTAGACCGCCGCGATCGTGCCGTCGAGCGCGAGCGCGGTGGCGACGCCGGGGACGTTCGTTGGCGCGGCGTTGGTGAAGTCGCCGTCCGCCGCGAAGAAGACGTTCGTGGTGCCGTCGCTCACGCGCGGCTCCATCACCGCGAGCGCGTTGCCGGAGCGGGCGATCGACGCCGGCTTCGCGGAGAGCGCCACCTGCTGCGGCGCCGGCGCGGCCTGGCTCATGTCGGCGGTCCAGAGCGTGCCGTCGGCGAGGACGGCGTACGCGACGAGGCCGCGCGCGGCGGCGCTGACGACGTTCGCGCGGAACGTCGCGGTGGCGACGGCGCCGGGCGTCGCGGAAACGAGGCTCCAGAGCGTCAGCGCGGCGCCGCTGCCGGTGAGAAGAAAGCCGTTGCCGCCGTCGAAGACGACGTCGTTGTGGCTGTCCCACGAGCGCGCCTGCGTGAGCGCGCCGCTCGTCGACTGGAGGAATTCCGTAACGCCGCCGCTGCTGCGCGGGACGTAGAGCTTGTCGCCGAGGGAGACGATCGAGGCGACGCCGCCGGTCGCGTAGGCGCGCAGCGGGAACGGCGCGGTGAAGCCGCTCGTGTCGTAGGTGAGGAGGCCGGCGTCGCCGGCGGCGACGTAGAGGCGGTTCGGCGCGGTGGCGAGGCCGAGGACGCGGTTGACCGTGCCGAGGGAAGGAGCGATCGCGCTGCTGAAGATCTCGATCGGCGTCGCCGTCGTCGCGAAGTCGTAGGCGTTGAGGTTGCGGTCCTGCGCGGCGACGAACGCGGCGTCGCCGCCGAGCGGCGCCAGCGCGGTGACGCCGAACGCCAGCGTGGCCGCCTTCGTCGCGCCGATGAAGACGTCGGTGAGCCGGCCGTCGCTGAGGTAGAGCTTCCCGTTGTTCGCCTTGACGCTCGTCACCCGCGCGAGGGAGCTGAGCGCGCCGGTGGCCTGCGGAAGCGAGGGGATGTCGATGTTGAAGGTCTCGACGGAGGAGTCGCCGTCGGCGGCGTAGAGGGTGTTGCCGGCGAGCGCGAGCGACGTGACGTTCGCGGCGCTCGTCGGCAGCGTGCGGCGCGACCAGTCGAGGAGGTCGAACTGCGCGAGGCCGTTCGCGGTCGCGGCGTACACGGAAGCGCCGGTGACGGCGAGGTCGTTGACCTGCGCGCCGGCGTCTGTGGCGCGCACGAGCTTCAGCGCGCGGCCGTTCTTCTGCACGACGGCGACGGCGTTGCCGCTGCCGGCGTAGGCGCTGCCGTTCGCGACGCGCACGACGCGCGTGGTGCCGGGAAGGGCGATGGAGGCGACGAACGCGGGCGGGTCGACGCCGCGGTCATAGAGCGCCAGGCCGTACGACGTGGCGGTCCAGAGGTCGTTGCCGTCGAGCGCTAGGTCGTTGAAGGTGGAGCGGAACTGCGTGGAGAAAACGGGGGCGATGTTGCACTGGGGGAGGGCAGATGGGGCGAGGAGGAATGCAATCACGACCGCCAGCACACGCGCGCGCATTGGGGGGATTTTAGCGGTTCTTAGTTCTTGGTTCTTAGTTCTTAGACAGAATGGAGTGACCCGCTCACTCGCGTAATCTCGTGGGTTACATCACGGGACGTGAGTGCAGAGCCACATACAGGAGGAGCGGGTCATGGCGAATTTTAGCAACTGGATAGGCA
>Ga0070717_10000115_pt1 | contig 62733 bp, 51 predicted proteins | sample LARL113metaG_FD_71366 | JGI IMG/M metagenome (GOLD analysis project Ga0070717, IMG submission 71366) | Corn, switchgrass and miscanthus rhizosphere microbial communities from Kellogg Biological Station, Michigan, USA - LAR L11-3 metaG | ecosystem: Host-associated > Plants > Roots > Rhizosphere ...
TACCAACCCGCGCATATCAGAATGATCATCGTCGCCGCTTCGCCCTCGGTCGACTTCACGGCTGTGCCTAACGAAGAACCGAGCAGACGGGCAGCGAAAGAAAAAACGGAGCAACTGCAGTTCTAACTTGCAAGGTCACTCCATATCAGGGGTTGGCGATTGGCGGTTAGGCCGCCCATCCCTAACCGCTAACCGCCAACCGCTATCCTCTCTGCGTCTTCACCCCATACTGTTCCGCGATCGTAACCAGCTCCCTTTCCACGTCCTCGCCGCCGAGCCGCGTACGGATGCGCTCGATCTCGGCCATCTCCGGCTCCTCGAGGGCGAAGCCGTGCGCGCGCAGGGCATCTCGGGGGTTCTCGATCAGGCGGCGCCGGAACTCCGGGTGTTCCATGGCGCGGCGCACCACGGCGCCGATCATCTCGTTTCGCATCAGTGTCCTCCCGGCCGGAGAAGAGCAAACGATGGGCCGGAACTTTTGCCGCCGCCGCGCCGTCTCATCGTGGAACAATCCGCGGACCGGCCCGGTTGGCAACGGAGCCAAATTTCGAGGTCAACTCATCAGATGAGCGATTTCTCGCCCCGACGTGCGCTGTTCCTCATTCTCTCGACTTTCCTGATCGCCGCCGCCGCTTCGGCGACGACGCCCAGCGGGCGCTTCGACGCGCGCATGGTCTACAACCCCGTCAGCACCCACACGATCCTCTTCGGCGGCTCGACGGCGACCGATCTCTCCACGAAGCAGACGTACGAGTTCAACGATACGTGGGACTGGAACGGCACGATCTGGACGCAACTCTTCCCCGCCCACGTGCCGACGTCGCGCTACGCCCCGATCATGGTCTACGACTCGCTGCGCGACCGCATCGTGATGTTCGGCGGCCGCACCGGCAACGGCAAGACCGACCTCGGCGACACCTGGGTCTTCAAGAACGGCGACTGGACGCAGCTCAACCCGCCGAGCTCGCCGCCGGCGCGCCTCCTCGCGGCCGCCGCGTACGACCCGCTGCGCGACCGCGTCGTCCTCTTCGGCGGCGCGACGATCACGTCCGACAACAAGACCACCACGCCGTACTACGACACGTGGGAGTTCGACGGCACGACGTGGACGCAGGTCCTCGCCGACGGCCCGCACGCCGACAAGCCGCTGATGGTGTGGGACGGGCCGCGCGCGAACGTCTTCATGCTCGGCGTCGACCAGACCACCGCCACGGCCACGCATCAGTACACCTACGACCCGAATGCGAAGGCGTGGAACGAGAACACGAAGACCCGCCTCCCGAGCTGCGTCAACGAGGGCGCGATCGCGGCGAACACCGACAGCGGCACCGTCGTCTTCACCGGCGGCGCCTGCGCGGGCGTCAATTCGCTCGAGCAGACCGAGGAGTGGGACGGGAACCAGTGGAACCCGAAGACCGTGACGACCAACGTCGGGCGCCTCTTTGGCCCGGCGATGACGTACGACGCGGCGCGGCAGCAGATCCTCCTCTTCGGCGGCACCCTCGTCACCGGCGGCCAGCCGCGGAACCAGCTCTGGGCCTTCACGGGCGACTGGAACCAGCTCGTCGACCCGAACTTCACGCCGCCGGCGCGCTCGCTGGCGGTCTTCCGCACCGATCCGCACGCCGGCGTCATCTGGCTCTTCGGCGGCATCGACCCGCTCACCACGTACTCCGATCTCTGGAAGTTCCAGGGCGGCAAATGGCAGCGCGTGGTCACGAACACGCCGCCGCCGCAGGTCTGCCCGTCGCCGGCCAGCGCCTTCGACACGACGCGCAACAAGCTCGTCGTCCTCTGCTCCGACTCCAGTCTGCACGAGTTCGACGAGACGGATTGGAAGGACATCAGCGGCCTCTCCAAGACTCCGACGGCGCGCGCCTTCAGCAGCATGACGTACGACGAGAACATCAAGAAGAGCGTCCTCTTCGGCGGCTACACGACCGACTACATCAACGAGACGTGGACGTGGGACGGCACGTCGTGGTCGCAGGTCCGGGGCGACGAGCCGCCGCAGCGTACGCTGGCGGCGATGTGGTTCGATCCGCACCTGAACCGCACCGTGCTCTTCGGCGGCGTCGGCCGCACGTCGTCGCAGGACCGCGTCACCCGCTTCAACGACATGTGGTCGTTCGACGGCAGCAACTGGACGGAGATCAAGCCCGCCCACGTGCCGCCGGCGCGTTACGGCGCGCAGGTGGCGGTGGATCCGCGCAGCGGCAACGCCCTTCTCTTCGGCGGCTTGCGCGTCGACACGGTGCAGACGCCCGGCACCGGCAACAACCCGCCGACGACGACGGACATCCAGGTCTACGCCGACGACTTCTGGCAGTGGGACGGCAAGGACTGGACGCAGGTGACGTTCGGCCGCACGCCGTACGCGCGCGAGAACGGCGCCATGGCCTTCGACCCGTCGCAGCAGACGATGGTGATCTTCGGCGGCTACGCCGGCCAGCAGTACCTGTCGGACCTCTGGACGCTGGAGAGCGACAACACCTGGCAGCCGCTGATCACGAACGTCGTGAAGCGGCGGCCGACGCTGCGCTGACGTTAGGAGTTGGGACTGCGGCCTTTTGAGACATTCGCAGTCGCATCTAAGTACGTCCGCTCGTTTTTCGTCAAACGGCGGACGCTTCGCGACTATCCCACTCGCATCACCGAGCACCGGGCTGAGGCCGTGCCAGACCTCAAACACAGCCCCTATCGATGGACCGTTGCGGTGATCAACTGGTGGATCATGCGCGGTGACGGCAATTCACTTGATGAAGCCTGGGCCAACCTCGAAAAGAAATTCGAGGAGCGCACGCTCGAATCCACGCCGTTGCCTCGTCCCGGCACGGGCGAGTCGCCGGAGCTCGGATTCGCGGATACGACTCTCGTCGAACAGTATCAGGCCATCGCCGTAGAGTTCATGCCTAAAGTATTTGGTTTCGCACTAGAAGGCTGCTTCATTTCAGACGAATCCAGCCTGTCTGACTTCCCCGACCCCGACGAGGAATACCTTCGGAAAATCGGGATCTTCTATGGAATTCACCCCGACGAGCTCGAAAACCAAAAGCTGGTCACGATTTTCCGACTCATCGCGCAAAAGCGCGGCGGGGCTTGAATGTCTCAAAGCCTTGCAGCTCAGCGTGAGCGCGTCAGGTGGTTAAGTGGTTAGGACCTAACACTTAACCACCTAACGCCTGACTCCTCGTGTGCTATCCTCCGCCGCCTGGTTCATGCCGGGCCCCACGCAAATTGCACTCGGCGCCGATCACGGCGGCTTCGAGCTGAAGGAAGCGCTGAAGGTCTATCTGCGCGACCGCGGACACGCCATCCGCGACCTCGGCACGTCGAGCAAAGAGCCGGTCGACTACCCGAAGTTTGCGCGCGCCGTCGCCGAGTCCGTCGCCTCCGGCTCGAGCAAGTTCGGCATCATGATCGACGGCGCCGGCATCGGCTCGGCCATGGCGGCGAACAAAGTCCCCGGCGTCCTCGCCGCCGCGGCGAACAACGAAGCGCTCGCGCGCAACAGCCGGGAGCACAATGACGCCAACGTCCTCACCCTCGGCAGCGGCCAGGTCGACCTCGACACCGCCAAGCGCATCGTCGACGTCTTCCTCGCCACCGATTGCACGGCCGACCGCCACCGCGCCAGGGTGAAAATGATTCGCGACTACGAGAAGAACATGAATCCGACCGACCTCTCCGCCGACGACATGGCCCGCATCGCCGCGCGCGTGCGCGAGCTCCTGCAGCAGGGCGGCGGCGCCGCCGCGCCGAGGCAGGGGGCGCCGATCCCGCCCGACAAGCTCGTCAAGCTCATCGACCATACCGTGCTCAAAGCCGAGGCTACGGCCGAGGACATCGAGAAACTCTGCAAGGAAGCGGTCGAGAACAACTTCTTCTCCGTCTGCGTCAACCCCTCGTGGGTGCCGAAGACGCGGCAGCTCCTGCGCGGCACGCCCGTGAAGATCTGCGCCGTCGTCGGCTTCCCCCTCGGCGCGCAGTCGCCGGACATCAAGACGCTCGAGGCCCGCCGCGCGCTGCGCGAGGGCGCGCACGAGATCGACATGGTCATCAACATCGGCGCGCTCAAGAGCAAGGACGACCTGCTCGTCGCGCGCGACATCCGCGGCGTCGTCGAAGTCTGCGACGAGGCCCACGGCGTGTCGAAGGTCATCATCGAGACGGCGCTCCTGTCGGACGAAGAGAAAGTCCGCGCCTGCCAGCTCTCGATGAAGGCCGGCGCCGACTTCGTCAAGACCTCCACCGGCTTCTCGAAGTCGGGCGCGACCGTGGAGGACGTGCGATTGATGGCCCAGACCGTCGCGCCGCGCAGGCTCGGGGTCAAGGCCTCGGGCGGCATCCGCACCTACGCCGACGTCGTCAAGATGGTTGACGCCGGCGCCACGCGCATCGGCTCGTCGAACAGCGTCGCAATTCTGCAAGAGGCCCGGCAACTGGCCGGCAAGGGGTAAACGTGAGCGAGCTTCGCTGCTACGTATTCATCGACAGTCTCCAGCCGCAGTTCGCGTCGTTCCTCGGAACGGTCGCGCAAGGATTTCTCCCCGTGCCCGGACAGGCGTCGCTCTTCGTCGAGGTCGCGCCCGGCATGGACATCATGCGCGTCACCGACGTCGCCTTGAAGGCCACCGACGTGCGGCCGGGCATGATGATCATCGAGCGCCTCTACGGCATGCTCGAGCTGCACTCCGACTCGCAGGCGGACGTGCGCCAGGCCGGCCGGGCCATCCTCGAGGCGCTCGACCTCAAGGAAGACCAGCGCATCAAGCCGGAGATCACCACCAGCCAGGTCATCCGGAACATGTCCGACTACCACACGCAGCTCATCAACCGCACCCGCCACGGCGACATGATCGTCCCCGGCCAGTCGCTGTACGTGATGGAGTGCGCGCCGGCCGGCTACGCCGCCATCGCCGCGAACGAGGCGGAGAAGGCCGCGAACATCAACGTGCTGGAAGTGCGCGCGTTCGGCAGTTTCGGACGCGTCTACCTCGGCGGCGAGGAGAGGGATATCGATGTCGGGTATCGGGCGGCGGAACAGGCGATCCAGTCGATTTCCGGTAGGACCGGAAAGGCATGATCATGAAAAAGCGGTTAGCGGTTAGCGGTTAGCGATTGGCGGTTAGGGGGCGGGCCTAATCGCCAACCGCTAATCGCCAACCGCTTCTGATTTATGAAAAGGAGAAACACCCAATGACTGATGCACTCGGAATGATCGAAACCCGCTCCTTCCCGGCCGTCGTCGAGGCCGCGGACGCCGCGGTCAAGGCCGCGCGCGTGGAGCTCGTCTCCTACGAGAAGACCGGCGGCGGCTACACGACCATCGTCGTGCGCGGCGACGTCGCGGCCGTGCGCGCGGCCATGGACGCGGCGCAGACCGCGGCAGGGCGCGTCGGCGACGTCGTCACCGTCCACGTCATCGCCCGCCCGCACGACCAGGTCGACGCCGTCATGCCGCTCGGACGCGCGCCCGCGCCGGCCGGCGGTGGCGGAAAGAAGGGATAGCTCCGGCCATGCAACTGGCGAGAGTGGTGGGAACGGTCGTCTCCACCCGCAAGGAGCAGAGCATCAACGGCATCAAGCTCCTCGTCGTCAAGCCGCTCGACGAGGAGGGGAAGGAGACGGGGAACGCCATCGTCTCCGCCGATGCCGTCGGCGCCGGCCCCGACGAGGTGGTGCTGATCGCCGCCGGCAGCTCCGCGCGGCAAACCGTCGTCACCGACAAGCGGCCGGTCGACTCGGTGATCCTGGCCATCGTCGATAGCTGGTGCATCGGCGACTGCGAGAAATACAAGAAATGAGCACGCCGATGAACCGCCTCACGGATCGCGAGATCGACGAGATCGCGCGGCGGATCGCAGCGGACATCCGCGGCGGCGCTCCTGCGCCTGCGCTGATGTCCGTTCCCGGCGCCGCGTACGCAGCCGATCAATCGCTCGGCATCTTCGGCACCGTCTCCGAGGCCGTGCAGGCGGCGGGGGCGGCGCAGAAACAGTTCGTGGCGCTGCCGCTGGCCACGCGCGCGAAGATCCTCGCGGCCATGCGCCAGTCGATGCTCGACAACGGCGACACGCTCGCCAAGGCCGCACACGACGAGACCGGCTACGGCCGCTACGAAGACAAGATCGTCAAGAACCGACTCGTCACCGAGAAGACGCCGGGCCTCGAGGACCTCGCCCCGATCGCCACGAGCGGCGACCGCGGCCTGACGCTCGTCGAGCCGGCGCCGTTCGGCGTCATCGGCGCGATCACGCCGGTCACGAATCCGACGTCGACGATCATCTGCAACTCCATCGGCATGCTCGCGGCGGGAAACAGCGTCGTCTTCAACGTCCATCCGTACGCGAAGAACTGCTGCATGCAGACGATCGCGCTGCTGAACAAAGCGATCGTCGGCGCGGGCGGGCCGCCGAACGTCGTCACCGGCGTCGCCAATCCGACCATCGAGTCGGCGCAGGAGCTGATGAAGGACCGCGGCGTGCGGCTCGTCGTCGTCACCGGCGGTCCCGACGTCGTCAAGCAGGCGATGATGAGCGGCAAGCGCGCCATCTGCGCCGGCCCCGGCAACCCGCCCGTCGTCGTCGACGAGACCGCCGACATCGACAAGGCCGCGCGCGACATCGTCCTCGGCGCCTCCACCGACAACACCATCATCTGCACCGACGAAAAAGAGACCTTTGCCGTCGCCTCCATCGCCGACGCTCTGATCGCCTCGATGGCCCGGCAGAACGCCGTCGTGCTGCCGGCGAACCGCCTCCCCGAGCTCGAGCGCGTCGTCTTCGCGGAGATGAAAGGGCCGCGGCAGAAGGCGCGCCTCAACAAAGACCTCATCGGCAAGAACGCCAACGTGATCCTCGGCAAGCTCGGGATCACCGCGCCCGACTCGGTGCGCCTCGTGGTCGTCGAAGTGAACGAGGACCATCCGCTGCTCTGGACCGAGCAGATGATGCCGGTCATGCCGGTCTGCCGCGTGCCGAACGCCACGCGCGCCATCGACCTGGCGGTGGAGGTCGAGGGCGGCAACCGCCACACGGCGATCATGCACTCGAAGAACCTCGACAACCTGAGCCGCATGGCCAAGCTCTGCGACTGCTCGATCTTCGTGAAGAACGCGCGCTCGCAAGCCGGCCTCGGCCTCGACGGCGAAGGCTACTGCTCGTTCACCATCGCCAGCCCGACCGGCGAGGGGATGACCGGGCCGCGCAGCTTCTCGCGCTGGCGCCGCTGCGTCCTCGTCGACCACTTCAGGATCACGTAGATGAAGAAGGCCTCCGCGCTCGCCGTCATCGACTACGAAGACATCCCCGCGGGAGTCTACGCGGTCGACGCGATCCTGAAGAAGGCGCCGATCGCCTTCGTGCGCGCCGGGACGGTCACGCGCGGCCGCTACCTCGTGCTCTTCGGCGGCTCGACGGCGTCGACGCAGGAGTCGCTCGGCGAAGCGCTGGCCACGACGCGCAGCGCGGTGATCGACCACGCCTTCCTTCCCGATATCCACCCGTCGCTCTACGACGCGGTTTTCGGAACGCGGAAGCGCACGACCGGATCGCTGCTGATCCTGGAGACCGACACGGCGTCGTCGATCGTGCGCGCGGTCGAGGCGGCGATGAAGGGGACGCCGGTGGAGCTGATCGAGGTGCGGCTCTCCGACACGGGGCTCGCGGGGAAAGGCATCGCGTTGCTCTCCGGCACGCTGCACGACGTCGACGCGGCCGCGGAGCTCGCGGCCGCCGGCACGAGCGGCGGCGCGCCGCCGCACGGCTTCTCGCACCGCGTCATCGCTGCGCCGCACGACGTGCTCGAGCGCGACATCACCGCCACCACGCGCTTCGACGCGGCGCCGCTGCTCGAGCTCGACGGGGAGGCCGGCTGATGCTCCTCGGCCGCGTGATCGGGCAGGTCGTCCCGGCGATCATCTACGAGGGCCTGCGCGGCGTGCCGATGCTGATCGTGCAGCCGCTCGACAAAAAACTTCAGCCCAAGGGGAAGACGCTCGTCGCCGCCGACGCCACGCGCATGGCCGGTCCCGGCGAGCTGGTATCGTACGAAGGCGGCCGCGAGGCCGCTCTCGCGCTCGACACGACGTTCGTCCCGGTCGACCACGCGATCATCGCCATCGTCGACGGAGTGAACGTCGAATGATCCTCGGCCGCACTCGGAGCGCCGCCGTCCCGGCGGCCGGCGACGCGGCGTCTCGCCGCGGGCGGGCGGGACGCCCGCGGCCCAGCCGGCGAGGACGCCGGCGCTCCCGTTACGGAGTGAACGTCGAATGATCCTCGGCCGCACTCGGAGCGCCGCCGTCTCGGCGGCTGGCGACGCGGCGTCTCGCCGCGGGCGGGCGGGACGCCCGCGGCCCAGCCGGCGAGGACGCCGGCGCTCCGGTTACGGAGTGAACGTCGAATGATCCTCGCCGGCACCCGGAGTGCCGCCGTCTCGGCGGCTGGCGACGCGGCGTCTCGCCGCGGGCGGGCGGGATGGCCGCGGCCCAGCCGGCGAGGACGCCGGCGCTCCGGTTACGGAGTGAACGTCCAATGATGCTCGTCCGCACCCGGAGCGCCGCCGTCTCGGCGGCCGGCGACGCGGCGTCTCGCCGCGGGCGGGCGGGACGCCCGCAGCCCAGCCGGCGAGGACGCCGGCGCTCCCGTTACGGAGTGAACGTTCAATGATCCTCGGCCGCGTCATCGGCGAGATCCACGGGACCATCAAGCACCCGTTCTACAACTCGCGGCGCCTCCTCGTCGTCGAGCGCGAGGGCGGCGGCGACTACCTCATCGCCGTCGACGCCGTCGGCGCCGGGGCGGACGAGCGCGTCATCGTCCTCGACGAGGGCAACGGCGCGCGCCAGGTCCTCGACTCGGCGGACGGCCCGGTGCGCTCCGTCGTCGTCGGCATCGTCGACGACGTCTTTCGCGGCTAGTGGATGTACCCCAGCGACTTCATCGCCTTGGCCCGCTCACGCTCCGCATCGCTGTGATCCTGCGCCGCGCGCCGCGGCGGCACGGCCTGGCCGGCGCGCGGCGGCTCCTTCGTGAAGAGCGGCACGAGCGAGCGCGGCCAGTTCTCGTAGCGCTGCGCGAACGGCGACCAGTCGACGCCGGCGAGGCCGTAGATCGTCGCCGCCAGGTTCGCGATCGATACGCGGCGGTCGATGCGCGCCTGCGTCCGCGCAAAGCGCGGCGGCAGCACGACGATCAGTGGCACGTGGTGCGTGGCCTCGAAGTCGCCGTGATCGCCGAGCATGTGCGTCACGTAGCCGCCCTCGCCGAAGGCCTCGCCGTGATCTGAGGTGATGATGACGACCGTGTCGTCGAGGAGGTGCTCGCGGTCCGCGGCGTCGAAGAACTGCTGCAGCTCCGCGTCCGTCTCCGAAACCGTGGCCATGTAGCGGCGCTTGTAGATCGCCAGCGCCTCGGGCGACAGATCGAGCGACAGCAGCTGCGGGTAATGCACCTCGGCGAGCTTCTCTCTCACCATCGCCCGCTGCACCGGATCGGCGATCGTGTCGGGATGCGTCAGCTCGCGCGGCAGCCGGCGCGCCAGCACGTCGCCGTCGAAGTTCGGCGGGAGCTGCCGTTCCGGCGGATACGTCTTCACGTGCGGCACGTACGGCTCGTGCGCGTCGATGAGATTGAGGAAGCCGAAGAACGGCCGCTTCGCCGCGCGCACCTGGTCGAGGAAAAGCGGCAGCATCCGGTCGGCCGAGTAGTAGAGCATCGTCCGCGCGTGCGTCGACGAATGGACGTGGAAGAACGCCAGGCGCGCATCGATGCGCAGCATGTCGTTCATCACGTCGAGGTCGCTGGCCGTGGCGGTGACGTCGCCGAAGGCATGGAAAGCGTCGAAGCCGCGATGGACCGGCATGACGTTCTGGGCGATCAATCCGTTCGCCACCGTGGCGAAGGTGAAGTAGCCGTTGCGGCCGAGCTGCCAGGCCACGCCGCTCTCGGGCCGGTCGTCGTCCGTGCCCAGCCCGTCGTGGAGGCCGGTCTCCATCGAGAAATGCGACGTCGGCGTGAAGTCGTGCGTGCTGTACGCCTGCGTGAAGACGACGCCGCGCTTCGACAGCGAATCGAGGAAGGGCGTGTTCGACGGGGAGATCGCGTCGTAGCGGACCGTGTCGAGGACGATGAGAAGGATGTTCGGCCGCGGCCGGAGCGGCGCTGTTGCCGAGGCCGCTGCTACCGCCAGAAGAAAAAACAGCACCACGCTTCGGTGCATATGACGTAAGACGAGCGAGGGGCGGAAACGTTGAAAGGGTGGAGAAAAATATTCAGAGGTAGGGATTCCCTGCCGTGCCGACACACCTCAACTGAGAGGTAGTGAAAACGTGAGCTATTTCGACGTGCCCCGTCTGCACTTCTACGGTTCGTTCTTCGCCTCGCCGTCGACGATCAACAACATCGACGCGAACTTCAAGGAACCGCCAGTCCTCGCGAAACTCTGGAATCCGAACGGGGAGCACAACTTCCAGCTCCTCCAGGGGAACGAGTCGATCCTCCCGCCCGGCGCGACCGTCACGCCCTGCACCGTGACGGGCATCGTCAACGCGGCGGGCAAGTTCATCACCGACCCGTCGACCGATGGGCTCATCGGCCAGCCTCTGGTCAGCACGAACAATCCTGTCTTCGCCAAGCTCGTCGACCTCGACCCCGACCAGCAGCAGGTCTCGCAAGTGTGGGGCATGCAGCTCAGCATCGGCGCGGCGGGGGAGGCGCTGGTCGCCGACTTCGTGGCCACGAACTTCCAGCAGTTCTTCGGCGGCCGCGCGCCGGGCGGCTTCGGCGCCGGCTTTGGCGCCGCCTATCAGTCGCAGCTCGTGAACCTGCAATGGCCGCAGACGATCACGTCGGGTCTGCTGAACGCGTGGCAGTCGGCGGGGGCCGTGGTCCTTTCCATCCGCTTCACGCTCGACCTGCTCGACGTGCCGGGGCAGCCCGGGGACGACCCGAACTTCCGCATCGGCCGCATCGCCGGGACGATCGGTCCCTCCTCGGCGGCCGAGCCGCAGTCGATCACGATCGGCCGCCTGCTCCGCCCCGTGCAGCCGACTTCGGTTCCGATCACGCCGGGGGCGGCGAAGGAGTCGATCGAAGGCATCGCGGCCGCCGCGGATGCCTCGGCGATCAATCAGAACCTCAACTGCGCGCCGGCGCTCGTCGACACCACGTGCAACGTCGTCACCATCGATCTCGGCAATGCGCTGACGTTCAACAGCGATGGGACGCCCGGCAACTCCGGCACGCTGCAGGCCGCCATTCTCACGCCGAACGGCGCCATCGTCCTCGGCCCGATCGACGACACGCTCGACAACTATCAGCAGCGCGCCTATCTCTTCGAGTTTCCGCTCGGCCAGAATGCCGCGGTCGCGGCGTCGAACCCGCTCGTCATCCTGAGCAACGGCGACGTCGTGCTCGCCGAGAACCAGAGCGGCGCGTGGATCGACGCCGCCGAGCACGTCTACCGCATGGAGGCCGGCAGCACCGCGCCGGTGACGCTCTACGCGACGACCTTCGGCGCCACGCCCGCCGACGGGCAGACCGTTGCGCTATCCGTGTTCGCGTTTCCCGACGCCGACACCCAGCAGCCGTGGCCCGACCCCACCACCGCGCTGAGCGTCACTCCCGCCACCGTCACCCTGCAGAACGGCACGGCGGCGTTCCAGATCTCCGCCGGTACGCCGGGCAATCCCCGCGGCGCGCTCGACGGCCTGGTCTACGCCATTCAGTTCGCCTGGGCGGCAGACACGAATCCGGTGCAGAACCTCTTCGTCTCCGTGCACGTCTACGACGACTTCAGCGTTCCGGCGAATCCCCAATGGTCGGACGTCCAGCCGATCTTCCAGCAGTTCATGGTTCTCTACCCCGCGATGAAGGCGATCCTGAATCTGGACGACGAGGCGACGGTCAATGCGAACGCCGCCACGATCGCGCAATTCCTCGGCTTCCCGATCACGAGCCCGATGCACATGCCGGTGACGCGCGATCTCTCCGCGGCGAAGACGGCGATGCTGCTGAAGTACTTGGCGGCGCAGGGGACGTAAAGTTGTAAAGTTGGGGTCACATCTGGAAAATCAACTTAACGAAGCTCTGCGCAAGCCGCGATCGGCTCCTTGACGGCCGTTAAGTTGATTTTCCAGATGTGACCCCAACTTGCCCCAACTTGCCGAAGCCGCAATGAAAGAAAAAGCCCGTTCCTGGCCGGGGAACGGGCGCAGCGCGCTAGAGTGCGCCGACTGGGTCGCTGCCAAAATCTCAGATCAGCGACGGGGGCAATCTAAGTCCGGTAGAGCCGATCTGCCAGTCAATTTTTGCAGCCTCGTGCGTATCAGCCGTCACTTGACTTTTGTCCCGGCCGGTACGTTCGGATCGACGCTCAACAGCGACGGCTCGCCGTCGATCGACGCGGCCAGCACCATGCCGTTCGACTCGATGCCGGCCAGCGGCTTCGGCTCGAGGTTCGCCACGATGACGATCTTGCGTCCGACCAATTCCTCCGGCGCGTACTTCGTGGCGATGCCGGCCACGATCGTCCGCTCGCCGTCGCCGGTGAAGACCGTCAGCTTGATCAGCTTCTTCGATTTCGGCACGCGCTCGGCCGCGCGCACTTCGGCCACGCGCAGGTCGACGGCCATGAACTGCTCGATGCCGATGCGCGCCAGGTCGGGCGGCGCGGCCTGCGTCGTCTCGATCGGCGGTGCGGCCGGTTTCGTCTCTTCCATCTTCGTCTCTCCCATGTAGGCGGCCGCGTCGATGCGCGGAAAGAGCGGATCGCCCGCGCGCACCGCGGCGCCGTTCCGCAGCTGTCCCCACGCCAGCGCGTCCGCGCCGATCGCGTCGGCGTCCGCGCCGAGGCGCGAGAGCGCTTCGCGCGCCGTCGCCGGCATCACCGGCGCGAGCATCACCCAGATGATCCGCAGCGACTCGAGCGCGTTCCAGATCACGCGCGACAGCGACTCGTCCGCGCCGTTCTCCTTGAACATCTTCCACGGCTCGCGGCCGACGATGTAGCCGTTCACCGCGACGAGGAGCTTCCACGCCACGTCCATGGCGCGGTGGAACGCGTACTCGTCCATCGCCCGCAGGTACTCCGGCACGAGCTCGCGCGACGCGCGCAGCAGCTCGTTGTCGTCGCACGGCACCGGCGGCGTCTTCCCGCCGAAGTACGTGTCGCTCATCTTCACGGCGCGCGACAGCGTGTTGCCGAGGTCGTTGGCGAGGTCGGCGTTGTAGCGGGTGATGAAGGCCTGGTCGGAGTAGTTCGCGTCCTGGCCGAAGACCATCTCCCGCGTCACGTAATAACGGAACGGATCGGTGCCGAACGTGTCGATGACCTCGTGCGGCCGCACCACGTTGCCGAGCGACTTGGAGATCTTCTGGTTGTCGCGCAGCCACCAGCCGTGCGCCACGATCTGCCGCGGCAGCTCCACGCCCGCCGACATCAGGAACGCCGGCCAGTAGACGGCGTGGAAGCGGATGATGTCCTTGCCGATGAGGTGCACGTCGGCCGGCCAGTAGTGGCGGAAGCGCGCGTCGTCGCCGCCGCTGCCGAAGCCGAGCGCGGAGATGTAGTTCGTCAGCGCGTCCATCCAGACGTAGATGACGTGGTCCGGATTGCCGGGGAATGGGATGCCCCACTTCACGGCCGTGCGCGAGACGGAGAGGTCTCGCAGTCCCTGCTCGACGAAGGCGACGACCTCGTTGAGCCGCGTGCGCGGGCGGACGAAGTCGGGATTGCGCCGGTAGTGCTCGAGCAGCGGCTCGGTGTAGCGCGAGAGCTTGAAGAAGTAGTTCTTCTCGCTCGTTTTCTCGACGGGATGCCCGTCCTGATCGCGCCCATCTTTGACCTGATTCTCCGGGATGAACGTCTCCTCGGTCTGGCAATACCAGCCGGAGTGCTCGCCGAGGTAGATGTCGTCGGGGATGCGTTCCTGGATGCGCCGGATCAGCTCGAGCACGCCGATGCGATGGCGCTGCTGCGTCGTGCGCACGAAGTCGTCGTTGCTGACGTTCAGCTTGCGCAGGAGCTCGTGGTAGTTCGCCACCACGCGGTCGACGAGCTCGATCGGGAGGACGCCTTCCTTCTCCGCCGCGCGCTCGATCTTCTGCCCGTGCTCGTCCGTGCCGGTGAGGAACCAGACGTCGTCGCCCATGCGCCGGCGATGCCGCGCGATCACGTCGGCCATGACCTTCTCGTACATGTGGCCGATGTGCGGATCGTCGTTGACGTAGTCGATGGCGGTGGTGATGTAGAACTTCTGCGGCATGCGGGAGGCGGATTATAGCGGTTGCGTCATCCTGACACGGGATGGCGCGCTGCGGAATGCATCGTCATCATTCGGCCACAGAAACTCAGAACGCAGAATGCGAATGCAGAATCGAGAAACAGGCGGAGCTTTCTTCATTCTGCATTCGCATTCTGCGTTCCGAATTTCTGTGGCCGACTTCTTCGCTCCGGCTCGCGTTCAGGATGACGGTGCCTTTTCTTTCAGCCGCGCGTACAGCGTCGACGGACTGATTTGCAGTTGCCGCGCCGCCTTGCGCACGTTGCCGCCGGCGGCGTCGACCGCGGCGGCGACGTAGTCGGCCACCACGTCGTCGAGCGGGCGGATCTCCCACTCCGCGGTCGGCAGGCCCGACGCGGACGCCGGCACCGCCGCGGTCTGCGACTCCAGCAGCAGCGACTCGCTGCGGATCTCCTTGCCGCTCATCGTCAGCAGGGCGCGCTCGAGCACGTTGCGCAGCTCGCGCACGTTGCCCGGCCAGCCGTACTGCTCGAGCTTCTTCAGCGCGCGCGGGCTCACCGCCGGCAGCGGCTTGCCGATCTCCTTCGCCAGCGGCCGGAGCATCACGTCCACCAGCACCGGGATGTCCTCGGGGCGCTCGCGCAGCGGCGGCATGCGCACGCGCACGACGTTGAGGCGGTAGTACAAGTCGCTGCGGAAGCGTCCCGCGGCCGCCTCCTGCGCGAGATCGCGGTTCGTCGCCGCGACGAGGCGGAAGTTCGCCGTGAGGTCGCGGATCCCACCGACGCGGCGGAAGCGCTTCTCCTCGATCGCCTTCAGCAGGCGTGCCTGCACCGTCGCGTCCATCTCCCCGATCTCGTCGAGGAACAGGGTGCCGTCGGTCGCCACCTCGAAGAGGCCCGGCTTCGTGTTCATCGCGTTCGTGAACGCGCCGCGCTCGTGGCCGAAGAGCTCCGACTCCAGCAGCTCCTTCGAGAGCCCGGCGCAGTTCAGGTCGACGAACGGACCGCGGGCGCGGGGCGAACGGTTGTGGATCAGGCGCGCGAAGACGCCCTTGCCCGTGCCCGACTCGCCCTCGATCAGCACCGGCGACGGCACGCGCGCGACCTGGCCGAGGAGCTCGTTGAGGCGCTGTACGGCGGGGGAGATGCCGGGGAGGCGGTCGACGTCGGGCGTGTCGGCGCGGCGGAGCGCCTGGAGCTCGCGGCGCGTGGCGATCATCCGCTTCACGTTGGCGAGCGTGAGCTGGAGCGTGTCGTAGTCGAACGGCTTCTGCAGGAACGTCTCCGCGCCGAGGCGCATCGACTCGATCACGCGGTCCATCGTCCCCACGCCCGACATCATGATCACCGCCACCGCCTCCGAGTACATCTTCAGATCGTGCAGCAGCTCCAGGCCGGAGACGTCGGGGAGGCCGACGTCGAGCAGCGCGACGTCGGGCGAGAAGGCGGCGAAGGTGCTGCGGGCGTCGCGGCCGTTCATCGCCGTCTGCACCTCCCACTCTCCTTCCAGTAGAGCCTGAAGACCGGTGACGATGGCAGGGTCGTCGTCGACGATGAGAAGGCGCTCGCTCATGTCCGAAAATCATACAGGTGTTCGCTGGCGAGACACAACGGCAGCACGGCCAGAATCGTAAGTCTATGAATCTAAATAGCGATTCGTATGGTACGGGGATTGGACATGTGGCCGGCCATGATCCTCGCTGCAATCAGCCTCGCCGCCATCCTCAATCGCCCGGCACCGAACGTGACCTGCCAATCGGGCGCGGTGTCGTACAAGTTCGTCGGAGTCCCCGGCACCGAGTTCACCTACACGGGCAAGCAGTACGTCGTGCCGCCGCGCGGCTGGATCGAGTTGATCGGCCACGGCCGCGACTCGCGCTACGCGGCGAACGGCCGCGATCTCCCGCTCGAGACCTGGCCGATGGACGAATTCGGCACTCGCACCGTCACCCTTCCCAATATGAAAGGAGCTTCACAATGAGCTTTTTCCAACTGACTGCATCCGACCTCCGCGGTGGCCGCCACAGCTGGCGCGTGCTGACGATGCTGTGGGTCCTGGCCCTCGGCGTCAGCGTCGCCGCGCGCGTGCTCGTGCACTTCTGAGGAGACGCCGATGACTCCCGACGACCGGCGCATCGTTCTAGTCAGCCGCACCAAGGCCGCCCCGAACAGGTCGTGGCTCACCGCGCGCGCCGCGCCGCGCCGCCTGATCTTCGTCGAGAGCTTCGGCGTGATCCCCTTCGCGCTCGCGCGCGGCGTCGAGGAGCTCGGCAAGGACATCGAGAGCGTCATCATCGACGGCAGCGCCACGGCGGCGGAGTACCTGCACCTTCTCTCGCGGCTGCCGGCCGGCTACGCGGGCGACGTGGTGTTGATCGATCACGACTGCGCCTTCGTCAGCGCCACCGGCCGCGGCGGCGACCGCGTGCTCTATGCGCTGCGACCCGACGACGTGCGCTTCTACCTGGAGACGAAGATGCTGATCGGCGCGACGGACATCGCGGCGGCGTAGGAGGTTGTTGGGTTCTTGGTTCTTAGTTCTTGGTTCTTAGTTTGCGATCTGCAGAGCTCCCTAAGAACCAACAACTAAGAACTAAGAACTAAGAACCTGACGTCTCGGCGCGGTATCATGACTTCATGCGAACCGTCCCCCGTTATGGAGTGGAGATGTGCGAAAGCTGTCTTTCGTGCCCGTGGCGCGACGACAGTTTCTTCTGCCAGCTCGACCCGAACACCCTCAAGGCGTTCGACGCCATCACCTTTGCGAACGTCTATCCGGAGGGGACGCTGCTCTTCGCGGAAGGGGAGCCGCCGCGCGGGCTCTTCATCCTTTGCTACGGCTCGGCCAAGCTCACCATCTCCTCCGGCGCCGGCAAGAAGCTCATCACCCGCCGCGTCGTTCCGGGCGACGCGCTCGGTTTGGCCAGCGTCCTCTCCGGTAACCCGTACAAGTCGACCGCGGAGACCGTCACGCCGTCGCAGCTCAAATTCATCAAGCGCGACGACTTCGTCCGCTTCATGGGGGAGTACCGCGACGTCTCCTTCAACATCGCCCGGCAGCTCATCGAGGAGTGCGAGTCCGACGCCGACCAGATCCGCGCCCTCGGCCTGGCCAACTCCGCCGCCGAGAAGCTCGCCTACCTTCTTCTATCGTGGTGCGACGAATCAGGCCGCCAGGCCGCCAGCGGCATCCGCATCCCCGTCCTCATGACCCACGAGGAGATCTCCCAGACCATCGGCACCTCGCGCGAGACCGTCTCCCGCCTTCTCAAGTCGTTCAAGGAGAAGAAGATCCTCACCGTGCGGGGATCGTCGATGACGGTGCATCGGCGGGATGAGCTCGAAGATCTGATTCTGCTCTGACGAGGTCACAGGCGACAGGCGACGGATGACAGGTGATCGGTGCGCTGTCATCTGCGCCCGGTTCCCTGTTCCCTGTTCCCCGTCACCTGCGCCGCAAATAACCCTCATTTGCGTGACCGCGGTCACGCGCTCTCTCCACACCTGCCCCTTCACCTCCCGACGAACGTCCGTTCAGCCCGTGCAACCGTCCATGTCGGATTTCCCCTCCGAGCCGACATTGGGCCCAACAAAGCGGCACGGTGCCGCGGCGAAAGTCAGAGAGAAAAGAAAGACGGAGGGAGCCATGAACACTCGGAACACATTCACTTCTTTGATGCTGGCGGTCGGGATGTCGATCGCTGCGGTCTCGGCGAATGCAGCTGACCCCGTGATCCCCACCACGCACAACCCCTACACGGTCCTCGGAGTTCAACTTCGCTCGGTCCTCCTCGCGGATGCGGCCGACGGCTCGTCGGCGATCTCGCTCGGACCGGCCATCTTCCAGGAAATCGTCCCCTGCCGCTTCATCAGCACGCTCGACGCCGACAAATACCCGGTGGAGTGGGGCGGTCCGGCGCTGTCGCCGAACGAGAGCCGCTCCTACCGTCCCGTCGGCGAGTTGGTCAGCGGCAGCTTCACGAACCCCTGCTCCAACATGATCCCGCAGGAGTCGCTGGCCATCGCGGCGCGCGTTTGGGCCTCCGGCACGAAGTCGACGAAGTCCGTGGGCAACACCGTGGTGTGGCTGACTCCTGGACACGACGTGGCCTCGCCCGACCACCTCTCCAAGATCGCGCTCCGCCCCGGCGAGCAGTCGATGAACGAAGCGAGCGTCGTGCTGAAGGACCACATGTTCTCCATCACCGCGCAGACCGGCGGCGCCGATCTCCAGGTCGACATCATCGGCTACTTCATCGCCGACCCGTACCTCAACGGCGCGCAGGGTCCTAAGGGCGACACCGGCGCGACCGGCGCGACGGGTCCGGCCGGTCCGGCTGGTCCGCAGGGTGAGAAGGGTGCCGATGGCGCGCAGGGAGCCAAGGGCGACAAGGGTGACAACGGCGCGCAGGGTCTTCAGGGCGAGAAGGGTGACAAGGGCGACACCGGCGCGCAGGGTCTCCAGGGCATCCAGGGCGAGAAGGGCGACAAGGGTGCCGACGGCGCGCAGGGTCTCAAAGGCGACAAGGGTGCCGACGGCGCGCAGGGAGTCAAGGGCGACAAGGGTGACAAGGGCGACACCGGCGCGCAGGGCCTCAAGGGCGACAAGGGCGACAAGGGCGACACCGGCGCGCAGGGACTCAAGGGCGACAAGGGCGACAAGGGCGATACCGGCGCGCAGGGTCTGATGGGTCCGATGGGTCCGCAGGGTCTGCAAGGCCCTCCGGGACAGAACGGCGGCCCGTACGTCTCCTCGGTGAACTGCATCGCGCAGGGGCAGAACTCGGTCACCATGAACAACTCGGCGGTGCACGAGACCTCGGCGATCCTGGCGACGGTGGTCGGCCGCTCGCTCGGCAACGTCCTCTCGGTGCTGTCGCAGGGCGAAGGTTGGGTCACGGTCTCCGGCAAGCCGGCCACCTGCTTCCGCATCGTGATCTTCAACTAAGACAACACGGCCAGCAACGCAGTCGGGCAGAGGGGCGCCGGAGCGATCCGGCGCCCCTCATTTTTTTAGAATGTCTCGATGAAACCGCTCGCTCTGGCGCTTCTCCTTTCCATCGCCATTCCTGCCGTCGCCGCCATCCCGCCCGACCTCGCCGAGCTGACACGGCAGATCGAGCAGTTCCCGAAGACGCAGGGAACGCCGAGCGCCCGCCTCAAGCAGCTCTTCGATCTCCACTGGGCTGCAGCGATGCGCGTGCGGCCCGACCTCGCCGTCTACATCGGCTATCCCGGCCTGGAGGGGCGGCCGGTCGACCTCTCGCCGGACATGCTCGACCTCGCATACCGGCTGGCGCACCTCGAGCTCGCCGCCCTCGCCTCGATCGACCGCGCCGGGCTGACGCCGCGGGAGCGATTGAGTGCCGAGCTGTTGCGCCGCAAGTTGGAGCTCGCCATCGACGCGGAGCGCTTCCGCGAGATCACCGACGTCCTGCTCGTCGACCAGATGAACGATCAGATCGAAGGCGCGCTCGGGCCGATCGATGAGATGCCGGCGCGCAACGCCGCCGACTACGAGAACATGCTGTCGCTGATGCGCGGCTTTCCGCGCGTCGTCGAGGAGGGGATCGCGTTTCTCGACAAGGGGCTGAAGCGCGGCATCACGCCGCCGCGCGTGACCCTGCAGCACGTGGCCGACCGCCTCGTCCCCGACCTCGTCGACGATCCGCTCAAGAACCACCTCACCGAGCCGTTCCGGCACATCCCCGACAGCATCGCCCCCGCCGAGCGCGAGCGCCTCCTGCGCGCCGCCGGCGACGCCTTGCGCCAGCAGGTCGTGCCCGCGCTGCGCACGCTGCACGACTACCTCGCCAAAACGTACATCCCGAACTCCCGCGACTCCATCGCGATCAGCGAGCTCCCCAACGGCAGGGCGTACTACGCGCACCTGCTGCGCTACTACACGACCACGGACCTGACGCCCGAGCAGATCCACCAGCTCGGCCTCAGCGAAGTGAAGCGCATCCGCGCGGAGATGGACGCGACGATCGCCGCGACCGGCTTCAAGGGGACGTTCGCCCAGTTCACGAACTTCCTCCGCACCGATCCGCGCTTTTTCTACGACAAGCCGGAGGACGTGCTGGCCGCGTATCGCGACATCACCAAGCGCATCGATCCGGAGCTGCCGAAGCTCTTCGGCCGCCTGCCGCGTCTTCCCTACGGCGTCAAAGCGATGGAGGGGAGCTCGGAGCTGGCGCCGTCGGCGCTCTACGACGCCGGCACGGCCGCGATGGGGCGCCCCGGCTGGATGCTGGTCAACACCTTCGACCTGAAGGCGCGGCCGAAGTGGGGGATGGAGAGCCTGGCCGCGCACGAGTCGGTGCCCGGACATCACATCCAGTTGTCGATCGCCGACGAGCTGACCGATCTGCCGGAGTGGCAGCGCTACGAGATCTACCCCGTCTTCTCCGAAGGATGGGGCCTCTACGCCGAGAGCCTCGGCGGCGAGCTCGGTCTGTACAAGGATCCGTACTCGAAGTTCGGGGCGCTCAACAACGAGATGTGGCGCGCCATCCGCCTCGTCGTCGACACCGGGCTGCAGGCGAAGGGATGGTCGCGGCAGCAGGCCATCGACTACTGCCGTGCCAACTCGGCGAAGACCGAGCGCGAGATCGCGAACGAAGTCGACCGCTACATCGTGCAGCCCGGCTCCGTCCCCTGCTACAAGATCGGCGAGCTGAAGATCCGCGAGCTCCGCCGCTACGCCGAGAAGGAGCTCGGCCCGAAGTTCGACGTCCGCGCCTTCCACGACCAGATCCTCGGCAGCGGCGCCATGCCGCTCGACATCCTCGAGTCGAAGATCAAGGCGTGGGTCGCGGCCAGTCGATGAAACGTTTTCGGCATTTCACGCACTACCTCTTAAAAGCGTCTAACTGATGACGGAATTTATTCCATACCCGTACTGAATCGGTCACGGCACCATAAACCAACGAGGCCAGGAGTCGCGTCATGGCGAAAGCCCGCTTTCTGTTCATCGTATCGATGTTGGCCGGACTCGGAGTCGCCTTCGGGCAGGTGAAGCCGAGTCCTCTGCCTGAGGACAATCCTCACGCGAAGGCGCTGGCGGACTCGCTCTATCCCTCGGCGAGAGTCTGCGGGCAATGCCACCGCATCCAATACGAGCAGTGGGCGCTCTCCTCGCACGCCTACGCCAACCTCTCCCCGATGTTCAACAAGTTCGAGCAGAAGATCAACGACCTTTCCCAGGGCACGGTCAACTACTTCTGCGTCCGCTGCCACGCCAGCGTCGGCACGACCCTCGGCGAGCGCCGCGACATCGCCTGGTGGGACCGCGCCGACGCCTCGAAGGAAGGCATCACCTGCGTCTCGTGCCACCGCGTCGGCGAGGGCTACGGCAAGTTCAACGGCGCGCGGCGCATCACGCCAGGCGACATCAACAGCGTCCCGGTCTTCGGCCCCATCGACACCAACGGCGTGCTCAAGGCCATCAGCAACGCGCGCACGTACGGCATCCTCGTCACGCAGGACGAGCCCGATCGCCCCGCCGAGGGCGACAAGAAGTGGATCCGCATGCACCAGCAAGCCGTTCAGTCCGACATCATCGTGAAGTCGGAATTCTGCGTGACCTGCCACCAGGTGCAGGTCCATCCCGGAATCAAGCTGGAAACGGTTTGGGAGGAATACCGCGCTTCCCCGGCCTTCAAGGAAGGGACGACCTGCCAGGAATGCCACATGAGTCCCAACCCCGGGCAGAAGACCGACCCGAAGTGGGCCACGAATCCGGCCGCCGTCATCAACAACGTGCCGGTCCGCATCGACACGCCGCAGACCGACCACACCTTCGTCGGCCCCGGCTATCCGATCGTCCATCCCGGCCTCTATCCGCAGAACCTCGACGAGGGCGATCTCTTCACGCCGCAGCAGTGGCTGACGTTCGACTGGCGCGCGGGGTGGGGAAAGCCTGACTTCGAAGCGAAGGTCGTGGCGAATCCGGGCGCGTACACGTTCCCGCCGGAGTGGCAGAAAGCCGACGACCGGAAGAAGGCGGCGGTGCGCGTCGACGCGAATCTCGACCAGTGGAACAAGCGCAAGGCCATGCGCATCCGCCTCCTCGAGAACGGCTCGAAGCTCGACGGGCCGTTCTTCACCAGCAAGGCGCAGGTCGGGAAGCCGTTCACCTTCGAATACACGCTGAAGAACGTGAACAAGGGCCACAACCTGCCGTCCGGCTCCCTTGGCGCGCAGCCGGAGCTGTGGCTCGACGTCGCCCTCGTCGATCCCTTCGACCAGGTCGTCTGGGAGTCGGGATACGTCGACAGCAACGGCGACGTTGCCGACTTCCAGTCCGAAGACGTTCAGAAGAAAAAGATCCCCTTCGACGACCAGCTCTTCAGCATGCAGGCGAAGTTCATCACGACGAACGTGAAGGGGACCGATCGCGAGATGTACCTCCCGATCAACCTCGACTTCGACCAGCTCCCGTTCATCCGCCCCGGCGGCGCGCCGACGTCGCTGCTCAACCACCCGCCGTTTGCGCGGATGGAGAAGCGCAGCATCCCGCCGCTGGCCACGCGCACGGCGAAGTACACCGTGCCGGGGAACAAGCTGACGGTGCGCGGCAAGTACAAGCTCGCCGTGCGCCTGCGCGGACGCACGGAGCCGATCTACTTCATGACTTTCGTCGGTGCCACGACGGCCATGAAGCACACCGAGAACGAGTGGGTCACCGACACGCACCAGTACGCGGTCCAATTCGACGTGCAATGAGAGAGGCGGACATGAAACGAATCTTTTTCGCTCTGCTCGTGCTCGCCCTCGCGTCGCCGTGCGCGTTCGCCGACGACCATCAGATGTCGCCCGATGCGACGCTGGTGCCGGAGGGGCCGCACGCGAACTGGTTCAAGCCCGATCCGAAGTACACCGAGCCGTACAACGCCGCCGAGGAGCTGAAGGTCTTCAGCGGGAAGTACATGAACAAGACCGCCTTCCCGCCGGTGGACCTCGGCACGCAGCTCTACGAGCGCGGCCAGTACACGCCGCGCCCGACGTGGCTCGGCGAGACGAACCCGATCATGTCGGCGTTCATGATGTACGGCGACGTCCGCGTGGCCGCGGCGAACTACGACAACGGCTCGGTCGGCGCCAACGGCAAGACCGACAAGTCGGAGATCGCCGCGCGCCTCAACCTCGACATGGACCTCCCGCTCACCGCCACGGAGCGCATTCACGCCTTCGCCCGGCCGCTCGACCGCAACGGCACGTTCACGAGCTACCAGATCAACGCCGCGCAGAAGGACCAGTTCGTCCATCCGATCAACTTCAATCTCAAGACGCTCTTCTTCGAGGGCGACATCGGCTCGATGACGGCGGGGCTACGCGGCTATCCGAGCCGCTTCGACATGCCCATCGCCCTCGGCCGGATCCCCATCGCCACGCAGAACGGCATCTGGATCGAGGACGCCTTCGACGGCGGCGCGATCGGCGCCGTCACGGCCAAGAACATCCCGAGCTGGGATGTCAGCAACTTCGATATCACCTTGTTCACCGGCCTCCGAAAAGTGCTGACCGGCGCGACGCCCGGCGACGACCGCTCCAAGATCTTCGGCGTGGCCGGCTTCGCCGACGCGCGGCGCGGCTATATCGAGTGGGGCTACGGCTACACGAACGCGGAGAACTCCGACTTCAGCTATCACAACGTCACCGCCGCGTTCACGAAGCGGTACAAAGGCCTCATCTCGAACAGCGTCCGCGTCATCGGCAACTTCGGGCAGAAGGCGCAGGTCAAGACCGCGGACGGCTATCTCCTGCTCCTGGAGAACTCGCTGATCACCAGCAAGCCGTCGACGCTGATCCCGTACGCAAACTTCTTCGCCGGCTTCCGCGAGCCGCAGTCGCTGGCGCGCGCCGGCGATTCGGGCGGCGTGCTGCGCAACACCGGCATCAACTTCGAGTCCGACGGCCTGACCGGCTATCCGACGCTCGACGCGACAGCGCGCAATTCGTACGGCGGCGCCCTCGGCGTCGAGTACCTGTTCAACCTCGACCGGCAGATCATCGTCGAGGGCGCGCGCCTGCAACGCCGCAACAACAGCGTGCTCACCGGACTCGACGAGCACGAGTACGCGCTCGGCGCGCGCTATCAGCACCCGCTCAACAACGCCTGGATCCTCCGCCTCGACGCCATGCGCGCGCGGCGCGAAGGGCTCAAGGACATCTACGGAACACGCATAGAGATCCGCCGCAAGTTCTGAGGAGGCTGGCGATGCCGGTATTTCAGCTCCACGTGAATGGAAGACTTCATGAGGTCAACATCGACGGCAACATGCCGCTGCTCTGGGCCCTGCGCGACGTCCTCGGCCTGCGCGGCACGAAGTTCGGCTGCGGCGTGGCGCAGTGCGGCGCCTGCACGGTGCACCTGAACGGGAAAGCGGCGCGCTCGTGCGCGATCCCGGTCGGCGTTGCCGCGCTCTCGGAGATCACGACGATCGAGGGCCTCTCGTACGACGGCAGCGAGATGCACCCCTGCCAGAAGGCGTGGCTGGACCTCGGCGTCCCGCAGTGCGGCTACTGCCAGCCCGGCCAGATCATGACCGCCTCGGCGCTGCTGAAGGCGAATCCCAGTCCCACTGACGAGCAGATCGACGACGCCATGCGCGGCAACATCTGCCGCTGCGGGACCTACCCACGGATCCGCAAAGCGATCCACCAGGCCGCGGAGAGCATGAAATCATGAGCAAAGTCACTCGCAGAAAGTTCCTTCGCGACGCCGGCATCGGCGGCGGGGCATTGCTCTTCGGAATGTACGTTGCGCCGAAGGATCTCTTCGGCAGGGAGCATCTGCCGCAGATCCTCAAGAACGGCGTTCCGCTCGGCAAGGAGAACTACTACGTCGCCATCGTGCCGGTCACCGGGACGATCGTCATCACCACGCACCGCGCGGAGATGGGGCAAGGCATTCGCTCCAGCCTCGCGGCGGTACTGGCCGACGAGCTCGAGGCCGATTGGGGCAAAGTCAAGCTGCGCCAGGCCGACGCCGAGTCGGAGAAATACGCGATCAAGTTTCCGGTCGAGCTCAAGGCGGAGCTGCCCTTTCCCTATCGGCAAACGTACAAGCAAACGCCGCAATACCTCATCCCGGTCGAAGGCTCGCAGTTCACCGACAGCTCGCGGAGCATGGCGGCGTTCTTCGTGCCGATGCGCCTCTTCGGCGCCGGCATCCGCCTGACCTTCGAGCGCGCCGCGGCGAAGATCTTCGGCGTCGATCCCGGCCAATGCCACGCCAGCCAGCACAAGGTGTACTGCGGCAATCATTCGATTCATTACGGCGATCCGCTGCTGCTGCTCGAGGCCGACAAGATTCCCCAGGTCACGTTCGACGAGATCCAGGCAGCGCTCAAGAAGCCGCAGGAGTGGGTCTACATCAACGAGGCGAAAAAGGCGATGCCGTTCGCCGACGCGCACGACATCGTCACCGGCAAGTCGATCTACGGCGCCGATTACAAGCTCCCCGGCATGCTGACGGCGATGATCGTGCGCTGCCCGGTGGCGAACGGCCGGATCAAGAACTACAACGCGGCCGCGGCGCTCAACGTGCCGGGCGTCCGCAACGTGCAGCGCGTCCTCCCGATGACCGTCCCGGCGGGCGGCGTGGGGCAGGGATTCCTTCCGCACGACGGCGTCGCCGTCATCGCCGACAACACCTGGGCGGCGCTGCAGGGCAAACGGGCGCTGGCGCCGACGGTCGAATTCGACTACCCCGACGACATCGCCAAGGCGAATCACGAATACGATTCCGACGCCTTTCGCAAGACGCTGAGGGAGTCGACCACCACGCCGGACAAGGGAAAACCGGTGGTCGTCCGCAGGACCAAGGCGGCGCTTACCGACGACGATTTCGTCGAAGGAAAGACCGTCGAGGCCGAGTACTACGTGCCGCTGCTCGCGCAGGCGCCGATGGAGCCGCCAGTCGCCCTCGCCGTCTATAAGGATGGGAAGATGGAGATGTGGGCGCCGACGCAGAATCCCGAGTTCGCCCAGCAGACCGTCGGACGCGTCGTGAACTCGCTCGGCTGGGACAACGACCTCACTGAAGAGGAGCTCAAGAAAGTCCGTTCGACCGTGACCCTGCACATGCCGCTGCTGGGCGGCGGCTTCGGACGGAAGTCGAAGCCCGATTACATCATCGAAGCGGCGTTCCTCGCCATCCAGAACCCCGGCATTCCGATCCGCGTGCAGTGGACGCGCGAAGACGACATCAAGTACAGCTACTTCAATGCCGCGAGCAGCCAGTATCTCAAGGCGAACGTCGACGGCCAGAAAACGACGGCGCTGCTGCAGCGCAGCGCGTTGACGTCGTTCTTCGGCACGCTTTATCCCAACACTCCCTTGGGCGCGGCGCGCCGCGCGGCCACGTTCAACGGCGGCAAGTACCCGTATGCGTCATCGATCGAGCGCGCGCAGGGCCTCGAGGACATGCCCTTCGACGTGCCGAAGCTGCGCATCGAGAATACGGAGGCGCGGAACTACATCCGCGTCGGCTGGATGCGCTCCGTGGCGAACGTCTACCATGCCTTCGCCAGCGGCGCCTTCGCCGACGAGCTCGCGGAGAAGGCGGGCCAGGATCCGAAGGACCACCTCATCGCGCTGATCGGCCGAGGACGCATCATCCCGATGGAAGACGAAGGGGTGGAGGAGTTCAACAACAACACGCTCCCGTCGGTGCCGATCGAGGTGCCGGTGGAGGGGGGCAAGATCAAGCAGCTCGTCCCCGGCTTCCCGCCCGACACGCGCAAGCTGCGCGCGGTCGTGGCGAAAGTGGCGGAAGTGTCGGGTTGGGACGCGAAGCGCGCGCAGTACAAAGGCACGCGCCGCGGCCTCGGCATCGCCGCGCACCGGAGCTTCCTCAGCTACGTGGCGACGGTGATCGACGTCTCGCTCAGCCCCGCGAACGAGCTGACGATCAACGACGTCTACACGGTCGTCGACTGCGGCCTGGCCGTGAATCCCGACCGCGTGAAGGCGCAGATGGAAGGGGCCGTGAACTACGGCCTGTCGATCGCGCTGCTCGGCGAGATCACCGCGAAGAACGGCGCCGTCGTGCAGAACAACTTCGACGACTACCCGGTGCTGCGCATGCACCAGACGCCGAAGAACATCAGCGTTACGATCGTGAGCGACGTGAACGCGCCCCCGACCGGCATCGGCGAGGTCGGCGTGCCGACGGTGGCGCCGGCGCTGGCGAACGCGATCTACGCGGCGGGCTTCGGGGAGCGCTTGCGGGAGATTCCGTTCTGTAAGAACAAGAAGCTGGTCATCGCTTAGCGAAGCTCTGCATAACTCGCGGTTCACGTCATGCTGAGCCGCGCAGACGGCGAAGCATCTCAATCTGCGCATTCGGAGATCCTTCGCCGCGCGCTGCCGGCTCAGGATGACGGAGTTGCGCAGAGGCTCCTTAGCGGCCGAGCGACGTCCACCACTGCGGGCACACGGTGCCGCCTTTGACGGTCTTGCCGCCGCGCAGCTCGGCGACGAAGCGGTACGGCTCGTCGGCCGAGCTGTTGTCGAAGAGGAAGGCGTGGTCGACGAAGGTCAGCGCCTTCGCGAGGTTTGCCAGCACGCGCGGGAAACGCGAGACGATCTTCTCATCCGGTACGTCGTGGCCACCCTCTTCGGTCCTCTGCGCGACGCGGGCGGCGGAGAGCTCGCTGCTCTCCAATCCGATGAAGATCAGGATGACGACGTAGCCGCGGCGTCGCGCCTCCTCGAGAAACGCCAGCTTCGCGCCTTCAGGATCGGAGAAAACCGTCTCCGTGCAGAAGGCGATGCCCCGGCCGAGGAGGTCGGTGCGGACAGCGTCGGCGGCGCGCGCCGCTTCGTAGGCAGCCTCCCCAGGGGAGTCAGGGAAAAGCGCCCGAGCGATGGCATCTGGGTTGACGACGCGGATGCCGAGCGGATCGAGAAAGTTCTCGACGAACGTCGTTTTCCCGGCGCCGTTCGGGCCCGCGACGGCGACCAGCACGCGAGGACTCGCGGCGATTTGCCGGCGAATATCGCTCGCTTGCGCGCCGCGCGAGCTCATCGCCGGCGCGCGGCGCGCTCCGATTCGTCAGGGATGAACCGACGATCGACGAAGCGTCCCACCGTGCGCGTGCCGTCGCTCTGAATGCGCTCGACACGGCCGTCGCCGGCATCCTGATAGACCGTGCGCCGTTCTTTCAGGCGCGCGGCGAGCTCGGGAAGGTTGTCTCCGACCGCGATCCGCTGCAACGCGGCCAAAAGCGCACGGCGCGTCGGGGGTGCCAGCACCCGGTCGCCGGCGCTCTTCAGTGCCAGGACATCCTCGTGACGCAAGTGTTTTTCGACGATCCGGCCGATGCGCGCCCAATGCTCGATTTGCGACGTGAGAGAACGATCCGCGACGTCCGCTTCATGGCGGGCGTCCTTGACGAGGTCGTCGGAGAGCTTGAGGGACGTGCTCATGGTGGCATTTTACCACCGCCCTCTAAGCTGCAAAAGCCGCCTCACACGCCTGTCCCCGGGCAGCGGCGCGGCGGCTGCCGCGACGAACACGCATCTGATTTATCTTAGAACGAAGACGCAATGCGTATCGTTCTACCGTTGGCAACCAAGCGTCTTCGTTGAAGCACACCTCGGCTAGCAATCGTTACCGCGCTTCATCCAATCACTACCGATGTTCATGAATTCGTGAACAACGATCATGAAATCATGAGCGTAGTTCACGATCGGATGACCGTTGCTCATGAATTCATCACCTCGCGTCACGATTCCTTGCCAGGTTTACACGATTTGATGACTGTCGTTCACGCGCGGATGACCGAGGTCACACCTTTTGATGTCGATGATCATGAATCGATGACCGTTTCACATGAATTCGTGATGATCGGTAGTGTTCGAGAGAACTTCGGTAGCCCACAGACGGCCGCTTGTAACTCTGCGATGAGCTGCGGCAACGTCGGCTACCAGGTCAGCAGACAATTGAGCTGAGCCGGCGGAGGTCACCTTTGACTTGTCGGCGAACGAGCCGCGTGACGATGCAATCATGGCGGCGCTGACGTCTGGAGCGACCGGCTTTATCCGTGTGAAAGCACAGGTCGCGGTACGACGCTCAGAGCCTTGCAATGCAGATGATCGCATTCTGGTGCGAGGCCTCACCGCAACTGATGGGTTGCGCAGCAGATCGCATGTCTAACGACTTGGGAAGTCGCGTGCAGTAGACGCGGCGGAGGGACCGCTATTGCCAGCGCCGCGGTCGCTCGGCTCGTCCGGAGGCTCGCGAAACCGGAAGGAGTCTCACTACACGCCGGGCGAGTGTCACCAGATACGGCGCCTTCCGGTATCTCACGAGAGGCGGCGAGACGCCGCCTCGCCAGCCGCCGGGACGGCGGCGCTCCCGGCGGCGAGGTTCGCCGCCGGGCGTGTATCAGAACGTTTTCAGCAGCTCGATCAGGGCGCGCTTGTCCTCCATCGGGAGATCGCGGCCGAAGGGGTGGCCCTTGTCCTCGTAGAAGTCGGGGCACTTGTTCAACGCCAGGAACTTCGGCACCAGTTCCGTCGCCATCAGCTGTTTCGTCTGCGCGTCGTCGAGGTTCTGCGTCTTGATCTTCGCCAGCATGTCGACGATCGCCGCCACCAGGTCGGCGCGCTTCACGCCGAGGGAGATGCTGGGGTCGAGGTTTGTGTTGGCGATCAGATTGATCGGCGTCCCCTCGGGGATCGGGCCGAGCTTCAGGCTCTGCGTCGTCGGCTCGATCAGCTCCGGATGGCGCTTCGCCGCATCCTGCAGCAGGTCGGGGAGATACGCCAGCGGGATGTTGATGTACGACGTCTTCGACGTCGTCCAGATCAGCGTTCCGCGCGGCTGGATCCAGAGCATCTTCTCGATCCCGTCCTGGAACGCCTTCATGCGCGCGGCCACGCTCACGTCGTTCGGCGTCAGCTTCATCGGATCGGCGCCCACCGCGTTGTTGTGCAGGAACGGCGCGCTCGACCAGAGGCTGATCAGCGACGGCGGCCGGTAGTAGCCCGGTCCGTTCCCCTCGCCCGGCAGCGGGATGCTCACCTGGCTCTTGCCGCCCGGCGCGTACGGATTGTCGACCTCGAACGTGCCGATCGGCGGCAGCGTCTTGTACGTCTCGGACGAGAAGTTGTCCCAGATGTGGTTGCGCGTCGCGTTCGTCGCCGCGGCGCGCGTCGCGTTCGTCCCGATCTGCGTCACCGGGTGGCGGCGCTCGTCGCTGAGGAAGTTGTCGCTGAAGAAGTCCGGCTTCATCACCTCGCCGCGGAACCATGTCTTCGCTGCGTCCGTGATCCGCCCGTCGGGGCCGAACGGGAACGCGTCCGGCTGCTTGCTCGAGTGGCACGCCGCGCAGTTCTCCGCGAAGACCGTCTTGCCGCGGTTCAGCACGTTCTGATCGGTGGACAGGAACTGCGCGCCGCCCGGCGCGTCCTTGAGCAGCAGCGGCTTCGCATAGTTGATGAAATAGATCGCCAGCGCGTGCGAGCGCTGCTCGCTCCAGTTCCACGACGCCGAGTCGTGCTGCATCTCCTTCACCGTCACTGGTGACTGCGACGCCAGCCCCGGATTCTTCGGGAGCGCCCCGCCGATCAGCGGCCGGAAGTGCTGCTGCCAGTTCGGCCAGGCGTGGCCGATGTTCACGTAGACGCGGCTGAGCGCCCCCTCGAAGCCGACCGAGTCGTCGCCCTGCTTGAGCACGCGCGGCACGAGCTGCCCGTGGTCGACCGTCAGCCAGCGCAGGTCGAGCGCGCCGCCCTTCAGCTGCTCGACCTGCGGGTCGCCGTTGCTCGGCGTCGTCACACCCTTGGCCGCGCGGTCGAGGCGCCGCGCCACGCTGAAAACGCCGTTCATCGTGCCGGGGTTGTTGAGATAGTCGGTGGCGATGAACGAGGTGTCGAGCGAGCCCGGAGGACTGGAGTGGATGAGCTGCCAGACGAAGCTGCTCTCGTCCGGCGGATCGACGTGCACCGGCTGTCCGCTCACGCCGCCGGTGACGCGCCGCGGCACGAAGAACTCGGCCACGTTGAAGTACTGCGCGCCGACATAGTCATTCATGTTCTCCCACTTCGGATTGTTGACGTCGGCGGGCGGCCGCACCGGATCGAAGCTGACATGGCAGAGCGAGCAGGCCATGCCGACGACGTAGGGGCGGACGAGCTTCGGATCGTTGTAATAGGCGGCATTCTCGTAGAAGTCGTGGTTCACGCCGTCGGGGCCGACGTGCTTCATCCACGCCGTCTTCGCTGCGGCGTCGAATTTCGGATTGTCGGAGAGGCGCAGGCCGATGACGCCCGACGAGCGGCCGTACGTCGCGTAGTCGACCTGCTGGTCGATCTTGCCGGCCGGATCGCTCGGGTTCGGGACGTCGATGAAGAGCCCGTACTGGTCGGGCCCGGAGGCCTGCATGAAGCCCGGCTGATTGATGATGCCGATCTCCTGGAAGCGCGTCGGGTGCCGCCGCGAGTCGATGGTCTTGAGCAGATCGGCCGTGCCGAAGCCGTGCTGGGCGAGGTAGTCCCACATCAAGCCGCTGTCGCCGACCCAGAGATTCCAGACGATGCGGCCGCGCAGCGGCGCGTTCTCGTCGTGGGCCGTGTTCGGCGGGAGGGTGATGCCGTCCATGCCCGGAAAGACGTCCACTTCCGTCTCTTTCCAGTTGGCCGGAATCGGCTTGTAGCGCGACGCGCCGGTGTCCGGCTGCGTCTGCGTGTCGTTGTGCGTACAGGAAACGCCGATCACGAAAAGGGCCGACAAAGCACCGGCGAGGAACCCGAGACGGATTCTGGACATTGGCTCTCCTTCCCGATTTGAATGGAACGATCTAAGTCCTACCATCAATAGTGACCGGAGGAGCGGAAACGTTTCATTGACGGTAGGGAAAAACCGCGGCCCGACACTCCTATTCATCATGAAGAGACTCGTGCTGTGCTGCGACGGGACGTGGAATCGCGCCGATCAGGAGACCGCCGGGAAACCGTGTCCGACGAACGTGATCAAGGTCGCCTATCGCCTCTGCAAGCGAGCGCCTGACGGGACCGAGCAGATCATCTACTACGACCAGGGCGTCGGCACCGGCGACGTCGAGGACAAGCTGCTCGGCGGCGCCACCGGCGCGGGGCTCGAGCAGAACATCCACGACGCCTACATCTTCCTCATGGCCAATTACGAGCCGGGCGACGAGATCTACATCTTCGGCTTCTCCCGCGGCGCGTTCACCGCGCGCAGCATCGGCGGGATGATCCACAAGTGCGGCGTCATCGCCCGCGAGCACGTCGAGCAGTATCTCGCCGCCGAGAAGCTCTATCACGACGGCATGGTGAAAGCCGACGACCAGGTGGCGCAAGACTTCCGGCGCGAGTTTTCCGTCGACGGCAACCAGCCGACGCCGGTGCAGATGGTCGGGGTCTGGGACACGGTCGGCGCCCTCGGCATCCCGCTGCGCGGCCTCCGCGCCCACAATAAAGAGGAGTTCCAGTTCCTCGATACCGACCTCAATCCGGCCGTGAGGTTCGCCTTCCACGCCCTCGCCATCGACGAGCACCGCGGCCCCTTCGAGCCGACGCTCTGGAACAGCAACCCCGCGCCCGGCCAGACCGTGGAGCAGGTGTGGTTCCCCGGCGTCCACAGCGACGTCGGCGGCGGCTATAAGGAAGCGGACCTCTCCGACATCACGCTGGAGTGGATGATCGAGTGCGCGACGCGCGCCGGCCTGGCGTTCGACCCGGCCGTCATGGCCAGGCATGCGATCGCTCCGAAGCCCGACGGGACGATCCACGACTCGATGACGCTGGTCTATCGAGTCGAAGGAAAGAACGAGCGTCCCATCGGCACGCTGCCGACGGAGAAGGTGCACCCGGGCGCGCTCGCCCGATGGGACAAGGTCGCCGCGTACCGGCCGAACAATTTGCGCGATTACTTCAGGCGCACCGGCGATCCGCGCGCGAACGGGTGATCAAGGCACGGCCCGCCGCACGTCGATCGTGTACGTCGCCACCTGCTCGCGGGCGTTGCCGCGCAGGCCGTAGGCGATGACCTGGTACGTCCCGGGCGTGAGTAGGCGCGAGGGGACGACGAGGTCGAAGCTGTTGTTCTCCGTCGCCGGCATGGCCTCGCTCGACCAGATGCGTCGATCTCCGCGCAAAAGCTCGAGGCGATAGGTGTCGTAGTCGGCTCGGCCGATGATCGACGCGACGAGCAGTACGGCGTCGCCGTGCGGCGTGAGCGCGTAGTGCGGTGGCTCGCCGCCGCGGCCGCCGTCCGGCGTGAGGAGATGCGCCTCGGGCAGGACGCGCGGCTGCAGCAGCTCGTCGTGCTTCTGCCACAGCATCGCGCCGAAGAGGATCGCGACGGCCGCGGCAATCGCCGAGGCGCCGCGCCAGAACTGCACGACTCGCGCGCCGGTCTCGTGCGCGCGAAACGCCTTCCACTGCCGGTCGACGACCTCCCGCGGCAGCTCCGCTTCGTCGGGAAACGGCGTCGCGTAGGCGCGCGCGAGCTCCGGATAGGCGACGAGGAGCTGCTGTACGCGCGCCGCCTCCTCCGCCGAAAGCTCGCCCCGCTCGTACGCCATCAGCTCCTCGGCCGTCGGCGGCTCACCGAGCGTGGCGCGGTCGCCGGCGCGCAGCGCGTCGCGCACGGCCTCCCATTCGTGTTCGTTCATCATGGCTTTTCTCCGAGCTGCTCCCGCAGGTAACGCTTCGCGTCGCGCAGCCTCGACTTCACGGCATCCATCGAGATGCCGAGCACTTTCATGATCTCGTTGTACTGCAGTCCTTCGATCCAGAGGCGGAGGCACTCGCGCTGTCCCGCCGGCAGCCCCGCCACCGCCCGCCGCACCCGCTCCCAGCGCGCCTCTTCCTCGACGCGCTCGCCGTAGTCGCGCTCCGGCGGCGCCGCCGGCTCCTTGAAGACGAGCTCGGGATCGTCGATGGCGACGAGCGGCGCGCTGCGCTTCTGCGTCTGCCGCGCCCGGACGCGGTTGAGGAGAATCGTTTTCGCGATCGACGCCAGGAACGGCCCGGCGTCGTCGTTGCGGATACGGTCCATGCGCTCGTACAGACGCTTGAACGCGTCTTGTGCGAGGTCGTGCGCTTCGTCGTCGGAAATATTGTTCGTCCGGAAGTAACGCCAGACGCGTGCGTAATGTGTCCGGTAAATCGTTTCAAAGCGCTCGTCGTTCATCGGTATGATCCGCACGTCGTGAGAGACCTCGTCGCCGCCGGCACCATGCTGCTGCTGTTGGCGTGTGCCAAACATGAAGACACGATGGACCGCGGTGTGTGGGATCGCACGGTCGAGCCGCGCCTCACAATCACGACCTCCTGGAGCCGCTGCACGAGCATACCGGCGGGGCATGTCGTTCCTGAAGCCCAATGCGCCGCGGCGCCGCCGCTCGGCAGTCGCCGTTGTGACGATCCGGTGACGTCTGCCGCGGAGGCGGACCGGCTGCTCGTGTCGCGGCCTCCGTGCACGGACGCAGCCATTACAGCGCTCGAAAATCTGTCGCGCGCCGTGCCGGACGCCATGAGCGACCTCGGCGCGGCGTATTACGTCCGCGCGCAGCGGAACGACAATGCGGCGGATCTCCTGCGCGCCTTCGACGCCGCGCGCCAGGCGGTGGCGATGAGTCCCCGCCCGCGCGGCGCGCAATTCAATTACGCATTGATCTTGGAGGCGCTTTCGCTCAATGCCGAGGCATTGAATGCGTGGAGCGCCGCGGAAGCGGAGGGGGGCGGGTGGGGGAGCGAAGCGCGCGAGCGCCGCGCCGCATTGCAGCGGACGATGTCGCCGCAGCAATGGACGGACGTGCAGCCGCAACTCGACGCGGCGCTCGACGCGCACGATGCCGGCGAGGCGCGCCGCCTCGTGGCGCTCTTTCCGGCAACGGCGGAAAAATACTTCGAGGAGGACGTGCTGCGGCAATGGGCGGCATCGTCCACGCCGCCGCAGCTCGCACGCGCAACGATGTTGGCGGCCGCCCTGTCGCAATTTTTTCAAGACCGTTATTTCAATGACGTCGCCGCGGCGCTCCTCAAATCGTCCGAACCATTGCGTCAGGGCCATCTCATGTTCGCCGAAGCACGCGCGGAGCATTATCCAAAGATCGCCCCTCTGTACGAGCGCGCCGCGCTGTTGCTCCGTCAGGGCGGGAGTCCTCAATGGCTGCTGGCGCGCCTCGGCGATGCCGGACAAAAAGCCATCGACGCGACGGATCAGCGAGTCATCCTCAAAGAGTTGGATGCCATCGCCACCGGCGCGCGCCAATATCCGAGTGTCCTCGCCCGCATTGACCTGAACCGTCTGTTCGTGGAGACCTTCGACAGCCGCTACACCGTCTTCTTCGACACATACGACACCATCAAGAAAAAATACGAATCGCTCGGCGACTGGGAAGACATCGTCGAAGCCAATACGCAGGCCATCGCCACGATGGACGTCGTCGGCCTCAAAGAGGCGTCGTGGAGACAAGCCCTGTTCACGATTCGGCAGTTGCCCCGCCTCTCGGACGTGCGAAAGCAGCAGAACATCATGCGCAATACCGCGGTCATGGCCCTCGAGCTCGGACATCCCGAAGCCGCGAGGCTCTATGCAAGCATGGCCGTGGAGCGCGCCCGCGCCAGCAAAGACAAAGGACAGCTTCTCAGCAGTCTCGATCATCTGGCGGCCATCGAGGTTCGATTGCAGCGCTACGACGACGCGCGGCGCCACCTCGACGAGGCCCGTGGACTCGACGTCGATCCCAGGCTTCGCCGCGCCCTGCAAGCGCGATTGACCGAGGCCCAGGCCGACCTCGCCATGCACGTCAACCCCGCGCAGGCCGTCGCGGCGCTCAGCCAGGCCATCGATCTCGCCGCGGGCACCGAATACAAAACCTTCCACGCCCAACTCCTCGCGCGCCGCGCCGATGCCTACAGCCGCCTCGGACGGAACGCCGAAGCCGCCGCCGATCGCCGCAATGCCCTGCAGGAGCTCCACGCCGAAGAAGACGAGCTCCTGGCCGAGCGCACGCCGAGCTCCGACGACTTTTGGAATTCGTACTTCTCCCGGTTTCACGAAACCTACGACCTCCTCATCCGCCAATTGATCGCCGGCGGCAACGCCGAGGAGGCCTTCCGCTACGCCGACCGTGCGCGCGCCTTCGAGGTCGTCGATCTCGTACGCAAGCTCCCCATCGCTCCCGCCGCCTTCCGCCAGCTCGCCGCCGACCCCGACCATCTCGACCTGGCCCGCTTGCAGGCGAACATCCCGCCCGGCACGTTTCTCGTCGAGTACCGCGTCTTCGACGACCAGACCTACGCGTGGATCGTCGGCCGCGATCTCTTCACGTCGCAGTGGCTCCCCGCGCAGCGCACGCAGGTCCAAGGGTGGATCGACCGTTTGCGCTCGGCGGCGGCGGAGCGGAACGTCGCCGCGTACGAAGCCGTCCTGCAGCCCGCATACGACGCGCTGCTCAAGAAGCCGCTCGACGTCATCCACGGCATACCGGATGGCATGGCGGCGCGCATCGTCATCGTTCCCGACCGCGACCTGCGCGGCCTTCCGTTCGCCGCGCTGCGCAATCCCGACACGAAGCGCTATTTCATCGAGGACCACGCCGTCTCGATGTCCGGCAGCGCGTTGCTCTACGTCTTCTCCGTCCTTCGCGACCGGGAGCTGTCGACGCGCGACGACGCCGCGCTCCTCGTCGGCGATCCCGCCTTCGATCCGGCGTCGACGCTCGCCGCGGGGCTGCACCGCCTCGTCGGCGCGCGGTGGGAGGTCCTGGCCATCGCTCCGCTCTACCGCTCCGAGGTGGTCATGGACGCGGATGCCACGCCGGAGCGCTTCCTGCGCGCGGCCGGCGGCGCGGCCATCATCCACGTCGCGGCGCACGGCGTCGTCAACGGCGACGCGCCGTCGAAGTCGTTCCTCCTGCTCAACGGCCTCCTCACCGCGCAGACGCTGATGAACGATCTGCATGCCGGCAAGACTCGCCTCGTGGTCCTCGGCGCGTGCAGCAGCGCGGGCGGCCTGCCGGTCGGCGCCGAGGGCATCGCGCCGCTCGTGCGGCCGCTCATCGGCGCCGGCGTGCCCGGCGTAGTCGGCGCCCTCTCCGACATCGACGACGCCACAGCGGCCAGGCTTCTCGTGTCTTTTCATCGTCGCTATCGCGACGGCAAGGACGCAGCGGAAGCGCTCAGGGAAGCACAGCTCGAGATGCTCCGGAGCAAAACGCCGGGCGAAAACCTGGCGTACGTCTGGGCGCCATTCCAGGCCATCGGCCACGCCTCCTCGCCGTTCGCATCGATGGCGAACATCACGAAGGAGAAACCACCTTGACCCCATTCATTCTCAAGATCCTTTTCAGCGGTCTGATGATCTTCACCCCCAGCCAGGACGGCCAGGAAGTGACCGTCCTCCTCCTTTCCGCCAATCCATCCCACCACACGTCCGACGGCAGCGCCCTCCAACAGCACAAGCCGCTCCTCATCGCCCGCGGCGGCGGCTGCAGCGGCGACTGCCCGACCCGCGACAGCGAGATCGCCCAATTCGTCTACGCCGACCAGTCGCTGGCCGCAGCGCAGGACTCGCTGGAAGCGGCCACCGCCGGCGGCGGCGCGTGGGTGCTGTCGGGCTCCGACATCTCCCTGCAGAAGGCCAGCAGCAGCGATCCCGCCCTGCCGGCGCTGTCGCTGACGAACGCCGCGCGCGCGACCTCGTCGATCATCCCGTCGACGTCGGGCGAGCGCGAGGACATCAGTTGGATCGCCAGCGTCAAGCAGCTCTGCGGCTCGACCTGCGCGCTCGACTCCTCGGTGCTCGACTCGCTGCCGCCGTCGTCCATCGTGGCCCGTCTCCACATCCGCAACGGCCGTCTCTTCACCTACTCCGTCTCGCGCATCGGCGCGAACGTCACCCCCGTCCACTTCGCGCGGCTCGACGGCTCCGGCAGCGCCTCGTCGTATTCGCAGGCCATCGCCTCGTGGGTCGGAGCGGAGCTCCAGATCTCCGGCAGCGGCATCGAGGTCGTGGAGAGCAAGTTCAACGGCGATCCCGGCCGGACCATGACCCTCACGCCCGACGCGGACAACAGCATGGAGATCGCGGTCATCAACTTCCCGCCGTTCGTGCCGCCGGCGTCGTCGGTCAACGATGCGCCGCAGGTCGGCAAGCACTTCGAGATGTACTACGACGTGCTGCAGGACCCGCCGGCGCAGGAGACGCGCCTCGTGCCGTTCGCCGGCGCCGTCAGCGGCGCGGAGTATCCGGCCGTGGCGTACACCACCGTGCATCCGGCGTCGGCGGTCTACTCGCCGCTGCTCAACAAGCTGCGCCTCGACGTCGGCCGCACCGCGTTCGAGCGCGTGTTTTGCCCTCCCGGCTACATCGAGCCGTAACGTCTTCGGTGGAGGACAGGCACTCTCGCCTGTCCTCCTTTTTTTGAACATGTTCAAAAACGTTCTCGCCCTCTCTTTCCTCCTCGCCGCCTGCATGCCCCGCACGCAGCGCGACGAGCAGATCGCCGCGGCGTCGACGCTCACCGACCGCTGCGCGGCCTCGCGCCTGGCGCGGTGGAACCTGCGCGGCCGCGCCGCCGGGGCCGACTGCAGCGTCCTCCTCGTCGACACGTCGATGGTCCTCGACGACGCGCTCGTCGAGGCCATCCACTACGGCACCGGCGCGTACGCGGTCGTCGACGGCGGCGTGCGCCGCTTCACGCGCGACCACGACTTCGCCAGCGTGATCTACCGTGACCGCACCGGCCGCGTCTGGACCTACGGTGGCCTCCCGCGCGACGAAGCGAAGGAGCTGCAGCCATGCCGCTGAAGCGACTCGCCCTCGCACTGGCATTGTTCGCGACGACCGCCGCCGCCGCGCCGCACCGCTCCGCGCTGCTCGTCGGCATCAACGACTACAGCGCGTCGCGCCTGACGGCGATCCGCGCCCCGGCGCCGGAGCGCGACTGGCCGAACCTCGCCGGCGCGGTGAACGACACCGCGGCGCTGCGCGACTTGCTCGTGCTATTACACGGCTTTGCTGCGTCCGACGTCGTCACGCTGAACGATCAGGCGGCGACGCGCGGCGCGATTCTGGCCGCCCTGAACCACCTTGCCGCGGCCGCCGCGAAGAACGACGTCGTCTTCGTCTACTTCGCCGGCCACGGCTCGCAGGTGCGCAACTCGAAGTCCGACGAGCCCGACAAGCTCGACGAGTCGATCATCCCCGCCGACTCCCGCCGTGGCGCGCCCGACATCCGCGACAAGGAGCTGCGCCGCATCTTCAACGCCATCCTCGACCGCGGCGCGCGCCTGACGGTGATGATCGACGCCTGCCACAGCGGCTCCGGCGCGCGCGGCCTGCTCACGCTCGCGCAGCCGCGCGGCATCCGCCCCGACCTGCGCGACGTCCGCGACGGCGGCGACTTCGGCCCGCGCCCCGAGAACCGCGGCGCGCTCGTGATCAGCGCGTCGCACGACGAGGAAGAAGCGCGCGAGCTGCGCGACGACCGCCTCACCATGCACGGCGCGTTCACCTGGGCGTGGCTGCGCGCCATGCGCGACGCGGCACCCGGCGAGCCGGCCATCGAGACGTTCGCGCGCGCGCAGGCACGGCTGCGAGCGGAGATGCCGTTCCAGAATCCCGTGATTGCCGGCAACATCCGCACTCCATTCCTCGGCGGGCGCGAATTGTCGCGCGCCGCGCGTCCCGTGTTCGCCGTCGAGCGCGTCCGCAACGGCGACGTTGCCGTGATCTCCGGCGGCTGGGCGCACGGCGTGACTGAGGGGAGCGAGCTGCGCGTGGCCGGCACGCGCGGGCCGGCGCTCATCGTCACCACCCTCCTCGGCCTCGGCCGCTGCGAAGCGCGCGGCGCCGCAGCGGCGCACGCCGCTAGCGGCACGCTGCTGGAGCTGAGCGGCTGGGCCGCGCCGCCGCCGCGCGCGTTGCGCGTGGCCATTCCGCGCGCCGCCATCGACGTCGCCGCGTTCGGGCGCCGCGCCGCGTCGATCCGCACATCGATCGCCGATCCGACGACGCATACGCCCGACCACGTGCTACGCCGCGCCGGCGCGCGCTGGGAGCTGATCGGCGATCACGTGACGTCCTACGCGACCGACGACGAAGCGCTACGCGCGCTCGCCCGACTCCGCGGATCGCTCTTCGTGCAGCTTCCCGCGACGACCACGCTCGCGGCGCAACTCTCCGCCGCCGCCCCCATCGAGATCGTGGAGCGCGCGGAGGACGCCGACTACGTCCTGGCCGGCCGCTTCGCGCGCGGCCGCATCGAGTACGCGTGGGTTCGCCCGAACGCCGGCCGCGGCGATCGCCGCGCCTCCGGCCTGCCGCTGCGGACGGCGTGGATCACCGACGCCGGCGACGCCGCGCTCGTTCTCCGCGACGCCGTGCTCCGCCTCCACAAAATCGCGGCGTGGAACCGGCTGGAGTCGCCGCCGCAGTCGCAATGGCCGTACCGCCTGGCGCTGCGCCGCGCGACGGACGGACAGCTCGTCGACGACGGCGGCCGCGTCGCTGCGAACGAGACGTACACGCTCGAGCTTCATGCCGCCGCGCCCGCGCGCATCGAGCGTCGCCACGTCTACGTCTTCGCCATCGACAGCTACGGGCAAAGCGCGCTGCTCTTCCCCGTCAGCGGCTCGGTCGAGAACCACCTTCCGCTGGCCCACGACGCGGTGATCCCGCTGCAAGCGCAGCTCGAAGTCGCGCCGCCGTACGGCGTCGACACCTACGTCCTCCTCGCCACCGACGAGCCGCTGTCGAACCCGTGGATCCTGGAGTGGGAGGGCGTGCGCGGCCCGGCCGTCGCGCCGAAGACCGCGCTCGAGCACCTCATCGCCCTCACCGGCTCCGCGTCGCGCGGCGTGCGCGTGGTGACGCCGGCGACGTGGTCGATCGAGCGCATCGTCATCGAGTCCGTCCGCCCCCGCCACAAACGCGCCGCATCGGTGTCTTTGAAATGAGCGGCCTCCTCGCGACGAACCGCAGGCTGCGGGCACGTGCAGCCTGCGCGCCGCCGCGATGGAGGCCGCGCGATCGTCACGCCAGCGCGTCGTAACGCTTCACGAGCGCCTCGACGATGCCGCGGTCGACCGGCGTCAGCGCGGCGCCCTCGCGCAGCGACCGCAGCTCTCGCGCGACGTCCGCCGCGACCGTCAGCCGCGGCGCCAGCGCCTCGGCCAGCGTGCGGCGCAGCGCGGCGGCGTCGGGCGATGCCAGGCGCTTGGCTGCGGCGAGAAGCGTGGCGCCGAGATTGGCGGTGTCGATGCCGACGGCGCGGCAGAGCAGCACCTGCTCGTAGGCCGCGCGCATCGCGCCGGTGACCGCGAGGTCGGCCGGCAGCAGGTCGGGGAACGTCTCCGCGTCGCGATCGGGCGCCGCGTCGTATTGCGTGCGCATGTAGTCGATCTGGCCGATGACGTAGGCGGGGTAGTGCAGCGTCCGCGTCATCACGTGCACGCGCAGCGGGTCGGCCGACGCCTTCACCTGCGCCTCGGCGAAGCGCTCGTGGAGCTGGCGCAGCCAGCGGGCGTCGCTCTCGTCGGCCCACAGCGTGGCGTCGCGCTGCATGGCCTGCTGCGCGGGGACGTCGTCGTCGCGCAGTTCGATCAGCGGCGCAGCGAGGTCGGAGAGCCGCTTGAGACGGCGGGTCACGTTGGCCGGCGCGGCGACGATCGCCGCCGCCGTCGCCACGGTCAGCGCGCGGAACGGCGCGAACGCCGGCGCCGCGTACGCCGCCACGCGCTCGCGCAGCTCGTCGATCGCAAGGTGACGCGACGCGGAGCGGCTGATGGGGAAGTCGCGCACGAACGGCTTGCGATCCTCCGCCGTCCGTTCGTACCAGCCGTCGACCTCCGCTTCGTCGACGATCGAGATTGCCAGGCCGCTCGCCGTCACCGCGGCGGCGTCGTACGTCGCGGCGAGCTCCTCGAGCTCCTCCCGACGCGCGCGCAACGCGCCGGCCGCGTCGTTGGCCGCCTCGCGCACGCGGCGCAGCACGGCGAGCGTGGCCCGGCGTTGGGCGACGTCGTGCTCGAATTGCAGCTCGTCGTTGTAGGCAACGTTCCTGGCCTTGTCCGTCGCGTCGATCTGCGCGACGAGCCGCGCCAGCGCCTCGCGCGCGGCGCGCACGTGCGGCGCGATCGCCGTCGCGTATTTGAATGCGGCGAACGCGCCGAAGAGGATCAGAAACACCGCCAGCATCCAGGTGACGCGGACGTCGAACGCGTACTTCACGGCGAAGATCGCCGCCACGCCACCCGCGGCGACGCCGGTCTGCCGCCACAGCCAGCTCCGCCGCGCCTCGAGCGCCTCGCGCAGGGCGTGCTCGACGCGCGGCTTCTGCGCGAAGAGCTCGCGCAACTGCTGGTCCTTCGCTTCGCTTTCGTCCGCCAGGCGCGCCGCCTCCGCCTCGCGCGCGGCGGTGCGCGCGGCGTTGTTCTCCGCCTCCTCGGCGAAGACGATGTCGGGAAGCTGGTGCAGCAGCGTCTCGCGCTCGCGCTCGAGCTGCGCGAGCTGCTCTTCCGCGCTGCCGGCGGCGATCGTCTCGGCGACGAGCTTCTGGTCGTGCAGCATCGTCGAAAGCTCGCGGACGCGCTTGCGCGCCGCGTCGCTGGCGCCCGTGTTCGGCGCGAAGCGCACGCGCGCGTCGAGCGCCGCCGTGGCTGTGCGGAGCTCCGTCACGACGTTGCGCGGGACGGGGTCGGCGTCGTCGCGGACATCCGGCAGCGGATCGATGAGCGCGTCGCTGAACGCGATCGCGGCTGCGTAGCCATCGCGGTCGAGCGCCTCGTCGACGGCGCGGGAGAGGAGCGCCGTCGCGGCCGCCGCCGTCGACTCGCGCTGCTCGTCGAGCGCGCGAAGGTTCTTCAGATGGACGGAGTCGCGGTGCTGCTGCAACTCGGCGCGCGTGCCGGCGATCAGCTCGTCGGCGCTGCGCGTGTTCTCGCCGGCGGCGGTCTTCGGCTGAAAGCGGCGGAAGAGCGACTGGCCGCCGAGGCGGGAGATCGGCAGCGCGAAGTCCTCGCCGACGATGAATGCCTTCGCGGCGAGCGAGGGGCGCGTGCCCTCCGCGCCGCCGCACAACGTGCCGAAGAGCTCCGCGGCGAAGCGCGTTTCCAGCCGCTGCAGCGCGGCGTCGCGCGGGAAGACGAGCTCCGCGCCGCCGAACGAGCTGAACGCCGGCGGCATCCCGCGGGGATGCACGCCCGGCAGCGCGCCGCTCATCTCCGGCTCGAACGTCAGCGCGCCGGCCACGGCGTCGGCGTAGGCATCGAGCGAGGCGGCCAGCGTGCCGAACTTCACGCGCGCGCCGTTCGTCGCGTCGAGCAGCCACGCCTCGTCGAACGGCTTCGGGTCGGCGCCGCTCAGCGCCTTCAGCACGGCGTAGGCGGCCGCGTAGTCGCCCTCCGCCGTCGCGCCGGCGACTTCCGGCAGCAAACAGAGGACCTCGATCGAGAAGAACGACGCCAGCCGGCGCTGCTCGTAGATCGTGCGGATCTCCGCCAGCGTCTCGAGCAGCGCGGCCCGCGCCGCGCCGGTGGCGGTGGCGACGACGAGCACGAGCTCGCGGGCGCTGACGTCGTCGCGGGCATGGAGCGGGCTGTCCGGCCGCTGGCGCTGTGCGTGGATCGAGTGGATCGCCTCCGCCAGCGCGCCGGCGCGGCGCCACTGCACGAGATCGTCGAGGCCGTAGGCGGCCGCGACGCGGCGCTGCACCGCCTCCGCGAGCGTGGCCGACTCGTCGTCGAGCGCGAGGATCGTGACCGGCTTGAGCATCACGACAGCGTCTCCATCCGCCGCACGTAGTCCTCGAGCGCGAGCACCTCGTGCTCCACCTGGTCGCGCACCGCCGCGTCGCCGACGCCGGCCATCTGCTTCGACAGCGCCGCCGTGTACTCCTTCAGGATCGAGACCACGCGCGCCGCCCCTTCGCGCGTCACGATCGCGTCGATGGTCTCCTCCGCTTCCTGCACCAGCTCGCGGTTCTTCTCGAAGGCGGCGTACGCCGGCACGCGGCCCTGGCCGAGGCGGATCAGGCTGTTGTCGACGCGCCGGCCGTTCTTCGACTTCATCGAATACCACGCGCCGTCGCGCCGGATGATCGCGAACGGCTCCGGCGCCTGCGCCAGCGCAAACCAGCGCAACGCCTCGCCGTCGCCGCTGCGCGGGATCAGGTTCGGGACCTCCTGCCAGCGCTTGTCGACGTGGTTCGAGATCACCTTGTTCGGGTCGAGGTAGGCGCGCTCCATGTCGTCGATGTCGGCGAGCGCGAAGAGAGGAATCCCGGTCTTCACCTTGAACAGGAGCACGCGATGGGCGTCGCGCGTCGAGACCATCGACGGCCGCGTGGCGCCCTTCGGCACGCCCGCTTCGATCCTCGATTCTTTGAGGATCGTCGTGTCGGCGTCGGCGACGCCGTAGTGATAGAACTCGTTGATCACCGACTGATTCACGACCGGGATCTTGCCGGCGTCGTAGCGCCACAGTGGCACGGCCAGGTTGTCGACGCGTTTGAGCTCCTGCGACACGGCCTCGGGGGAGAGGCGGCCGAGGATGTCGTCCATCGTCAGCGTGGTGAGCGGCTCGTAGCATTTCTGCACGAATTGGCGGACGTCGGCGTAGACCTCGTCCGCGCGCAGCGTCGACCACTGCGCGAGCGAGCCGTTGTGGTGGTCGGCGTACCATTTCACGAAGTCCTCGCCGGTCACCTGCGGCCGCTGCGCGCCGGGATCGAACGACACGACCTGCTCGAAGAGCCGCGACGCGCCGCGCGGATTCGTGGCGTCGAGGTACTGCTGCTCGAACTGCTTGCGCGCGGCGTTGAGGTTCTCGCGGATGCGGTAGCAGGCCTGCAGGATCGACTGCGTGTGCGCGTGAAGGACGGAGTAGAGCTCGGCGGCCTTCTCAAGGCGCGCGACCTTGATCGTCAGCTCGGTCTCGCGGTCGGCAAGGCCGCCGTAGACCTCGCACGCGGTCTTGATGCGCGACTCGCGCCGCAGGAACGCGCCGACGGCCTCGCCGATCTGGTCCTCGGCCGGCTTGTAGCTGAGCGCCTTTAGCTTCGCGCGCTCCTCCTGCGCCTCGCCATCCATCATGTTGCGGTACCACTCCAGCTTCGCCTGCAGCTTCTCGAAGAACCGCTCCGCGCGCGTGAAGCCGTTGCTGCGGTTCACCGCCGCGTCCCACCACGCGTTGATCGCCGCGACGGAGCCGTCGCGCAGCGTCTCGAAGTTCTTGGCGATGGCCTGGGCGATCTGCCGCTCCGCGCGCGAGCGGTGCACGGTGTGCAGGTTCTTGATCTCGGTGAGCGCCTTGTTGTCGAACTTCAGTTGCGCGAGCGACATCGGAAAGCGCAACTGCCCGCCGCCCTCGCGCTGGCTGAGGAACTCGATGACCTGGTCGGCGTTGTCCTCGCGCAGGCGGTTCGCGTCGATGAAGCGCTGGACGTCCTCTTCGATCTCCGCGTCGACGACGGCGCCGTTGAGCAGCTCGTCGTTGACCAGGCGCCGGGCGTCCTCCCACATCAGCGGATCGAAGCTCGGCATGACCAGCGAGGCCACGCCGAAACTGCAGTACTGCGGCGAGCGTCCCTTCACGCGCAGTCCCACGCTCAGGTGCGTTTTGATGTTGTCGACGGCGTTGCCGGCATCCGAGCCGATCTCCGAGCCGATCTGCACGTACATGCCGTCGGCCATGAGCGTGTGCAGGTCCGTCTGCTCCGTGACGACGCGCCCCTGCTCGTTGACGTTGTCGAGGAGGTAGATGAGATCGAACGGCGGGCGGGTGACCTCGACGCGGCGAAAGCCGTAGTCGACGGTGAAGCTGCCTTTCATCGTCGACAGGTACTCGATCTCCTTGAGCGCCCCATACGCGTTCGGCTTCACCAGCGCCACGCCGGCGCAGCGCCGGAAGACGCCCGGCAGCAGGAGCAGCCCGGTGAAGTTCGATTGCTCGTCGCTGCCGACGACGTCGCGGGCCATGAAGGCGATGTCGAGGAACGTGCCGCTGCCGGTGCCGCCGGCGAGGCTGCCGACGACGTGCACTTCGACGCCGTTGCGCGACGAGACCTGGAACTGGTCGGCGAACATCTGCTTCTGGTTGCGGATGTTCAGCACGTCGTCGACGGCGGTGCGGATGCGGCCGTAGACGTCGCTGGCCCGCGCGAAGAGCGCCAGCCGTCCCCGGGCGCGCACCTGGCCGGCTCCGGCCAGGATGGCCAGCGTCGGAATGTCCGCCGGCCACCACTCGTCGATGTGCGGATTCGTGCCGTTGACCAGGCCGGCGGGCTGGCCGACCTGGAGCACGAATTTTTCGTTGTGATCGAGGCGCACGTCCGCGTCGGACGACTCCGCGTTCTCCGTGGTGTCGATGGAGAGGAAACGGACGATCGGCGGGACGAAGCCGTAGGCATCGATGAAGCGCTTCTTCAGCTTGAGCAGCGTGCCGTAGCCGGTGCCGCCGAGGCCGATGACGACGGTGGGACGAAAGACGACGTTGTTCTTCACAGCTCCTCCTCGCCAGGTGTCGCGGTCCGCTCGTGACCGACTCGGTTGAAGCGCAGCTTGGCGTCGCCGATGGTGATGGTGTCGGCGTCGTAGAGCGCGCTGGTGGGTGTTTCGATGTCGTTGATGCGCAGCGAGCCGCCGCCGCTCGCCGCGATCCACACTTCCTTTTTCCCGCCGTGGCGGCGGACGAAGAGGCGCGCGTCCGTGCCGCCGAGGGCCTCGGCCGGAACGACGGCGCTGAGGGCGACCTCGCTCACGTCGAGGCGCGGCAGACCGACGAACGCCGCCTCCGGCGCCACGCGCGGCTGCAGGATCTCGATCTCCCCTTCGAGGCGATGGTCGCTGCGGTACCGCGACCAGGCCAGCCACGCGATCGCAGCGAGAACCGGCAGCAGCGCCAGCCAGCGCAGCGGCGACGGCTTCGTGACCTCGAGCGTTCCGGCCGCGATGGCGTTGCCGGCCTTCAGCGTGAACGTGCCGCGGCCTGGCTCCGCGTCGCCGGCGACGTCGATGCGCAGCCGCACGCGCGTCGGCGTCGTCACCGTCTGCGGCTCCATGGTGACGCCGGGCGGCGCGTCGGCGAGTTGCAGCGCAACCGGCACGGCTCCGCGGTCCGCCTCGATCTTTACCTCGGCCTCGGCGGACTTGCCGCGGCGGACGCCGCCGAGGTCGATCGACGACGGCGTGATGGTGATGATGGCCGGATGGGGCGGCCGCGGCATCGCCGCGCGGATGCTGCGCTCGACGTCGTGGATCGCCGCGCGCGTCGGGGCGCGCAGGACCGTGGCGTGCTCGGCCCGGCGCGCGAAGTCGTCGAGCTGCTTCTCGTGCTCGCGCTCGCCCATGGAAACGAAGAAGACGTACGTGCCGTCGACGCGGTCGAGGTTCGCGGAGATCGGCACCGGATGCGGGATGCCGCGCACGTCCTCCTCGCCGTCGGTGAAGAGGACGACGGACTGCACGCGCGTCGCATCGCCGCGGGCGCGCAAGGCCGCCGCGCGCTCGAGGCCCTGGCGGATGGCCAGGCCGAGATGCGTGCGGTTGCCGTTGGCCTCGAGGGCGTCGACGATGCCGATGAGGTCGTCGCGCGCGGCGCCACGGATGTCCATCGACGCCCGCGGCACCACGGTCGAGTCGAAGGTGAGGATCGTGACGGTGTCGCCGTCGCTGGCCTCGCGCACGAAGGAGTCGATGCTGGCTTTGACATCGGGGAAGATGTTCTTCCCGCCGATGCCGCGCATCGATTTCGAGGTGTCGACGAGGAAGACCCAGTCGACGGCTCCGCGCGGCTGGGCGCGCGCGGCGATGGCAAAGAGAAGGAGTACAGCCGCTGGCACGATTCGGCGTCTCATGAAAGAACGAAGACACCACGACGTTCCGTTTTGTGGGGGGACACCCACAAATTTCTTCGTCCGGTGTCATTCTGAATGCGTGATTCCCTGGAAACGGCTGGCTCTCGGTGCGGTGCTCCTGGCCATCGCTACGGCGACGGTCGTGCCGTTCGTGTACCGCGGCGCGCGCGGCGTGCGCCTCGCGTCCGAGCCGCCGCGCAGCGCCAGCACGCGTTTCGACTGGAAGCAGTCGGCGGCGCTCTTCGTCGGCGTGCGCGAGTTCTCGTCGGTGGACGCGGTGCCGTTCGCGGTCGACGACGCGGTCGATCTGGCGTACGCCTTCGCGCTCGGGAAGCACGTCCGGCTCGTGTCTCCGCGCCGCGTCGTGCTCGTCCTCTCCACGCGCTGGCCCGTGAAGCCGGAATCGCGTCAGCGCCTGCGCGCCCTGCGAGACAGCGGCGCGGACATCCGCGTGCACGCCGGCGCCGCGGACATCGCGGCCGCATTGCGCGAGCAGACGGCGCTCGCCGGCCGCGACGGGATTCTCATCGTCTCGCTGGCCACGCACGGATTTCTCCGCGACGGCGAAGGCTACATCCTCGGCACGTCGTCGCTCGTCCGCGACCCGGCGACGATGCTCTCGACGGCCGAGCTGTTCGAGACGATCGCCACGTCGAACGCGCAACGCTCGCTCGTCTTCCTCGACGCCTGCCGCGAACGGCTGACGACCGGCACGCGCTCGGTGCTGGCCAGCGCGGCGAGCGGAGCGCCGCTCCTGCGCCGCCTGAGCCGCGCGCACGGACAGGCGGTTTTCTACGCCGCGGCACCGGGGCAGTGGGCGTACGACGATCCGGTGGCGCGCAACGGCGTGTTCACCGCCGCCGTGATCGATGGGATCCGCTGCGGCGCGCCGAAGGTGCATGACTTCGTGACTGCCGACACGCTCGCCGGCCACGTGGAGCGCTACGTCAAGTCATGGATCCGCAAGAATCGCGATCCCGACATCCGCTCGGCGACGCAAGCCAGCCTGGACGGCGAAGCGCGGGACATGCCGCTCGCGCAATGCGGCGGGAAGACGATGGGCGGTCCCGACCGCGCCGCCGCCAACGCCACGACAGTGCAGGCGTTCTCGAAGCAAAGCGGCCTGCTCTGGCAGCGCGACATCGGCGTGCCGGTGGCGCGTGCCGAAGCCGTCGACCTCGACGCCGACGGCTGGAACGAAGTCGTGTACGGCACGGCCGACACCGTCGCCGCGCTGGACGACCGCGGCAATCCGCTCTGGTCCGTGCGCGAGCCGATGGCGCTGGCGGCGTTCGTGGCCGGCGATCTCCTTCGCCAGCATACGAGCGAGGTCGTGGCGCTCTGGAACGGCGCGCACGGCTCGCGCCTCGCCGTTTACGACGCCGAGGGGAAGACGCTCGCAACGTTCGACACGGAGCAGCCGCTCGAGCGCGTGGCCATCGTCCGCGCGACGATGCGGCACGCGCCGAAGATCGTCGTGACGTCCGGCAACACGGTGCTGGAATTCGATCCGAAGAAGCTCTCGGCCGGCAAGCCGCGCTGGGCCGGCCGCGTGACGCCGCGCCGCGATGCGATCGCCGCGCTCGACGTCGTCGACGCCGACGGCGACGGCACGAGCGGCATCGCTCTCACGACCGCCAGCGGCGCGAAGCTCTTCGTCGACGTCGACGGCGACGTGATCCGCGCGCAATCGGGCCTGCGCTTCGAGCGGATCAAACGGGCGCGTTAGCGACTCATCCGCGATGGATGATGGCGTCGGCGATGGCCTCCGTCACGCGATCGACGACCGCTTCATCCTTCGACGTCAGCCCCTGCCGCTCGCCGCCCGCCGTGGCGAGCATGAGGCGATAGGTCGGCGTCTGCGACCGGAACCAGAGGATGGCGACGATCAGCAGAATCGCGCAAAAAAAGAACGGCATCCACGCGACGTCGAGGCCGTTCCGTTCGAATGCGAACGGCAGGACGCTGACGACGCCAAGCGCGCTGAAGACCGCCAGGACCAGCGCGCAGCCGCGATTCGCCGGCACGATGTGTTTGCGGATCGACGTGACGTTCGCCGTCGCGTAGGTGGTCCCATGAATGATGATCCGCGTGTTCGACACGTACACGCCCCCGTCGTTCAGAAATGAGCGCTCTTCGGCCACGGCACGTTCTCCTGACCGAAAGACACCGCGGAGAACGGTTTGTGGTGCTCACTCCTTCGCCACGACGTCGATCTCGCTGTAAAACGTGTTCCCCCACACGTCGTCGCTCTCGGTTTCGAAGACGTCGAAGAGAAGGTAGCGATAGCGGCCGAGCGAGCCGCTGGGGGCGGCGATGCTGACGCCGTACTGGCCGCCGCGGCCGCCTTCGCTCGGGCGCGTGTCGACGAAGGCGATCTGCGTCCAGCCGCAGGCGGCGAGGTCCTTCTTCGTGCCGGGGGCGGGGTCGAACGACGGGCTCGTGCCGTCGCTGCCGTAGACGTAGTAGACCTGCGGCGCGCGCGTGCCGGCGTGCCACGAGTAGCTGTTGATCCGCGCAATGTCGATGGCCCGACCGAAGTCGAAGCGGATGCGGCCACCCCAGGTGTTCGCCTGGAAAAAGAGATTCGCGCCGGGGTCGTCTTCCGTCGACGGGAGGAGTCCGTCGATCAATGCGCGGGCGTCGCCGCTGCCGCGGTTGATCGTGCCGGCGATCACCGTCACCGCCGCGTTCGTCGCCGCGTCGCTCTTGGACGGCGGCGGCACGCGCGCGAAGCGGAACGCGGGCGTGGCGGCGGCGCCGGCGTTGTGATCGATCGTGATCGTGACGGCGGAGGTTGCAAGAGCGACGGCGAAGACGATCGCATCAACGTTCATGGCGAGCGGCCTGGTATCGGTCGGCGGCGACGGCGACGACGATCACCGCGCCGATGATGATCTCCTGCACGTAATTCGGCCAGCCCATTTGCTGGCATCCGTTGCGGAGGAAGGCCATGACCAGCGCGCCGATCATCGCACCGGCGACGCTCCCTTCGCCGCCGCTGAGGCTCCCGCCGCCGATCACCACCGCGGCGATGACGTCGAGCTCCACGCCCACCGCCACGGTCGGATCGCCCTGGCGCAGGCGCGACATCTGCGCCACGCCGGCGAGGCCGAAAAAGAGCCCGGCGAGGCCGTAAATCCAGATCTTCAGCCGGTCCGTGCGGATGCCGACCGCGCGCGCGGCCGCTTCGTTCGAGCCGAGGGCGAAGACGCGGCGGCCGAAGATCGTGTTGCGGAGGACGAGCGTCATCGCTGCCGCCAGAATCACCGTCAGCCAGACGCCGGGGGCGAAGAGCATCCACTGGCGCGACGGGAACGTCACGGCGAGCTCGTTGATCCACGTCGGCGGCGCGTTCACGGTCTGCTGGTCGGCCACCCATTTTGCCGCGCCGCGCGCGATGCCGAGCATGCCGAGCGTGGCGATGAACGGCACGACGCGCAATGCGGTGATGGCGACGCCGTTGATCGTGCCGACGATGCCGCCGGCGACGACGGCCGCGACGATCGCGGCGAGCGGCGTCCATCCGGCGCGCAGCGCCACCGCGGCGATGACGCTGGTGAGCGCGATGACGGAGCCGACGGAGAGGTCGATGCCTCCGCTGATGATGATCATCGTCATGCCGAGCGCGCCGATGGCGACGATCACGGTCTGGGCGAAGACGACGCGGAGGTTCGTCGCGGAGAGATAGCGCTCGGGCGCGCCGGTGAGGACGGCGAAGAGGATGACGACGAACGCCAGGCCGAGGAGCGGAGCGAGAGCGGCGGCCAGTCGTTTCATGCGGCGCCGATCGCGGTCTCCATGATCGAGTCGGGCGTCCACTCGCCGGCCGGCCGCGCGGGGGAGAGGCGGCCGCGGGTCATGACGGCGATGCGGTCGCAGACGCCGAGGAGCTCGGGCAGGTACGAGCTGACCATGAGGATGGCCTTGCCGGCGCGGGCGAGGCGGACGATCTCTTCGTAGATGTCGCGCTTCGCGCCGACGTCGACGCCGCGCGCCGGCTCGTCGAGCAGCAGCACGTCGGGATCGTGATGGAGCAGCCGTCCGACCGCGACCTTCTGCTGGTTGCCGCCGGAGAGCTTCGCGACGCGCGTGCGCGGGTGCGGCGCCTTGATGCGCAGGCGCTGCATGATGTTTGTCGCCGCGTCGTCTTGCCTGCGGCGATCGATCCAGCCGCGACGCGCGACCGCGCCGAGGCGGCTGAGCGTGACGTTGTCGGCGATCGACATCGGCAGGGCGAGGCCTTCGCCTTTGCGGTCTTCGCTGAGGTAGCCGAAGGTGGCGCGCGTGTCATTCCGAGCCGGGGACGCGGCGAGGAATCCCGTGCGAGCGAGGGATCCCTCGCTGCGCTCGGGATGACACGCGATCGTGCCCGTGGCTCGTTGCAGGCCGAAGAGCGCACGCACGAGGTCCGTGCGGCCGGAGCCGATGAGGCCGGCGATGCCGAGGATCTCGCCGCGTTTCAGCTCGAACGTGGCGTCGTGGAGGCGCGGCGGTGAGGATAGGCGGTCGACGCGCAGGACGACGTCGCCAGCGACTGCGACAGCGCGCTGAGGAAACGCGTTGTCGACGGCGCGGCCGATCATCGCGGCGATCAGCTCGTCGTCGCGCACGTCATTCAGCTCGCCCGTGCGCACGCTCCGGCCGTCGCGCAAGACCGTGTAGCGGTCGGCGATCTCGCGCACTTCTTCGAGGAAATGGCTGACGTAGACGATGGCGATGCCGCGCTCGCGCAGTTGGCGGATCAGGCGGAAGAGGCGTTCGACGTTGGCGCGCTGGAGGCTGCTCGTCGGCTCGTCCATCAGGATCACGCGCGCGTCGGCGGCGAGGGCGCGGCAGATCTCGACGACCTGCTGGTCGGCGAGCGACAGCGCTCCGGCGCGCGTGCGCGGGTCGATCTCGCCGCGGCCGAAGTCGGCGAGGAGGTGCGCGGCGCGCGCCTCGAGGGCCTCGCGGCGCAGCAGGAACCGCGAGCCTTCCGCGCCGAGGAGGATGTTCTCGGCCACCGAGAGATGCGGGCAGAGCGCGAGCTCCTGATGGATGTAGGCGATTCGCGCACCGTCGTCGTGCCACGCGATCGTCCCGCTGTCGGGCGCGAGCAGGCCGGAGAGGATGTTCAGCAGCGTGCTCTTGCCGGCGCCGTTCTCGCCGATCAGCGCGTGGACTTCGCCGGCATCGAGCGCGAGGTCGACGCCGTCGAGCGCGACCGTCGCGCCGAAGCGCTTGGCAACGCCGCGCAGCTCGAGGATCACTTCAGGTACTGCTCCAGCGGCGGATGCAGCAACTGCTGCGACGCGGGCGTGTCGAGGTTCGCGGGCGTGATCAGCGTGACGCCGGTGTCGATGCGCTTGTCGACGGGCCGGCCGCGCAGGTGATCGACGAGCGTCTTCACGCCGAGCTCGCCCATGCGGAAGGGGTTCTGCACGACGACGCCGTCGAGCTTTTTCTCGCGCATCGCCTTGACGAAGATCTCGCTGGAGTCGAAGCCGAGAAAGCGGATCTTGCCGGCCTTGCCGGCATCCTCGAGCGCGAGGAGCGCGCCCGCGGTCGACGACTCGTTCGGCGTGAAGAGGCCGTCGATCTCGCCGCCGTAGCGGTTGAGGAGGTTCTCCATCGCGCCCTTGGCGGTGTCGCGCGTGGCGCCGGCGTACTGGTTCGACGAAATGAGCTGGATGCCGGGATGCTTCGCGATCGCGTCGACGAAGCCCTTCTCGCGCTGCTCGGTGCTGAAGACGCCCTCCTGGTAGCGCAGGAGGAGCACTTTGCCTTTGCCGCCGAGGAGGCGCGACATCTCTTCGCCGGCGAGCTCGCCGCCGTGATGGTTGTCGCTGGCGACGAAGCTGATCGGCGCGGCCGACTCGAGCGCGGAGTCGATGACGACGGTGGGGATGCCGGCGCGCGCGGCCTCCTCGACCGGGCGCGCGAGGGCGTTCTTGTCGAACGGCGCGAGGACGATGCCGCTCACGCGCTGGGTGAGGAAGCCTTCGACGACCTGCACCTGCTGCTCGCGGTCGTCCTCGCGCAGCGGCCCTTTCCAGATGACGTTGACGTCGACGTGCTGCGCGGCGTAGTCGCGCGCGGCCTTGACGGCGCCGGCGTGGATGCTCTTCCAGTACTCGTGCGTGGTTCCCTGCGGGATGACGGCGACGGTGAAGCCCGATCGGTTTGCTTCATGCTTCGCGCAGGCGAGCGACAGCGCGAGGGCGAGGATGACGAGTCGTTTGATCTTCATAACTCAGAAAGCAGCCGGAGCTGCGGCCCTTCGTCCGACACGGTGATCGCGAGGATGCGGATCTTATCGTCGTTCGGTAGGGTGAGCTTCGAGGCGCCTTTCGGCCGGTCGAATGCGTAGGCGAAGAGATAAGAATATTGATACGGCTCGTTGGCGCCGGCGGGGTCGTGGCGGTGCGAGGCGAACCACGCCAGCGGCGCGCGCTTGATGAAGCCGGGGACGAGGCCGGCGAAGTCGGTGGCGGTGCGGATGCGCGGCGGGGCGGTGGGCGGAGCATCGGGGCGCGGCGGCAACTGGACTTTGTGCGTGGTCCAGAGACGGGTGTCCCACTGGCCGATTTTTCCGGACCAGTCTTGAATCGTGACCTGGGTCGCGCCGAAGGTTGCGATCCGGTCGCCATCGGCGGACGCAGCGAGAACGTAGACCCGCTTTCCCGCCGGCAGCGCGATGGTCTGGCCGCGCGCGACGACGGCGCGGCCGCTCGTGTGGAACGCGATCGCGCCATAGGCGATCGACAGCGGCAGCATTTCCGCGGGCAAGTTACGTCCATGGTCGTCGAAGCCTGGCTTGGACGCTTCGCCATCGCGCGTGACGACTTTCCGCTCCGCCTTCAACGCGACCGCTTGCGATCGGACCTTCGACAGCTTCCGCTTCGGCGGCGCGAGCTTTACCGCGAATGTGCGGATCTGGTACGCCGTGAACGACGTTGGCAGCGCTCCGCGATCGATGGCTGCGGCTCCGATGCGCCGCTCCTGCCCGTCGACTTCGCGCGCCGCCACGACGGGCGCGGCGAACACGAGCCGCACTCGCTCCGTCGGCCTCCCCTCGGTCTCCACGACGCGTACGATGATCTCGCCGCTCTCCTCCGCTTTCTTGAGCGCGAGGACGCGCACGCGCCCCGAACCGACTCGGAGCAGCGAGAACGTCTTTCCGAGAGCGCCGTCGTGCTTGGCCGCGCGAAACGCGATCAGCGGCCGGTCGAGCCGCAGCGCCTGCCACGCGGTCGTCGCGTTGCGCCAGTCGCCGCTGTGCGACGTGATCCCGTACACGAATTCGTGATGCCCCCAATCCTGCGACGTCTGGTCGGCGTACGAGAGGCCGTTGCCGTCGCCCAGGCCGGGCGTGTAGAGGAGCGTGAGCCGGAGCGTGCGGTCGTCGGGTTTGTCGGAGCCGTATTTCGCGCCGGTCAGCAGCGTCACGCCGAACGCGGCGCCGCGGTTGGTGAGATCGATCCACTGATGCGACGGCACCTCGAACCGCCGCGGCTCGTCGTTGCCGCGCTCGATTGTCCCCGCCTCCCAGTTGTACGTCGCGTTCGCATTCGCCGCGGTCAGCGGGAACGTCGCCTTCAACGCCGCCGCGGACGTGCGCCAGTCGACGGCGTTGGCGATCTCGATGCGGTTCCCGGCGTCGCCCGCCGCGAGCGAGATGGTCTGCACGAACTTCGACCCCTCGGCCTCGCGCGTGATCTCGAGCGCGACGCGCGCCGGCCCGCGTTCGACGACGCGCACCGTCGCCGGGCCGCCGACGAACGCGCGCGGCGGCTGCTTCTGGTCGTCCCAGTCCATGTTCCACGCCGGCCAGTCGTGCGGCTTCTCGGTCTGCAACGCGAGGCGCGCCGGCGCGGCGAGGAGCTCCTTGCCGAGCTCCTTGTCGACGATGCTGCGGAGGTCGCCGGCGTCGTCGACGGCGATGCGATAGCGCGCGTTCTCGAGCGAGTGGTCATCGATGAGCAAGGGCGCAGGGCGCAGGGGGCGGGGCGCAGGTGGTTGTTTCGCCGAGGCCTGTGCTGCCGCGGGAACACCATCTGCGCCCCGCCCCCTGCGCCCTGCGCCCTCCTCTCTCACGTCGTATACCGCAAACCCATTCGCCGGCACCGTCGCGAGGAACACGACCTTGCCGTGGCTCGACTGCGCCGGGACGCGCTTGCCGTCCGGCCCGACGACGAGCGGCGACGCGACGTCGAGCGACGCTTCGACGATGTCCTCGCGCGTGACGTTGAGCGGGTTGTAGACGACGACGGCGGCGCCGCGCGTGCGCGTGTCGAGCGCCGAGGCGACGGCGTCGCTGGCGTCGGTCAGCACGGCCGCGAATTGGTTCATGGCGATGACGTCGTCGTTCCACGAGTACTCGTACGCCTTCGGCGTCGCCGTCCCGGCGGCGATGTCGTGGAACTGCCCGCCCAGCACCAGCGCCCAGGCGTCGTTCAGCCGCTGCCGCGGGTAGTCGCGCGCGCCGAGCCACATGGCCGCGACGGACGCGCGCTCGGCGGCATCGGCGAGCAGCTCGTTCGCGTGGTTCCACGTTTTCTGCGCGGCCTCGGAGGTGAGCGATCCGGCGGAGTGGTTCGTGAGCTCGAGGTCGCCGCGGTAGCGCGGCAGCCGCGCGGTCTCTTGGATGTCGAGGAACATCTGCTCTGCCGTCGACGAGATCACGCGCAACGCGCCGTCGGGACGCGACGCCATCTGCTCCGCCATCGCGACCGAAGACTCGCTCGGCGAGCCGCCGGTGTCGCCGGTGCCGTAGTAGTGATAATCGGCATAGACGCCGCTGACGTCGCCGTTGCGCTGCACGCGCTTCGGCCAGTCGACGAAGTTCCGCACGCCCGCGGGCGCCGTGCTCGTCGTGAGGTCGTAGCGGATGTCGCCGCCGTAGTCGCCGGGATTGAGCGCCGCGATGACGCCGCGTCCGTCGAGCCCCTCCCACACGCCGACGTTGAACGGGATCCCGCGCGGCGTCGCCTCGGCCGACCCCTCGCCGCCGACCGGCGCGTTCGACCCCCACGTCAGCTTCTGCGTCGAGAAGCCGCGGATGCCGGCGTGCGCCAGCAGCGAGGGCAGCGAGGCCGGGAAGCCGAAGCAGTCGGGCAGCATGTACTCCGCGCTGGCGCGCCCGAGCTCGTGGCGAAAGAAGGCGTTGCCGTAGAGGATCTGCCGGAGGATCGACTCGGCCGACGGCGAGTTGACGTCGCTCTCCTCCATCGAGGAGCCGGCCGGGAACCACCGCCCCGCCCGCACGGCCGCGCGCAGCCGCGCGTAGTCGGCGGGGAAGTACTCTTTGATCATCCGATACCGGTTCGCGCCGCTGAAGTTGAAGACGTAGTGCGGATACTTGTCGAAGAGGGCGAAGTTCTCGCGCAGAGTCTTCGGCAGGAATTCGGCGATGGTCTGCGGGTACTCCCACCGCCACTGCGTGTCGAGATGCGCATACCCGACGAGATAGAGCGCCGGCTGCTTGGTCAGGTCCGTCTGCGCGCCCATCGGCGCAGCAACGACGAGCGCGAGGAGCGCGAGCATGCGATGCAGCATGCCCCGATCATTTCGCGAAGGGCGGGGGAGGGGCAACCGGGCGCGGATTCGTCGCGTCAGCGGCGGCGCGGCCGTCGCGGATGCACCGGCGTGTCGACGACGCGGGTCACCGTCCCCCAGACGGTCCAACTGCCGTCGGCGTCGAGCCGCTCCGCGTCGAAGGCTGGATTCTCCTTGTCGAGCCAGCCCTCGCCGTTCTCGCCGCGCCGCCAGTAGCCGACCATGCCGCCGCGAACACTGTCGTACACGGCGACGGCGTCCCCGTCCCGCGGCTGCCGGAGGCGGATATCGAAGGTCACTTTGTCACCGTCGTGCAGCACCGGCGACATCGATTGTCCGATGACACGGATGACGCGTAGTTGCCCGTTGTAGACGTCGCGGATCGAGTGCAAGACCTCGGTAGTCTCGGTGTCGCGGTCTGCCTCGATGCCGCGGCCCGCCTCGGCCTTGACGTGCTGCACGATCCTGACGTGGTGCGGGCGTGGATAGTCGAAGTCGCGCTCGATGAAGTCTTCCTCGGTCACGCTCAGCGCGCCGGCGTCGCGCTCCGCGGACCTTTGCGCGCCCATGAGATCGAATCGGGCGACGAGAAACGCGACGAATTCCTCGAGCTTCTTCTTGTCGTCTTCGCCGAGGGGCGGCTCGCCGAGAAAATCGCCGACGGTCGTTCCGAGCTCGTCGGCGCTGCGCAGAACCGTGGAGAGCTGCGGATCGGGACTTCGCAGCATCCCCTCGATCCGGCGTTTCGGGAATCGGCGGCGGTGGGTGGCGTCGTAGTCGACGATGCGCTGCTCGACGATCGCTCGTATCCGCTTCATGCGTTCGGCGAAATCGCGCGGCGGCGCCATGACTCGTATAGGTTACTTATTTTTCAGCCCTATCCCTCCACACGTTTAAACATTTCGTCGGGTATGCGCGCCGAATGTGTCTACTCTGCGCGTGAATTCACGCTGAATGCGTCAAGACACTTCCACGGTCCTTGCGCGCAGAGCCGCGAATACGCAGCTTGAAAGGATGCGCGGACCGAAAGACCAGCGGCAGACGACAGCTGTCGTCATTCTCGGCATCATCAGCCTCGCCGCGCTGGTGCTGGTCGCCGACGGAATCGCTCCCGCCGCCGTGCGAGACGTGCTGGCGATCGTTCTGCCGCCCCTGGTCGCCATCGCGGCTCACGCGGAGGGGAACGGGCGACGACAGTAGCGCCGCGGACTGGCCGACGAACGCATCGGTAAAATAGGGCGAACTTCGCAGCGCGGCATGGAGAGGGGAGCGTCATGGACAAGGGGATGGACGTATACGACAGGCGTCGAATGGGCAGCAGAATTCAGGAAACGTTGGCCCGGCTGCTGCCGGTGCTGCTGCTCGTTCTCGTTGCGCAATCGTCGAACGCGGCGGAGCAGCTGTACCCGCCGTGGTTCCCGCAGAGTCTCTTCACGATCAATCCCGACAACACGACGGTCGAGGATTTCGGCACCGACACGTTCCACGTCGGCAAGGCCGATGACCCGCAGACGATCGAGGTGAAAGGTCACCACTGGGCCGGCTCTCTGTATCCTCCGGGACCGTCTTCGACGTGGGACGGGTGGAACGGCGCGGCGGTGTTCAAGCGCGTACGTGCGCAGCTCGAGGCGAGCGGGTTCCAGCTCGTCTTTCTGAATGCCGACGCCGACGGCGCGCACGGCACGTTCCGCCGTGGGACCGGCGCGGCGGCGACGTACGTCGACCTCAGGCTCACGAACGACGCGTACAGCAACAGCGTCGCGATCGTCGAGCCGGCCGTGAAGGCGCGCACACTCGTGCTGCGTCCTCCCGCGCCGCAGCCGGAGACCTTCACCGACTCCCAGGATTTCCCGTACGTCACGCCGCTCGCCGGAGCGAAGCTTCAGACGACGAGGCACGACGACGGCCCGCTCAACGTCGCTCTCGCCGACCACGAGGCGCAATACGTCGGCTCGGGGACGGTCGAGAAGATGTATCGCGGGCCGGCGAACGTGTCGCCGCTCGATTTCAGCAGCACCTACGATGCGGCATTCCGCAATGCCGGTTGGACGGTGACGGAAAACAACGGCGCGACGGTCACGGCGCATTACGCGAAGAACGGCCGCGACATCTGGGCGCGCCTGTTTCAAGAAGGCGCCGATGTCTGGGACGTGACGGTGGCCGACGTCGGCAGCGGGCTCAAAGGCGCACTGGCGAAGAACTGCCGCGTCGCGCTGTACGGAATCAACTTCGATTTCAACAAAGCGGCGATCCGCGCCGACTCGGAGCCGGTCCTGCAGCAGGTCGCGTCGGTGATGGCGTCGACGCCGGGTGCGTTCGAGCTCGGCGGCCACACGGACAACGTCGGCGGCGCCGCGTCGAACGCGAAGCTCTCGCAGGCGCGCGCGGAGGCGGTGAAGGCGTGGCTCGTCGCGCACGGCATCGCCGCGAATCGGCTGACGGCCAAAGGCTACGGCGACACGATGCCGCTCGTCCCGAACACGACGGACGCGAACCGCGCGCGCAATCGGCGCGTCGAGCTGAAGAAAGCGGGCTGTTGAGGCGCGCTGCGCGGTCGCCGCGCGCGGGCCAGGGGAGGGTGCTCGCGTCAGGAGCCGCCCACGCAGGTGGTCGGATTCGTGAAAGAAAACGCCGCCAATTAGCGGCCGGGTGAATCACTATTTTTGGCGGGGCCGACGGGGCTCGAACCCGCGACCTCCGGCGTGACAGGCCGGAGGTCGGTCGCCTCCTCTCGGAAATGTGACTTGTCGGCTTGGTATAAACCGCTGAAAACCGAGGCATTTCGCACTGAAACTGGCGCTAATGAGAGTGGTAATGAGAGTGGCGAAGGCGCTCTCATTGGCTTTGCGGTTGGTGCAAACGCTTCCTCGTTACTTCGGCAGCAGCGAGACGAGATCGCCGCGATCGAAGACCGACATCAGCGCGCTCGCCTTGCACTCGAGTGCGACCGCGAGCCGCAGGATTGTGACGAGTGTAGGGGCGCTCGCTCCCTTCTCGATCTCGCTGACGCGTGCCTGCGGAACACCGCAGCGCTCGGCGAGCTCCACCTGAGTTAAGCCGCGTTTCTGCCGCAGCTCGCGGACTCGGTTCCCGAACAACTCACCTGCTGTTACTTTCGCCGGCATGCGAGACGTTCTCGTTGACAACTGGAAGTTACTGATATAAGATACTTCCTATAAGCGAGAGACGAAAAGCATGCCTGCCCGCAGCGTCAACGCAATCATCCGCGACATCTTCCTACAGACTCGGCCGTTAGTCAGCCTTGATGACGTGTACGACCTGTTCGGTGGGCGCCGCTGGTTCATCGATCAGGAGATCGCGCAGAAAGAAATCACGATTCTCGGCCGTGGTCTCGATCGGGCGATCCACCGCCGCGACCTGATGGGCATGGCGCTCGACCGCTGGCCGCTGGAGACAATCGAGCGAGCGTTAGGCAACCGAGCATCGCGCGTTTTGCCGGAGTTGTTCCGCCTGCGCTCGGTCACGCTGCGCGTGCCGTTCTCGCACATCGTCTTCCTCCGCTATCTCGCGCTCTGCTGGCATCGATCGCTGAACGCTGTTGCCGCCGAGGCGTTCGCCGCATTCATGAAACAGTACGAGGACTCGACCGTGAACGACATGCCCGAATTCGCCGAGGCGATGCGCTGGCCGCATGTGTCGTACCCGCAGGACGCGCGCAACCTCAAGCCATTGCCGAGGACGTACCTCAAGCCGAAGTCCGCGAGGAAACTGCCATGACCCTCCGCCGCAAGAAACGGTCACCGCGACAACACACCGGTCCACGTACGTTCACCGTCACGCGTCGCTACATCGAGTCCCGCTTCCCCCGCCTGCAAGGGGAGTGGGTGCCGCTGCTTCGCCTCTCCGGCCACTGGCTGGAGCAATGCGGGTTCGACAGGGGAGCGCGCGTTACCGCCGTTGTTGAGCAAGGGAAGCTGACTCTCACGTTGTGCGAGCAGCCGTCGGCGATCATCGAAGACGATGCTCGCGAAACGCTGCCGCTATACGAGTCGCGCCGGGCGCTCGCGGCCCAACGCACTGCGCTTCCTCCTGCAGCCGTGCCGGTTTCGCTGCCTGCTGGCCTTCGGCCGCCGAGCGGGCCATCGCTAACAATCGCTGACCGATCATCTTCTTCGCGCACGCGGCGTCGTTAATCCGGTCCGTGATCGAAATCGCGTGTCTGCCCATCGTTTTAATCCCGGCCCGGCGACAGTGAATGCGATCGGCCGTCGCTTTGATCTCGCCCGGAGGACAGTGAATCTGATCCTCACATCGTTTTAGTCGCGGCTGGGGGACAGTGAAAGCGATCCGGCGATCGCATTCATGCGACGAAACGTCGCATGCTTCTCGCTTGGAGGACGGTGAATGTGATTCACCGCCGCATTCGTCTACGCGGCCCGCAGCCGTTTGGCGGCGGCGCCAACGTCGAACTCCACGAGCCGTAGAAAAATCGCGGCCCCCCGCGCGTCACGGCCGTTGCACGCCTCGAGCGGCGCTGCCGGCGTCGATCGAGCGCAACGTCCGCGCCGCGCTGCCCGCCCGCTGCGCTCCTGGCGCGGCTGCCGCCTGTGGAAAACTCGCCCCCCGCCGCGTCACGCCCGTTGCAGCCGGCCGCGGGCGGCCGGCCGCAACGTTCGCGCCGCGGCTGCCCACCCAAGAACGGCCGCCGCCCAGCCAGCGGCGTGATTTCGCGTGCCAAGCCGCACACTTTCGCGGTATTCGCCGTGTGCGATATCACAGCGCTCCGTGATTGCCGTCTAGCCGTAACTCATTACTGGTCAGTATTTCCGTGGAAGATGAACTCCGCTATAGAAAATTGTTACAGACTCAGCCATTTCTTCCGCCGTCCCGCCAGTAAGTACCGCATGTCTAACTCTTTACGGCTCAGAGCGGGGGATGAAAGACGCTTTCTCGTTACGGTTTGGTGACAGTACTTCTTCCAAGGCCGCTCGTATCTTCGGACAGGTTCGGGCCGGACCAATGCCCGCCACACCGAGGCCTAGGTGGGGGCGGGTAACCGGAACTCACCGCACCGCAGCGCGCGTCGCGCTACGGAGTGGTGGAAAGGAGGGACCCATGTCCACCATCCCGA
>Ga0070717_10000116_pt1 | contig 62656 bp, 61 predicted proteins | sample LARL113metaG_FD_71366 | JGI IMG/M metagenome (GOLD analysis project Ga0070717, IMG submission 71366) | Corn, switchgrass and miscanthus rhizosphere microbial communities from Kellogg Biological Station, Michigan, USA - LAR L11-3 metaG | ecosystem: Host-associated > Plants > Roots > Rhizosphere ...
GTTCATGAGAGGCGGCGAGGACGCCGCCTCGCCGGCCGCCGGGACGGCGGCGCTCCAATCGCTAAACGAACGAAACTGCGAGTTTCGAACCCTCTTCGCGGGCTCGGAGCGCCGGCGTCCCGCCGGCTGGCGCGCCGGCGTCCCGCCGGCGTTCATCAGAGGCGGCGAGGACGCCGCCTCGCCGGCCGCCGGGACGGCGGCGCTCCAATCGCTAAACGAACGAAACCGCGAGTTTCGAACCCTCTTCGCGATAGATGGTATCCACGAACCGAATCGTGTTCGTCTTCAGCGACATGAACAGCGACGACGTGCGGATGCCGCCGCCGAAGAAGCGGACGCCGCGCAGGAGGTCGCCGTCGGTCACGCCGGTGGCGCAGAAGATGATGTCGTTGCCCGAGGCGAGCTCGCCGGTGTCGTAGATCTTGCTGCCGTCGACGAAGCCCATCTGCTTGAGGCGCTCCTCCTGCCACTTCTCGAGCGGCTTGAGGCGCCCCTGCATCCGTCCGTTGAGGCAGCGCATGGCCGCCGCGGTTAGCACGCCCTCGGGCGCGCCGCCGATGCCCATCGCGGCGTGGATCCCCGTGCCGCGCACCGCGGCGGCGATGCCGGCGGAGAGGTCGCCGTCGGTGATCAGCTTGATGCGCGCGCCGGCCTCGCGGATCTGGGCGATGAGGTCGTGGTGCCGCTCGCGGTCGAGCACGATGACGGTGAGCTCGTCGACGTCGCGCTTGAACGCCTCGGCGAGCTGATTGAGGTTCTCCTGCACCGAGTGCGAGAGGTGCACGTAGTCGGCCGCCGTCGGGCCGACGACGATCTTGTCCATATAGACGTCGGGGGCGTTCAGCAGGCCGCCCTTTTCCGACGCCGCCAGCACGGCGATAGAGTTCGCCGCGCCGGTCGCGCAGAGGTTCGTCCCTTCGAGCGGATCGACGGCGATGTCGATCTCCGGATAGATCTCGCCCTCGGTCCAGCCGCGCCCGAGCGGCTCGCCGACGTAGAGCATCGGCGCCTTGTCGCGCTCGCCTTCGCCGATGACCACCGTGCCGCGCATCTTGAGCTTGTTCAGCTCCTCGCGCATCGCCTCCACGGCCACCTGGTCGGAGTACTTCCGCTTGCCGTAACCCATCGTGCGCGCGGCGGCGATGGCCGCCTTTTCGCTCACGCGCATGAACCCAATTTCGAGACTCGATTCCATGGCGCGCGGAACTGTAACACCAGTCCGCGCTCATTCGACGATGAAGGTCATGCGCATGTTTCCGTGGCCCGATCCGCAGTAGTGATCGCAGATCGCGGCGTACTTTCCGGGGTGCGCGGGCGTGATCGTGGCGCTGTCGGGATGGTCGACGTCGGCGTCGAGATCGAGGCCGAGATCCTTGATCAGAAGCCCGTGCGCGCGGTCGGTGGCGATGAGGCGGATCGTCACCGGCTCGCCGGCGCGGAGGTGGATCTCCTTCGGCGTGAACTCGAAGCGCTTCGCGGAGATCTCCACGACGGACGGCGCGGCCTGCAGTTGCAGCAGGGCGAGAAGAAACGGGAGGAGGTAGCTCAAGCGAAGTCTCCTTTCGCGAACTGCTGGATGCCGTTGTTGCCGAGGATGGCGGTGAGGCCGCTGTCGTCGACGGAGGTGAGCTCGACGTCGTCGATCGACGGCGGCGCGCCGCGCAGCTGGCGGATGCCGAGGTTGCGGAACGGCTCCGCGGCATCGAAGGGAAGCGGCTTCTTGTCCGCGGTCGCGGCCGGATCGGGGAAGCCGAAGATGAGCGAGCGCGCGGCGTGGTGCTGGATCTTGCCGGTCGTGTGGTGATCGACGCGGTGGATGTGGCCGTAGAGCACCGTGACGTTGTCGTACGGCGCGAGCGCGTTCGTGACCGCGTCGCCGTCGCCGGTGAACCACTCCCAGTCCGTGCGCAGGTCGAAGAGCGGGCGGTGTGTGAAGACGATGATCGGCGCGGTCTTCGGGTAGCGCGCCAGATCGTTTTTCAGCCACGCCAGCTGCGCCGGGCCGACGATCGGCTTGCCGAGGGAGACGTTGTCGAGGGCGATGAAGTGGACGCCGCGGTGGTCGAACGAGTAGTGCGTCTCGCCGAAGTTCTCGCGGAACAGCACGCCGCCGTCGAGCGCGGCGTCGTGCTCGCCGGGGACGTGGTAGCGCGTCTTCACGCGCAGGCGATCGGCGATCGTCCGGAAGCTCTTCATCCGCTTCGCGTGCTCGGCGGGGTCGTCGCTGTCGTGCGTGAGGTCGCCGGTGAAGAGGATGAGATCGGGCCGCGGATGGAGGTCGTTGATCAGATCGACGGCGCGCTCGAACGCCTTCGTGCCGAGGGGATCGGGCGGCCCTTGGAATCCGACGTGCGTGTCGGAGAGCTGTACGATGCTGAACGGCGTCGGGGCCTCGCCGTTCTTCTTCGCCAGCAGGCTCGCCGCGGCGGTCGTGGTGGTGAAGCGAAGGAGTGCCGCGCCCCCGAGCGCGGTGCCGCTGATCTTGAGAAAATCGCGTCGTTTCATGACGAGGGAACTGGCGGCGGGCTGTTTTCATCCCGAACGCAGTTGTTACAGATGAAGATGTCGTTCGAAGACCTGTCCATGCCGCTCTTCCCGTCGCTCTACGGCTACGCGCGCTGGCTGACCGGCGAGCCGCACGAAGCCGAGGACCTCGTGCAGGAGACGTATCTGAAGGCGCTGCGCGGCTTCGGGTCGTTCCGCGAGGGGACGAACTTTCGCGCCTGGATGTTCCGCATCCTGCGCAACACCTTTCTGACGTCGCGCAGCGGACTGAAGTCGATGGCGTCGATCGACGAGGAGCCGGAGCTTGCCGACGAGATCGTCGACGCCGGCACGCCGGAGACGCACTTCGTCAACCGCGCCAACGGCGAGGCGCTGAGGCGGGCCATCGAGGCGCTGCCGCTGCCGTTCCGCGAGGTCCTGCTCCTCTCGGACGTGGAGAACATGAGCTACAGGGAGATCGGCGAGGCGCTGGCGATTCCGGTCGGCACCGTGACCTCGCGGCTGATGCGCGCGCGGCGCCGGGTGCGCGCGGCGCTCGAAGGGATGCGATGAGTCACTTGAATCAGGAAGAGGTCCAGCGCTACGCGGACGGCGAGCTCGACGACGCCGCGGCGGTCGAGCAGCACCTGCGCGACTGCGCGGCGTGCGCGAACGCCGTGGTGGGGGAGATGCAGCTCAAGCGCGCGGTGCGCGACGCGGCGCGGATGATGCCGCCCGACGTGCTACGCGCCCGCGTGCGCCGGCGGCTGTTCGGCGGACAACACACCGCCGCGTGGGTCGCGGCCGCGGCGGTCGCGTCGCTCGTGCTTGGAGCGCTGCTCTCCGCCGGCGCGGTCGGCACGCTGACGTCGGCGCGCGAGCTCGCCGACCTGCACGCCACGATCCTGGCGAGCGCGAATCCGGTCGACGTGATCTCCACCGACCGCCACACCGTCAAGCCGTGGTTCGAAGGAAAACTGCCGTTCTCGTTCAACGTCCCGGAGCTGGCCGGGACGCCGTTCCGCATCGTCGGCGGCCGCGTCGTCTACGCGCACGGGCAGCCGGTGGCGTACGTGATGATCGGCAAGAGCGGCCACAAGCTGTCGCTCTTCGTCGCGCAGGTCACGCTGCCGAACGGCGGGATGCGCGGATTCGAAACGCTGTCATGGCGCGCGAATGGGCTGACGTACGTCCTCGTCGGCGACGTGCCGCGCGGCGATCTCGAGCAGTTGCGCGCGCGGTTTTAGCGCGACGGAGCGCCGGCGTCTTCGCCGGCTGGCGCGCAGGCGTCTCGCCTGCGCTCATGCGAGGCGGCGAGGACGCCGCCTGGCCGGCCGCCGGGACGGCGGCGCTCCTCGTTACCCGCGAATCTCGGGATGGTGAATGCGCCCGCCGAGGAGCGCGACGCGGACAGTCACCGACACGCTCCAGAGCGCGAGCACGATCACGATGATCTCCATCCAGCGCGGGCGCGTGCGGCGCCGGCCCCACCAGAGCGCGGCGATCGCCGCGGCGGCGGTGATGGAGCCCGAGATCAGGACGAAGGTCGCGGCCTGATCGTGCAGTGCGATCGCCTGCGTGTCGACGCCGGCGATCGGCGGATTCGCGTTCTTCAGGATGTCCGCGGCGCCGTTGCCGGTCCAATCCGCGGCGTAGCCGCAGAGCGCGGCGACGATCGCCATCACCAGGCCGGTGGTGACCAGCGTGCGGTTGCGGCGGATCGTCCCGATCAGCAGCAGGAAGAACGCGAACGTCTCCGCGTAGAGCGGCGAGTGATTGATGGCCAGGTGCAGGTGATCGGCCTGGATCATTTCTTCGCCGCCTGCGCCGCCGCCTCGGTCGCTTCCTTCTCGGCCTTCGCGCTCATCGGCGGGTTGTACGCGGGGATGCCGGTCACGGCCTCGCCGATGATGAGGTTGTGGATGTCGTGCGTTCCCTCGTAGGTCTTCACCGACTCGAGGTTCATCATGTGGCGGATCACCGGGTACTCGTCGGACACGCCGTTCGCGCCGAGGATGTCGCGGGCCATGCGCGCCGACTCGAGGGCGATGTTGACGTTGTTCATCTTTCCCATCGATACGTGGTGCGGCTTCAGTTTGCCCTGGTCCTTGAGCCGTCCCATCTGCAGCGCCAGGAGCTGGCCCTTGGTGATCTCGGTGATCATCCACGCCAGCTTGTTCTGCACGAGCTGGTGCGCGGCGATCGGCTGGCCGCCGAACTGGATGCGCGACTTCGAGTACTGCACGGCGGTGTTGTAGACCGCCATCGCCGCGCCGAGGGCGCCCCAGGCGATGCCGTAGCGCGCCTGCGTGAGGCAGGAGAGCGGGTACTTGAGGCCGTTCGTCTCCGGCAGGACGTTGTCGAGCGGGATGCGGCAGTCCTCGAAGAAAAGCTGCGACGTCACGGACGCGCGCAGCGAGAACTTGCCCATGTGGTAGGCGGTCGAAAAGCCGGGCGTCCCCTTCTCGACGATGAAGCCGCGCACGGTGCCGTCGGCCTTGGCCCAGACCACGGCCACGTCGGCGACCGAGCCGTTCGTGATCCACGCCTTCGCGCCGTTGAGCACCCACGAGTCGCCGTCTTTGCGCGCGTAGGTGCGCATGCCGCCGGGGTTCGAGCCGAAGTCGGGCTCGGTCAGGCCGAAGCAGCCGATCTTCTCGCCCGCGGCGAGCTTCGGGATCCACTCGTCCTTCTGCGCCTGCGAGCCGTAGGTGTAGATCGGGTACATGACCAGGCCCGACTGCACGGAGGCGAAGGAGCGGAGGCCGGAGTCGCCGCGCTCGAGCTCCTGCATGATCAGACCGTAGGCGACGTTGTTGAGGCCGGGGAGGCCGTAGTCGCTGAGGGTCGCGCCGAAGAGGCCCATCTCCGCCATCTTGGGGATGAGCTCGACGGGGAACTTCTCCTCGCGGTTGCAGTGCTCGATGATGGGGAGGACTTCGTCGTCGACGAAGTCGCGCACTGTCTGCCGGACCATGAGCTCGTCCTCGCTGAAGAGCGAATCGATTTCGATGTAGTCGACGCCGGGGAAATTAGGCATGGAGAGACTCCTTCGTGATTTAGGGGGCAGGGCGCAGGAGGCGGGGCGCAGGTGGTGTTCTCGCGACGTCAAGATCTGCGCCCTGCCCCTTGCGCCCTGCCCCCTGATGATATGCGAGATACAACACATGCGGATGCGGGTACCCGAAGTCGATCCGGCGCGGCGCCTCGGGCGCGAAGCCGTGGCGGCGCAGGCGCTCGGTGAAGTCGTGCGGCGCTTCGTAGCTGAATGACTCGCCGAGGGTGAGGTGGAGGGAGGTGGCGAGGCGTTCCTGCCAGCGGTTCCAGGCGTGCTTGATGCGCGCCGTGGGGTCGTGCTCCTTCACGATCAGCAGGCCGCCCGGCCGTAGCCGCGCGGCGATGCGGTCGAGCATCGCGTCCCATTCGGCGAGCGGGATTTTGTAGAGGACGTCGATGACCGCGACGGCATCGAACGCCCCGCGCACGCAGACGTCGTAGCCGGCCACGACATCGACGCCGTCGATCGCGCGCAGCTTTCGCAGATCCGGTTCGACCGCGACGACGCGCCCCGCCCCGCCCGCCTGCGCCAACGTTGCGAAGACGCCGTGCCCCGCGCCGATCTCCAGCAGCGACGCGCCGGCGGGGACGTGGCGCACGACGCGCAGGAACGGGCAGGTGACGAAGCGCACGAAGGTGTGGAGGCGCTCGCGCGCGCCGCGGGACGCGTACGTGCGGTGAAGTACGATTAGGGCGCGGATGAAATCCACTCCTCCCATTCTAGAAGTGGCGACTCGTCTGTGCCGCGGGTATTGGCGCGAGGCCGCCGGCGCGCTCATCACGCTCATCGTCCAGATCGCGACGATGCCCCGCACGCCGTGGGAGAACGACGAGTTCCTCTTCGCCCTGGCGGTGAAGAAGTTCGAGCCGACGATCTGGGCCTACCACCCGCACCCGCCCGGCTTCCCGCTCTTCGTCCTTCTCGGCAAGGCGATGAACGAGCTCGTCGGCGACCCGTGGCGCGCCCTCGTCGTCCTCAACATCATCGCCGCGCCGATCGGCTTCGTGGCGTTGTCGCGCGCGTTCCGGCGCTGGATCGGCGACGCCGACCTCGCCGTCTGCGGCGCGCTGCTCTACTACTTCTCCGCGTCGTATCTCCTCCACGGCCCGCTGGCGTTCTCCGATCCGATCGCCATCGCCTTCGTGGCGCTGGCGTTCCATTCGATGGCCGTCGACGGCGAGCAGGAGCACGACCGCGCCGCCATCGGCATCGGCCTCTGGTCGTCCGCGGCGATCGGCTGCCGGCCGCAGCTCGTCATCGCCCTCGCGCCCGCGCTCGTCATCGCGCTGGTGCGGATGCGCGGCAACCGCAAGCGCATGGCGATGCTGATCACCTTCGCGGTCGTGTCGCTGATGTGGTTCCTGCCGCTGCTCGACGCGGCCGGCGGACCGCGCGAGCTGATGATTTACGAGCGCCAGCAGGCGCGCTACTTCGTCGCGCACGACGCGGCGATGTCGCGCGGGGCGAAGTCGTCGTCGGAGATCGCCGTCCGCTTCCTCCTGCATCCGTGGGGCTCGAAGTACCTGACGCTGCCGCTGATGGTGCTCTTCGCGCTCGGCATCGTGCCTGCGTGGCGGCGGGCGCGCTACCTCGTCCCGATCTTCCTCTACGCGCTGGTGTGGCTGCTCTTCGAGCTCGGCTGGATGGATCCGGCCGACGCGGCGCGCTACAGCCTCCCGGCGATGATGTTCACGGCGCTCGTCGCCGCCCTCGGCCTCGGCACGATCCGCTCCAGCACGCGCGTGCAGCTGGCGCCGTGGATCGCGACGGCGATCTTCGCGCTCGCGTCGTTCGCGTACGTGAAGCCGATCGTCGCCGACCGCGTGTCGAGCCCGTCGCCGCCCGCCGCCGCCGCGGAGTACGCGAACGCGCACCTGCCGCCGAACACGATCGTGCTGTGGGACGCGTCGCTGCGCCCGGCGGCGGAGTACCTCCTGCCGCGCTTCAAGTCGGCGGCGATCGAGCGGGGGCTGCGCGACGACGTCAACCGCCCCGACGTGCCGCTCATCCTCTACGCCGACGGCGGCTCGCATCGCCCCGACGCGCACGTTTTCTCGTGGCGCGAGTCCGACGCGTACGGCAAGCTGACGCGCAACCATTACCGCGTGGTGACGCTCGACTCCGTCACGCCCAACGAGCGCTACCTGCCGCTCTACGGCGTCTACGCGATGGAGCGGACGCCGCAGGGCGAGGAGTGGCGCTGGCTCGCCCGCGATGCCGCGATCCGCCTCCCGGCCCGCCTCGGCAACGCGGCCGAGCTGCAGTTCCGCCTCTCGCCCGACGCGCCGTACGACGTGAACCAGCTGCGCGTCTTCGCGAACGGCCGCGAGGCGGGCGCGGTGACGGTGCGGAAAGGGGCGACCGCGCCGCTGCTCGTGCCGCTGCCGCCCGGCAGCCCGATCGACCTGCGCGTCGTGTCGTCGCAGTCGTTCCGGCCCGACGACATCCTGCACAACCAGGATCCGCGCTCGCTGGCGACGCAGCTCATCTATTTCGTCCAGCGCTGAGGTGTCATTCCGAGCGCAGCGAGGAATCCCCCGCCGCACGGGATTCCTCGCCGTCTGCGCGGCTCGGAATGACACTGCGCTACACTTTCCGGCGGTCCGATGCGCCGCCCCTCCGTCAGCTTCGTCATCCCGATGTACAACGAGGAGCTCAACATCGACCACGCCATCAACGCGGCGGTCGAGGCGCTCACGAAGTACGCGGACGACTACGAGATCGTCATCGTCGACGATGCCTCGGCCGATGCCTCGCCGCGCATCGTCGCCGGGCGCGCCGCGGAGAACCCGCGCATCCGCATGGTCCGCCACGAGAAGAACCGCAAGCTCGGCGGCGCGCTGCGCAGCGGCTTCGCCGCGGCCACGAAGGACGTCGTCCTCTACATGGACGCCGACCTCCCGTTCGACCCCGACGTCCTCGGCCGCGCGCTGCGCGCGATGCACGTTACCGGCGCCGATGTCATCGCCGGCTACCGCCACGACCGGACGATGGAGGGCTTCCGCCGCGCGCTCTACTCGTACTGCTACAACGCCCTGATCGGCATCCTCTTCGGCTGGCCGCACCGCGACATCAACTTCTCGTTCAAGCTGATGAAGCGCGAGGTGCTGGAGGCGATCGAGCTCAAGTCCGAGGGGTCGCTGATCGACGCGGAGCTGATCGTCAAGGCGAAGAACCACGGCTTTGCCATCCAGCAGATCGGCCTCGACTACTTCCCGCGCATCCGCGGCACGTCGCACCTGTCGTCGCCGGCGGTCATCTTCAAGATCTTCTTCGAGCTCATCCGGCTCTATCCCGAGATGCGCCGGCGCGCCCCGCGCCCGGCGCGGCCGCGCGCCGTGGAGGCGCCCGAAGGGGAGCCGCGCACGGCCGTGCAGTGAAGAAACCGCGACTCATCGTCACCGCCGACGACGTCGGCCTCGATCGCAGCATGAACGAGGGGGCGATCCGCGCGCATCGCGACGGGGTCGTCACCGCGTGCAGCGTCGTCGCAAACGGCCTGGCGTTCGACGATGCAATCGCGCGCCTGCGCGAGGTGCCATGGCTCGAAGTCGGCGTGCACCTCGCGCTCATCGAGGAGCGCTCGCTCACCACCGGCTCGCCGATGCCGCGCAACTACATGCACTGGCTGCTCGGCCGCGGCGGCCCCGATCCCGAGCGCGAGATGCGCGCGCAGATCGAGAAAGTGATGAAGACGGGACTCCGCGTGACGCACCTCAACGGCCATCAGCACCTGCACATGTGGCCGCGCAACTTCGCGATCGTCGAGCGCTTGGCGAAAGAGTACGGCATCCCGTACATCCGCCGCATCGACGACCGCGGCGGGAAAGCCGGGCGCATGCGCCGCGCGTCGATGGCGGTGCTGAACCGCCTCGGCCGCCGCGCGCGCGGCACGAACGACCGCACCATCGGCGTGACCGAGGCGGGGCACCTCACGGCGGAGCGGATCGTCGAGCTGCTCGGCGAGGCCGTCGACGGCGTCACCGAGCTCGTCACGCATCCCGGCATCGGCATCCCGCGCTTCTACGCGTACTGGGGCTACGCCTGGGATGAGGAGACGGCCGCGCTGTGCGACCCGCGGGTGAAGGCGGAGATCGAGCGGCGGCACATCAAGCTGGCCGCGCCGTCGCACATATAATCCGCCGCCGCCATGACGAAGAAAATCGCTGTCGTGCCGGGCGACGGCATTGGCCCCGAGGTCATCGACGCGGGGATGCGCGTGCTCGAATCGCTGAACCTCGACCTCGAGTTCGTCCGCTTCAACTGGAGCGCCGACGAGTACCTCCGCACCGGCGTCTCCATGCCGCCGGGCGCGATGGACGAAATCCGCAACAACTACGCCGCCGTCTACCTCGGTGCGTTCGGCGACCCGCGCGTCCCCGACATGAAGCACGCCGCCGACATCCTCCTCGGCATGCGCTTCCAGCTCGATCTCTACGTCAACTACCGCCCGGTGAAGCTGCTGAGCGACCGCCTGTCGCCGCTCAAGGGCAAGGGGATGCGCGAGATCGATTTCGTGATCTTCCGCGAGAACACGGAAGGCGCGTACGTCGGCATGGGCGGCAACTTCAAGAAGGGGACGGCCGAGGAGATCGCGATCCAGGAGGACGTCTCCACGCGGCGCGGCGTGGAGCGGATCGTCCGCTATGCGTTCGAGTTCGCGCAGCGCACGGGCCGCAAGTCGGTCTGCATGGCGGACAAGAACAACGTGATGCGCTTCGGCGGCGACCTCTGGCTGCGGACGTTCGAGGAGGTGGCGCGGGAGTATCCGTCGATCGAGCATTTCCACATGTTCGTTGACGCGCTGACGATGCAGATGGTCCGCGCGCCGGAGATGTTCGACGTGATCGTGACGAACAACATGTTCGGCGACATCGTCACCGACCTCGGCGCCGCGCTCCAGGGCGGCCTCGGCATGGCCGCCAGCGGCAACATCCATCCCGGCCGCGTGTCGCTCTTCGAGCCGATACACGGCAGCGCCCCGAAGTACGCGGGCCAGGACGTCGCCAACCCGATCGGCGCGATCCTCACCGCCGCGATGATGCTCGAGTCCCTCGGCCACGACGCCGAAGCCGCGCGCATCGAGCGGGCGGTGGTGGCGGCGATCGAGGCGGGCGAGACGACGAAGGACATCGGGGGGGAGCTGGGGACGAAGGCGGCGGGGGAAGCGATTCTGCGGCGATTGTAGGGTGGCGAAATACCCTGCCGCGTCACTCCTTACCGAGGAGTTGACATGCAGATTCCGCTGATTGCGCTCTTGGTCCTCGCTTGCGGCGGTCTCGGCGGCCTCGTGAACGCATTGCTCGCCGGAGACCTGCACCTGCCGCACCGCGAGGAGAACATCTACAGTCCCGGATGGATCGGGAACGTCGTTATCGGTGCGGTCGCGGCGCTCGTGTTCTGGGGATTGTATGGACCGATGGCGAAGGTTCCGGTCATCGGACGCACCGCGCCGGACATGCCAGTGGCATTCACAATCGCGGAGCTCGCAGGTTCCATCGTGACAGGAATCGGCGGCGGCCCTATTCTGTCTAGCGAAGTAGAAAAGAAAACACGGGAAAAGACGGCAAATGAGCTTGCCACCGCACTCCAGCAAACGAGGAGAGCTGATGAACAGTGATGCAGAATGGGACGCGTTATTGGACATCGTCCAGAACGGCTCACCCTTCGAGTCTCTCCGCGCTGCTCGGCAAGTAAAAGAGCTGGCGATCAAGCGCCGCCGCGAGCGCGAACAGGCGAAAGAAAAAGAAAACGTAGCCGCAACGAAATAACTGCGGCCACGAGCTCGACCGTGTCGCGTTACAATCACGCCAATCGATGGAAATTGGCGCGGAGTGGCTCGTCGACGCCTCGGGCTGTTCGTCGGATGCGCTGACGGATCCCCGGATCCTGCGCGCGCTCTTCGACGCCGTCATCCACGACCTCGACCTCCATCCCGTCTCCGAGCCGCTCTTCCACCAGTTCCCCAAGCCCGGTGGCATCACCGGCTTCGTCATCCTCAGCGAGTCGCACCTCGCCTGCCACACCTATCCCGAGCACGGCGTCATCACCATCAATCTCTACTGCTGCCGCCCGCGTCCGGAGTGGCCGTGGCGCGCGCGGCTGCACGAGCTCCTCGGCGCCACGCACGTCGAAGTCCGCGAGATGTGGAGGACAGGCACTCTTGCCTGTTCCCCCGCGCCTGACGACAGGCAAGAGTGCCTGTCCTCCACGGAACCATCGCCATGGCTGTAGCGAACTGTCCCTCCTGCGGCGGCCCGATCAACTTCGCCATCGGCTCCTCCGCCGTCGTCATCTGCGACTACTGCCACACCGTCGTCGCGCGCAGCGACCGCGGCCTCGAAGACCTCGGCAAAGTCGCCGCGCTCATCGACACCGGTTCCGTCCTGCGCCGCGATCTCACCGGCAAGTACCACGGCACCGGCTTCCGCCTCATGGGCCGCACGCAGATGCGCCACGAGGCCGGCGGCATGTGGGAAGAGTGGTACGGCGCGTTCGACGACGGGCGATGGGGCTGGCTGGCCGAGGCGGCGGGGAAGTTCTACATCACCTTCCAGACCGCGACGACGGGGTTGCCGCCGTTCAACGTCATCGAAGTCGGCGGCCACCTCGGCGACCTCGTCGTGCAGGAGACCGGCAACGCGTCGCTCATCTCCGGCGAGGGCGAGATCCCGTGGCGCGTCACGCCCGGCGACACCTACGACTACGCCGACCTCTCCGGCCCGAACCGCCGCTTCGCCACGATCGACTACAGCGAGGACGTGCCGCTGCTTTTCCAAGGCGAGGAGACGACGCTCGACGAGCTCGGGATCAAGATCAACCTCGAGCCGCGGCGCGAGGCGCGCGTCAAAGTCGAGAAGCTCTCCTGCTCGAACTGCGGCGGCGCGCTGAACCTCGTCGCCCCCGACCAGGCCGAGCGCATCGTCTGCCCGAACTGCGGCGGCGTCCACGACGTCACGGCCGAGGGGAACCTCAAGTACCTCGACGTCCTCAAGCAGCGCGGGCCGAAGCCGCTCGTTCCCCTCGGCGCGAAGGGGAAGATCGGCGACGTCGAGTACGTCGTCGCCGGCTTCATGCAGCGCAGCGTCACCTACGACCAGAAGTACTACTGGACCGAGTACCTGCTCTACAACCCGAAGGCCGGCTTCCGCTGGCTCGTCGACAGCGACGACCACTGGAGCTTCGCCGAGCCGATCGCCGCCGGCGACGTCACCGTCAATCCGAAGACTGTCGTCTATCAAGGCACGACCTACCGCATCTACTCCGCGGCGAAAGCGATCGTCGAGTTCGTCTCCGGCGAGTTTTACTGGAAGGTGACGGTCGGGGAGGCCGTCGCCACGGCCGACTACATCGCGCCGCCCGAGGGCATCAGCAAAGAAACCTCGGGCGTCAAGCACACGAAGGAAGTCAATTACTCGCACGCCCGCTACATGCCGGTCGCCGAGGTCGAGCAGGCCTTCGGCGTCGAGGAGCTGCCGCGCCCGTCGAAGGTCGGGATGCTCCAGCCGTACACCGGCCGGAGCGTCTTCAATCTCTGGGCGATGCTCGTGACCGCGCTGATCCTCATGGCGATCTTGCTCGCCCTCACGCGGCCGCGCCGCGAAGTCTTCTCGCAGCTCTACGACTTCGCCAGCCTCCCGGTGGCCGCCGCCGACGTGCCGCCGGCGCAGCAGAAGAACACGCGCGTCGTCTTCACGCCGCCGATGCAGCTGTCGGGGAAGAACCTCGAGATCGAAGGCTACTCGGAGGTGACGAACTCGTGGGTCTACATCGGCGGCGACATCGGCAACGAGTCGACCGGCCTCCTCGAAGGCTTCGAGCTGCCGATCGAATATTACGAAGGCTACGACGACGGCAAATGGACCGAGGGGAACCGGCGGCAGGTGGCGTACGTCTCGGCGCTGCCGGCAGGGCAGTACACGATGCGCCTCGAGGCGCAGTGGGACGAGAAGACCACGCCGCCGCCGGTCATGATCACCGTCAAGGAAGGCATCTTCCGCTGGCCGCACTTCTTCCTCGCCCTCGTGCTGATCACCGTCCCGGCGTTCTTCTTCGGATTCCGCAGGGCGCGCTTCGAAGGGCGGCGGTGGGAAGACGCCGGCTACACGCAGATGGGAACCAAGCGGGAAGACTCGGACGAGGAGTAAGGCAATGCGAACGTTCTACGCGCTTTTAGGATCGCTCATCGTTCTCGGCTACGGCTACACCGACTGGCGGGGCCTGGAGCTCGGCCGGTCGCACCGGCAGTACGTGCCGCACGGGTTGCGCTCGGCCGCGCACGGCGGTTACCGCTCGTTCTGGTATGGCGGATTTCACGGAGGGAAATGATGTTGACTACCGCGGCACTGCACACGTTCCTGGTCACCCTCGCGTACACCCTGTTCGGCCTGATCGTCTTCGGCGTGGCCTTCTGGCTCATCACCAAGCTCGTTCCGTTCTCGATGCGGAAGGAGATCGAGGATGACCAGAACACGGCGCTGGCGATCGTGATTGGCGCGGTCATCCTGGGGCTCGCGATCATCATCGCCTCGACGATCCATGGGTAAACGAGGGGACAGGGAACAGGGCACGCGGCACAGGTGGTGCCCTCGCGACGGCCACAACCTGTCCCCCGTCCCCTGTTCCCTGTGCCCTACACCATGAACCGGACCCCGATCCTTTTCCTCAACGTCCTCGTCATCGCCGCGTGCGGGCTCGTGTACGAGCTGCTGGCCGGCACCGTCGCGAGCTACGTCATCGGCGACTCCGTGACGCAGTTCTCGCTGATCATCGGCCTGTACCTCTCCGCGCTCGGCGTCGGCGCGTGGCTGTCGCGCTATCTCGACCGCGACCTGGCCGCGCGCTTCGTCGAAGTCGAGCTCGCGGTGGCGCTGATCGGCGGCCTTTCCGCGCCGCTGCTCTTCTTCGGCTTCGCGCGGCTGCAGTGGTTCCAGCTGTTCCTCTTTCTCGTCGTGTTCGTGATCGGCGTGCTGGTCGGCCTGGAGCTGCCGATCCTGATGCGCATCCTCAAAGAGCACCTCGACTTCAAGGAGCTCGTCTCCCGCGTCCTCAGCTTCGACTACCTCGGCTCGCTCTTCGCGGCGGTGCTCTTCCCGCTCTTCCTCGTGCCGCGCATCGGCCTGGTGCGGACGTCGATCCTCTTCGGCTTCCTCAACGGCTGCGTGGGGTTGTACGGCACGTGGCTCCTGGCGTCGTTGATCCCGCGCCGCCGCGGCGCCCTGCGCGTGCGCGCGGCGATCGTGATGGCGATCCTCGTCGTTGCCTTCGTGCAGGCGAAGCTCCTGACGTCGCTGGCGGAAGAAGAGCTGTTCGCCGACGAAGTCGTCTACGCGACGAGCTCGCCGTATCAGCGTATCGTCGTCACGCGCGGCGCGTCGGGCTTTCATCTCTTTCTCAACGGCAACCTGCAGTTCAGCTCCGCCGACGAATACCGCTACCACGAGGCGCTCGTGCATCCGGCGATGTCACTCGCCGGCGCGCCGCGCCACGTGCTGATCTGCGGCGGCGGCGACGGCCTGGCGCTGCGTGAGGTGCTGCGCTATCCGAGCGTGCAGCAGGTGACGCTGGTCGATCTCGATCCGAAGATGACGTCGCTCTCGCACACGTTCCCCGCGCTGGCGGACCTCAATCACCACTCGTTCTCCGATCCGCGCGTGCACGTCGTCAATCAGGACGCGATGATCTGGCTCGGCGAGAACCGCAACGTCTACGACGCGGCCATCGTCGACTTCCCCGACCCGAACAACTTCGCCCTCGGCAAGCTCTTCACGACGCACTTCTATCGCCTGCTTCGCCAACATCTCACGCCGGATGCCGCCGTGGCCGTGCAGTGCACGTCGCCGCTTTTCGCGCGGCGCTCGTACTGGTGCGTGATCCGAACGATGGAGGCGGCGGGCCTCTTCGTACGGCCGTACCAGACGACGGTGCCGTCGTTCGGCGTGTGGGGCTTTGCGCTGGCAAGGCGGACGCCGTTCCCGACGCCGTCGCAGGTCCCAATGCCGCTGCGCTCGCTCGACGCGCCGTCGCTGGCGTCGATGTTCGTGATGCCGCCCGACACCGGCCCGGTACCGGTGGAGATCAACCGCCTCGACAACCAGACGCTGGTCCGCTACTACGAAGAAGAATGGAAAAAGTGGAGCTGAACGTGGTGCCGGCGTCCCGCCGGCCGGACCGGCGGCGTCCCGCCGCCGCCCCCGTATGCTGACTCGCCGCGAGCTCCTCATCGCGTTCCTCGGCGTCGCCTGCGCTCCCCGATCCCGCCACTCCCTCCCGCCCGGTGAGATCGTCGGTGCGTCCGACGCCGTCGGCCACCGCCTCCGCACGCCGCAGCACATCGTGCCGACCGAGTGGACGTCGCACGATGTCGTCATCGTCGGCGCCGGCGTCGCCGGCCTCGGCGCGGCGTGGCGCTTCCGGCACGCGGACTTTCAGGACGTCGTCGTGCTCGAGCTCGAGCAAGTCGCCGGCGGCACCGCGCGCTCCGGAAAATCGTTCCCGTGGGGCGCGCACTATGTCCCCGTGCCGCTGCCCGAGGACCGCGCGTTGACGCGCGTGCTGTCGGAGATGGGCATCCTCGAGAGCACCGATCCGCCGGTCGCCGGCGAGCAGTACATCGTCCGCGACCCCGAGGAGCGGATCTTCTATCGCGGGCGCTGGTACGAAGGGCTCTACCTCAACGCCGGCGCGAGCGCCGACGACCTCCGCCAGTTGCGCGAGTTCGAAGCGGAGATCGCGAAGTGGGTGGCGTGGCGCGACGCGCGCGGGCGGCGCGCCTTCGCGATCCCGAGCGCGCTCGCGTCGGACGACGCGGAGGTGATGGCGCTCGACGCGATGTCGATGGCGCAGTGGATGGACGCGCATCGCTGGACGTCGCCGCGCCTTCGCTGGTACGTCGACTACGCCTGCCGCGACGACTATGGCGCGCGCCTCGCCGACACGAGCGCGTGGGCCGGTGTCTTCTACTTCGCCGCGCGCGTGGCCGCGCCGGGGAAGGAGAGCGAGCCGCTGATCACCTGGCCCGAGGGGAACGGGCGCCTGGTCGCGCACCTCGGCAAGTCCGCGCGCGTCGACACCGGCTGGCTCGTCGTGAGCGTGACGCCGTCGCAGGGCGGCGCCGACGTCGTCGCCGTCTCGCGCGACGGGCGCCACGCGCGCGGCATCCACGCGAAGCACGTCGTCTTCGCCGCGCCGCAGTTCATCGCCGCGCGGGTGATCCCCGACTATCGCGATGTACACGAATTCATGTACGGCTCCTGGCTCGTGGCGAATCTGACGCTGAAGGACCGCCCGTCGTCGGTCGGCTTCCCGCTGGCCTGGGACAACGTGCTCTACGAAAGCCCCGCCCTCGGCTACGTCGTGGCCACGCATCAAATGGGCATCGACTACGGTCCGACCGTGCTGACGTACTACTACGCTTTGTGCGACCGCGATCCGCGCGTCGCCCGCGAGCGACTGCTCTCGTTGAACCGCGATCAATGGGCCGAGGTCGTGCTGTCGGACCTCGAGCGCGCCCACCCGGAGATCCGCGCGCTGACGCAGCGGCTCGACGTCATGCGCTGGGGCCACGCGATGATCCGCCCCCACCCCGGCTTCATCAACTCCGAGGCGCGCCGCCGCGCGCGAGAGCCGCTCGGCAACATCCACTTCGCGCACTCGGATTTGAGCGGCGTCGCGCTGTTCGAGGAGGCGCTGAACCACGGGGTCCGCGCGGCGGAAGAGGTGCTGCGGGCGGAGGGTCGGGAACTTATCAGCTTCCGTTGACGCGTTTGCCACATGGCAGATATAATTTGCCATGTGACACGAACCGCAGCAGAGCCCCGCGATGTGGTGAAGTTCGTCGAATCGATGAGCGGCCGTCCGCCCGGCCCCTACGACTACGCGATGTTGTTGGGCATGAAAGATTCCGATTGGCCGGAGTTGATCTCCGATATCGAACGCGGCCTGCCCTATGGCGCGCTGGAGCATCTGCAACGGAACACAGGCCTCCCTCCTGACGAGTTTCTGAAATGGCTTCAGATCGCGCCGCGGACACAGGCGCGCCGGAAGATCCGCGGACGACTGTTACCCGATGAATCCGACCGACTTCTCCGCGCCGCGCGTATCTTCGCCCGCGCGATCGAGCTTTACGACGGCAACCGTGCCGCGGCGGTGAAGTGGCTGTTGAGCAAGCCGCGTGCGCTCGGTGGTGCGACGCCGCTCGAGGTGTCGCGGACGGATCTCGGGGCACGCGAAGTCGAAACCTTGATCGGCCGCATTGAGCACGGCGTGTATTCCTAGTGTTGACCGCTTGGCGCATCGCGAAGGAGCGCTTCGCGAGCAAAATGTTCGGTGGTGACGGTGCACGCGTGTACGGTGGCCGCTGGAACTCGCCGCGTTATTGGGTGGTATACACATCGGCGACAGCGTCACTTGCCGTCCTGGAAGTATTGGCAAATGCCGATTCGCCCGATCTGCTGAGCTCATACGTGATCGCGTCGTGCACGTTCGACGAATCGCTCGTGACGAGCGTCGACGTTGACGACATTCCCATCGACTGGCGGGAGCCGAAGCCGCCGCGCGAGCTGCAGATGATCGGCGACGAATGGATCCGCTCGGAACGGTCAGCCGTGCTCTCCGTTCCCAGTGCCATCATCGAGCACGAGCGCAACTATCTCCTCAATCCCGTCCACGCCGACTTCAAGCACATCAAGCTCTCGTCGCCGAAGCCGTTCGTTTTCGACCTTCGCCTCGTCACTTAACCGGGTGGCGCGCCGCTGTAAGCTTCCTTCATATGAAGCTCCTCTCCGTCAACGTCGGTTTGCCGCGCGAGGTCGAATGGCAGGGGAGAAGCGTGCTCACGTCGATCTTCAAAGAGCCGGTCTCCGGCCGCGTTCGCGTCGATCGTCTGAACCTCGACGGCGACCGCCAGGCTGACCTCACCGTGCACGGCGGTTTCGCGAAAGCGGTCTACGTCTATCCCTCGGAGCACTATTCGTATTGGCGCGAGCATCTCGGCGAGCTCGCGCCCGGCGCCTTCGGCGAGAACTTCACGACCGAGGGGCTGCTCGAGGAGACCGTACGCATCGGCGACCGGCTGCGCATCGGCTCCGCCGAATTCGTCGTCACGCAGCCGCGCACGCCGTGCTTCAAGCTCCAGATCCGCTTCGGCCGCCTCGACATGGTGCGGCGCTTTCTCCGCAGCGGCCGGTTGGGTTTCTATCTCGCCGTGGCGCGCGAGGGCGAAGTCGAAAAAGGCGGCGAGATCGCTCTCGCCGCCTCGGATGGAATGACCGTCGCGGAGATGTTTCGCCGCCGCTGATTACTTCGCCGGCGGTGGTGGGGGCGGCGGAGGCGGCGGCGCGCTGAGCCCCAGCTCTGGGAACTCCGACACCGGCGCCCAGCCGCTCGCGCCGGGGCGCCACGCCTGCGTCGACGCCGGCACCTGGCCGCTCTGCACCATCGCGCGGAGCGCGTCGTCCGTGTACGGGCCGTACGTCTTGCCGTCGATCGCCAGCGACCATCGCGGTGCGGCGCTCGCGGACGGCATGCCACCGCCGGGCGGGGGCGGGGGCGGCGCGGCGCCTTGCTGGAAGCCGCCGCCGAATGCCGAGCCCATCGCGCCGCCGATCGCGAAGCCGGCGCCGAGGCCCGCGCCCGCGCCGGCGAGGCCGCCGGGGTTTGCGGCGGCGACCGGAATCGCGTCCGCCACCTGCAGCTGCGTGTACTGCTGCATGCGGTCGCCGAGGACGCCGAGCTTCGTCCGCTGATCGATCGCGGCCTCGACTTCCTCCGGCAGCGACACGTTCTCGACGAAGAAGCGCGACAGCTCCAGGCCGTACTTGCCGAACTCGGGGCCGAGCTGCTCGATGGCGGCCTGGCCGAGCTCGTCGTACTTCGTGGCCATGTCGAGCGCGGCGATGTTCGCCGAGGCGATGGCGTCGGAGAGCCGCGACACGATCGTCGAGCGCAGCTGGCCGAGGATGTCCGACGTCGTCGTCAGCCCCTGCGTGCCGACGATCGTCTTGAAGAACTCCTTCGCGTCGCCGATGCGCATCGCGTACGTGCCGAACGCGCGCAGGCGGATCATCCCGAAGTCCTTGTCGCGCATCATCACCGGGTTCGTCGTCCCCCACTTGAGGTCCGTGAAGAGGCGCGTGTTGAAGAAATAGACCTCGGCCTTGAACGGCGACGCGAAGCCGTACTTCCAGCCGCGCAGCGCGGTCAGGATCGGGATCGTCTGCGTCGTCAGCTCGTAGCGGCCGGGCGTGAAGAGATCGGCGGCCTTGCCTTCATTGATGAAGAGCGCGACCTGGTTCTCGCGAACGGTCAGCTGCGCGCCCATCTTGATTTCCTGGTTGTAGACGGGGAAGCGGTAGACGAGCGTGTCGGCCGAGTCGTCGAGCCACTGGATGATCTCGATGAACTGGGTCTTCGCCTCGGTTTTGAGATGGTCGAAAAAGCCCACGATGTCCTCCTTGGGTAGGGGAATGATACGGCAGACGCGGAGGTATCATTCGCCGCTGTTGAAGGGAGAACCTACGTGAAAAAACTGACATTGTTGCTCTGTTTCCTCGCCGTGCCGATGCTCGGCGCCGAGGGGATGTGGATGCCGCAGCAGATCCCGCAGCTTGCGCCGGAGCTGCAGCGGCTCGGCCTCAAGATCGATCCGCAGCGCTTCGCCGACCTCACCGGCGACCCGATGGGCGCGGTCATTTCGCTCGGCGGCTGCAGCGCCTCGTTCGTGTCGCCCGAGGGGCTCATCGTCACGAACCATCACTGCGGATTCGGCGCGCTGCAGTTCAACTCCACGCCGCAGCGCGACCTCATCACCAACGGCTTCCTGGCGAAGACGAAGGAGGAGGAGCTGCCGGCCGGCCCGGGCTCGCGCGTCTTCGTCACGACGATGATCGAGGACGTTACGCCGCGCGTCACCGGCAACCTCGCCGCGACGCTCTCCGACATCGATCGCGAGAAGGCCATCGACCGCAACGTCAAAGAGCTCGTTGCCGACTGCGAGAAGCCGGGCGGCGTGCGCTGCCGCGTGGCGTCGTTCTACGAGGGCGCGTCGTACGTCCGCACGACGCAGATGGAGATCCGCGACGTCCGCCTCGTCTACGCCCCGGCCCTCGGCATCGGCGACTTCGGCGGCGAGACCGACAACTGGATGTGGCCGCGCCACACGGGCGACTGGTCGTACCTCCGCGCCTACGTCGGCAAGGACGGCAAGCCGGCCGACTACGCGAAGGACAACGTGCCGTACCACCCCGCGCACTATCTCAAGGTGTCGAACGAGGGGATGAACCCCGGCGACTTCGTGCTCGTCGCCGGCTACCCCGGCCGCACGTTCCGCTATCGCACCGCGGCCGAGGTGAAGTCGATGGAGGAGTACGCCTTCCCGACGTTCGTCCGCTACGCGACGGACCTCAACACCATCCTTCGCGAGATGGGGAAGAACGACAAGGCGGTGGAGATCGCCAACGCCAGCCGCATCAAGGGAAACGACAACACGCTGAAGAACTACACCGGCTCGCTGACCGGCTTCCAGAAGTTCAGCATCGTGGCGCAGCGGCAGAAGCGCGAGGCGGATCTGAACGCGTGGATCGCCGCGCACCCGGCCGAGGCGAAGAAGTACGCCGGCGCGCTCGACCAGCTCAACGCGCTGCAGGCGAAGGCGACGGCCACGCGGCAGCGCGACACGGTGTATTCATGGGTGCTGCGCTCGTCGCCGATGCTGGCGCAGGCGTCGACGCTCTATCGCCTGTCACTCGAGCGGCCGAAGGCGGACGTCGACCGCGAGGCCGGCTTCCAGCAGCGCGACTGGCCGCGCATCGCCGAAGGCGTGGCGCGCTCGCAGAAGTCGATCGAGCCGAAGAGCGACCGCGCCGGACTGCGCTACTTCCTCAACGAGTCGCAGAAGCTCCCGGCCGACCAGCGCATCCAGCCGCTCGACGCGGCGATCGCCAAGGCCGGCGGCGTGGAGCCGTTCCTCGATCAGCTCTACGCGAATACGAAGATCGGCGACGTCGGCGAGCGGAAGGCGATGTCGAGCGAGTCGACGGCACAGCTCGCGGCGCGCAATGACTCGATGCTGAACCTCGCCGCGGCGCTCTCGCCGCTGTCGCTCGAAAACGAGCGGCGCGACAAGGAGACGGCCGGAGCGATGACGCGCGTCCGCCCGTTGTACCTCGAGTCGCTGCGCGGCATGACCGGCGGCCGTCTCTACCCCGACGCGAACTCGACGCTGCGCATCACGTTCGGCCAGGTGAAGGGCTACGTGCCGCGCGACGGCGTGGCGTACGTGCCGCAGACGACGGTGTGGGGCGTGGTGCAGAAGAACACCGGCAGCGGCGAGTTCGACGCACCGAAGGCGGAGCTCGACGCGATCCGGGCGAACAAGACGGCCGGCTACGTCGACCCGCAGCTCGGCGCGGTGCCGGTCGACTTTTTGTCGGACGTCGACACGACCGGCGGCAACTCCGGCTCGCCGACGCTGAACGCGAAGGGGGAGCTGTGCGGCCTGCTGTTCGACGGGACGTACGAGTCGCTCGGCAGCGACTTCATCTTCGACCCGAACATCACGCGCTCGATTCACGTCGACGCGGTGTACATGCTGTGGGTGATGGACGCGGTGGACGGAGCGCATAATTTGTTGAGGGAGATGAACTTGCCGGTGCGATTCGCGCAGTAGGCACGGGTTCGGCGTACCATACGAACATGACCGTTACGACGCTCATGACCGCGGACGAGCTCCTGCGGATGCCCGACGATGGGTATCACCGTTACGAGCTCGTCCGCGGGGAGTTGCGCACGAGGTCACCTGCTGGCGGAGACCACGGCAGCGTTGCCGCTTCAATCGTCATCAGTCTCGGTTCATATGTTAAGGCGAAGAAGCTCGGCATTATCTACACCGCGGATTCGGGTTTCCGCATCGGACACAACCCTGACACGGTGCGAGCGCCGGACGTCGCGTTTGTACGGCGCGAGCGTGCGGTGAAGACATCGCGGTTCATCGAAGGTGCTCCCGATCTCGCGATCGAAGTGGTGTCGCCGAACGACCCCTACACGGAAGTCGAAGAGAAAGCGCTTCAGTTGCTGGAAGCCGGTACGCGTGCTGTCGTCGTTGTGGATCCGAAAACACAGAGCGTGCGTGTCTATCGCTCGGGAAAGCTCGATGTTTTGCGCGACGCCCTCGCCGTCGACGACATCGTCCCCGGCTGGCACATGCCGTTCTCCGAAGTCTTCGACTAAACGACCTCCAGCACCTCCACCCACCCGCCCCGCATCCGCAGTCGCACCGTGCGATCGGCCGCGTCGCGGATCCACACTCCCGCCCGCGGGTCCGTCGAGTCGATCGTGTCGAACGCCGACGCCAGCTCCTCGGGGGAGGCGAGGGTGATGCACTCGCCGTCGTCGAAGATGGCGCGGAGTGGGAAGTCGGGACTCATTTGCCTATAATGCGCGCCCATGTCAGGCCACAGTAAATGGAGCACGATCAAGCATAAGAAGGGTGCAGCCGACGCCAAGCGCGGCAAGGTTTTCACCCGCATCATCAAGGAAATGACCATCGCCGCGCGGCTCGGCGGCGGCGATCCCGAGGGCAACCCGCGCCTGCGCGCCGCCGTCGCCGAGGCGAAGGCGAACAACATGCCGAAGGACAACATCGAGCGCGCCATCAAGCGCGGCACCGGCGAGCTCGAAGGCGCCACGTACGAAGAGGTCACGTACGAGGGCTACGGTCCGGGCGGCGTGGCCATCATCGTCGAGGCGCTCACCGACAACGGCAACCGCACCACGCCGGAGATCCGCCACGCGTTCGAAAAGAACGGCGGCAACCTCGGCACCCCCGGCTCGGTCAAGTTCCAGTTCGAGCGCAAAGGCTACTTCACCGTCGAGAAGAGCGCCGCCGACGAGGACAAGCTGATGGAGATCGCCCTCGAGGCCGGCGCCGACGACCTGCAGAGCGACGATGCCGACACGTTCGAGATCACCACGTCGCCCGAGGCATTCGAAGCGGTGCGCCAGGCCCTCGAGGCCAACAAGATCCCCACGGTCGAGGCGAAGCTCGGCATGATCCCGGCGAACTACGTCACGCTCGACGAGAACAAGTCGCGCCAGGCGATGAAGCTCCTCGAGGCCCTCGACGACCACGACGACGTCCAGAACGTCTGGTCGAACTTCGACATCCCCGCGGAGATGATGGAGACGGCGTAAACGGTACGTCATCGAAAGTGACGGTCGCGGGGGCAAGGCAACCGTCCGGTCGCCATTGGCGCCGATGGCAACGATGCCGCAACTCGTGTCACCGTCATCCTGAGCGGCGGAGACGGCGAAGGATCTCAAGTCTCGTATTTTGAGATCCTTCGTCGCGCTTCGCCGACTCAGGATGACGAGGACGAGGGCTTATCCCACACGATCGAGTAACGCCACATCAAATGCGCGTTCACCCTCGCGCCGGGTAGCTCCCGGCGCGCGACGCGTCTCGCTTCCTCGATCGTCAGGTACGTCTCGTTGCGGCCGTGGCGGCGGAACGCCTTGCGCAACTTCCATGACGTGAAGCGCAGGCCGAGGGCGAACGCGACGGCGTCGAGGAACGGGTTGCGGCGGTGCATGACGTCGAGCGCGAGCAGGCGCCCGCCGGGCCGCAGCGACCGCGCCATCGCGCGCAGGGCGTCGCCGAGGTCGACGTGGTGGAGCGTCGAGACCGTGACGATGCAGTCGTAGGCGCCGGCGTGGTCGCGCAGCCAGTCGAACATGTCGGCGCAGACGAAGTCGATCGACGGCGCGCGCCGCTTCGCCTCGGCGATCATCGCCGGCGAGACGTCGATCGCGGTGACGCGGTCGAACGACTGCGCCAAGCGCCGCGCCACCGGTCCGGCGCCGCAGCCGATCTCCAGCGCCGCGCCGCGGCCGCGCGGGAGCTGGGCGAGCAGCCACGCCTCGTGCGGGCCGAGGCGCTCGGGCATGAGCGGAGCCATCGCGTCGAAGTCGTTCCGGATCTCGGCGGGCGACGCGGTGGTCGGCATGTTGTGCGCACTGGCGATTTTACGTGCTCTCGTTCGCGCTGCTCACCGACTTCTACGAGCTCACGATGGCCTACGGCTACGTCCGTGCCGGCAAGGCCGACGACGACGCCGTCTTCCACCTCTACTTTCGCGAGAACCCGTTCGGCGGCGGCTACACCATCGCCGCCGGCCTGGAGACCGCGGTGCGCTACCTCGAGGAGCTCTGCTTCCGCGACGACGACCTGCGCTTTCTCGCCGCGCAGCAGGGGAACGATGGCGTGCGGATCTTCCCCGACGACTTTCTCGCCTACCTGCGCGCCATGCGCTTCACCTGCGACGTCGACGCCGTGGCCGAGGGGACCGTCGTCTTTCCGCACGAGCCGCTCGTGCGCGTGCGCGGGCCGATCGCGCAGGCGCAGATCGTCGAGACCGCGCTGCTCAACATCGTCAACTTCCAGTCGCTCATTGCCACCAAGGCCGCGCGCGTCGTCTCCGCGGCCAAGGGCGATCCCGTCCTCGACTTCGGCCTCCGCCGCGCCCAAGGCGTCGACGGCGGCCTCGCCGCCAGCCGCGCCGCGTACATCGGCGGCTGCGCCGGCACCTCGAACGTCCTCGCCGGCGCGAAGTACGACATCCCGGTGAAGGGGACGCACGCGCACAGCTGGGTGATGTCGTTCGCCTCCGAGCGCGAGGCGTTCGACGCGTACGCCGCGGTCCTGCCGAACAACGTCCTGCTCCTCGTCGACACCTACGACACCCTGCAGGGCGTGGCCAATGCGATCGACGCCGGGCGCACGCTGCGCGCGCGGGGACACGAGCTGATGGGCATCCGCCTCGACTCCGGCGACCTCGCGTACCTGTCGATCGAGGCGCGGCGGATGCTCGACGACGCCGGCTTCCCGCGCGCCGTCATCGCCGCCAGCAACGATCTCGACGAGCACGTGATCGCCAGCCTGAAGGAGCAGGGGGCGCGCATCGATCTGTGGGGCGTCGGCACGCGCATGGTCACGGCCTTCGATCAGCCCGCCCTCGGCGGCGTCTACAAGCTCTCCGCGCTGCGGCCGCGCGGCGGCGCGTGGGAGTACCGCGTGAAGGTCTCCGAGCAGGCCGTGAAGACGTCGAACCCCGGCGTACTGCAGGTGCGCCGCTTTCCCGGTGCCGACATGATCTTCGACGAGCTGACGCCCGAGCCGTCGCGCACGATCGTCGATCCGCTCGATCTCACGCGCCGGCGCACGATCGCCGCGGACGCGCCGCACGAGGACCTGCTCGTGCCGGTCTTCCGCGGCGGCCGCCGCGTCTACGCGCCGCCGCCGATCGAGGAGATTTGCGCGCGCCGCGCGGCGCAGCTCGCGCGCTTCCACCCCGGCGTGAAGCGCTTCGTCAATCCGCACCGCTATCCGGTGGGACTCGAAGCGAAGCTCTTCGACCTCAAGACGCGGCTGATCCTGGAGGCGCGCGGCGCTACGGCTGCTCGTCCTTCTTGATCTCGATCGCGGTCTTCGGCACGTTCTCTTTCGCTGGCCGCTGCGGGATCTGCATGTTCGTCATGGCGAACGCGTTCGGTATCTCCTGCCAGTCGCGCGACGGATACGTGCCGTGCAGCGGCGGCATCAGCGGAAGATAGATGAGGCGGAACGCGCCGATCGGCGTCTTCAGCTCGACCCATCCGACATGCCAGCGGACGCGGCGCGTGTCGACGGGCTGGATCGGACTGTCGACGAAGCGCCACGGCAGCGCCGCCTCTTCCATGCCGCTCTTCGTGAAGACGACCGGCCTGTTGTCGGCCGCGGCGGCGGTCGCCATCAACGAAAGGACCAGGAGCGCGACGCCTATGGCAGACTTGCGCACGCTCCGATTATGAACCTCGTTTTCTCCATTGCCGACTACGACTACTTCGCCGACGAGCTGATGGGCGCCGGCGACTTCGAGCGCGGCGCCGTCGAGCGGAGCGTCTTTCCCGACGGCGAGCACTACCTGCGCGTGGCCACGGACGTCTTCGAGCGCGACGTCGTCGCCGTCGGCGGTACGATCTCCGACGCGGCCATGCTCGAGCTCTACGACCTCGCCTGTGCGCTCGTGGAGAACGGCGCGTCGACGCTGACGCTCATCGTGCCGTGGTACGGCTACGCCACGATGGACCGCGCCGCGCACGCCGGCGAAGCGGTCACGGCGAAGAACCGGGCTCGGATCTTCTCGTCGATCCCCGACGCGAAGCTCGGCAACCAGATCCTCCTGCTCGACCTCCACAGCGAGGGCATTCCGCATTACTTCGAAGGCAGCCTTCATCCTGTCCATGTCTACGGATCACCGGTGATTCACGTTCTGGCGCGCGAGCTCGGCGGGGCGTCGTTCATCGTCGGCTCGACGGACGCCGGGCGCGCCAAGTGGGTCGAGACGCTCGCCAACGACCTCGGCGTCTCCGCCGCCTTCGTCTACAAGCGCAGGCGCGGCCCCGAGGAGACGGAGGTGACGGCCGTGAGCACGCGGCTCGACGGGGAGACGGTGGTGATCTACGACGACATGATCCGCACCGGCGGCTCGCTGCTCAACGCGGCGCGCGCCTACCGCGACGCCGGCGCGGGAAAGCTGATCGCCATCGCTACGCACGGCGAGCTGCCGGGCGACGCGCTCGAGCGCCTGCAGTCGAGCGGCCTCTTCGCGGCCATCGCCTGCACGAACTCGCATCCGCGCGCCGTGGCCCTGCAGGAGCGCGGGCTCATCGTGCGCTCGGTCGCGGAGCTGTTTTGCCGCTTCCTGCGATGACGGCGACCGCGGCGGCGACGGCCAGCGCCGCGCCGGTGTGAAACGCCGCGCGCGGCGAGACGTGCTCGTAAAGCCCGCCGAAGAGCGCCGTGCCGGCCAGGACGAAGAGGCCGCTGGCGAGATAGTAGATGCCGAAGCTCTTGCCGCGGATCGACGCCGGCACGAGGTCGCTGATCCAAGCCCGCTCGGCCCCCTCGCTGAGCGTGAACGGAATGGCGTAGGCGACGAAGAGCGCGAAGAAAAACCCGGTGTTGTGCGCGAACGGAAAGATGAAGTAGATGACGGCGTAGGCGAGCCACCCTGCGACCAAAAGCTTCCGCCGCCCGGCCGTATCCGAGCGCGACCCCGCCGACGTCGAGAACAGCGCCTTGATCACGTGGTGCGCGCCCCAGAGCGCAGGCAGCATCGCCGTCGACACCCCCGCTGCATGCGCCTGCAGGATCAGATAAACGTCGCTGCTATTCGCCAGCGAGAACAAAGAAATGGCGCTGAGCGCAATCCAAAAAGGCAGCGCCGGCGTCCCGTCGGCCGGCCGCGCGTCGTCCCGACGCGCCTCCCGCCTCTCTTCCCGAAGAAACCCCACCAGCAAAACAACCGCAATCCCCCCCGGAATCACCGAAATCCAGAACACCGTCCGCAGCGGCAGATGCATCGCATCGAGGAACAGCAGCGCCAGCAGCGGCCCCACCACCGCCCCCGTGTGGTCGAGCGCGCGATGGAATCCGAACGCCTTCCCGCGGCTCTCCTCGGGCGTGACGTCGGCGATCATCGCGTCGCGCGGCGCCGAGCGAATCCCTTTCCCCGTCCGGTCGAGCAGCCGCGCGCCGAGCACGCTCGGCCATCGCGAAGCGACGGCGATCCAGCCGCGGGAGATCGCCGCCAGCGCGTATCCCGTCACGATCAGCGGCTTCCGCCGCGGCATCCGGTCGGACATCGTCCCGGCGACCAACTTGAGGATCGACGCCAGCGCATCCGCCGACCCTTCGATCAACCCGACGATCAGCGGCGTCGCGCCGAGCGTCGACGTGAGGAAGACCGGCAGCAGCGGATAGATCATCTCGCTCGCCGAGTCGTTCAGCAGCGACACCAGGCCGAGGAGGATGACTTGTGGGCGGAGTCGCTGCGTGTCGGTCACGTGGGCAGAATACTCGTAGGCCACAGAAATTCAGAACGCAGAATGCGAATGCAGAATGAAGAAAGCTGCGCGCATTTCTCGATTCTTCATTCGCATTCTGCGTTCTGAATTTCCGTGGCCGTTGGCGATCACACCTCGCATAGAATCCCCCGGTTTTTCGAAAGGAGTCCTCACATGGCAACGATCAATAAAGTCGGAGTCCTCGGCTGCGGCCTGATGGGCTCCGGCATCGCGCAGACCTGCGCGCAGGCCGGCTACGACACCGTCGTGCGCGAGGTCGAGCAGCAGTTCCTCGACAAGGGATTCAAGGGCATCGAGAAGTCGCTCGGCCGCTTCGTGGAGAAGGGGACGATGAGCGCGGCCGACCGCGACGCCTGCATCGGCCGGCTGAAGGGGACGACGTCGCTCGACGACCTCGCCGGCTGCGACATCGTCATCGAGGCCATCATCGAGAACGCCCAGCTCAAGAAGGACACCTACGCGCAGCTCGAGAAAATCGTCAAGCCGGAGGCGCTCTTCGCCTCGAACACGTCGTCGTTGACGATCACCGAGCTGTCGATGGCCACGGCGCGGCCGAAGCAGTTCGTCGGCCTGCACTTCTTCAACCCCGTGCCGCTGATGAAGCTCGTCGAGGTCGTGCGCACGATCCTCACCTCGGACGAGACCTTCGACGCCGCCTTCGAGTTCGCCAAGTCGCTCGGCAAGCAGCCGGTCGCGTGCAGGGACAACTCCGGCTTCATCGTCAATCGCCTGCTCGTGCCGTATCTGCTCGACGCCATCCGCGCGTACGAGGAAGGCGTCGGCTCGATCGAGGACATCGACAAGGCCATGCAGCTCGGCTGCGGCTACCCGATGGGACCGTTCACGCTGCTCGACTTCGTCGGCCTCGACACGACGTACTACATCACCGACGTCATGTTCGAGGAGTATCGCGAGAAGCGCTTCGCCGCGCCGGCGCTGCTGCGGAAAATGGTGCTGGCCGGCCGCTACGGCAAGAAATCGGGCGCGGGCTTCTACGACCACGCGTCGGGGAAGCCGGTGCCGTTCGACAGGAAATCGTCATGAGCTACGAGAACGTCAAAGTCGACATCGCCGACGGCATCCTCCGCCTCACCATCGACCGCCCGAAAGTGCTGAACGCGCTGAACGCCGCCACGGTGGCGGAGCTGCACCGCGTCTTTCAGATGGCGCGCGACGACGCCAGCGTGCGCGCGGTGATCGTCACCGGCGCGGGGGAGAAGGCGTTCGTGGCCGGCGCGGACATCAACGAGCTCGCCGCGCAGACGCCGATCAGCGGGAAGGAGACGTCGCAGCGCGGACAGGAGGTGTTCAATTTCATCGAGCGCTTTCCGAAGCCGGTGATCGCCGCGATCAACGGCTTCGCCCTCGGCGGCGGCTGCGAGCTGGCGCTGGCCTGCCACATCCGCATCGCCTCGGAGAACGCGCAGCTCGGGTTGCCCGAGGTGACACTCGGGATCATCCCCGGCTACGGCGGCACGCAGCGGATGGCGCGGCTCCTCGGCAAGGGCCGCGCGCTGGAGCTGATCTGCAGCGGCGAGCGCGTGAAGGCCGACGAGGCCGCGCGCATCGGCCTCGTCAATCGCGTCGTGCCGCTCGATCGATTGCTACCCACGTGCGAAGAGCTGGCGAAGAAGATCGCCTCGCGCGCGCCGATCGCGGTGAAGGCGGCGATCGAGGCGGTGGTGATCGGAAGCGAGATGCCGAGCGATGCCGGACAGTTGCTCGAAGCGACGCTGTTCGGGCTGCTCTGCGCGACCGAAGACACAAAGGAAGGGATGCGCGCGTTCTTGGAAAAACGGCCCGCGAATTTCACGGGGCGATGACCAGAATCGTCTGGTAGACATGAGGATGCGCTTCTTTCTCGCTACCTGTCTGTTCACCGCCGTCGCCGTTTCCGCCGCCGCCGACTGCGCGAATTACACCTATTGTGAGTTCTGGGGCGGCACCTGCGCGACCGGATCGCGGCAGTCGCCGATCGCGAACAGCTTGCCCAACCGGCGCCCCGACTCAACTCTGCCGGCGCCCGGTGTCACGTCCTATAACGTCAACATGAAGGTGCGGGCGGCCAACACGAAGACGACGGTCAAGGTGACGATGGCGCCGACGATCACTCTCGGATACCCCGGCGGGACCTGGACGCTCGATGAGTTCCACTTCCACGTCCCGGCGGAGCATGTGATCGACGTCTGGAACAACGCCTCCCGCCCGGCCGCCGAGCTTCACCTCGTGCACTACAACCCTGGCAAGACGCAGGCGATCGCCATCGCGGTGCCGATCTATCTCGGCGCCTCGAACCCGGCGCTGCACGCGTTGAAGGCGCTCGGAACGCTGCCGTCGAATTGCGATCCGAAAGAGAGCGCTCCCAACGCGGTTCCGATGCGGACATTGTTGCCGGCGAACACCGGCAGTTACATCACCTACCTGGGATCGCTGACGACGCCCGCGTGCAACGAGGCCGTGCGCTTCCTCCTGATGACCAACGGCATCACCGCGACGCAGGACGAGATCAACTACATCAAGATCACGATGAACGCGCGGCCGGTGCAATACAACAGGCAGCCGGTCACGTATCGCCCGTAGTGCCCACGATCACGATCGAGACGCGCATCGCCGCGCCGCGCGAGCGCGTCTTCGATCTCGCCCGCGACGTCGACGCGCACGTGGAGTCGTCGGCGTTCACCGGCGAGCGCGCCGTCGAGCCGGGGCGGACGAGCGGCTTGCTCGAGCTTGGGGATCTTCTCACCTTCGAAGGACGTCATCTCGGCGTGCGGCAGCGGCTCACCGTGCGGATCACGGCGATGGATCCGCCGCGGCGCTTCGTCGACGAAGGCGTTCGCGGCGCGTTGCGCGAGCTGCACCACGTCCACGAGTTCCTCGAAGACGGCGACGGTGCCACGCTCATGCGCGACACCGTCACCTGGCGATCGCCCTTCGGACTCCTCGGACGTGCCGCGGACGCGCTCGTCGTCGCGCGGCACATGCGATGGTTCGTCAGTGAGAAGCAGGGGAGGCTGAAGGCGATGGCCGAGGAGCGCTTCCCCCTTCGATGAAGGCCACGATGTCGTTCGACAGCGCCTCCAGCGACGGGCGGTAGAGATACATCATGTGTCCGCCGTCGTACGTCTTCATCGTCAGGCGGGCCGTGTCGATGCCGCTGTGCTCGAGCATGTAGCGCGTGGCGAAGTACGAGGTCGTCAGGTCGTCGTAGCCGGCGGCGGCGAAGACGCGCAGCGCCTCGTTGTCCTTCGTCCCCTGCGCCAGCGCCGTGGTCGTGTCGACGTAGCCGGCGAACGCGCCGCGGCCGCGCGCGGGGCGCTTCCACTTCTGGTTCGCCTCGCCGTTTTGCGGGTGGTACGGCTTCGTCCAGTCGACGCCGAGGTCGTTGCGCAGGTAGCCCTGGAACGTCGAGATGTAAATCGGGCCGGTCTTCGCGCCGAATGGGTCGCCGTCCGGCTGCTCGGCGACGTTGTCGAGCTCCGGCTGCGCGTAGCGGCCGTCGAGGAGACCGATCGACTTGCCCTCGTCGCGCATTAGCTCCTTGATGAAGCGCAGCGCGTAGACGCGCAGGTCGCTGCGCATGATGTATTCCTTCGACAGGCCGATGTAGCGGTGCATCTGCTCGGCGATGCGCTCCTTGTCCGCCTTCGGCAGCTGGTCGCCCTGGAACAGCGCCACGAGGTAATCGGTCGACGCGAACTTCTCGACCTCGCGCAGCAGCGCCTCGCGGTCCTTCCACTTCTCCTGATCGGGTAGCTTGTGGTGGTAGTAGGCCGATGCGGCCAGCGCCGGCAGGTGCGTGGCGTACGTGAGGTCGTTGCCCTGCACGACGAACGGCAGCGTGCCCATGTTCAGCGCGGGCGAGATGAGGATGATGCCGTTGAGGCCGACGTTGAGGTTGCCCTGCAGCCGCGGCACGAGCAGCGCCGAGCGGATGCCGCCGTAGCTCTCGCCGAGGATGTACTTCGGCGAGTTCCAGCGGTCGTGCTGCGTGATGAACGTGCGGATGAACTCCGCGACCGAGTCGGCGTCCTCGTCGTAGCCCCAGAAATCCTCGTTCTTCTTGTCGCCCATGGCGTGGCTGTAGCCGGTGCCGACGGGATCGACGAACACGAGGTCGGTGGCGCGGAGGATCGAGGAGTTGTTGTCGCGCAGCTTGTAGGGCGGGCCGCCCGGATCGGAGGCGTTGCTGGGGATGTCGATGATCCTCGGCCCGACCAGGCCGAAGTGCAGCCACACCGAGGCCGAGCCGGGGCCGCCGTTGAAGACGAACGCGATCGGCCGGTCCTCGGGATGGGCCACGCCGTCCTTCGTGTAGGCGATCGTGAAGAAGCTCGCGGTGTTCTTCCCGTCGGCGTCCTTGAGGAAGATCTCCTCGGCCGTGGTCGTGTAGGCGAAGTCGGCGCCGCCGAGCTTCATCTTGTGCTGCTTGACGAACTTCGCCGGCTCCGGCGGCTTCTCCGCCGACGCGGCGGCCGGCTTGGCATCCTTCGCGTCTTTCTTCGGCTCGTCGGCCGCCAGCGGGAGGGAGAACAAAACGAGAAGCAGCGCCGCCGCCGGCGCGAACAGGTTTCGTTTCACATTGGCTCCTTCAGATCGATGTCGCGCCCTTATACGTCGCCTGCGCCCGAAAAGTTAGCGCGTTAAGTTGGGGTCACATCTGGAAAAACAACTTAACTCAGCGGATCGAGCCCGCGCACGGCGGCGCGGATCTGCGCGTCGGTGAGGTGGTCGATCTGCGGCAGCGGCGGCAGCGCGGCGTCGTAGCCGGCGATCTCGGCGCGGTGCGCCTCCATCCACGCCGCGAGCTCCGCGGCCGATTTCCCGTTTGCCTTCGCGTGCGTCCCTTCGCCGCCGATGTCGTTGTCGAAGACGCTGCCGAGGGCCTGGCGCGGCGACGGCGCGAGGGCGATCTCCGAGAGCTTGGCGCGGTACTCGAGCTCCCACGCCGGGTACTTCACGCCGCCGGCGATGTCGATGGCGTGGCGCCCTTCGTGGCGGACGATCGACGACTCGAAGTCGTCGCTCTCGACGCGGGCCAGGAACGCGTCGCGCAGCGCGTCGCCGGCGAGGCCGCGCGCGCGGAGCTCGGCGAGGACGCCGTCGAGATATTGACGTTGCAGGCGCAGCGCGAGGCCGGGAAAGAACTGGATCGGATTCTCGCGGGCGCGCTGGCGGTCGCGCGCCGTCTCCTCCGCGATTTTCCGGTCACCGTTCGCGCGCTCCTCGGCGTCGGTGACGCGGCTCCAGTCGCGCAGCGGTCCGTCGGCGTAGCGCGGGCGCACCTGATAGATCTCCGTCGCCGTCCCCCAGCCGCCGTCGCCGCTGGCGCCGTCGTTCGCCCACTCCGAGAAGCCGTTCGAGACCATCGCGTCGAGGAGGACGAAGCGCTTCGTGGCGCGGTGGCCGTACTGCTCGATGGCGAGGTTCGTGTCGGCGACGACGTGGCCCATGTGTAGGTCGACGTGGCTTCCGGTCTTGCCGATGAGCGTGTAGAGGCCGAAGCGCTTTGCGAAGAGATCGCGATGGTCGCCGAGCTCGCGCTTCACGCCGTCGCGGAGGACGCGCTCGTCTTCGTCGCCGAGGGCGATGCGGCGGTAATACTCGTTCGTCAGCGTCTCGATGCGGTGCAGCATCGCGTCGTATGCGCCGATGTCGCCGCCGGGCGAGACTTCGACGGCCTCGTCGAAGAAGCGGATGCCGGCGAGCGCGGCGGCGAGCTCTGGCCGTTCCGCGTCCGTTCCGCGCCACGACGGGAGGAGGCGCGTGAGGACGGCGTGCGACGCGGCGATCGCCCGCGGCGGGCCGTTGAACTTCGAGACGTGGTCGTACGCGTCGACGCCTTCGAGCGCGGCGGCGCCGTCGCCGAGGCGGAGCGCGGCGCGGGCGAGGAGGCGCGCCGGCGCGAGGAGCGGGCCGATGCCGGCGAGCAGCGCGCGCATCGACGTCACGACCTGCTGGAGATCGGCGTGGCTCGCGCGCGGATCGGTGACCGTGGCGATGGCGAGCGCCTTCGCCGCCTTGATGCGATCACCCTTCTTCGATGCAACAGCGATCGCCTTCCTCGCCTCGGCGCGCGCGGCGGGGAAATCGCCGAGGTCGGCGGCGATGCGGGCGAGCTCGACGTGCGCGTCGACGGTGTCGAGCGCCTGCAGCCGCGCGCGCGCCGCGGCGTGGTCGCGGAAGCCACGCCATTCGATGTTCGCCAGGCGCACGATCGCGTCGTTGCGGCGCTCGCGGTCGGGCTCCGCCGACGCCGCGTCGGCGAGCAGTGCTGCCGCCTTCTTGTAGTCGCCGTTGCCGGCGGCACGCATGCCTCGTTCGAACGAAGATCCATTGCCGCGGTTCGCCCCGTGGCAGGCGAGGAGGAGGACGAGTGCGATGGCGCGCTGGTTCACGGCTCCACGATACGGCCGCGCGCGGCGGCGGATCTTGTGCGGCCGGCGCGTTTTGGTATCAGAACGACGCGCGCAGGCGGCGCCGAAAGTCCGACGGCGGCGCGCCGAACGCGCGGGTGAACGCCTTCGTGAAGTGGCTTTGATCGGTGAAGCCGGCCTGCGCGGCGACCGTCGCGAGCGCCGTGCCGCGGGCGACTTCGTCGCGCGCCCACTCGAGGCGCAGCGCGCGCACGCGCTCGCCGACCGAGACGCCGTAGCGCCGGCGGAAGGCGCGCGCGAGGTGGGCCGGGTGGACGCCGACCGCGGCGGCGACGTCGGCGAGGCGCAGCTTCTCGGCGAAGCGGCGCGCGATCAGGCCGTGCGCTTCCTCGAGCCAGGCGGGCGTGCGGCGGTCGTCGGGCACGACGCGCGAGAGCGCGCCGAAGAGCTCGAGGAGGAGGCCTTCGACGATGAGCGGCGCCGCGGCGTCGGCGCGGCGGAGCTCCGCGGTGATGCGTGTCCCGACGCTGGCCACGGCGCTGCCCGCGACGACGTCGCCGCGCTGCAGCGGCGCGGCCGCGTCGCCGAGGCGTGCGGTGAAGGCGGGAGCGACGACGACGTTGAGGCAGCGCGTCGGCCGCTCGGCGAAGTCGTCCTCGTGCGTGTCGCCGGCCGGATGCAGCACGAGCGAGCGCTCCGCGCACGAGCGCGTGCGGCCGTTCGAGCGCTCGCGATAGCCGCCGGCGAGGACGAACGTGAGGTAGCTCTCCTCGTGCACGTGGCGCGGGAGAAACGCGCCGCGCGCATAGCGCGTCTCGCGGATGCGGAACGGCTCCCACTCCGCGCTGCCGACAACGCGTCCGAAGAACTCCCCCCGCTCCATGACGATCGCCATCTACGCAGTGTAGTAAGTTGGGGTCACATCTGGAAAATCAACTTAACGGGGGCCCCGTTAAGTTGATTTTCCAGATGTGACCCCAACTTAACGCGCGCGGGCTCCGTATTCGAGGGGTGCCCTGGTTCCCGGTCCTCATCCTCTCCCTTGTCACGTTCACGACGCACTTTCCGCAGACGCGTGGCAATCCCACCTACACGGTCGCCCATACGATCTATGCCGTGAACGCGGGCGTGCTCTACCGTTCCGACGACGGCGGCGCGTCGTTCGCGGCGCGGAGCAGCGTCGCCGGGACGTCCGTCGTCGTCGATCCCACAAACGCCGAGATCGTCTACGACGTCGCGGGCCTTCGCCGCTCCGACGACGGCGGCGCGACGTGGAAGCCCTTTGGCGGCGGCGCATCGGGGATACGCATCGCCATCCATCCGGCGAATCCCGCGGAGCTTCGCCTCTTCGGCGCCTGCTCGAGCTCGCATCCGGCGCAGGCCGGCGTCTTCGTGTCGCACGACCGCGGCGACAGCTGGCAGCAGGATACGAGTGCCTGCACCTTCGACATCGCCTTCGATCCGCTGCCGCCGTACAGCGAGTACCGCGCCGGCCTCTTCGGCTCCGGCGCGGCGCTGCCGGCGCGGCAGGTCGTCGGCGGCCCGGGCGTTCTGTACGGCCTGGCGACGTCGCCGCGCAACGTCATTCTTACCAGCGACGACGGCGGCGCGACGTGGACGACCTTCAGCGCGCCGCCGGCCGATGCCATCAACGTGCTGGCGTTCGACGGAACGCGTCTCTTCGCCGGCACCACCGCCGGGCTTTTCGTCAACGCGAATGCCTGGCAGTACGTGCCCGCCGCGCCGCCCGGCCCGGTGCTCGGCCTCGCGATTGTCGGCGACCTCCTTTACGTCACGACCGCGAGCGGCCTCTATCGCGCGACGCTCTCGACGCTCGATCGTTTCACGCCCGCCGCGGCGCTGCCGCTGATCCCGGCGGTCGTGCGCGGCCTCGCGGCCGACCCGCACGCGCCGCGCGTTTACGCGACAGCGGACGGCGTCTGGCGCAGCGACGATGGCGGCGAGCACTGGCAGTCGCTCGGCAGCTCTCTCATCCCGCGCGGCGCGATCGCGGTCGACGGCACCGGCGACGTCTACGCGTTCGACGACTCGGCCGCCGGCGTGGAGACGCCGGTGAATCTCTTTCACTACGACGCCGCGACCGGCCAGTCCGAGCAGTTCTCGAGCGATCTCGCGCTGAACGGCGGCCGGGTCCTTTGGGCCGATCCGCATCGCCAGGGCGTCCTGTACACGAACAAGAACGGGCTGCTCTACCGCTCCGGCGACGGCGGCCACACCTGGCAGATCGAAGCCACGTTCAACGACGGCACGCGATGGATCGCCTTGTCGTCGATCTCCTTCGACCGCAGCCGCCCCGGCGTCATCTACGCGGCGACCGAGGATGGCCTCTTCCGCACGCTCGACGACGGCGTCACCTGGACGCCGCTCGACGCAACCGGCACGCGCCTCGTCGAAGTCGCGCCGTCGCATCCGGCCACGCTCTACCGCGCCGCCGGCTCCACGCTTTCGCGCAGCGACGACGGCGGCGCGATGTGGTCGGCGCTCCCGTCGCCGTTGCCGGTGCTGCTCGCCGTCGATCCGCTGAACGAGCGCTCCGTCTGGCTCGCCGACGGCGCGTCGAAGCTCTATCACTCCATCGACGGCGGCGCCACGTGGCCGCTCGCCGCGCAGTTCACCGCGCCGCTCTCCGCCATCGTCATCGAAAGCGACGGCACGCACCTTCACGTCGCCGCGCCGGGCGAGTGGGACGCCACGATCCGTGCCGCGCGGCGCAGAGTTATGCTGTCGCCGTGAACGAGACACCCGAATCGCTGATCTACGACTGGAACGTCGCCGGCGAGCGGCCGGCGCGTCCGTCCGCGAAGAAAATCGAATTCGACGACGAGACGCTGCGCGACGGCTTGCAGTCGCCCTCGGTCACCGATCCGGCGCTCGAGGAGAAGGTCCGCATCCTCCACTTCATGAACGCCGTCGGCGTCGACAACGCCGACATCGGCCTGCCCGGCGCCGGGCCGCACGTCCAGCGCTCCGTCGAGCGGCTGGCGCGCGAGATCGTCGAGCAGAAGCTCTCCGTCGCCCCGAGCGCGGCGGGGCGCACGCACGAGAACGACGTCCGCCCGATCATCGACATCTCCGCGCGCGTCGGCATCGCCATCGAGGCCGACCTCTTCATCGGCTCCTCGCCGATCCGGCAGTTCGCCGAGGAGTGGGACTTCGACTGGATCGTCGAGCAGTCGGCGAAGGCCGTGAAGTTCGCCACCGACAACGGCATCCCGGTCATGTACGTCACCGAGGACACGATCCGGGCGAAGCCGGAGGACGTCGAGAAGCTCTACACCGCGGCCATGGACGCGGGCGCCGTGCGCATCTGCGTCTGCGACACCGTCGGCCATGCCACGCCGTGGGGCGTGCGGAACCTGATCCGCTTCGTCGTGGCGCTGCGCGACCGCGTGAACCCGAACGTCAAGGTCGACTGGCACGGCCACTCCGACCGCGGCCTCGGCGTGGTCAACACCATCGCCGCGCTCGAAGCCGGCGCCGACCGCGTCCACGGCACGGCCCTCGGCATTGGCGAGCGCGTCGGCAACACGCCCATCGACCTGTTGATGGTCAACCTCAAACTCATGGGATGGATTGAAAACGATCTGTCGCAGCTCGGTGAATACGTCCGCTTCGTATCAAACGTCACGAAAGTGCCGCTGCCGGATCAGTACCCTGTCTTCGGCCGCGACGCGTTCCGCACCGGCACGGGCGTGCACGCCGCGGCCATCATCAAGGCACGGAAGAAGGGAAGCGAGTGGCTTGCGGACCGCGTTTACTCCGGCGTTCCCGCCGGGATGTTCGGTCTCGAACAGATCATTGAAGTCGGTCCGATGTGCGGCCTTTCGAACGTCATTTACTGGCTGGCACGAAACGGCTATCCGCAGGAAGAAGGGCTGGCGAAAGAAATTTTCCAACTCGCGAAGTCGACGAACCGTATTTTGACTGATGAAGAGTTACACTCGGCCGCTCGCCGCTGGATCGAAAGCCAGCACTCAGCACTCAGCACGCGGCACTAACTTTGCCCGAGTGGCGAAATTGGCAGACGCAAGGGACTCAAAATCCCTCGCCCTTCGGGGCATGTCGGTTCGAGTCCGACCTCGGGCACCACTCCAATGCACACGACAAGAAGGCGACTCATGAATCGAACTGTCTCGATCGTTCTGGCACTCCTCCTCGCCGCGCCGCTCGTCGCGGCCGCGGACGAGAATCCGCCGTCGCACCGGAATCCGGGCGCGCGCACGCTGCACTACCTCGTCACGGCCGATCGCGTGCTCGACACGCGCGCGCTCGAGCTCGACGGCATCGAAGTCCAGCACGTCCTTCCCGCCCACCGCTACCTCGTGCGCACCGCCGACGCGGACACGCTCGAAGCCACGCCCGGCATCCGGTCGGTCGAGCTCTACGGCGCTCGCGAGAAGCTGAGCCGCGAAGGCTTGCGCGCGGCGGCGAGCAGCAGCCCGTTCGTCACTGTCAACGTCCTCTTTCATGACGACACCACGTTCGAGGCGGCGCAGGCCGCGGTCGACGCGGCGGGCGGCACGATCGAGACGCCGCTCTACGTCGCCATGGACCACCCGCAGCGCCTGCAGGTGCGCCTGGCGCCGGCGTCGATCGCCGCGCTGGCGCGCGACGAGGCAGTCTTCGGCGTCTTCGGCCGGCCGCTGCGCGCCGCGCCGGTCAACAGCCTCGCCGCGAGCCTCTCCGACGTCACGCCGCTCTACAGCGCGCCGTACAACCTCGACGGCACCGGCATCGTCCTCTCGCAGTTCGAGCCGGACGACGGCAGCGGCAGCGGCGTCGACACCACGCATCCGGAGTTCGGCAACCGCGTCACCACGCACGGGACGACGAAGGTCGGCCGCCACGCCACGCACGTGGCCGGGACGATGATCGCGCAGGGAATCAACGCCGCGGCGAAGGGGATGGCGCCGAACGCCACGCTGCAGGAGTACGACCTCGCCGGCGACGCCGCCACGATCTTCTCCGACAAGCAGGGCCTGGGCGCGTTGAACGTCACCGCCGACAACAACTCCTGGGGCTTCGTTCTCGGCTGGCAGCCGGACGGCAACAGCAACATCGTCTGGGTATGGGAGGGCGGCCTCGACTACATCGGCGCGTACGACTCGCTCTACTCCGCGCCGTACGACAAGCTGGCCATCGATCCGACCATCAACGTTCTCTACGTGCACTCGGCCGGCAACGACGGCGCGAACCAGCCCGACCTCGACGCGAACGGCCGGCACTACCACACCGACATCAACGGCACCAAGGTGACGACCGAGGTGTGGTGCTACTCGAAGGACGGCAGCGGCAACGACTGCCCGGCGCCGGCCTGCACGCCCGGCCTCAGCACCAAGAGCACCGACGACAACGGCAACACGCACGTGAAGATGTGCGAGACGGTCAAGCATCCGGTCCTCGGTCCGTACAACACGATGAGCTTCATCGCCTCGGAGAAGAACGTGATCGCCGTCGGCGCGATCGACCAGAGCTTCGTCCTCGCCCCGTTCAGCTCGCGCGGGCCGGCGAAGGACGGCCGCGTGAAGCCGGAGCTCGTGGCCATGGGCGTGCAGCAGTTCTCGACGCTGCCCAGCAACTCGTACGGCAATTCCGACGGCACGTCGATGTCGTCGCCGGTCGTCACCGGCATCGCCGCGCTCGTGGCGCAGCAGTGGAAGCAGACGTTCAACGTCCGCCCGACGCAGCAGCAGATCAAGACGCTGCTCATCGCCGGCGCGCGCGACCAGGTCGGCCCGAACAGCATCGACCTCCCCGGCCCCGACTACAGCTACGGCTACGGCCTCGTCGACGCGAAGAACTCCGTCGACCTGATCCGCGCCGACGCCGCCAGCGGCTCGCACATCCGCACCGGCACGATCGGCAACGGCCAGAGCGTGGAGATCCCGCTGACGGTCACGATCTCGGGGAACTTCCGCGCGGTCCTCGCATGGGCCGATCCCGAGGTCGTGCTGCCGCCGCCGAGCGACACCGAGGATCCGATCGCCGACAAGACGCTGGTCAACGATCTCGACCTCAAAGTCGTCGACGCCTCGGGCAACACGATCCTGCCGTACGTCCTCGACCCGAACCATCCGACCGCGGCGGCCACGCGCGGCGTCAACACCACCGACAACACCGAGGTCGTGGAGATCGCGAACGCGGCGCCGGGCAGCTACAAGGCCGTCATCACCGGCAAGAGCGTGCCGGTCAACGCGCCGCAGACGTACGTCTTCGTCTCGACCCTCGCCACGGCCGGCGCGGCGGCGGCGCCGTGCACCGATCCGTTCGAGCCGAACGACACGCCGCAGACCGCGACGCTGATCGTCTCCGGCCAGCCGGTGCAGGCGAAGATCTGCGGCGGCGACACCGATTGGTACTCGTTCACCACGAACCGCTCCGGCCCGGTCACGGTCACGGTGACGACGAAGGACACGCCGGTGACGGTGCTGCTCAACTCGCCCGGGCCGAGCGCGGTGAGCTCGGTGACGGTCCCGGCGAACACGTCGGCGCAGGTGACCGGCAACATCGGCAGCGGCACGAACCAGGTCGTGGCGCCGGCGCAGACGTGGCTCGTCAAGGTGACGCCGACCGGCGCGATCAGCGGCGACAGCAGCTACACACTCACGGCAACATTCCCCGCGGCGAACCTCGGCCGCGCCCCAGGACGGAGACCTCATTGAGACAGATTGCCCCATACCTCCTCGTTTTCCTCGCAGTTGCAGCAGTCGCCGCGCCGCCCGCCGGCGTCGTCACGACGATCGCCGGAAATCCCGGCATCCCCGGCTACTGGGACGGCCCGGCGCAGGATGCGATGTTCGCGCATCCGACGTGGCTCGACGTCATCGACCGCGGCGGAGCGCAGTTCTGTGAAGGCGGACTTCCCGGCGACATCTACGTGATCGACCGGATGAATCAGCGCATCCGCCGGATTGCGTCGAGCGGCGACGTCTCGACGGTCACTCCGTTGATCCAGTTCCCGGCGCCGGAGCGGCCGTTTCCGATCGACTTCGGCTCGGCGTTCGGCGGCGGCATCCTGGCCGAGCCGCTCGGCGCCGGCTGCGGCTGCGGGATCTACGGACGCGGCCTCTTCATCGCCGGCAGCGGCCAGGAGCAGATCGTCCTCGTGTCGCCCGACGGGCTGCTGGCATCGCGCGACGCGTATCCGGTCACGATCGGAAGCGGCAAGAGCGGATCGGCCGACGGCGTATCTTTCAACGCGCAGTTCCACACGCCGGTCGGCATCGCCCGCGCGGCGAAGGCGGGCGGCGGCGGCGGGAATCCGCAAGAGGTGCTGTTCATCGCGGACAGCGGCAATCACACGATCCGCCGCGTCGCCTTCATGCTGTCGTTCGAGGGGTGCCCGGTGCCGTGGAACGTCACGACGTTGGCGGGGGCGGCGGGACAGCCGGGCAGCGCCGACGGCAAGGGCTCGGCCGCGCGGTTCGACACGCCGCGCGGGATTGCCGCGCTTCCGGACGGAACGCTGTACGTCGCCGACGCCGGCAACCACACGATCCGCAGGATCACGCCCGACGGCACGGTGACGACGATCGCCGGCGTGCCGGGCGTCGCGGGCAGCGACGACGCGCACCTGAACACGCCGAGCGGAATCGACGTGAGCGCGAACGGCGAGGTGTTTTTCGTTGACACCTTCAATCACGCCATCCGCATGATCACGACGGACGGGAAGCTCGTCACCGTGGCCGGCCAGCTCGGCGTCAGCGGCTTCGCCGACGGCGACGCCGCGGCGGCGATGTTCAATGCGCCGGTGGGGCTGAAGATCGCGCCCGACGGCTCGATCCTCGTCGCCGACACCGGCAACAACGTGATTCGCCGCGTGACGCTGACTCGATAAACTGCGCGCCGCATGGCGTACAAAACTCTTCTCGCCGACGAGCGCGACGGCGTCGTCACCGTCGCGCTGAACCGCCCCGACGTCCACAACGCCTTCAACGACGAGCTGATCGCCGAGGCCGTCGAGCTCTTCGACTCCCTCGGCCGCTCGTCCGCGCGCGCGGTCGTCCTGCGCGGCAGCGGCGCGAACTTCTGCGCCGGCGCGGACCTCAACTGGATGTCTCGCATGGTCTCGTACACGCGCGACGAGAACGTCCGCGACTCGGCGAAGCTGGCGAAGATGTACGCCGCGATTAACGAGTGCCCGCTGCCGGTCGTGGGGCGGATTCACGGCGCGGCGATCGGCGGCGGCGTCGGCCTCGTGGCCGTCTGCGACGTGGCCATCTGCGCGCGCGAGTCGAAGTTCGGGCTCTCCGAGGTGAAGCTCGGGATCCTGCCGGCGGTGATCTCGCCGTACGTGATCGCGAAGATCGGCGAGACGCACGCCCGGGCGCTCTTCCTCACCGGCGAGCGCTTCGACGCCGAGCGCGCGCTGCGCATCGGCCTGGTGCACCGCGTCGTCGACGACGTCGACGCCGCGGTCGAGGAGACGCTCGCGCAGCTCCGGACGTCGGGGCCGGAGGCGGTGCGCGCGTGCAAGAAACTGATCGCGCATGTCGCGGCGAGCGAGCTCGCCGAGGCCGTGCCGTACACGATCGAAGCGATTGCGGAGCGGCGGGTGTCGAAAGAAGGGCAGGACGGGATGGCTGCGTTTCTGAAGAAGGAGAAGCCGCCGTGGGTGAAGTGATCGGCGCGATTCTCGTTCCCAACCGCGGCGAGATCGCCGTCCGCATCGCCCGCGCTTGCCGCGAGATGGGCATCCGCTCGATCCTCGGCCGCGCCGCCAACGACGACGTCCGCTTCGTCCGCCGCTTCTTCGACGACGTCGTTCCGCTGAAAAGCTATCTCGATGTCGACAGCGTCATCGATGCCGCGCGCGCGTGCGGCGCTGACGCGATTCACCCCGGCTACGGCTTTCTGTCCGAGCGCGCCGAGCTCGCCGCGGCGTGCGAGGAGGCGAAGATCATCTTCATCGGCTCGACCGCGGAGTCGATCGCCGCGATGGGCTCGAAGGCGCACTCGCGACACCTCATGTCCAAGCTCGGCGTGCCTGTCGTCCCCGGCTACGACGGCGACGATCAGGCCGACGGCGTGCTCGCCGCCGAGGCGGAGCGCATCGGCTTTCCGGTCCTCGTCAAGGCGAGCGCCGGCGGCGGCGGGAAGGGGATGAAGATCGTCCGCGAGCGCGGCGAGTTGCAGGCGCAGCTCGAGTCGGCGCGGCGCGAGGCGATGAAGGCGTTCGGCGACGACCGCCTCCTCCTCGAGAAGTACATCGAGGAGCCGCGCCACGTCGAGTTCCAGATCTTCGGCGGCGCGCGCGGCGAGGTCGTGCACCTCTTCGAGCGCGACTGCTCGATTCAGCGGCGGCATCAGAAGGTCGTCGAGGAGACGCCGGCGCCGCGCTACTCCGACGAGCTGCGCCAGCGCATGGCCCGGGCCGCGGTCGCCGCGGCGCGCGGCGTCGCGTATCGCAACGCCGGCACCGTCGAGTTCATCGTCACGCCGGAAGGGGAGTTTTACTTCCTCGAGATGAACACGCGCCTGCAGGTCGAGCATCCGATCACCGAGCAGGTCGTCGGCGTCGACCTCGTGCGGGCCCAGATCGACGTCGCGAACGGGAAGCCGCTGCCGTGGACGCAGGAGCAGTTGCGGCAGCGCGGGCACGCCCTCGAAGTGCGCGTCTACGCCGAGGATCCGGACGATCGCTTCCTGCCGCAGAGCGGGACGATCGCGTATTACGCGGAGCCGGCCGGGCCGGGCGTGCGCGTCGACGCCGGCGTCTCGCAGGGGAGCGAGGTCGGCGTGTCGTACGACCCGATGCTGGCGAAGCTCGTCTGCCACGCCGAGTCGCGCGACGCCGCGATCGACCGCCTCGACCGCGCCCTCCGCGACTTCACGATCCTCGGCATCCGCACGAATGTCTCCTGGCTCCGCCGCGTCGTCACGCACGAGGCCTTCCGCGACGGCCGCGTCTCGACGCGCTTCCTCGCCGAGCACGAAGAGTCGCTGCGCCGCGCGACCCCCGAGGTCGTCCCCGCCGTCGCCGCCGCGCTCGCGTCGATTCCGCGCAGCCGCGAGGCGCATACCTCGGCCACGACCGTCTGGAACGCCCTCGGCACCTGGGGCCGTTAAGTTGGGGTCACATCTGGAAAATCAACTTAACGCAGGGCGTCAGGGCTGTAAGTTGGGGGTCACATCTGGAAAATCAACTTAACACTGCCGCCAGGCTGATTTTCGAGGGCAGTTACAGTATGCGTTAAGTTGATTTTCCAGATGTGACCCCAACTTAACGGCCGTGACCCCAACTTAACGGCCGTTATTTTCCTAACGCTTCCGGGGGCCGCACGCGGCCGGCGATCCCGCAGAGGATCAACAGCGTCGCGACGTACGGCAGCGCCAGCAGGAGGTGAAACTCGATGCCGCGGTTCATCGCCTGCAGCGCGTATTGCGCGGCGGCGGCGATGCCGAAGAGCGCCGTGCCGAGGATCGCGCCTTTGAACTTCCAGCGGCCGAAGATCACGATCGACAGCGCGATGAAGCCGCGGCCGGCGACCATGTTCTCGGCGAAGCCGCTCGACAGCATCAGCGCCAGGTGCGCGCCTGCGATGCCGGTCAGCGCGCTCTCGATCGCCAGCGCCGTCCAGCGATGCGCGCGCACCGAGGGAACCGCCTCGGGGTTCTCGCCGCAGGCGCGCAGGCGGAGGCCGAACATCGTCCGCCACAGCAGCAGCGCGAGCAGCGCCGGCAGCACGATCCAGGCGAGCGGCACGCTGGCGTCGAATCCGAGGCGCGGGACCGATCGCACGAAGACCGCGCTCTGCTCGAGCTCGCGGTAGACGAAGCCGGTCGCGCCGAGGGCGAGGAGGTTCACGGCGACGCCGGTGACGATCTGGTCGGCGCGCAGCTCGATGGCGCAGACGCCGAAGATCGCGCCGGCGATCGCCGCGCCGGCCATGCCGCCGAGGAAGCCGATCGCCGCGCTGTGCGCGCCCTGCGCGGCCAGCACCGCCGTCATCGCCGCCGTCAGCATCATCCCTTCGATGCCGAGGTTGATGATCCCGCTGCGCTGCACGATCGTCTCGCCGAGGACCGCGAGGAGGAGCGGCGTGGCGGCCGTGATCGCGAGCAAGATCATGCGCGCGATCTCCGGCCGAACAGGATCATCGTCAGGATCACCACCGCCTGGATCAGCGTGGCCACGGTCGCGGAGATGTTCGCGCTCCGCTGCAGCTCGCCCGCGCCGGTCGCCAGCGCGCCGAAGAAAAATGCGGAGACGAGCGTGGCCAGCGGATGGAGCTGCGCGAGAAGCGCCACGGCGATGCCGGAGTAGCCGTAGCCGGCCGCGAAGCGCTCGAACAATCGATGCGTGACGCCGAGGAGCTCGATGCCGCCGGCCAGGCCCGCGCAGCCGCCGCTGACGGCCATGGCCCGGAAGATCTGCGCGTCGACGTCGATCCCGGCGAAGCGCGCCGCCGACGGGTTGAAGCCGGTGGCGCGCAGGCGCAGCCCTTCGTCGGTGCGGTAGAGGAGCCACCAGATCGCGACGCAGACGGCAACGGCGATGACGACGCCGGCGTGGACTTCGCCGCGCGCCGGCAGCGCCACCGATAACGCCTCGGTCTGCGGATATCGTGCACCCGCTTCCTGCAGCGGTCCGTTGACGCACCAGCCGAGCAGGTTGATGGCGATGAAGTTCAAGAGGATCGTCGTCAGCACCTCGGGGGCATTGCGCCACCAGCGCAGCAGCGAGGCGATCGACGCCCACGCCGCGCCGGCCAGCACGGACGCGGCCAGCGCGGCGACGATGCCGAAGCGCGCCGCGACGAACGCGGCGAGCGCGCCGGCGATGAACTGCCCCTCGCCGCCGATGTTCCAGACGCCGGCGCGGAAGGCCACGACGATGGTGAGGCCGGTGAGGAGGAGCGGGACGGTCTTGAGGATGGTCTCGTCGAGACTGCCGCCGAGGAGGATCGACAGCAGGTCGCCCGGCGCGTGGCCGAAGAGCGCGCCGATGCCGGCGACGAGCGCGAGGGCGGCGACGACGGCGACGATCGCACGCGTCATAGCCCCGCCATCAACTGCCCCGCTCGCGCCGCCGCCTCTTCCGGCGTCATCGGCTCCGACAACCTGCCTCGGTAGATGACCTGGATCGCGTCGCCGAGGGCGAAGGCTTCGTCGAGATCGGAGGTGATGAGAAAGACCTTCGCGCCGTTCGCCGCTGCCGCGCGGAGGCGGTCGTGCACGAAGCGCGTCGACTCGGCGTCGAGTCCGCGCGTCGGCTCCGAGGCGACGATCGTGTCGGGGTGCCGGTCGAGCTCGCGCGCGAGGATGAGTTTTTGTTGATTGCCGCCGCTCAGCGAGCCGGCCTTCTGCTTTGGCGAGTGCGCTTTGATGTTGTACTCGGCGATCAATTTTTCCGGCGATGTCTTCGTCTTCAGCGCGAGGTTCTCGGCGATCGTCATCTCCGCGATGATGCCGTCGCGCGTGCGATCCTCGGGGATCGCGGCGACGCGGCCTTTCGCCTCCCGGCGCAATCGTGCGGCGAGCTCCGATTGGCCGTTGCCGGCGACGCCGACGATGGCGACGATGCGCGGCGGGACGCCGCGCGGCCAGCCGTCGGGACGACGGCGCTCCACCATTGCGCTCGCGATCTCCTCGGCGGTTCCGCCTTCAGCCACGATCTTGCCACCGCGCATGACCACGACGCGCGTCGCCACTTCGAGCACCTCGGGGATTTTGTGGCTGATGAAGACGATGATCGTGCCGCGTGCGGCGAGGCGGCGCATGACGGCGAAGAGCTCGGCCGCTTCCGTCGGCGCCAGCACCGAGGTCGGCTCGTCGAGGATCAGCAGCGATGGATGGCGGGAGATCGCCTTCATCAGCTCGAGCTTTGCCTTCTCGCCGATGGAGAGGTCGGCAACCAGGCGTGATTCGTCGGGCAGCTCGATCTCGGATGCCGCCGCGCCGGCGAGCGCGAGGTTCTCCGCGATCGTGAACGCGTTCACCAACACGAAGTGCTGATGGACGAAGCCGATCGCGGACGGTGCCTCGACGACGCCGCGATCCGCCGCCAGCTCGCCGGCGGCGATGCGCATCAGCGTCGTCTTCCCGGCGCCGTTCTCGCCGACCAGGCCGACGATCTCGCCCGGCTGCACGTCGAGCGAAACGTCGTCGACCGCGCGCGTGGGGCCGAAGGACTTCGAGACGTTCGCGATGATGAGCCGTGTCATTCCGAGCGCAGCGAGGAATCCCCGGCGGCGGGGGGATCCTTCGCTTCGCTCAGGATGACACGGCTCAGAACTTCCCGCGCGGCACCTCGAACTTCCCGCTGCGGATCTGCGCCTCGACGCGTTCCACCTCGGCGACCGTTTCGGGACGCGGCTTCAGCGCGTCGTTCCAGACCAGCGAGACGATCCCCTCGTTCATGCCGAGCCAGTAGACGTGCGGCTTGAACTGGTGGTCGCGCACGAGCCTGGCCATGTAGACGAACGCCGACGGCACGTCGAGCACCGCCGAGGCGACGATGACGTCGGGGGCCATGTCGTTCTGGTTCTTGTTCGAGCCGAAGCAGCGCACGTGGCGCTCCTGGCAGGCCTGGAACACGCCGCGGCCGGCCTCGTTCGCCTGATGGAAGATGAAGTCGCAGCCGGCGTCGATCAGCGTCAGCGTGGCCTGCTTCGCCGCGCCGAGGTCGTCGAAGTTGCCGGTGTAGATCTCCTTCACTTCGAAGCGAGGATTCACCGATTGCGCGCCGGCCCGGAAGGCGAGGAACGTCGAGTCGATCGACGGCAGCTTGATCCCGCCGACGAGGCCCGCCTTCCCCGTTTTCGACTCGCGCGCGGCGATGATGCCGAGAAGGTACGTGGCCTGCTCGAGCTCGAAGACCATCGGCGAGACGTTCGGCGCGACCGACGAGCCCGAGGTCGTGATGAAGACGGTCTTCGGAAACTGCTTGCCCGCCGCCATTGCCGCGTCCTGGAACTCGAAGCCATGCCCGAAGGCGAGGTCGTAGCCGTTTTTCCCGTACGAGCGGAAGCCCTCGGCGATCTCCGCGGGCGACTTCACTTCCTGATTCGACACCTGCGCGCCGAGCTCTTTCTTGATCCGCTGCAAGCCCTGCCAGGCGATGTTGTTCCAGCCGCCGTCGTTGATCGAGCCGGGCGTGAGGAGGCCGGCTTTGAACGCGTTCGTTTCGGCGCGATGGGGAGAGCAGGCGGCGAGCAGGAGGAGAGCGACGACGGCACGTTTCATGTGCGCGGGATTCTAGCGGTGAGCGACGAATTGCGAATACCGAATGCCGAATTTAGAATTAAGAAAGAGGCGTTCGGCGCGAGCCAATTCTCAATTCTCAATTCGGCATTCGGAATTCGCAATTCCGCTTTTCTTCGTTCTACGCAACAACTTCGACGCCCTCCGCAAAAACGCCCGGTCCCTCCGCTTCTGGTACGCCGGCATCGTGGCGCGGCGCGCCAGCAGCGTCTCGGCGAGCTCGCGCGCCTCGCGCGTGCGTCCGCGCTCCGCGTAGAACTCGGCCGCCGCGGCCGTCGCCTCCGCGGACGTCGTCGACGCCACCAGCGTGTCGAACGCCGTCTCCGCCTCGGCCGTCCGCCCGGCGCGCGCCAGCGACTGCGCGAGCAGCGTGCGGGCGCGCGAGTAGTCGTACTTCGGCTCCTGCTTCACCACGCGCTCGAGGTCGGCGATCGCGGCGGCGTAGTCGCCGAGCTCGAACTCCGCGCAGCCGCGGCGGTAGAACGGATCGATCGAGTCGGTGCGCTGCGCCAGCGCCGCGTCGAACGCCGCGCGCGCGTCGGCGTAGCGCCGCTCCATCAGCAGCAGGTCGCCGAGCTCCTCGTAGTTGCCGGCCGACGGGTTCTCGCGGACGATCGCCTGCAGCTCGCGGATGCGGCGGCGGCGCGACGGGCCGTGCAGCGAGCGGTTGACCGAGCCGTAGTCGACGCCTTCGATGAGGAAGTAGACCAGCGCGCCGAGGGGGCCGAAAAAAATGATGATGAAAAGCCAGTATGTTTCCGGCCGCTTGCGCGACCAGTGCAGAATTGCAGCGATCTGCAGGAAGAGGCCCCAACCGAAGAAGTGCCCCACGGAGCCATTGTGCCATTTTGTGATACACCCTTCATCGCAACAAAGGAGGTCCGCATGGACGACATCGACCGCAACAACGGCGCCGACGACGAGGACGAGCAGTTCGAGCAGATGATCATCGAGAACAACATCCTCCTCCACAGTCTCGCCGGCCTGCTCGTGCGCAAAGGGGTGCTCAAGCAGGAAGAGATCGAAGAGGAGATGGACAAGCTGTACGACGAGATCGAGAACTTCGAAGAGGAATAGCCGCGGGGGATCGGGGCATTCAGAACCCGCGAGATCTCAGGCCCGGAGAGAGAAGGATGAACACTCGTAACTTGTTGGCCGCGGTCGCACTTCTGTCGTTCGCGGCCGGTGCGATGGCGGCGCTTTCGCCGGAGAAGGCGAAGTGGGGCGAGGGCCCCGTGCAGTTCCTCATGACCCCGCAGGAGGCGGCGCAGTGGAAGTCGCTGCAGACCGACGCTGAAGCCGACGCGTTCATGACCGTCTTCTGGGCGCGCCGCGGCGGCGAGGCCGCCAAGGCCGACCAGGAAGCGCGCTGGAAGTACTCCGACGAGAAGTTTTCCGCGGGGAAGACCAAAGGCTCGATGAGCGACCGCGGCAAGATCCTGTCGCTCTTCGGCGTGCCCGCGAGGGTCCTGCGCGCCGGCGGGCAGGGCGCATCGACGATCGCCTCGCCGACGCGCGCGCCGGGGTCGAGCATCACCGACACCGACACGAGCGAAGGCGCCGCCGACAGCAAGAACGCCGCGCAGCAGATCTGGGTCTACGAAGGCGACACCGCCGCCAAGCTCTTCGGCGTGCCGAAGGTCGAGCTCCGCTTCATGGACCGCTTCAACAACGGCGAGTTCAAGATGGACACGCCGCGCATCGACTTCGCCGCCGCGCGCGAGCACGCCATCGCGGCGATGATCGTCCGGCCGGAGATCGTGACCGTCGCCGACATCAACAAGCCGCAGCCGCAGGCGGTCCTCGTCCCGCCGCCGCCCCCGCCGCCCGCCGTCAAGACCGCCGCGTACGCGGCCGCGATCGACAGCGCCAAGAGCGGCAAGGCCGCGAGCAGCGGCGCCGTCATCACCAGCGCCGAGTTCGTCTCGCCGAGCGGCGACTACTACGCGCCGGTCATGCTCTACGTCCCGAAGTCCAGCGGCCTCGGCGCCGACGCCGCCGACACGTTCTTCTGGGCGGTCGACGACGCCAGCGGCAAGCGCATCTCCGCGGGCGAGGAGCCGGCCAAGCTGACGGCGACGAAGAGCGACTTCTACATCGACCGCTCGATCGCCGTCCCCGCCGCCGGCAAGTACAGCGTGACGATGGGCCTCGGCAAGGGCGGCGCGCCGGTCCTCGTCGCCTCGAACACGCTCGACTTCAGCCCGATCGGCAAGGACGCCAGCGGCACCTCGCGGCTGATCCTCTCCGACAACATCTACGAGCTCCCCGAGGCCGCGCCGGAGAAGGCGCCGTTCGCGTTCGGCAAGCTCAAGATCGTGCCGAAGGCCGACGGCCTCTTCACGAACAAGGACGACCTCAACTACTTCGTCGAGATCAACAACCCCGGCATCGATCCGGCCACGAACATGCCGAAGCTGCAGTTGGGCATCGACCTCCTCTCGAAGGGGCAGACGGTCTCGCGCCTGCCGCTCTCCGAGGCCTTGGTCGGGCCGCTATCGGGCAAGCCGGGGCCGGGGCACTACGCGCTGTCGGACGCCATCCCGCTGTCGAAGATGTCGAAGCCGCTGCCGGCCGGCGACTACACGCTGAAGATGAAGATCATCGACATGGTGACGAAGCAGTCGTACACGCTGGAGCAGAACTTCAAGATCACAGGATAGGTGTCATTCCGAGCAAAGCGAGGAATCCCCCGAATCAGGGGATCCCTCGCGGTCTTCGCTGCTCGGGATGACACGGTACAATCTTCCATCATGCCGTTTGCGACCGTCGAAGAAGCCGCCGAGCTGTATCGCCGTGGCGAGCTCGTGATCATCGTCGATGACGAGGACCGCGAGAACGAGGGCGACATCTGCATCGCCGCCGAGAAAGTCACGCCCGCGGCGATCAACTTCATGGCGCGCTACGGCCGCGGCCTGATCTGCCTCGCCCTCACCGAGGAGCGCTGCCACGAGCTCGACCTGCCGCTCATGGTCGAGAACAACACCTCGAATTACGGCACGGCGTTCACCGTCTCGATCGAGGCGCGCGGCCGCGTCACCACCGGCATCTCCGCGCACGACCGCAGCGAGACCGTGCGCGTGGCCATCGACCCGAAGACGAAGCCGGCGGACCTGCTCCGTCCCGGCCACGTCTTCCCGCTGCGCGCGAAGAAGGGCGGCGTGCTCAAGCGCGCCGGGCAGACCGAGGCCTCGGTCGACCTCGCGGCCATCGCCGGCATGATGCCGGCCGCGGTCATCTGCGAGATCATGAACGAAGACGGCAGCATGGCCCGGCTGCCGGACCTCCGCGAGTTCGCCGTGCAGCACGGCCTCAAGATCCTCTCCGTGGCGGACCTGATCAACTACCGGATGCAGCACGAGAAGCACGTGCACTGCCTGGCCTCGCCGCGCATTCCCACGCCGTACGGCGACTTCCGCGTGCACGCGTACAAGAGCGACATCACCGGCGAGGAGCACGTGGCCATGGTGATGGGGGAGATCGGCGCCGACGACGAGGTGCTGGTGCGCGTCCACTCGTCGTGCCTCACCGGCGACGTCTTTCACTCGCACCGCTGCGACTGCGGCGACCAGCTCGAGCGCGCCTTCGAGCGGATCGCCAAGGAAGGGAAGGGCGTGGTGCTGTACCTGCTGCAGGAAGGGCGCGGCATCGGCCTGGTGAACAAGCTGAAGGCGTACGAGCTGCAGGAGCAGGGACACGACACGATCGAGGCGAACGAGAAGCTCGGCTTCGCCCCCGACATCCGCGACTACGGCACCGGCTCGCAGATCCTCCGCGACCTCGGCGTGCGCAAGATCCGGCTGATGACGAACAACCCGGCCAAGTACGTGGCCATCGAAGGCTTCGGCCTGACGATCGTCGAGCGCGTCCCGCTGGAGATCGCGCCGAGCTCGGAGACGCGGAAGTACCTCGAGGCGAAGAAGAAGAAGCTCGGGCACATCCTCGAGTTGGTCTGATGCCGCTATGGAACGCCGCCGTCCCGGCGGCTGGCAAGGTGGCGTCTCGCCACCTCATGAACGCAGGCGGGACGCCTGCACGCCAGCCGGCGAAGACGCCGGCGCTCCGACTCGAGGACTGATATGCCGATTCTCGAAGGCCGCGGCGACACCGACTACGAGCGCTACGTTCGCGTCGCCGAACTTCTGGACCTCCAGAAGCCGGTCGAGCTTCTGGCTCATGCCGAGGAGCGGCTGTTCCAGACCACGCACCAGGCAGCGGAGCTTTGGCTGCATCACATCGACTACGAGATCGGGCGGATCGTCGAGGCCATCGGCGCCGATCACGTCGACGTCGCGGCGGAGCTGCTCGAGCGCTGCCGGCGCATCCTCGACCTTCTGCGCGAGCAGATCATCATCCTCGAGACCATGGCTCCGGCCGACTACCACGTCGTCCGCCTCGCCTCACTCGGGCGGGGGAGCGGGCAGGAGTCGCCCGGCTTCGCCAAGCTGCTGGAGGCCGGCAAGCGCATCTGGGCGCCGTTCGCCGAGCTCCTCGGCCGCCGCGGCGTCACGGCGCTCGACATCGAGCGCGCGCCGCGCGAGCGGCCCGAGCTGTTCCGCCTCGTGCAAGCGATGCTCGATTATGACGAGGCGTTTCTGAAGTGGCGCTTCACCCACATGCGCCTCGCCTTCCGCGTCATCGGCTCGAAAGTCCTCTCGCTGAAAGGCGTCCCGGCGGCGCAACTCGAGCTCGGCACGCGCGAGCCGCTCTTTCCCGAGCTGTGGGAGGCGATCAGCGCTCTGACGGACGAGCACAAACCGAGCTACTGAGCGGCGCGGTTTCGTTCGCGGCGCGCCGCGTGTCCAACGCTCGGATGACGCGAGCTGCGCGCGGCGTCGAAGCGGACTAAAACTTTCGGTTTCAGGTGTTACCAACTTGCTTGACGGTGCAAAAGTCGAACGGTATATTCGCGGGCCATTGCCTTGGGAAGGCCGGTCAAAGCCTAACTGCCCGCGCACCACGAAGAGTTCTGCGATTACAACTCTGGGAGTCGACCAATCGATGAAAACGAAGCTGTGCCTGATTGCGGCACTCATGCTTTCCCTGTCCGCGTTCGGATGCCAGAAGATCCGGGCCCGGACGGCGATCAAGGACGCGAACGCCGCCTACGAAAAAGAGGACTACGCGTCGGCTCTCAGGAACTACACGATGGCCCGGGACATCGATCCGAGCTTCCCGGACCTCGACCGGATGATCGGCTACTCGGAGATCGGCCTCTACATTCCTGACGACAAGTCGCCGGCGAACGAAGCGCACGCCGACCGCGCCATCGCCGAGCTCACGCAGTACCTGAAGAAGCGGCCCGACGACCGTATCGCCCGCGACGCGTTGATCAACATGTACCTCAACGCCAACCGCACCTCGCAGGCCATCGACTACTTCCGCAACTACCTGCAGGAGCACCCCGCCGACCTCGAGGCGGTCAAGTCGATCGCCACGCTCTACGCGAAGCAGGGCGACTTCAACCAGTCGCTGAACTGGTACCAGAAGATCACCCTCCTCGACGCCAAGAACCCGGAGTCGTTCTACATCTTCGGCGTCGTCTGTTACGAGAAGGTGGCCAAGAACCCGCCCGCCGACCTCGCTCAGAAGCGCGACATCATCGAGAAGGGGAAGGGCGCCCTCCAGCACGCCATCGACATGAAGCCCGACTACTTCGAGGCGATGGCCTACCTCAACCTCCTTTGGCGCCAGCAGGCCCTGACGGAAACGGACCCGGTGCAGGCGCAGAAGGACATCGCCACGGCCGACCAGATCCGCAACAAGACGATGGAGATCATCAACAAGAAGAAGGCTGCGGCTGGAGCCAAGAAGAGCTAGACCGACATGTTCGAAACTACCGTCGTTGAATCGAAGAAGCACAAGGTCGGAATCCAGCGTTTCATGACGCTGCCGGTGTCGATCGCGCTGCACGTCGTCATCGTGGCCGCGGTCGTCATTGGTGCCATCTGGAACGTCTCCTTCCCGACCCACTCCCCGGCGCAAGTCGCGCAGTATTCGATGGCCGCCGCTCCGCCCCCGCCGCCGCCTCCGCCCCCGCCGCCGCCCAAGGCGGCGCCGACGCAGGTGGTGAAGCCGGTGATCGAAGTACCGAAGAACATTCAGGAGATGGCCCCGACCACGGTGCCGGAGAAAGTCAACCCGGTTCCGCAGCCGGCGTCGCAGAGCTCGGGCGTGGTCGGCGGCGTTGAAGGCGGCGTCGAAGGCGGCGTGGTCGGCGGTGTCGTCGGCGGCGTGGTCGGCGGCGTCATCACCGACACCCAGCCCCCTCCGCCGAAGGAGCAGGCGCCGCTGCGCGTCGGCGGCGACGTCAAGGCCCCGGTCACGATCAGCCGCGTCGAGCCGACCTATCCCGAGGTCGCGCGAAAGGCGCGCATCTCCGGCATCGTCATCGTCGAGTGCATCATCGACAAGAACGGCACCGTGCGCGACGTGAACGTGCTCAAGCCGCTGCCGTTCGGCCTCGATCAGGCCGCGGTCGAAGCGGTGAAAAAGTGGAAATTCAAACCGGGGACGCTGAACGGCCAGCCGGTCGACGTCATCTTCAACCTCACCGTCAACTTCAAGCTGAATTAAAACACCACCGGCTGGTCCGGATTTGGAGGGAACAACGCTATGGATATGAGTTACAAAGCCCTGTGGATCTCGATGTCCCCCCTGGCGAAGGGCGTCGTCATCCTGATGTTCTTCATGTCGGTGTACTCGCTCTGGGTCATGATCGAGCGCTACATCGTCTTCACCCAGGCCAAGAACCAGTCGCTCAAGCTCCTCGGCGCGCTCTCGAACGTGCTGACCCGCGGCGACTACCAGCAGGCCATCGACATCACCAAGAAGTACAAGCAGAGCCACCTGGCCAAGGTCATCTCGGCCGGGCTGCTCGAGTTCGAAGCCGCGCGCCGCGACAAGCGCACCACCGATCCGGAGATGCCGATCGAGGCGGCGCGCCAGGGCATGGACCGCACCGCCATGATCACCGTCGCGGAGCTGAAGGAAAACCTCGGCGTGCTCGCCACCATCGGCGCCACGGCGCCGTTCGTCGGCCTCTTCGGCACCGTTCTCGGCATCATCCACGCGTTCGAGAAGATGGCCACCTCGGGCGGCGGCATCGCCTCGGTTTCGGCCGGTATCGCCGAAGCGCTCATCACCACGGCCTTCGGCCTCGGCGTGGCCATCCCGGCCGTGTGGGCCTACAACTATTTCCAGAACCGCATCGACCGCTTCACCGTGGAGATGTCGAACTCCGGCTCGGAGATGGCGATCTACTTCATGAAGGAAGCCGCCTCGAATGAAAAGTCATCGGTGGCATAGCTCGCTGGGCAAGCTGACCCACACGACGCTGAACGCGGACATCAACGTCACGCCGCTCGTCGACGTCTGCCTGGTGCTGCTGATCATCTTCATGGTCGTCACGCCCATGCTGTCGAAAGGCGTGCCGGTCAACCTGCCGGTCACCGAGGATCCGGAGAGGACGCCGGACACGGAGAAGCAGCTCATCATCTCCGTGAAGTCGGACGGCTCGGTCTACCTCGGCTCGACCGTGGTCATGAAGCAGCAGGTGCAGTCGGAGCTCGAATCGATCCACCAGCGCACCCCCGACCGCGAGATCGCGGTGAAGGGCGACCGGCTGGTCAAGTACGGCGCGGTGCTCGACGTGATGAAGGCCTGCCGCGAGGTCGGCTTCAACAACGTCGGCTTGATCGCGCAGCCGAAGAGACAACCAGGGCAAGGGACATAATCACATGCAAGTAGGTGGCGGCGGTTCACTCCGCTCGGATATCAACGTCACGCCGCTCGTCGACGTCGTCCTCGTGCTGCTGATCATCTTCATGGTCATCACGCCCATCGTGCAGATGGGATACCTCGTCAAGGTTCCGCCGAAGGCGCCCGCGAACCTCCCTCCGTCCGCGGTGCAGGACCAGATCATCCTTCGGCTCCAGGCCGACAAGAGCGTGCTGATCAACAAGGACGCCGTCCCGATGGACCAGTTCCCGCAGCGCATGCGCGAGATCATGCACGGCAACACCTCGAAGATGGTGTTCTTCCAGGGCTCGCCCGACGTCGACTACGAGTCGACGATGACGTTCCTCGACCTGGCCCGCTCCAGCGGCGCGAAGAACATCGGCATCATCGTCGAAGCCGCGCAGTAAGGAGTGGAGGACAGGCACTCATGCCTGTCCTCGCTCCGCTTCCACCTCATCCATGGATAGCCTTCAACCCGGTTTCGGACGGTCCGAATTCATCCATGGTTTGCATTCACTCCGTCAGCGATCGCATTCATCCGTCGGCGCGACAGCAGAATGCCTTCATCGGAGGAGCGAATTCGACCATGGCTTGCATTTGAGCGATCCTTGGATGAATGTGACTCGGACGTCCTTCGCATCGAAATCAACCATGGTCAATTTTCATCCGAACCGTGAGCGGATATCAGCCACTTATCCTCGCCGCGATGCGACGGCGCTGGCAGTGATCGTTAACCATGGATTGATCTAAGATGGGCGATGCCGCAAGCACGCACGGTCAACGCCGACGCGGTGCAGTTCGGCGCGATCCTCCGGCGTCTCCGCGAACAACGCGGCTGGACGCTTCGAAAGCTCGCCACCCGCTCCGGCATGTCCGCCGCGTACTTGAGCATCGTCGAGCGCGGCGGCAACGTCCCGAGCCTCACGACCGTTCTCGAGCTGATCGAAGTGCTCGGAGGCGACATCGCCGAGGTCATGCGCGAGCTGGCCGCCGCCCGGAACCGGCCGCAGCGGTAACGCCATCCACGCTCGCATTGCGCGGGCGGCGACGGTGCGCGCGTCGACGGCAAAGTCGATTTGCGGCGCGGGCAAGCTCGCCGTCAGGCACTCATGCCTCTCCTCTCTTTTTTGCGCGGCACACCCCGAAGCGCGGGTAAGAAACTCCGGCAAGGAATCACTCCTCTGGAAGGAGAGATCATGAACAGAAGCATCTGCCGCTTCCTGCTGTTTGCAACCGTCTCGTCCTTCTCCGTGCAGGTCCTTTTTGCGCAATGTAACGGCGTCTATAGCGTGAGCTACGATGCATCGGCCGCGCAGGCGACCTACACCTTCGGCGCTTCCGGAAGTTGCGGCGTCGCCAACGTCAATGTTTGGGGTCCCTGGTGGATGCCGGGGTATGTCGTCGACTTCAACGACAAAACACCGTCGGTGAGCGCGACGGAAGTCCACGACACCGCCTGCCTCGCGGATGGAACCTACACGCTGCTCACCGAATCGTCTTGCGGCGTCGGTCCTGTGGATCAGTGTGTCGGCGAGCGCGAGCCGCTCGCGCAGCGAGCACCGATCACCATCAACAACATGCCATCCGTCGGAGTATCGGCCGGGCCCCAGGGGACATCCACGCTTTATGACGTGACGATGACGTATTCATTCCCGAATACCAGTTCCTCCGACGGCCGGCAGCGGTTCCTTTCCCTGACCGAGATCGACCCTCTGGGCCGAAGCTCCATCGTCTGGGACAGCACCAACACTCCGCTGACGCAGCAGAGCGGGAGCGTGACGTTCACCATCGACACGTCCTGCTGGTTGGAAGGGACTCATCAGCTCGAGCCGACCGCCCGGCATAGCTGCGCCAACAGCACGAAAGAAGGCTCGCCGCAAACGATCACCATTCAACGCCAGCCGAGCTTGAGCGCCGCGGTTACGAAGAACGCAGCCGGCGGTCATCACATCGCCATTTCCTACCAGTTTTTCGATTCCGGAGCGTCGCGCACCGTCACCCTCACGATCTTGCCCACGGCGACGGACTCGGGCGGAGAAGTGAACCGCTACACGAGCCTTCCGATGCAGGGGACGATCGACACCGACGTCACGGTGGAGTCGCGCAGGCTGCTGCGGATCACCGCGCTGAACGGCAATTGCTATTCGACCGACAAAACGGTGGCCTTGAGCCCCTCGTGCTGCGCAGCGGGCGGCGGCCCGCCGGCCTGGGGCGGCGATCCCGTGCGCCTGTGGGACGGGACCGTGACGTACAGCGAACGAGATCCGCTGCCGGACGATCTCGGCATGGCATTCCGCCGCACATACATGAGCTACGCGCAGCGCTCGCGCGCCTTCGGCCTCGGCTGGTTCTCCGCGTTTGACGGCAGCGTCGCCGTTGCCGACACCGCGCAGCACAAGAGCATCGTCGTCTATACGGAGAGCGACGACCGGGTCTTGTTCGATCAGTTGCCGAACGGCGCCTGGCTGCAGAGCTGGCCGGCGGGGGGCACCCTGCGCGGGACGCTCAGCGGTTCCGAGGCGGCCGGCTACAGCTATCGTGAGGCCGGCGCTTCGATCGTGCGGCTCTATGGCGGCTCCGGCAGCCATCGCCTGATCGGAGTGAAGGACACGCGCAGCGGGCGCCAGGTGACGATCGGCTACGACACGGCGGGCGATCCGGCGTCCGTCTCGGATGGGTTTGGCGCCTGGGCCTGCACGATCACGGCCGACGCCAACCATCGAATCACGCAGATTTCGGTCAACGGGCGCCCCGACCTCGTCTGGAATTACGGATACGACGCGGCCGGGAATCTGACGAGCGTCACACTGACGGGAACGGCGACGCCCTGGCGGACGTACGGTTACGTGCAGGCCGGCTCCGGCTGGTATCTCGCTTCGATTGCGGATGCACTCGGCAGCATGCTCGAGCAACATTCCTACGACGCCGGCGGCCGCGCCACCAGTTCCCTCGGCCCATCGGGCGACATCACGAACATCCAGTACAGTCAGACGAATCCTTCCACCACCATCGTGACCCGCGCCGACAACAGCACGGCCACGTACACGCAGACTATTGCCGATCGCGACGTCACGTCGCAGCTCACGGGCGGCTGTGGAGCGTGCGGCGGTCACGACCTCACGGCTGCATACGACGCGCTCGGCCACACCTGGCGCGTCCAGGACGGCCGCGGCTACATCATCGAATCCCTCTACGATCAGAATCCATACGGCCCGCGCAACGTCATCTCCGAAACCCGTGCGCTGCGCCCGTCCGGCTGCGATCCGGCCATCGATCCGGCCCATTGCGCGTTGACGCCGGCGGCGCTGGCAGCGGCGACGCTGACGTCGACGGCCGCGTCGCAGACGACGAGCTATGCCTACGGCGACATGAATTGGCCGGACCGTCCGACCGAAATCGACCGCGAGAGCGTCATGGTGCCGGGACAACGCTTCGCGGAGTCGTTTACCTACGATCCGGCGACCGGCCAGACGCTGACACACACGCTGGCAGGGGCGACCGGCGCGGACGCGCATCAGGAATCGCACACGACGGCGACGGCGCTTTACAACGGAGCCGAGGGAGCGGCATTCGATCCGGGCGGCACGTTCCAGGCCGCTTGGCTGACGGCAGCGCAGCCCACCGGAATGGTCAAGTCGGTCACGGGGCCGCGGACGGACGTCGCCACGACCACGCTTTACGTCTATTACCCGATCGGCAGCACGGCTCCGGCGGCCTCGCAGGGGCGGCTCGCGGCTGTCAGGAACGCCGTCGGCCAGGTGACGCGCTTCGCGGACTACGATGTGTTCGGGCATGCCGCGACGATCACCGACGCCAACGGCGTCGTCACGACGCTGACGTTCGATGCCCTCGGCCGTCTCCTCACGTCGACTGTCAGGGGAGTGGCCGGTTGCGACACGGCGGCCGATCCGCTGTGCGCGACCGATCTGACGAGCACGAACGGCTACGCGAACGTCACCGGGCCGCTGTCGGTGACTCAACGCCCGAGTAACGATGCGTCGCGCTACCCGGCCGTCGCCTATACGTATGACAGCCGAGGGCGCGTTGCCGCGATCGTGCGCGGCTTTCTGCGCACCGATATCAGCGGTTGTACGCCGCCGTGCATCGATCGCAGCGAGCAGGTCGTCTACACGTACGACAGCGCCACCCAGAAAAAAGCGTCGGAGTCGTATCAGGCATGGGTGAACGGCGCGTGGAGTGAAACAACGCGCGAGTCGTTCAGTTACGACTCCTTCGGCCGCCTCGCGCGGACGACGCACGCGGACAACAGCAGCATCGTGTATGGCTACGATGGACGCGACGATCTCGTCTCGGTGCAGGACGAGCGGCATACGTCGGCGAACACGATCTACACGTTCGATGGGGCGAAGCGGCTCACGACCGTGACGCAGACGCTCGGGAACGGGAATGTCTCGACGAGCTATGGATATGACGTCCGCGACAATCTCGTCGCCGTGACGGATCCGAACGGCAACACGACCGCGTACGCGTACGACGACTTCGGGCGGCTGCTGCGGCAAACGAGCCCGGTCACCGGCGTGACGACCTACGCGTACGACCCCGACGGCAACGTGCTGACGTCGGTCGATGCGAACGCGATGACGACGGCGCGGACGTACGACGCGCTCGGCCGGGTGACGCAGGCGGCCTCGCCGGGGGAAACGGTGACGTGGCGCTACGACGGCGCGGACAACGGCGGAGCTCCGTTCAGCAGCGGACGCATGACGTCGATGACCGATCCGGCCGGGAAGAGCGTCTACAAGTACGATCGGCGGGGACTTCTCGTGAGCGAGGCGAGGACGGACGAGACGCAGACGACGGTGACAACGTCGTACCAGTACGACGCCGATGGGAACCGCGCGGCGATGACCTATCCGTCAGCGTTGTCGCTGCAGTACACGTTCGACTATGCCCATCGGCCGGCATCGGTGAGCGTCGGATCGTCGGCGATCGTCTCTGCCGCTTCCTACTTGCCGTTCGGCCCGCTCACGACAATGACGTTCGGCAACGGGACGCGGCGGACCGTCACGTTCGACAACCGCTACCGAGTGACGGGAAACAAGCTGGTGAGCGGCGGCGGCGCGGCCATGGCCGATACGCTGTACGCCGAGGATGCGGCCGGCAACATCACTCAAATCCACGACGCGCTCGACCCTGGGTTCAACCGCGACTTCGCCTATGACGACCTGAATCGCCTCGTCACGGCAAACACGGGAGCGTCGCTGTGGGGGAACGGCTCGTACACGTACGATAAAATGGGCAACATGCTGACGCTCGACCTCGGCGGGATGATCGAGGTGGACCCGAATCAGCCCCTTCGCTGCAAGACCTGCCGCACGCAGCCGCAGGCCATGCCCGCTCCCGGCTCGCGGCACGAGATCTACGCCTACCAGGGAACGACGCCGCTGCTCGACCACGTCACGAGCGGCGGCATCGACAAGCCCGTGAGCTACGACGCGGCGGGCAACGAGATGGAGTATTTCGCCGACCGCGCTTATTCGGGGAGAAATCTGCTCGCGACGGTGACGGACAACTCCGGCGACAGCATGCCTGCGCATCAGATCGCGTATGCGTACGACGGCCGCGGTGTGCGCGTGACGCGGACGGAGTCGCCGGTGCCGTCCGGCTCGGCGACGCGCCGCTATTACTACAGCCCCGAGCTCCGGCTGCTGACGGTGACGACGGACGACCAGCAGAACGTATGGGGCTCGAGCCGCTTGCGGCCGACGGCGGTCGCCAGCTCGCGTTACGACATCGTCTGGTTCGACGGCGTTCCCGTGGCGCAGCTCACCGGGGGAACGACTTGGACCGGCACGTTCACGGACCATCTCGGCACGCCGATCCTTCAGTTCGACGCCTCCTCGACGATCAC
>Ga0070717_10000117_pt1 | contig 61723 bp, 53 predicted proteins | sample LARL113metaG_FD_71366 | JGI IMG/M metagenome (GOLD analysis project Ga0070717, IMG submission 71366) | Corn, switchgrass and miscanthus rhizosphere microbial communities from Kellogg Biological Station, Michigan, USA - LAR L11-3 metaG | ecosystem: Host-associated > Plants > Roots > Rhizosphere ...
GTAGTCGGCGTCGTTGTCGACGCGCAGCGTCTGCACGTGCGCGAGCGGCTTGCGGTGCGACGCCGCGGCGTAGCGGAGCGCGCCGCCGGCGGCGCCGATGCGCGGGTCGTCGCCCTCCAGGCCGAAGCCGCGCAGCGACTGCGTGCCGAAGTGGCGCGAGAGATAGTCGTGCGCGGCGTGCGTCTCGAAGAGCGACGGCTCGCTCGCGGTCGACGGGATCGGCAGCTCGATCGCGCTCTCGCGCGGGAAGATCGCCTCGCGCGGCGCGAAGCGGGCCACGTCGTCGGAGAGGCGCGCGTCCTCCGCCGACGCGTACGACGTCACGAAGAAGTCGCCCGTGGAGACGTCGAGATACGCGGCGCCGAGGCGCTCGCCGTTCGGGACGAGCGAGAGGAGGTAGCACGTCTCGCGCTCGACGATCGCGCTCTCCGTCGCCGTCCCGGGCGTGTAGACGCGGACGACTTCGCGCTTGACCAGCCCCTTCGCCGCGGCCGGCTCCTCGACCTGCTCGCAGAGCGCGACGCGGAAGCCGCTCTTGATCAGCTTGGCGATGTAGGCGTCGGCGGCGTGGTACGGCACGCCGCACATCGGCGCCTCGTTCTCCTGCCCTTTGTGCCGCGCGGTGAGGACGAGGTCGAGCAGCGGCGCGGCGCGCTCGGCGTCCTCGAAGAACATCTCGTAGAAGTCGCCGAGGCGGTAGAAGAGGATCGCGTCCGGGACCTGGCGCTTGATCTCGAAATACTGCTCGAGCATGGGGGTGAGTTTCATCGGACCGGTGGTCTCACCTTCAAGAGTTTGCCATTCCCCGCGTCGAGCTCGACGACGACCGCGCGCTGCAGCGCCGTGTGCGGCACGGCGTCGCAGAGGACGATCCATCGGTGGTGATCGTCGCTCAGCGCCACGTGCCCGGCTTCGTAGGCACGATACTGCGCCTCTGTGCGCAATATCCGCACCGCGAGAATCGCCGCGTCGTCGCTCAGCACCCGCCCTCGCGGACGCGAGGGGTCGTCGGCGCCGCGAAGTGCAAGAAAAAGCACGACGCAGAGGGCAATCCACGCCGGGTAGAGAAGCCAGTAGCGCCGCGACACCGCGGTATCATAGCCGCCCTATGACACGCGACGAGATCGAGCGGAAGCTCATCGACATCGTGCGTCACGAGAAGAGCGACATCCCCGACGAGAAGCTCACCGCGGCGACGCCGCTCGCCGAGGCTGGCATCGACTCGCTGGACGCGCTGACGATCCTGTTCGCCATCGAAGAGGAGTTCCACATCTCGGTTCCCGACGATCAGGCGCGGGCGATGAAGACGTTTGGGGACATGATTGATATCGTGGAGGGGATGGTTAGCGATTAGGGAGGCCGCGATTCGGGATTCGGGATTCGCGATTCGGGAGGGCGGCCGAATCCCGAATCCCGAATCCCGACTCCCGAATGGCCCCAACCGCTAACCGCTTCTTCTTCATGCGCGTCGCCATCACCGGCATCGGCCTCGTCTCCCCGTTCGGCCGCGGCAAGCGCGCCGCGCTCGAGGCGCTCCGCGCCGGCCGCAGCGGCGTGCGCCGCGTCGAGTCGATCGACACGACGGGCCTCAACTGCAAGATCGGCGGCGAGGTGCCACTCGAGGCGCACGAGGGGCTCGTCAAGGGCAACGACCGCTTCACCCGCTTCGCGCTCATCGCCGCCGAGGAGGCGTGCGAGGAGGCCAACTTCGCGGGCGCGAACTTCGACGGCACGCGCGTCGGCTCGATCATCGGCACCGGCATGGGCGGCTGCGAGGGGCTCGACGCCGGCTACAAGCGCATCTACGGCGACAACGCGCCGCGCGTGCCGCCGACGACGATCGCCTGGTCGATGTACAACGCCGCGGCGAGCGCGGTGGCGACGCGCTTCGGCGCGAAGGGGCTCGCCTACGCCGTCGTCTCCGCCTGCGCCTCGGGCGCGCACGCGATCGGGCAGGCCTTCCGGGCCATTCGCGGCGGCGAGATGGACGCGGTGCTCGCCGGCGGCAGCGACGCGCCGCTGACGTTCGGCGCGATCCGCTCGTGGGAGTCGATGCGCGTGCTGGCGGTCGACAACGAGCATCCCGAGGCGGCGTGCCGGCCGTTCAGCGCGGACCGCAAAGGACTCGTGCTCGCCGAGGGGGCCGCGGTGCTCGTGCTCGAGTCGTTCGAGAGCGCGCGGCGGCGCGGGCAAGCGATCCTCGGCGAGATCGCCGGCTTCGGCATGACCAGCGACGCCGGCCACATCACCGATCCCTCGGCCGACGGCGCCGCGCGCGCGATCGCCCTCGCCCTGCGCGACGGCGGCCTTGCCGCGAGCGACGTCGGCTACGTCAACGCCCACGGCACCGCCACGCGCGCGAACGACGCGACGGAAACGAGGGCGATGAAGCAGGCCCTCGGCGACGCCGCGTACAAGATCCCCATCAGCTCGACGAAGTCGATGCACGGCCACGCCATGGGCGCGAGCGGCGCGATCGAGATCGCCTGCTCCCTCGTCGCGCTCAACGGCGGCTTCCTCCCGCCGACGCTCAACCTCGACACGCCCGATCCCGAATGCGACCTCGATTACGTCCCGCACGTTGCGCGCGACGCGACGGCGGCGCTGTTCTTATCCAGCTCGTTTGGCTTCGGCGGAATGAACGGCGTCGTGGCAGTCCGAACCATTCATGGCCTCTGATTTGCTAGCATTGCGCGCGTGATCGTCGAAAAGAAACACGTCGACAACTTCACCATTCTGTACGTCGAAGGGCTGATCAAGCTCGGCGAGTCGGCGGAGTTCTTCTCCTCGGCGCTCGAGAACGTGCTCAAAAACGAGAGCACGAACGTGATCATCGACTTCACCAAGATCGACTACATCGATTCCACCGGGATCGGCGAGTTGGTCGGCTACCTCGGCAAGTTCAGCACGCAAAACCGAAAGCTGATCCTCGTCAACCCTTCCGAGCGGATCATGAAGCTGCTCAGGCTCGCCAAGCTCGACGCCGTCTTCAAGATCTACAACACGGAGGAAGAGGCGGTCTCCGCGGAGAGCGGGGCCGTCACTAAATCCTGAGCGCAGCGAAGGATCAACCAACGCGCAGCGACGATCGTGTATCGTGAGCCGCACATTCGCTGCGGCGCCGTCGTCGATTCTTCCCTTCGCTCAGAATGTCTACGAAACTCGCTACTGCCTACCGCGGCGCGCACGTCGAGTCCTTCCACACCGGCTCCATCGCCGTCGTCGACTCGCTCGGACGCCTGCTCGCCTTCGCCGGCGATCCTGCGCTGCGCACCTGCCTCCGCTCCGCCGCGAAGCCGTTCCAGGCCATCCCGCTGCTCGAATACGGCGGCATCGACGAGTTCGATCTCAGCGGCGAGGAGATCGCCCTCACCTGCGCCTCGCACGGCGGCGAGCCGGTGCACGTCTCGACCGCGGCGGCGCTCCTGCGCAAGGGCGAGTTCGACGAAGAAGACCTCCTCTGCGGCGCGCACCTGCCGTACGACGAGAAGGCGGCGGCCGAATTGCGCGTCTCCGGCGAGCCGCCCTCGCCGCTGCACAACAACTGCTCCGGCAAGCACGCCGGGATGCTCCTGGCCACGAAGGTGATGGACGTGCCGAGCGCGCAATACATCGACGCGGAGCACCCGCTGCAGGTGCTGGTGCGCTCGACGCTGGCCGACTTCGCCGGCGTCGCGGCCGAGGAGATCCCGATCGCGGTCGACGGCTGCGGCGTGCCGGCCTTCTACCTCTCGCTGCACCGCGCCGCGTACGCCTACGCGCGCCTCATGGCGCCGGCGACGCTGGAGCGCTACGCGGAGAGCGCGGCCAGCGTGGTGGACGCGATGACGGCGTTTCCGTACTACGTCGGCGGCGCCTGGACGATGACGACGCCGCTCATCGACGCGTTCGGCGGCGAGCTCCTGGCCAAGGAGGGCGCGGAGGGGTTTTACGCGATCGGCATCGCCCCCGAAATGGCGGCGACGTTGACCGGGCGCTTGAAGGTCGCCGATGATACGGCCGTCGCCATCGCGCTCAAGATTCACGACGGCTCGATGACGAGAGGGAGGAACCCGGTGATCCTGCGGACGCTGGAGCTGCTCGGAGTGGACGTCGATCTGCCGCGCGAGTGGCCGGTGACGAACGTCGTCGGAACGCGCGTCGGCGAGGTTCGCGCCGAGTTCGAGTTGAATTTTTTATGAGATCAGCACTGCTGCTTACCGCGTTCTGTCTTCTGCTCTCCTGCAAGACCGTCGGCGTCTCGACCTCGCCCGGCGGCTACTCCGAGGTCGAGTCGACCATCGCCGCGGAGATGATCCTCGACAGCCAGCAGGTCGTCGTCCTCGACGTCCGCCCGGTCGACGCCTACCGCGGGCCGAGCGGGCACATCGCCGGCTCGCTCAACGCTCCCTTCGGCACCATCGAGCACCAGCTTCCGCTGCTCCTGCCGTACCAGAACCAGACCGTCATCGTCTACGGCGAGAGCTCCACGGACGGCGCGGTCGCGGCGAAGCTGCTGAGCGTGGCCGGCTTCCGCAACGTCGTGCACATCGCCGGCGGGCTGCGCTCCTGGATTGAACACGGCTATCGGACGGTTAACTCGCAGTGATGCGCAAACACCTCATCGCGGCCGCGCTGGCGGCCCTCGCCATTCCCACGCTCGCTCTTGCCGCCCCCGCCGACCTCGCCACGCTCAAGGCGTACGCGATCCAGGCGCTGTCGAAGTGCCCCGATCAGAAAGTGACGATCGAGCCGATCGACAAGGCGGCGCCGCTCGGCTTCATCCCCTACACGATCACGCAGACGTCGAGCGATCCGACCTGCGGCCGGCAGACGACGCTGCTCTACTCGCCGCTCACGCAGCAGGTGCTCATCGGCACGATCATCGACCTGCCGAGCGACGCCCGCAACGTCGACGTCCGCGTGGCCGAGCGGGCCATGGAAGTGCTCAAGCAGCCGCTCACCGCGGCGGTCTCGAAGTTCCCGCTCCCCGATCGCATCAAGGCGGTGTCGATCTACAAGCAGACGCAGTACGGGCCGTTTGCCTATCACGGCTACGTCGACGCCTCGGAGCATTACCTCATCATCGGCACGCGCGGGAACCTGCTGACGCCGCCGTCGAAGACGCTGCTCGACGCGCTGAACATCCAGAACGGCGTCCGCCGCGGCAACCCGAAGGCGAAGTCGCAGATCATCGAGCTCTCGGACTTCGAGTGCCCGACCTGCCGCCGCGCGCATCTGAAGCTCGAGCCGCTCATCGAGAAGCATCTGGCGAAGGTCGACTACATCCGGCTCGACCTCCCGCTCTTCGAGCACCACGAATGGGCCCTCCCCGCCGCCCTCGGCGCGCGCGCGATCGAGAAGGTGGCGCCGAAGGAGTACTGGAAATACGTGAACTGGGTCTACGAGAACCAGGAGGAGATCGGGAAGCGGAAGTCGTTCGACGACGTGCTGAAGGAGTACTGCCAGGACCGCGACCTGAACTGGGCCGCGATCGAGAAGATCTACCGCTCGCCCGCCGAGCGCGCCGCTGTGCTCGAGCAGGCCTCACGCGCGTTCGACAACGGCGTGGTCTCGACGCCGACGTACATCGTGAACGGCCAGATCATGGGCTTCGGCCCCGAGGGGAAGTTCACGGAGAAGGCGGTCAAGGACGCGCTGGGGGTCAAATAGGTCCTCCGTCATCCTGAGCCGCGCAGACGGTGAAGGATCTCCGGCTACGTAGGTTGAGATGCTTCGGCGTCTCCGCGCCTCAGCATGACGGTTTTGCTCACCTGGGGATGCCGAGTCCGTGTCTTGCCACGACGGCGGCGATCTTGGCTTCGTCGCGCGTGACCGTCGCATAAATCCAGGTGTAGTGCACCTTGTTCCGGATCGTCGCGGCGGCGCGCTCGTCGCCGAGGACGCGGCGGTCGGCGAGCATCTCGAGGTAGCACGTCACGATGTGGCCGTACGTGCTGTACGGCGTTTCCGCTCCCTCGGGCAATCCGACGGGAACGCGCGGATAGAGCCGCCGCAGCTCGGCGATGGCCGCCTCCTGCTGGAACCGGTGCTCGCGCAGGTACCAGTGGATCTGCTCGTGAAGATACGAGGAGAGGAGCTGGTCGTCGTCGGCGAACGGATGCAGCGTGAGCGTCGGGAAGGCGTGATTCATCGCCGCGTCTTCGATGATCACGCGCTTCGTGAACGTGTAATCGCGCAGGTCGTGGGCCGCGAGCAGCGCTTCGAGCCGCGCCTTCGTCGCCGTCTCCTGCGGCGTACCGTGCGCGAGCGCGATGACGACTAGAGCTGCTTGTAGAAGACCACCGTATCGCATGGCGTCCCATCCGGATCGAGCGCGTAGTTCGGGATCGTCCCGACGCGCATCCATCCTGTTCGTTCGTACAGCGTCTCCGCGGCGTCGCCGCGCTTCGTGTCGAGCGTCAGCAGCGTGAAGCCGGCGGCGCGGGCGCGGCGCTCGATCTCCTCCATCAGCGCGCGGCCGAGTCCGCGGCCGCGGGCGCGGCGATGGACCTGGAGCTTGGCGACGTCGGCGCGGTGCGGCTGGTTCGGCATCGCCGCGGGTTGGAGCTGCACCGTGCCGGCGATGCCGCCGGCGTCGCGCGCGACGAGGACGGCGGCGCGCGGCGGCAGCGACGCGAGCTTGCCGCGCCACCACGCCTCGGCGTCCTCGGCGGAAAGCGAATCGAGGAAGCCGACCGAGGCGCCGGAGGCGACGGTGTCGAGCAGGAGCAGGGCGAGCTCGCGCACGTCGGCGTCGGACGCCGGGCGGGCGAGCTCTTCGATCACCTCAGAACCCCACGCTGACCTTCGCGGCGTAGCTCCGCACCTCCGCCTGCGTCACCTCGACCACGAGCTTCGGCACGAGCAGCGAAAAGCGCACGCCGGCCGTGTAGCGGTTGATGTTGCTCGTGTCGGCGAGCGAGAACGAGCCCGACGACGTGTTCAACGTGCCGCTCGCGTTCGTCCGCTGCCGCCCGACCGCCGCGTACGGCGTGATCGGTCCGAAGCCTTTGCTGAGGAAGAGCTCGAGGCCGTACGCCTTGAGCTTGTAGACGTCGATGCCGCTGATCGTCGCGTACGAGCCGCGCGCCGCGAGCTCCGGCGTCAGCACCGAGCCGCGGACGATCGGGACGTCGATCGCGCCGCCGTACGTCTTCACGTCGCTGTTCTGCACCTTCGCGTACGTCCCCGACACCGTGGCGAAGCCGAGGCCCTTGATGGCCACGAGGCGCGGCACGGCCGCGTAGCCGCCGCCGGTGAGGAAGTCGTTGTTCGCCGGGACGGCGTGGCGCCACCACGACGCGTTCTGGTCGACTTTGACGAGCGTCGCGGCGATGCCGACGTCGAAGCCGAGGACGCTCGAGGAGCGCGCCGGCTGCACGGGCGTGGCGAAGATGGCCTGCCCCATCGTGCGCGAGAACTGCGCGAACTCCTGCTGCGTCGTGGCCGGATCGAACTGGATGTCCTGCGCGCACAGCGGCAGCGCGGCGAAGACGATCAGAAGAGCTGCGAGATGTACTCGTTGCTGAGCAGAAACCCCGCCGGCGTGAAGGCGACGCGCGCTCCGTCGCGCCGCAGCCAGCCATCCTGTAACCCTCGTGCCATCCATTCGATGCCCTCCTCACCACACAGTTGCACGACGTCATCGTAGCTGATCCCGGCGCTCTGCCGGAGCCGGAGGAAGATCGTCTCGCGCCGCTGCTCGGCGGGGCCGAGGGCCTCGTCGAGCTCCGGCCCGCGCGCGCCGGCGAGGTAGCGGGCCATGTCGCGCGTGTTCGCGAAGCGCCGCTCGCCGGCGAAGGAGTGCGCGGCGAGGCCGAACCCGAGATACGTTTCGCGGCGCCAGTATCCAAGGTTGTGGAGGCAGGGGTCGCCGAAGTTGCTGATCTCGTACTGTTCGAGGCCCGCGGCGCCGAGGCGCTCGACCGCTTCGACGTAGAGCGCGGCGACGTCGTCCTCGTCCGGCAGCGCCATGCGGCCGTTGCCGACCTGCCGCGCCAGCGCGGTCCCTTCCTCCAGGTCGAGCAGGTAGAGCGACAGGTGTCCCACGCCGCTGGCGACGGCGATCTCGAGGGTCTCGCGGAACGACGCGGGCGTCTGGTTCGGCAGGCCGAGGATGAGGTCGAGGCTCGTGCGGATGCCGGAGTCGACGGCGTCGCGCAGCGCCTCGAGCGCGCGCTCGCGCCCGTGCACGCGGCCGAGCGGGCGAAGCTCGGCGTCGTGGAACGACTGCACGCCGACGCTGAGCCGGTTGACGCCGAGCTCGCGCCAGAAGTCGATCGCGCCGGGCGTGATGTCCTCGGGGTTGGCCTCGAGCGAGAACTCGATCTCCGCCATCCTGAGTCGCGAAGACGACGAAGGATCTCCGAATGCCGCGCTCGTCGCATCTCGAGATCCTTCGTCGCGCTTCGCCGACTCAGGATGACGAAACGCAAACGACCTCCGCAGCGCGTCGACGACGCGCGCCAGGTTCTTGCGCGACGTCCGCGACGGCGTGCCGCCGCCGAAGAAGATCGTGTCGACCGCCTCCCCCGTGGCGCGCTGATCGATCTCGCGCACGAGCGCGTCCGCGTATTCGTCCTGCAGCCCGATGTTCGTCGAGACGGCGAAGGGGCAGTAGGCGCAGTGGACGCGGCAGAAGGGAAGATGAACGTAGATGCCTGTGGCCACGGAAACTCAGAACGCAGAATGCGAATGCAGAATGAAGAAATGCCCTTTCTCAATTCTGCATTCGCATTCTGCGTTCTCAATTTCCGCGGCCCATTTGCGATAATCCGAGCCCAATGTCCGACGCTCCCGCCGCCCGCCGCGGCCGCCTCCTCTGGACTCTCCTCGGCGCGATGGTCGTCATCGGCCTCCTTCCCCTCGTCAACTCGCACTAACGCGGCAGAAGGGAAGATGGACGTAGATGCCTGTGGCCACGGAAACTCAGAACGCAGAATGCGAATGCAGAATGAAGAAATGCCCTTTCTCAATTCTGCATTCGCATTCTGCGTTCTCAATTTCCGTGGCCCATTTGCGATAATCCGAGCCAATGTCCGACGCTCCCGCCGCCCGCCGCGGCCGCCTCCTCTGGACTCTCCTCGGCGCGATGGTCGTCATCGGCCTCCTTCCCCTCGTCATCTCGCACTACGTCCTCATCGGCATCAACCGCGACTCCCTGGAGACGCTGGAGAAAAAGTACCTCACGCGCTCGGCCGTCAGCATCGCCACGGACGTGCAGAGCACCATCGCCAGCAACACCCAGCAGCTCTCGAAAATCGCCGCCTCCATGCGGGCCATGAAGCGCGCGCTGCCGCCCAACTCCGACCCCTTCGCCTACGCCGCGCAGAACAACGTCATCAGCGACTACATCACGCCCGACAGCGAGATCCTCGGCTTGCGCCTCCTCGACCGCGGCGGACACGGCGCCGAGGCCGTGCCGCCGAACCTCGACCGCGGCGTCGTACAGGAGCTCGACCTCGCCCTCGGCGCGGCGAACGTCGGGCAGCCGTACACCGGCACCTTTCAGACCATCGCCGCGCTCAACCAGCCGGTCGTCGTCGTGGCCGTGCCGGTCGTCGACGACGGCCAGGTCATCGGCAGCGTCGAGGGCATCGTCAGCCTCCGCCGCATCACCGAGCGCATCCGCGAAGAGGGCAAGGGCGACGTCACCGCGTTCATCGTCGACCGCAATGGCAAGGTGCTGATGCACAGCGAGCCGAGCGTCGACGTGCGCCGCCCCGACGTCGGCAACCTCAAGATCGTCGCCGACTTCATGAAGGCGCCGCAGCGCCTCACCGAGTCGTTCGAGGAGACGCGCGACGGCCGCCCGACGAAGATGCTCGGCACGGTCGCGCCGGTCTACCTTCCGGACTGGGGCGTGGTCGTGGAGAAGCCGGAGCGCAGCGCCTTCGCCTCGGTCGAGAAGATGATCCGCGCGACGATGTCGTGGGGCTCGCTGGCGCTGGCGCTGGCGATCATCGCGGCCCTCCTCTTCGCCTCGCGCATCGCCCGCCCGATCCACGCGCTCGCCGAGCGGACGCAGGAGATCGCCAACGGCAACTACGGCCAGCGCGTGGAGGTGAAGGCGCACAACGAGATCGGGACGCTGGCCGACAACTTCAACGTGATGTCCGAGGCCGTCGGGCAGGCCATCGAGCAGCTGAAGAAGGCCGCGCACGAGAACAACCTCCTCTTCATCAACTCCGTGCGCATGCTCGCCGCGGCGATCGACGCGAAGGACCCGTACACGCGCGGCCACTCCGAGCGCGTGGCCCGCTACTCGATCGGCATCGGCAAGAACCTCGGCCTCTCCGAAAAGGAGATGCGCAACCTCCGCATCAGCGCGCTGCTGCACGACGTCGGCAAGATCGGCATCGACGACCGCATCCTCCGCAAGCCCGGCGCGCTGAGCGACGACGAGTTCGAGGTGATGAAGCAGCATCCGGCCAAAGGCGCCGCGATCATGAGCGGCGCCGCGCAGCTCATCGACATCATCCCTGGGATGAAGTACCACCATGAAAAGTGGAGCGGCGGCGGCTACCCGGACGGCCTGGAAGGGGAACAGATCCCCATGCAGGCGCGCATCGTGGCCATCGCCGACACGTTCGACGCCATGACCACGAACCGGCCGTACCAGAAGGCGATGGAGCTCGGCTACGTCGTCGAGAAGATCAAGAGCTTCGCCGGAACCCGCTTCGACCCGCGCGTGGTGGACGCATTCGTGCAAGGGGTGAGGCGGGGCGACATTCAAATCGAAGAGCAAGTGAGAGGCGCCGCGTAGCCTTGCTGTTCCGACAAATCCTGCTCGAGCTCCTGCAGTCGACCGACGGCTCGCTCGGCGCGCTGTTCCTCGATTGGGAGGGCGAGTGCGTCGAGGCGATCACCGAACGGCCGTTCGACGCCGACGACCACGACCTGCGCGTGATCGGCGCGTACCAGGGGATCTTCCGCACGCAGCTGCACAAGCTCTGCGAGTCGATCGACGCCGGCCGGCCGCAGCGCTTGAAGATGGAGTTCGAAAAGACGAAGGTACTGACGTGCGACCTCAAGGACGGCTACTACCTCGTGCTGGTGCTGGAGGCGCGCACGAACGAAGGCGTGGCCTGGCGCCACCTCGAGGCATGCCGGAACAGGTTGCTGGCCGAGATCTAGCATGAAGCGCTGTCTTCTTTTTCTGATGTTGGCGGCCGCCTGCAAGCAGGCCCCGCCCGCCACCCCCGCCGCCGCCCCCGGCGCGACGCAGGTGAAGACGATCGACACGACCCCGCCCCAGCCCGCCGCCCTCCAGCCGCCGCCCGTGCTCACCGACGAGGCGCCGCTGCCGAAGAGCTCGGTCGGCCAGGTGACCGCCGACGCCCCGCCCCCGCCCACCCCGCAGGACGAAGCGGTGCGCGCCGCGCTGCCGTTCTCGCCGGCGATCGGCTTGGATCCGGTGTCGGGACAGAAGATCTCGATCCGCGCCACGACGCCGACGGCGGAGCTGAAAGGCCGCATGTACTACTTCGAGTCGGAGGAGAACAAGCGGACGTTCCTGGCCAACCCCGCGCAGTACCAGCACGGGGCGTTCGCGTTGCCGAAGTCGTAGAATTGCCGCATGACGCGGCTCGAAGCTCTCGAACAGGAAGTTGAGAAGCTCACGCCGGAGGACTACCAGGCGTTTCGACGATGGCTCGCCGATCACGATTGGCAGCTGTGGGACGAGGAGCTCGAACGCGACGTCGCGGCGGTAAAGCTCGACAAGCTGCGTGACGAAGCTCTCGCCGAATGGAAACGCGGCGAGACCACCGAGATTTGAGTGAGTCATCGCACGTCGAAGCGCTTCTGGCGTAATTTCGATGAGCTGCCTGCGGAAATCCAACAACTCGCCGCCGGAATTACGAGTTGCTCGAGTCCGATCCTCATCATCCGTCGTTGCATCTGAAGCGGGTTGGCGAATACTGGTCCGTTCGAATCGGGCTTGACTTCCGGGCGGTCGGCGTCGATTCGCCCGACGGCATCATCTGGTCGTGGATCGGCCCCCACGACGAGTATGTGCGCCTAGTCACCGCGTCCGGCACAAGCTCCGCAGTACCAGCACGGGGCGTTCGCGTTGCCGAAAAGTTGATCGTCGCACTCGGCGGCGGCATGCAGCCCGGCCGGCTACGGAAATCCAGAACGCAGAATGCGAATGCAGAATTGAGAACCAGGCGCGGCGCAACGTTCTTCATTCTGCATTCGCATTCTGCGTTCTAAGTTTCCCAGGGCCGAACGCCGCGACCTCTTATCGCGTCCGGCACAAGCTCCGCAGCACCTCCGCCACCCCCCACGCCTGCGCGGCGCAGCCGCGCGGCGTGAACGGCGGCTCGGCGTCGAAGATCTCGCTCACCGTGCCGATGCAGGCGTCGGCCAGGTGCGGCTTGAAGCCGTCGAGGAAACGGCGCGCGCCGGCCACGTCTTTCGGGTGCACCTTCAGCCAGGCGTCGATGAACGGGCCGATCAGCCAGCTCCACACCGTCCCCTGGTGGTAGGCGGCGTCGCGCGCGCGGAGGTCGCCGTCGTAGGCGGGCTTGTAATCGGGGCTGCTGCGCGCGAGCGAGCGAAGGCCGACCGGCGTCACCAGCTCCCGCTCCACCACGTCGACGACGCGCTTCCACCGCGCCTCGTCGAGCACCGGGAAGTCGAGCGAGATGGCGAAGATCTGGTTCGGCCGGAGCGAGGCGTCGCCGAGGACGTCGTAGAGGTACTGGCCGTCCTCGTACCAGAACTTCTCGTTGAACGACGTCCGGCAGCGCGCGGCCAGCTCGTCCATCCGCCGCGCATTCGCCTCGTCGCCTTCGCCGAGCAGCAGTTGCTCGAGGATCCGCAGCGCGTTGTAGTAGAGCGCGTTGATCTCCACCGCCTTGCCGCGGCGCGGCGTCACCACCCAGCCGTCGACCTTCGCGTCCATCCACGTCAGCTGGTAGCCCTCCGCGCCTTGCGAAAGCAGGCCGTCGTCGGGATCGACGTGGATGTTGAACTGCGTGCCGCGCACGTGGTGCTCGATGATGTCGAGGAGGCGCGGGATCATCGTGCTCAGCGTCTCGCGGTCGCGCGTCGCCGCGTAGTAGCGCCAGATGGCGTGGAAGAACCACATCGTGGCGTCCGCGGTGTGATACAGCCCGCCGTGCTCCCCCTCGGGAAAAAGATTGGGAATCAATCCGTCGCGGATGTACGAGGCGAACGTGCGCAGGATGTTGCCCGCCTCGCGGTGGCGTCCGGTCACCAGCGTCAGCCCCTCCAGGCTGATCATCGTGTCGCGGCCCCAGTCGGTGAACCAGTGATAGCCGGCGATGACGGTGCGCGGCTCGTCGCCCGCGGCGCGGACGCGGGCCTCGTCGGCGGCGCGCCCATGCGGATGGATGAGGAACTGGTCGGCCGCGAGGACGAGCTGCGCCGACTCGTCGTCGTTCGCGTTGTCGCGGGCGATGGTGAGGAGGCGCGTCCGCCGCTCGATCTCCGCGTCCCACACCAGGTCGAACGGCAGCGCGCGTAGAACCTCCCACGACTCCACCGAGGCGATGAACCCCGCCTCTTGGCCCGGCGCGAGCTCGATCTTCATCACGCCCGGGCTCCACAGCGCCCCTTCGTGCTCGTAGCCGCGGCTGCGCTCGACGCGGTAGAGCACGTGATCGAACGTCCGCACGCTCCGCTCCATCCGCGCGTTGCGGCCGAAGAGCTTCAGCCGGAGCTGCGGATATTTTTCACAGCCGTCGTCGATCTCGAGCTCGCCGTCGCCGTGCTCGGTGACGCTCCACGTCGTCGGCACGCGCTCGGTCACCAGTCCCTCGTGCGGGCGGAAATGCAGCGACGGCCGGAGCTGCAGCACGAGTCCGGGCGGCCCTTCGACCAGGCGGTATTGCACGTACGTCGTGTTCTGCACGTGCGGCATCAGCATCCGCTTTTCGATGCGGATGCCGTCTTTCGAGTAGCGCCACACCGGCAGCCCGCGCTCGAGCACGAACTCCTCGAGGAAGCCGGGCTCCGGCCAGTTCACCTCTTTTTTTCCGTGCTCGTCGGCGCTGAGGCGGTAGCAGATGCCGGGGCCGCTCACGACTTCCTCGAGGTGATTGAACATCATCGTGCGGCCGAGCGGCGCGCGGAGAGCGGCGATGAGGATGCCGTGGAAGCGCCGCGTGGAGACGCCGCCGATGGTGCCGGCGGAGTAGCCGCCGAGGGCGTTGGTGATCAGCCACTCGCGGGTGATGAGGTGCTCGGTGGCGTCGCCTCGATGCCAGCCGGGCTGAACGGGAGTGGTGGTGGTTTGCGGGGGGGCAGCGCTCATGCTGAGTTTATGCCGAGCCGGAGTTTATGCCGAGCGCAGCGAGGCATCAGCCAAGGCGCCGCGACGAATGCGACTCGGCGAAATACGTGCGGCTACGTCGATCGTAATGGCGCCGGCGCTGCCACGAAGCGCGGCCTTCGCGGCGCCTTGGTTGATCCCTCGCTGCGCTCGGGATGAACTACGGCGGCGCCGTCCCTCGGACGGAATGGGCGTTCGAGTCTGAAACGCGTCGGGCGAGGTTTCGGCGATGGACGGCGCCGCCGCCGCACGATAGCAGACTTACCGTAATAGCTCCATCACTGCGAGCGTCATGGCCTTCACCGAGCCGTGCAGCGTCGGCTCCGGCACCGGCGCGAAGCGCGACGAGTGCAGCGACGGCAGGCGCTCGCCGGAGGCGATGCGCGCGGGGTCGACGGCGCCGACGTTCAGCATCGTCGTCGGGATTTTGCCGCCGAGGCCGAAGAGGCCGAAGTCCTCGCTGACCATCAGCGGATCGATCTTCCGCACGCTCGTCTCCCCCATCCCGGCCGTCAGCGCCTTCGCCAGCCGCTCGGTCAGCGCGGGGTCGTTGTACGTCGCGTCGACGGACTCGCCCTTCAGCACCTCGACGACCGGCATACGGTTCTCCGGAACGCCCGCGGCCATGGCCACGCCCTTGGCGATGCGCTCGATCGACGCGAGGACGCGCTGCCGCACCTCCGGCTTGTACGTGCGCACGGTCATGAGGAGCTGCACTTCGTCGGGGATGACGTTGCGCTTCGTACCGCCGTGGATCGCGCCGACGGTGACGACGGCGGGGTCGAGCGGCGAGTCCTCGCGGCTGACGATGGTCTGCAGCGCGTTGATGAACTGCGCGGCCATGACGACCGGGTCCTTCGTCGACTGCGGCGCCGCGCCGTGGCCGCCGAGGCCGCGAATCGTGACGTTGACGGAGTCGGCGCTGGCCATGAAGTAGCCGGGGAAGTAGCCGATGACGCCCGCGGGAAGGCCGGCGTGATCGTGGACGGCGATGGCGAAGTTCGGCGTGCCGAAGCGCGAGTACAGATCGTCGCGCAGCATCCCCTCGGCGCCCTTGACGACTTCCTCGGCCGGCTGCCCGACGAGCATGACCGTGCCGTGCCACTTGCTCTTGAGCTGCGACAGCATCTTGGCCGTGCCGAGGAGCGTGGTGATGTGGATGTCGTGCCCGCAGGCGTGCATGACGCCGGCGGTTTGGCTGGCGTAGGCGAGGCCGGTCTGCTCGGTGACGGGGAGCGCGTCCATGTCGCTGCGGACGAGCACCGTCGGGCCGGCGCCGTTCTTCATCACGGCGACGACGCCGTAGCACGTCGCGTTCGGCTCCTCGTACTTGCCGACCTTCTCCGCGACCGTGTAGCCGAGGGAGCGGAGCTGCGCGGCGACGAACGCGGAGGTCTTGGCCTCCTGCATCGACAACTCCGGCGCGGCGTGGAGCTGCTTGTACGTGGCGAGGAGCGACGACATCTCCGCGTCGATCATCTGATCGAGCGTCTGCTGCGCGAACAGCGGCGCGGCGGCGAGGAGGAGCGGGAGGACGAGGCGTTTCATCGGCGCGAAGCTTAGCAGGCGTGCGAACTTCGATCGATGACGAAGGACACATTCATTCCCTCCTTCCGGATGCACCTTCCATCGAGACCGAAGGAGGCCGAAAATGTACCGAACTCTGCTGATTGCCTTCGCCGCTGCCGCGTTCGCCGTACTGCCGCTGCACGGACAAAGGTGTTTCGACGGTCAACCAAATTGTGTCCAGCCGCCGGCCCCGGTCTGCATGCTCACTTCGGTCTCTGCGTCTCCGACGAACGTTCATCCCGGCGAGCCGGTCACGCTCGTCGCCCACAGCCATTGCACGCAGTATGCGTCGCCGGGGGCATTCATTTTCATGCCGTCTCCAGTGCCAATCCCCGATGTGTTCCTGTTCGCTGGATGGGACCGCGTCGATTCCGGAGGGAACTTCGAGGCGACCCTGAAAACAACCGAACTTCCTGCCGGGACGACGAGGGTCATCGTCAGATGCGTCTCATGTGTGTCGGATTCCCTCTCCGCCAGCGTCTCCGTGAGGATCGATTCGACCGTCGCGCTCGCACCACCGTCCTTTCTCGCCGGACTGCCGAGTCTCTTCGAGATCACCGTCATGCCATCGCCGTTCGGTCGATTGCCCCAATCGATCTACGGCGGTGTCACCGTACGCGAGGGAGCGCAGGTCCTGGCGACCGGTCAGTTGCATGGCCTGTGGGATCGCGGCGGCACGATCGCGTTGACCGGCCCGCCGCTCTCCGCCGGAGCACACGCGCTGACGGTGGACTACGAAGGAAATGACACGTTCAATCCGTCGTCGACGACGGTCTCGTACGTCCTTCAGGACCACGCGAGGCTCTCGATCCGAACCTCGCCGTATCCGTTCAGCGTCTACGGACAGCCGGTGACGTTTACCGCCGCCGTCGATCCGCCGCTCTCGATTCCGCTGGTGATCAACGATGGCCGCTCGACGATGTCGGTGGACGCCGTGCGCGGCAGCGCCACATGGAGTTCGAGCTCCATCACCGGCGGACCGCACTGGTTCACCGTAACGTGCAGCGGAGTGCCTTGCGATGCGGCGACGGCGATGCTGACGGTGCAACCGCCGGCGGCGAAGATCGCCGTGAATGCGACGCCGTCGACCGCGGCCGGCCATCCGACGCACCTCGACGTGGCGGTCACGATCCTCGCGCAGCCGGCCGAAGGCATCGTCGAGATCAGCGAAAACGACGTGCTCCTCGGCACCGCATCGCTGGGGAACGGCCACGCGGCACTCGACGTCGGGCCGCTCGCCTGTGGCGAGCACGTGCTCATCGTCCGCTACACCGGAAGTCGCGATGAGCTCTCCGTGACGGAGGCGTTCGCGCACACGGTGCTCGAACCGCGTGTGAGCGTCGACAGCGTTGCCGCGGCCGAGGGGAACAGCGGATCGAAGCGCGTGCAGGTCGTCCTGCGGCTCAGCGGCGCGGACGTGGAGCCGCTCTCCGTCGCCTGGAAAACCGTCGATCGCACTGCCGTCGCCGGACGCGACTACATCGCGGCGAGCGGCAACGCCGTTTTCGCGGCGGGCGAAACGGCGAAAGAGATCGAGCTCGAGATCCTCGGCAACACGACGCCCGAGCGCGAGAAGAGCTTCGCTGTCGTCGCGGGCGATGCCGAGGGGCTCGTGCGCATCGTCAACGATGATGCGTTTTATGCGCGGCATCGCGCCCTCGCCTACGGCAGCGCGCCGGAGCAGACCCTCGACCTCCTCGTGCCCATCGATCGCCAAGGGCCGTTCCCGCTGATCGTGGCCATCGAGGCATCCGAGTTCATCGCGCCGGACCGCGACTGCACGATCACGGCGCGCGAGGCGGAGCGCGGCTACGCGGTGGCGGCGCTGTCGTTCCGCTCGGCCGAGATCGCGCCATTCCCGGCGCAGCTCGACGACGTGCAGGCGGCGCTCCGCTGGCTGCGCGCGCACGCGAGCGAATACGCGATTGACGCGACGCGCATCGGCGTGTGGGGCATCGGCGCGGGAGGGCACCTCGCGGCACTCGTCGCCACCAGCGACGACGCGAAGGTGCAGGCGGCCGTCGACTGGTTCGGCGAGATCGACTTCACCCCACTCGGGCCGGCCCCGCGCTACGTCCGCTACCTCGGCTGCGCGCCGGCCGAATGCCCCTTGATCGCGAGTGCCGCGAACGCCGCGACGCACGTATCGGCCGGCGACGCGCCGCTGCTCATGATGCACGGAGCGCGCGACACCGCCGTGCCGGTCTGGACGACGCAGTCGCTCTACTTCGCGCTGCTAAGCGCGGGCGTCGATGCCCGCATCCGCATCGTCGACGGCGCCGATCACGGCGGCGCGGCGTGGATCGATCCCGCCGTTCTCGATCTGGTCGATGCGTTCTTCGACGAGAAACTGAATATGCCGCGATGACGATCGAGCGTCTGCTGCGCTGACGACGAGGCGTGATCGCACCGTTCGGACGTCTCACGCTTGCGAACCAAACGACTTTTCCTGCGATGGACGCGTGAACGCCTGCACTGGAAGAAAACTCCGCTGCACGGCAACAAAAATCGCCTTCACTGGAGGAAACATCGGCTGCACCGCAACAAAAATCGCCTGCACTGCAGCCCCAATCGCCTGCACTTCAACTCCAATCGTCTGCACTGCAAGAAAAATCGCCTGTATCGGAGCTTTCCCGCTTTCCGCGCAAGCGCATTCGCCTCCGATGCAGGCGCGCAATCCTCGAGTGCAGGCAGTTTTCATGCGTTGCAGGCTTTCGCTCTTCGGTTGCAGCAAATGGGACCTCGCTTGCAAGCGTTCGCGCCTGGATCGCAGCAGATCTCTTCCGCGAAACAGCCTCACAACGAAGTGTGATCTCACGTACCAAAGGTTTCCGGCCCTGCGCCGTACATGAGCGCAAGGGAGGACCTCATGAGGAAATACGCGGTCGTCGTATTCGCAATCATCGCTTTACTCACACTCTTCGGACAGGCGCTGGCAGCGCCGCCGGATGACGTTGCGCTGTCGCTCACGAGCTCGCGGCCGGACACCATCTTCGGCGAAGACCTGACGTTCACCGCCACAACCGATCCGCCGGTCACGGCGACGCTGACGATCGGCTCCGGACGCGCCACGCTCGGAACGATCGACGTCGTCGACGGCACCGGCACGTGGACGTCCGACACGTTGCCCGCCGGCCCGCATTCGATCTGGATCAGCTGCAAGAGCGGGTGCAGCGGAGCGCCGGCGGCGATGCCGCAGACGATCGGGCGCGCGAACGCGCGGCTCGCCGCGGCCATCGATGCCGTGAGCGACGCGGGCACGAATCCGCGGATTACCGTCGCCGTCTCGCTCGAGCACGGCGGCGAGTACATGCCCGAGGGAAACATCGACATCGTCGAAAACGACGTGGTGCTGGCGTCGGCGCGGCTCCGCAACGGCGCCGTGTCCTTCGAACTCGACGATCTGGCCTCGGGCGAGCACGCCTTCACGGTCCGCTACTACGGCAACGAGAACTGCTTCGACAGCGAGACCACGCTGCGCCACACCGTGCCGGAGGCGCGCGTGCGCGTCGAGCCGGTGTCGGTCGCCGAGGGGAACGCGTCGTCGAACCTCGTCACCGTCAACGTGCGGCTCAGCGGCAAGAGCTCGCACGGCGTCGACGTGAGTTGGGCCACAGCCGACGGCGGCGCCGTCGCGGGCATCGATTACGACGCGGCCAGCGGCACGCTGTCGTTCGCTCCGGGCGAGACGCAGAAGCAGATCTCGGTCAACGTCATCGGCAACACGAAGCCGGAGCCGGACAAGACCTTCACGATCGAGGTGACGGGGCCGCAGAACACGGCCTCGGCCGCGGTCCGCATCGTCAACGACGATCCGTTCTTCAGGAAGCTGCCGGGCATCGCCTACGGCCCGGCCGCCGATCAGACCCTCGATCTCTACGTGCCGGTCACGGGCAGCGGCCCATATCCCGCGATCGTCGGCATCGAGGCGACGGCGTTCCTGGCCGCCGATCCGAACGCGAACGTCACCACGCGCGAGGCCGAGCGCGGCTACATCGTGGCCAAGCTCTCGTTCCGCTCCGCCGAGAAGGCGCTCTTCCCGGCGCAGGTGCAGGACGTGAAAGCGGCCGTGCGCTGGCTCCGCGCCAACGCCACGGAGTACCAGCTCGATCCGAACCGCGTCGGCGTGTGGGGCATCGGCGCCGGCGGGCACCTTGCCGCGCTTCTGGCGACGAGCGACGCCGACGCGCCGTTCGAGCTCGGCGTCGCCGCGAACGCGCAGTTCTCCGGACGCGTGCAGGCGGCGGTCGAGTGGTTCGGCGAGATCGACGTGGCCGCGCTCGAGGACCCGATGTACGCGCGCTACCTCGGATGCGCCGCGGCCGACTGCCCCGACCTCGCCGCGCAGGCGAACGCGACGAACTACGTGACGATGGACGATCCGCCGCTGCTGATGGTGCACGGCGCGAACGACCGCAGCGTGCCGGTGACGACGGCGCAGGACCTCTACGCCGCGTTGCGCAACGTCGGCGTCGACGCGCGCCTCACGGTCGTCGACGGCGCCGGCCACGGCGGCCCGGAGTGGAACGACCCTGCGCTGTTGGAGCAGGTCGATCGATTCTTTGATGAGAAGTTGAAGCCGTAACGTCGTCGCGAGCGGCGGGGCCGCCCGGCTCCGCCGCTCCAACATCCAGCCTGAAGGGAGGCTGCAAATGCACCGCACTCTGCTGATCGCCGTCGCCGCGATCGCTCTCTCCGCAACGCCGCTGTTTGCGCAAACGTGCCTCGCCGTCGGGCCGAATTGAGGCTATTTCCCGCCGCCGGCTCCGGCGTGCACGATCACAGGCGTCTGGGCTTATCCGACGAACGTTCATCCCGGCGAGCCGGTCACGCTCACTGCCAGCATGACTTGTACTCCGCCGTATTCCGCGCCGTCGGCGGCCGCCTTCAGCGGGTTTCCGACCGGCGGTGAGATCCTGTTCGCGCCGTGGAACATCATGTCGGGCATCGCGCAATCGAAGCTCCAGGCAACGCTGACGGCCTATCTTCCTGCCGGCACCGCGGGCGTAGCGGTCACGTGCTCCGGATGCGTGAGCGTATCCGGGCAATTGCTCTGGACCAGCGTGTCCGTGCGGAGCGATACGGCCGTCACCCTCGCACCGCCGGCGTTTTTCGCCGGGCAGCCGAGCCGCTTCGAGATCACCGTCACGCCGACGCCGCTGTCTCCCCTCCCCGGCCCGGGCGACGACCGCGTCACGGTGCGCGAGGGAGCCACGGTTCTGGCGTCCGGCCGGATGAACGGCGGCACGACGGCGTTGACCGGCCCTCCGCTGCCGGCCGGAACGCACGCGCTGACCGTCGACTACGAGGGGAACCTGGCGTTCAACCCCTCCTCGACGACCGTCTCGTACGTCGTGCCGGACCGCGGGAAACTTTCGATTCAAACATCGCCGAGCGGCTCCAGCGTCTACGGACAGGAGGTGACGTTTACGGCGATCGTCGATCCGCCGGTCTCGGTTCCGCTCGCGATCGCCGACGGCCGCTCGACGACCGCAGTCGACGCCGTGAGCGGCATCGCCACATGGCGCTCGAGCTCCATCAGCGCCGGATCGCACTGGTTCACCGTTACGTGCAACGGAGCGCCTTGTGACGCGGCGACCGCGCTGCTGACGGTGCAACCGGCGGCGGCGACGATCTCCGCGTATGCGGCGCCGGCGATCGCTGCCGGCAGTCCGACGCACGTCGACGTGTCGGTCGCACTGGCCACGCGACCGGCCGAGGGAGTCGTCGAGATCCGCGAAAACGACGCGATCCTCGGCAGCGCGACGTTGGCGAACGGCCGCGCGGCGCTCGACGTCGGGCCGCTCGCTTGCGGCGAGCACGCGCTCGTCGTCCGCTACCGCGGCGACGGCAATTGCCTCCCCGCGACGGCCGCGCTCGCGCACACGGTGCTCGAGCCGCGCGTCAGCGTCGACGGCGCCGCGGCGGCGGAGGGGAACGCCGGATCGACGCGCGTGCCGGTCGTGCTGCGGCTCAGCGGCGCGGACGTCGAGCCGATCACCGTGGCCTGGAAAACCGCCGATCGCAGCGCCGTCGCCGGCCGCGACTACATCGCGGCAAGCGGCAGCGTCACCTTCACCCCCGGCGAAACGTCGCGCGAGATCGGCGTCGACATCCTCGGCAACGGCACGCCCGAGCGCGAGAAGACGTTCGCGATCGTGGCGAGCGGGCCGGACAACGACGCCGAAGGGCTCGTACGCATCGTCAACGACGATCCGTTCTTCACGCGGCACGGCGCGCTCGCCTACGGCAGCGCACCGGAACAGACGCTCGACCTCCTCGTGCCGGTCGACCGCAAAGGCCCGTTCCCACTGATCGTCGCCATCGAGACATCCGCGTTCATCGCGCCGGATCGCGACTGCGCCATCACCACGAGCGAGGCGGAGCGCGGCTACGCCGTGGCGGCGCTGTCGTTCCGCTCCGCCGAGACTGCGCCGTTCCCGGCGCAGCTCGACGACGTGCGCGCCGCGCTGGCATGGCTGCGCGCGCACGCGAGCGAGTACGAGATCGATGCGACGCGCATCGGCGTCTGGGGCATCGGCGCCGGCGGGCATCTGGCGGCGCTCCTCGCCACCAGCGACGAGGCGAAGGTGCAGGCGGCGGTCGACTGGTTCGGCGAGATCGACTTCACTCCGCTCGACAACGACCCGCAATACGTCCGCTACCTCGGCTGCGCGCCGGTCGATTGCCCCGTGGTCGCCAACGCGGCGAACGCCGCCACGTACGCGTCAGCGGGCGACGCGCCGCTGCTCATGATGTACGGCGCGCGCGACGCGGTGGTGCCGGCGTGGACGGCGCAGTCACTCTACGTGGCCTTGCTCGGCGTTGGCGTCGACGCGCGCTTCCGCATCGTCGACGGAGCCGGGCATGGGGGCGCGGGGTGGAATGATCCTGCGGTGTTGGGAGAGGTTGATCGTTTTTTTGATGAGAAGTTGAGGCCGTAGGGCGGCGCCGGGACGGCGCCGCGCCAGCCGGCGGGACGCCGGCGTTACGCCTGCGCGGCGGAGTTGTCGTTCAGCTCCGCCGCAAGGGCCACCTGGTTCTTGCCGTTCTTCTTCGCGAAGTAGAGCGCGGCGTCGGCGCGGGAGATGAGGTCCGTGCTCGTGGCGCCGTCGTGCGGGTAGACGGCTACGCCGACGCTGATCGTCACGCGCAGGCTCCGGTCGATCGACGCGATCGGGAACTCGCGGCGCTCGATCAGCTCGCGCATCCGGTTCGCCGCGTCCTTCGCCGACGACGACGGCGTCTCGGGGAAGATGATCGCGAACTCCTCGCCGCCGTAGCGCGACACCACGTCGCTCTCGCGCGCGTTCGTCATCAGCTCCTCGACCAGGCCCTTGAGGATCTCGTCGCCGATCGGATGTCCGAACGTGTCGTTCACGCGCTTGAAGTTGTCGATGTCCAGCATGGCCAGCGCGAAGTCGTTGCCGCTGCGCGCGTGGCGGTTCACTTCCTTCGACAGCGCCTCCTGGAAGTAGCGGTGGTTGTACGCCGGCGTGAGTCCGTCGATGAACGTCAGGCGGCGGATCTCCTCGTACTGCCGCGCCGACTGCAGCGCCGTCACCGCCTGCGCGGCGAAGATCTCCAGCGTCTGCACCTTCTCGATGGCCGGCACGCGCCGGTCGAGCGGATCGCGCACGGAGAGGTAGCCGTCCATGCGGTCGCCGCTCATCAGCGGCACGAGCAGCATGTCGTTCTCGTGCCACTCGTCGGGGCGGTGCACGGCATCGTCGGGCCGCACGAACACGCCGTGCTCGCTCTGCCGCAGCGCGGTGTGCGACACGAAGAACGAGTTCGACACGCGGAACTCCTGGTTGAAGAACGGCGTGATCTCGCTCGACGACACGCGCTTCTTGCGCATCTCCTCCCACACTTCGTCGAGGCCGGCGTGGGCGCGGCGCTCGAACTCGTCGCGCTTGGCGTCGTACAGCGCGAAGACGACGACGTCGAAGCCGAGGGCGTGGCGGATGGCCTGGGCGATGCGGGTCAGCATCGCGTCGACGTCGAACGAGCCGATCAGGCTGTTCGCCGTCTCCAGGATCGTCGACGTCGTGGCCGCCTGCGCCTCGAGCTGCGACGTCTTCTCCCCCATCTCGCGCCGCAGCAGCTGGTCCTGCAGCGAGAGCGCGGTCTGATTGACGAGGAGCGTGAGGAAGTCGAGGCTGCCGCTGCGCAGGATGCCGGCGTCCTCGGTCTCGTACATCAACACGCCGTAGATGACCTCGGGCGTCTGGATGCCGATGAGCACCTGGATGGCCCGGCCCCCCGACAGCGGGAAGCGGCGCATCTCGTTCTGGAACACGAAGGCGCGGCTCGGCGCCGACTGCGCGAGGCCGCGCTCGTCGACCCAGCGGAGGATGTCCTGATCGGTCGGCAGGCACTCGCCGAAGCGGTAGACCGCGCCGGCGACGTCGGGGTTCGCCTCCCACGTCACGATCGCGCACGCCTTCATCTTGGCGAGCTGGCCGAGGAGCGCGACCATGCGCCGCAGCGTCTCCTGATCGCCTTCCGCGGCCAGGATCTGCATCGCGCTCTCGGTCAGGATCGACAGCTCGCGGTTGCGGCGCACCAGATCGGCGTTGCGCCGTCCGGCGTCGGCTTCGTTGCGCATCGCGTAGGCGACGACGAGCACCGGCACGAACGCCACGGCGAAGCCGACCAGGCCGAAGACGCGGTACGCCAGCACCTCGGCCACGACGATCGGCGTGACGACGAGGAGCACGCGCGCCTCGGCGAGGAGGATCCGCCGCACGTCGATCGCCTCGCCGCGCCCTTCGAGGTAGAGCTTCGCCGCGGTGAAGGCGACGTGCAGGAGGAGATAGCCGACCAGGAGAAGGATGTAGCCCGAGACCTTGGCCATCATCGGCGCCGTGGAGGCGACGGCGGAGGTGTAGAGCAGCGCGACGACGTAGTAGGAGAGCGCGAGCTCGGCGGCGTCGGAGAGCGAGCGGAGGCGGAAGCGCCGCGCGGCGACGTCTTCATAGAGATGATGGACGGCCGCGCCGATGAAGACCGCCACGAGCGCGACCGCCGGGTCGTGCAAGAGCGGGATGGCCGCGAGCGCCACGGCGGCCTCGAAGCCGATGGAAGTCTCGTCCGTCTCGACGCGCAGGAACGAGGCGATGGCCACGAGCGCGGCGAATGACGCCGCCGCTTCGACGAACGTCGGCGGGCGCGTGATCGCCGTCCCTACGACCACGGCGAGCGCGATCGACGTCGTCGCGATCGCGTAGACGCGAAATAATGATGGGCGTGACACGGAGCGGTGATTATAGGTCGCGTATTGCCAATCACTTGTGCAAAATCGGACAACTCCGGCGATGTAACCGTTTACTGCGGCATAATCCGCCCGAATGTCCGCCTGGGAAGTCGTCATCGGCCTGGAAGTGCACGCCCGCCTGCTCACCGCGACGAAGATTTTCTGCGGCTGTTCGACGACGTTCGGCGCCCCGCCGAACTCGCAGGTCTGCCCGGTCTGCCTCGGCTATCCCGGCGCGCTGCCGGTGCTGAACCGCCGCGCCGTCGAGCTGGCCGCGCGCGCGGCGCTGGCCACCGAGTGCACCGTGCACGAGCAGTCGGTCTTCGCCCGCAAGAACTACTTCTATCCGGACCTGCCGAAGGGCTACCAGATCTCGCAGTTCGACAAGCCGCTCGCCACCGGCGGCCGCATCGGCGACGTGCGCATCCGCCGCATCCACATGGAAGAAGACGCGGGGAAGTTGATCCACCACGGCGACGTCTCGTGGGTCGATCTCAACCGCGCCGGCGTGCCGCTCGTGGAGATCGTGTCGGAGCCGGACGTCCGCTCGGCCGAGCACGCGACGCAGTACCTCACCCGCCTGCGGCAGATCCTGATGTACACGGACGTCTGCGACGGCAACATGGAGGAGGGCTCGCTGCGCTGCGACGCGAACGTGTCGGTGCGCCGCGCCGGCGCGGAGCTCGGGACGCGGACGGAGATCAAGAACCTGAACTCGTTCCGCTTCCTGCGCGCCGCCGTCGAGTTCGAGACGGCGCGGCAGATCGCCGTGCTCGAAGCGGGCGGCATGATCGATCAGGAGACGCGGCTCTTCGATCCAGCCGCGGGCGAGACGCGCGTGATGCGCTCGAAGGAGGAGGCGCACGACTACCGCTACTTCCCCGATCCCGACCTGCTGACGCTCGCGGTCTCGCGTGAGCTCACCGCGCAGACGATCCCGGAGCTGCCGCAGCAGCGCGCGGCGCGGTATCAGCGCGACTTCGAGCTGTCGGAGACGGACGCCGAGGTCCTCGTCGTCACGCGCGAGCTCGCGGAGTACTTCGAGGCGACGGTCGCCGCCGCCGGCAACGCGCGCGCCGCGGCGAACTGGGTGCGCAACGAGGTGCTGCGCGCTTGGAACGACGACTACAAAGTCACGCCCGAAATGCTGGGGCGCTTGATCCGCCTCATCGACAGCGGCGCGATCGGCGGCAAGGCGGCGAAGGAGATCTTCGACGACATGTCGTCATCCGGCGAGCAGCCCGACGTCATCGTCGAGCGCAAAGGCCTCGGCCAGATCAGCGATCCCGGCGCCATCCGCGAGGCCGCGCGGCGCGTCATCGAGCGGAACGCCGCGCAGGTCGAGCAGTACCGCGGCGGCAAGGCGCAGGTCTTCGGCTTTCTCGTCGGGCAGTTGATGAAGGAGACGCGCGGCAAGGCGAAGGCGGAGCTGGCGAACGAGATCCTGCGCGAGCTGCTCGCGGCGTGTCATTCCGAGCGCAGCGAGGAATCCCCTTCGGCGGGGGATCCCTCGCTTCGCTCGGGATGACACCTATCGACTAACGAACACGACGCTCGCGCGGATGATCCGATCGAGCTTCGGATAGTTCCGATCGAGATACGCGTTCCCGCCGCGCAGCAGCGGCGCCTGCTTGCCGCCGCGCATCCCGCCGCCCGACTCCTCGCCGTAGCCGTCGTAGAGCTTGTCGACGACGTCCATCCCCGACACCACCTTGCCGAACGGCGCGAAGCCGTCCTTGTCGAGCCGGGCGTTGTCGGCGAGGTTGATGTAGACCTGCGTGAGCCGCGTGTCCGGCCCCGTCATCGCGAACGCGAGCGTCCCGCGCGCGTTCGACTGCGTCACCGGGTCGTCGGCGATCGGCGTCCACCGCGCGTTCCGCGTCGGATCGCCGGCGATGCCGAACTGCGCGATGAAGCCGCGGCGCACGCGGAAGACGCGCGAGTCGTCGAAGAAGCCGCTGCGCACGAGCTCGTAGAAGCGGTCGGCGCCGCGCGGCGCCCACTTGCGCGTCACCTGCACGACGAACGAGCCTTTGCTGGTGTCGAATTGGACGCGGTAGACGGCGGGCGTGCTCTCCGTGACGTGCACGTCGTAGACCTTCGTCGACGTCGTCACGACCGAGTTTCCGGAGCGCACCGTCGTCGTCTCCTTGAGCGGAAAGCCTTTCACGTTCGCCGGCAGCAGCTTGTCGGCGACGTCGCCTCCCTTGAATTGCGCGTCCTCGGCGATGCGCTCGGTGCGCCACGACTCGCTATGCAGCGTGAAGTGCATGGTGAGATCGCCGGCGGCGACGTCGTACGAGCCGTCGACGATCCACTTGCGCGTCGGGTAGCCTTCGAGCACGCCGCCGTCGCCGAGGTCGCGCGCCGTCGCCTTGGCGTTGCGGATCGCCACCGCGCCGAGGAGATCGTCCATGCGCAGCGACACCGGCTTCTTCGCGTGCGGGTCGAGCAGCGTCAGCGTGCGGCCGCCGTCGTTCGACGTCACCACCGCGCCGTCGCGGAAAATCACGCCGTCGCCGCGCGTGAACTCCACGCGCAGCTGCGGACCGTCGGCCGTCACGCGGCCCGCGCCCGCCGTCCCTTCGAAGCGATAGGTGATGGCCGCGGCGGCGTTGGCGGCGGCCAGAAACAGCGTGAGGAACGCCAGTCTTTTCATTCCGGACATGATGTTATGATTCGCCGCGTCCCCGGTGCCACTTGAACCCTACGCAATTCGAAGGACTTAGGAGGTCTACCTTGCGTTCCTCTCGTAAATCGTGGCTACTGATTTCCGCGGCGCTGCTGATCGTCAGCGGCGCGGCGTACGGCTCCGGCTTCGCCCTTTTCGAACAGGGAGCCAAAGCGACGGCCATGGGCGGCGCCTTCGCCGCGACGGCCGACGATCCCAGCGCCATCTTCTACAACGTCGCCGGCATCGCCCAGCAGCGAAAGGCCGAGTTCCTCGTCGGCGGCACGGCCATCAACTTCTCCAACGAGTTCCGCGGCGATCCGAGCGATCCGCTCACCTCCGGCACCACCGGCCGCTACCGCGCGCACACCTTCATCCCGCCGAACGCCTACTTCGTCCTGCCGGTCGGCAGCAATCTCACCTTCGGCGTCGGCGTGATGACGCCGTACGGCCTGCGCACGAACTGGGCCGAGCCGTGGGTCGGCCGCTTCATCTCGCGCGACGCGAACATCAAGGTCCTCTCGGTCGAGCCGGCCGTGGCCTGGCAGACCTCGGACGGCCGCTTCGCCCTCGGCGTCGGCGCCGAGTACCGCCGCTCGCACGTCGTCCTCAACCGCAACAACGCCGCCTTCAACCCCTTCAACGGGCAGATCTCCGACACCGCCAATGCCTACCTCAACAGCGATTGGGACAGCGCCTGGGGCTGGAACGCCGGCCTCCTCTTCAAGCCGAGCGACGCCTTCCGCGTCGGCCTCGCCTACCGTCCGGGCATGACCATCGACTACAAGGGCTCGGCGCACTTCACGCAGATCCCGACGAACACGCCGCTCGACGTCCTCGTGGCCTCGCAGCTGCCGCCCGACCAGGGCATCGCCACCTCGATCAACTACCCGGCCGTCCTCTCCGGCGGCATCGCCACCTCGGCCATCGGCCACGGCTGGGACCTCGAGGCGGACGTCACGCACACGACGTGGAGCCGCTTCAAGTCGCTCGACGTCAGCTTCGCCACCACCACCGCGCTGAACTTCACGCGCGCGGAAAACTGGAAGGACACCTACTCGTACCGCATCGGCGCGAACAAGAAAGCGAGCGAGAACTGGGACGTCCGCTTCGGCGCGCTGTACGACCAGAATCCCGAGCCGGCCGAAGTCGTCGGTCCGCTCCTCCCCGACTCCGACCGCATCGGCGTTTCGTTCGGCGTCGGCTACCATCACGGGCCGTGGGTTCTCGACCTCACCGAGTTCGCGCTGCACTTCAAGAACCGCAGCACGAACGTGAGCTCCGACAACTTCAACGGATCGTACAAGACTGACGCGAACCTGATCAGCATCAACTTCGGCTACCGGTTTTAGCGGCCGAGCGACCACAAAGGAGAACCAATGACTCGCATCAGAAGCTTTGCACGCATTGCCGCGGCGGCCGTACTCGTCGCCGCGCTCGCCGTTCCGAGCTTTGCCGCGCGCGGCTCGGCAGACTTCACCCGCTTCGTCGCCATCGGCGACAGCTACGGCGCCGGCTTCGAAGCCGGTTCGCTGAACCAGACGCACCAGCCGTTCGGATGGCCGGCCATCATCGCCCGCCAGGTCGGGCTGCAGATCTGCCCGCCGACCGCGTCGGCGACGGACAACTGCTTCGCCATTCCGCTGATCAGCAACCCCGGCCTGCCCGGCGGCGAGCTCGTGTTCAACGGCTCGACGCTCGTCACGGTCCCCGGCTCCGGCGTTCCGCTGATGCTCGGCTTCGGCCGCCCGTACAACAACCTCAGCGTGCCCGGCTACACGGTCGGCGCGGTGCAGGCGCTGACCGGCGCGGAGCCGACGTCGGGGCTCGGCCAGGTCATCCTGCGCGGCCTCGGCACCGAGGTGCAGCAAGCCATCGCGCTGCATCCGACGTTCATCGCCATCTGGATCGGCGGAAACGACTTCCTCGGCGCCGTCAGCGCCGGCGACCCGACCAAGCTGACGCCGCCGGCGACGTTCGCGGCGCAGTACAAGGCGATGCTCGACGCGCTCACCGCGGGCGCCCCGAACGCGGGCATGGTCCTCGGCACGCTGCCGGCCAACTTCGCCACGTCGCCGCTGACGTCGCGGCTGCCGGCCGTCGTCTTCGATCAGAACTTCCAGCCGGTCATCGTGGGCGGCAACCAGATCCCGTTGTTCTACCTGCCGGCCGGCTCGAATACGCCCGCGCCCGTCCCGCCGGGAAGCATCTTCCTGCTCTCGTCGCTCTCGCGTTACCAGCAGGGCTTCGGCCTGCCGCCGAACCTGAAGGCCGTGCCGCCGTTCAGCCTCCTGCCGCACACCGGCGAGCCGCTGACCGACGCGGAGATCATCACGCCCGCCGAGCAGAAGGTCTTCTCCGACACGATCACCGCCTACAACGCCACGATCACCTCGGAGGCGTCCGCGCGCCAGATCCCGCTCGCCGACATCAAGGGACTCTTCGACCGCCTGCTCCAGCCGCAACTCTTCGGCGGCGTCGGCCTGACGAATACCTGGATCAGCGGCGGCCTCTTCTCGAACGACGGCGTGCACCTGACCGACATCGGCTACACGCTCTTCGCGAACGAGTACATCAAGGCGATCAACAGCGGCTACGGCACGCAAATCCCGCTGGCTTCGGTCGCCGCGACGTTCCAGAACAACGGCCAGTTCACCGGCTTCGGCGACAACAAGGGCTACGCGATCGTGAGCCCCGAGGCCGCCGAGGCGATGACTTCGATCCTCAATAGCGCCAGCGTTCCGGCGCCGCTGCCGCCACGGCGACGCGCCAACCACTGAAAACACTTCGGGCCGCCCGCGAGGGCGGCCCGAATCATTTCGTCATCCTGAGCCGCGGAGACGGCGAAGGATCTCAACCTACGCATCCTGAGATCCTTCGCTCCGCTCAGGATGACGGGCTGCTACGTTCCCGCCGGCCGTCCGCGCGGCGACGGCTTGGAGATGTCGATCATCGCCATCCGCTCTTTCTCGTCGTACCAGCAGTGGAAGCGCTTGATGCCCGGCACTTCGATGTCGTAGGCGCGGAAGAAGCTCGGCACGTGCAGCGACGTCGACTTGTCGGACTGCCGGATGCGCGCCGCCCCTTCCTCCCGCTTGTCGAGCGGACGGATGCCGATCACCTTTCGCTTCTTGTCGTAATAGAGGTTCGCGCTCGATTTACCGCGCAGGCGCAGCGCGGACGCGACGGGCGATGGCAAACGGATCAGCCGCGACTGAACGATCGTCGCGGACGAGGAACGCTCTGACTCCTGCTGCGGCTCCCATTTCTCAAATGCCATGCTCCGACTCCTCACCCATCACGGACCACTTCGGCTGCGTGCTGCTGATCATAAAAGTAGTCGTGATAATGTCAACAATTAACAGCACAGGTTAGGCCTCGGATAAAACTTATCCGTGAACAAGATTTATTCTAAGTTATTTAGACAGGAAGCCAAACTGCTGACGGGATGCGACTTACGGTAAATGCGGCCCCTGCGACGGCAGCAGCTTGACCGCCACCCAGCGCTCCCCGACCACGAGATTCCCGTCCAGCGGCGCGTCCGCGCAGCCCTGCATCCGGCGCACCCAGAGCGAGACCCGGTTGCCTTTTTCGTTGCCCCACTTCGAGCAGTCGCCGTAGAAATGGATGCCGTCGCCGCCGCGCCGGGCCTGGAATTCGAACATGCCGATGTCGGTGGCGTCGTCGAAGTCTTCGCTGTTCGTCGCGGTGGCGCGGCGGTGGCGGATCTCCACGCCGACCTGGCCGTAGCCGCTGACGTCGAAGTCGGCGATCTCGACGAAGCCGTCCATCGTCCACGAGTAGTCGCCCTTCGACGGCGGCAGCTCGAACTCGAGGACCTTCGCCCAGTTGCCGCAGACGGGACTCATCGCCGCCGGCTGCACGGCGTCGCCCATCGGTGTGACGACGACGCGGTCGCTCGCGCCGGCGCGGGCCATCGGCGCGACGTCGAGGTACGGCAGGCGCAGCGGCATCGAGAACGCGTTCGCGCGCGCGGCGGCGAGGTGCGCGACGCCGGCATCGCTGCGCATCCAGAGCTGAATGCGATGCGCCGCCGCGGACAGCCCGCGCTTGTCGTCGAACGTGGCGATGCCCTCGGGCAGGAGCTCCGGAACGGCGACGAAACCGTGCTCGCCGATGGCCTCGTCGTCCACGGTGAAGGCGATCTCGAGCTTCGACGCGCCGCCCTCGGCTGCGTCGATGCGGAACGCCGACTGCAGCGCGACGTCGACCGGCCAGCGCGCGTCGAGCTCCATCGCCTCGCCGACGCGCGTCCACGCCGCGCCGACGTCGACCGTGTCGATCGACGACTCCGCCGCCGGATAGTCGCGCGGCACGCCCTGCGCCGTCAGCCACTGCAGGTCGGCGGCGAGCTCGTTCGTCTCCGGCCCGTCGAGGAGCCGCATCCACATCGAATAGACGTAGTTCCCCGCCGGCAGATCGCGCACGAGGCCGTTGAAGCGCTCGGCGCGCGGGATGCGCGGCCCGACGTGGCGGAGCTCGGTGGCGACGATGACGGGCGCCGGGTCGTCCGCCGACTTGCCGAGGCGGAGCTGGATCTCGTAGCGCGCCTCGAGCGGCGCCGTCGGCCGCGGCGTGTAGCTGATCCGCAGCGCCGCGCGCAGCATCAGATTCACCGGCGCCGAGGCGCTGACGTTCTGCTCGGCAAAGGCCGCGCAGCCGCTCTGGATCTTCGTCCAGCGCAGGTCCGAGGTGTAGGCCACCTGCATCCGCGCGCCGACCGGGCGGTCGTCGAGGTGGTGCACGAGGTCCTCGGTGTACGGGAAGCGTGTCCCCGTCTGCGGCGTGGCGGTGCCGACGATCGTGTAGTGCCCGTTGGCGATGCAGTCGGCGAGCGCGGGGGCGGCGGCGAAGAAGAGCGCGGCGAGGAAGGCGAGGCGCGGCATGACAAACACGATACGGGCCAGCGCGGCCGCGCGTCTGTGACGGTAGGGAAGCTCGTACGTGTCATTCCGAGCCGCGGAGACGGCGAGGAATCCCCTGCATTCCGCCAGAGATGCGCACATCGGCAGGGGATCCTTCGCCGTCGTTGCGGCTCAGGATGACACTTGTGCAGAGCTCCCTACTCGGTCAGCGGCGCCAGGAGCTGCTTCGCGTCGAACGGCTTCACGAGCTGCGGCTGCTCGGCCATGATGCCCGGCGTCTCGCCGCCGTCGCTGATCACCACGACCTTCGCCAGCAGCGCCGGGTCGATCCGGCAGGCGTCGACGAGCGGCCGGAAGTCATCCGCGGAATCGACGTCGACGACGATGTACGAGTAGTCGCTCTCGCGGATCTTCAGCATCGCGCCCGCGGCGGTCGCGGCCGCATCGCACGAAACGTGGGCGCGGTGCAGAGCGTCGACGATGACGCTCCGCAGATCGAGGTCGGCCTCGAGCACGAGGACTGGCAACATGGCAATGATTCGTGAACAAGCCCGCGGCGCCGATCTTCATTCCATCGGATAGCGGGCGAGCAGGTTCTCGATGTCCTGGACGTCGGCGGGCTTGGTGATGTGATCGTCGAAACCGGCCTCGAGCGCTTTGCGCTTGTCCTCCGGCTGGCCGAAGCCGCTAACGGCCACGAGGACGACGTCACGGCCGAGCTTCGAGCGGACGGCGGACGCGACCTGGTAGCCGTCGAGCTGCGGCAGCCCGATGTCGATCAGGGCCATGTGCGGGCGGCCGTCGACGATCGCGGCGACGCCGCTGACGCCGTCGCTGACGGCGTCGACCGTATGGCCGAGGCGCTTGAGCTTGAGGCGGAGGAGATCGCGCACGTCGACGTTGTCCTCCACGATCACGATCTTCCGCGGCCGCACCGCCTTCGTGTCGCGCCGCGGCGCCGGCGGCTCGGCGAGCGTCTCCGGCGTGCGCGGCAGCTCGATCACGAACTCCGTCCCCTTGCCGACGCCGTCGCTCCGCGCCGTGACCGTGCCGCCGTGCAATTGCACGAGATTGCGCACCAGCGCCAGGCCGATGCCCATGCCGCCCTGCGAGCGGCCGATGGCGTTCTCCGCCTGCGCGAAGAGCTCGAAGATCGTGCCGATGCGGTCGGCAGCGATGCCGACGCCGTCGTCCGTCACGCGGATGTTCGCGTGCTGGTCGTCGCACTCCAGCGCGACCGCGACGTGCCCTCCCTCGGGCGTGTACTTGATCGCGTTCGTCAGGACGTTCGTGATGATCTGGTCGGCGCGCACCGGATCGACGTTCACCGCCACCGGCTCGTCCGGCATCCGCAGCTCGACGGCGACGTCGTGCATCTGCGCCGCCGCCTGCATCGTCTCGAACGACTGCCGCAGGATGCCGCGAAGGTCGACGAGCTGGGGCTTGACGACGATCTTCCCCGACATGACGCGCGAGAGGTCGAGAAGATCGTTGACGATGCGCGTGAGGTGCCGCGACTGCCGCTCGATCAGCCGGGCGTGCTGGCCGTCGAGCCGCCCGTCGTCGTCGACCATCTGCGAGGCCAGGAGGATCGCGCCGAGCGGGTTGCGGAGCTCGTGTCCGAGAATGGCCAGGAAGCGGTCGCGCTCGTGCACGCGGTCCTCGAGCTTGTGCATGAGATCGCGCGCGTCGTACTGCCGCTGCCGCGCGCTGAGCGCCGCCCGCGCCGCGCTGACGAGGCTCTGAATCCGCACCGGGCGGTCGATGAGCGTGACGTTCGTCCGCTTGCCGAGCTCGCCGAACGAACGCGTCTTCGACTCGGCCGCCAGCACCGCGGTGAGGATGATGATCGGCACTTGCGACCACGCCGGCTGCTCGCTAAGCGCCGTGGCCAGGCAGCGCATGGCGTCGTGGGCCAGCGCCTCCTCGGTGAAGAGCAGCGCGCCCGCGCCGTCGCGCATGGCCGCGCAGAGCGACGGCATGTCGTGGAACGTGTCGCAGGCGATGCCGGCGCTCTGCAGGTGCGTGCACATCAGCTCCGCGTCGCGCCCGATCGGCGCGAGGATCAGAAGCCGCCGCGCGCGCGCGTCGCTCAAGGCTCGCTGACCTCCTTCACGATGTTGTCGTACGACGGAATGCCGGTCAGCACGCCGCGGAAGTCGGTCAGCGGAGCGCCGATCCGGATGCCCTCTTTCGTCATCATCAGGTCGCGGATGGCCGTGTCGTGAATGCCGCTGCGCTTTTTCACGATGGAGATGGCCTTGCGGATCTTGCCCATGGCCTCGAAGTAGCGCAGGAGAATCACGCAGTCGGCGAGATAGCTGACGTCGACCACCGATTGCATGGCCGCGCCGAGCAGGCCGTGCTGCGCGAAGACGAGGATCGTGGCCACGCCGTTCTGCCCGAGGTAGCTGAGAAGCTCGTGCAGGTGCAGCAGAAGGAAGCGCTCCTCGGGGACGGCGTTGAGATAGCCGTTCAGGCTGTCGATGATGAGCACGCGCGCGCCGTCCTGCTCGACCGACTGCCGCACCAGGTGCGCGAGCTCGCCCGGCTGGAGCTGCGCCGGATCGACCTGCCGCACTTCGATGAGCCCGCGCTCGACGAGCGAGCGCAGCGGCATGCCGAGGGCCGCGGAGCGATTGAAGAGACTCGACAGGCTCTCTTCGAAGATGAACATCGCCACCTTCTCGCCGCGCGACGCCGCGGCGACGGCGTACTGCGTCGACAGCGCCGACTTCCCGCAGCCGGCCGGCCCCATGATCAGCGTGCTCGTGCCGCGGTCGATGCCGCCGCCGAGCATCTCGTCGAGATTCGGCAGCCCGCTCGGGAGCCGCTCCAGCTCCTGGATGACCCGGTGATGCTCCGCCGCGATGAGACGCGGATAGACGACGATGCCGCCGGTGAGGATGTTGAAGTCGTGGTAGCCGTCGCGGAAGTTCAGCCCGCGCACTTTGACGAGCTGCAGCCGCCGCCGCGCCGCGCCGTACAGCGGCGTGTAGCGCTCGAGCTCCACGACGCCGTGCGGCACGCTCTGCAGCTGCATGTCGTTGACGTCCGACGTGCGGTCGTCGAGAAAGAGAACGGTGACGTGGCGCCCGGCGAAGAATTGCTTCAGCGCCAGGATCTGCTTCCGATAGCGCAAGGTGCTCTGCGCCAGGAGCCGGATCTCCGACAGCGAATCGAGAACGACGCGGTCGGGCTTGAGCCGCTCGACCTCGGCGAGGAAGGCCTTGATCGTCTGCCCGAGCTCGACCTCGGCCGGATAGAAGACGGTGGTCTCTTCCTCCTCGAGGCTCTCCTCGCCGATGAGCTGCTCGTAAATGTGGATCTTGCTCACGTCCCAGTTGTGCGAGCGCCCGACGGCGAGGAGCTCGTCGCGCGTCTCGGAGAGCGTGATGTACATCGCGGTCTCGCCGTTCCGTACGCCCTCGAGAAGGAACTGCAACCCGAGCGTCGTCTTGCCGACGCCCGGGTCGCCTTGCAGGAGATAGACGTGGTCGCGCGGAAATCCGCCGAGCAGGATATGATCCAGACCTTCAATGCCGGTCGCGGCAACTGCTTCGCTTTTCACGACTTCGCACCTCGGAAAGAGCTTCGTTACCGAGGCCCCAGAGCAGAATCCGCGCCAACTGCGGAGACCGGCATTGTCACTGCACCTGCTCCGGCGTCGCCTCCCTTCCCGCCCAGATGATCTCCACGTCGTACGCGGCCAGTTTCGGATCCGCGGTCATCAGCGGCAGCCCCTCCATCTGCGCCTGCGCGACGAGCATCCGGTCGAACGGATCGCGGTGATGCAGCGGCAGCTCGGCGACGCGAAGCGCGTGGTGGAGGTAGAGCGGGAGCGCCTTCATTTCGAAGTCTTCGATTCCCGCCGCGACGTACTCCTTCGCTGCCTCGGGAAGCTGAAGCTTTCCAATCCCGACCTTGATCGCGATCTCCGCGGCACTGACCGCCGAGAAGACGATGCCGCTCTCGTCGCTCTGCATCAGCTCCGCGGCGGCGTCGTTCAACCGTTCCGGCGAAAGAAACGACCAGAGCCAACAATGTGTATCAATCAGGAATCGCATCCAACCCCCAAGTCTCGGGATCGACCTCGTCGTCGAAGTCCGGGCTGATGTAAAACGGCTTGCCGGCGTCCCGGCCGAGGATCCGCTTCTTCGGTTTGGTGTCGTATTGCACCAGCCGCGCGACCGGCTCGCCGTTCCGCGCGATGATGACCTCTTCGCCGGCAGCCACTTTCAGAAGCAGCCGTGAGAGCTGAGTTTTGGCTTCATGTACGTTCACGATCATGTCTCCAATGTAAGATTAGCTAAGCATCCTAGTCAAGTACCAGATCGAAAATATGCCTTATCGAGCGCGCGGTAATGGATCGCCTCCGCCAGGTGCGCCGATTCAATCCGCTCGCTGGCCGCGAGATCCGCGATCGTTCGCGCCACCTTGAGCACCCGGTCGTACGCGCGCGCCGACAACGCCAGCCGCGCCATCGCCTGCTCGAGCAGCCGCCGCGACGGCGCGTCGAGCTCGCAGGCGCGGCGCATCGCCTTCGGCGTCATCTCGGCGTTCGACTGGATGTGCGACCGGCGAAAGCGCTCGCGCTGCCGCAGGCGCGCCGCGTCGACGCGCTCGCGGATCGCGCCCGACGGCTCGCCCGCGTGCGTCGACGCAATTTCCTCCGGCGTCAAGGCCGGCACCTCCACCTGCAGATCGATGCGGTCGAGCAGCGGCCCGGAGATCTTCGCCAGGTAGCGCGAGATCTGGATCGGAGAGCAGAGGCACTCGCGCCGCGCATCATTGAAGTAGCCGCATGGGCACGGGTTCAGCGCCGCGGCGAGGGTGAAGCGCGACGGGAACGTCGTCGTGCGCGTCACGCGCGCGATCGTCACCGTGCCGTCCTCCATCGGCTGGCGCAGCACTTCGAGCGTGTCGCGGCGGAACTCCGGCAGCTCGTCGAGGAACAGCACGCCATGATGCGCGAGGCTCACCTCCCCCGGCCGCGGCGGCGCGCCTCCGCCGACCAGCGCCGCGTTCGACAGCGTGTGGTGCGGCGCGCGGAACGGCCGCCGCGTCAGCAGGCCGCTGCCGGCCGGCAGCGTGCCCGCCACCGAGTGGATCTTCGTCGTGACGATCGACTCTTCGAGCGAGAGTTGCGGCAGGATCGACGGCAGCCGCTTCGCCAGCATCGTCTTGCCGGAGCCCGGCGGGCCCACCATTAATATGTTGTGTCCGCCCGCGGCCGCGACTTCGAGCGCGCGTTTCGCCTGCGCCTGGCCGCGGACCTCGGCGAAGTCGGCGCTCTCCGGCGGCGATTCGGCGATGGTCGCCGACGTCGTCGGTTCTACGATTTGTAGACCTTTGAGGTGCTGCACCAGCGCCGGCAGGTGCGGCACGCCGATGACGCGCAGCGACCGCACGGCCGCCGCTTCGTTCGCGTTCGCCGCGGGGACGACGAGCTCGCGGACGTTCTCGCGCGCGACGGCGGCGGCGATCGGCAGCGCGCCGCGCACCGGCGCGATGCCGCCGTCGAGCGAGAGCTCCCCGACGAAGACGCGGCCGCGGAGCTCGTCGGCGCTCAGCATCTCCATCGCCTGGAGGATGCCGAGGGCGATCGGCAGGTCGAAGGCCGAGCCCTCTTTCTTCACGTCGGCCGGCGAGAGATTTACGGTGATGCGGCGGGCCGGCCACCAGAAGCCGCAGTTGTGGAGGGCGGAGTAAACGCGCGAATACGCTTCGCGCACCGCCAGGTCGGGCAAGCCGACCATGATGAATTTGGGCATTCCGGCGACCGCGTCGACCTCCACGGTGATCCGGACAGCATCGATTCCGAGCGTCGCAGCGCTCGATACTTTGGCAAGCATGGCGGTGGGTGGCCATGCGCAAGTCGAGTCCGAGGCTACCTCGGACCGGCGGCGGCTGCAAGCGATAGCATGAGGCCATGCTTCACGCCCTCCTCTTCGCCGCCGCCATCGCCACGCAGGCGCACGCCTGGCGCGTTGCGCACGAGCGCGCCGTCCTCGCCGAGTTCGTCGAGCTCCTGGCCATCCCGAACATCGCCGGCGACACGCCCAACATCGCGCGCAACGCCGCGGCGATCCGCGCCATGTTCGACAAGCGCGGCCTGTCGACGCGCTTCCTCACCGTCGACGGCGCGCCGCCGATCGTCGTCGCCGACCTGAAAGTGCCCGGCGCGACGCGAACCATCGCGTACTACGCGCACTACGACGGCCAGCCGGTCGATGCCGCGCAGTGGAAGTCGCCGCCGTGGACGCCGGTGATGCGCGACGCGAACGGCAACGACGTCGATTGGCGCAACGCCGACAAGATCGATCCCGAATGGCGCCTCTACGCGCGCTCCGCCGGCGACGACAAGGCTCCCATCGTCGCCATGGCCGCGGCGCTCGACGCGTTGAAGGCCGCGAACGCGCGGCCGAAGCAGAACCTCCGCTTCGTCTTCGAAGGCGAAGAGGAGGCCGGCTCGCCGCACCTCGCCGCCTATCTCGCCAAGTATCCGGACGTCCTGCGGCCCGACGCCTGGGTCCTCTGCGACGGCCCGGTGCACCAGAGCCGGCGCATGCAGCTCTTCTTCGGCGCGCGCGGCGTCGTCGACCTCGAGCTCACCGTCTACGGCCCGATCAAGGGTCTGCACGACGGCCACTACGGCAACTGGGTGCCGAATCCGATCGTCAAGCTGACGCACCTCCTCGACTCGATGCGCGACGAGCGCGGGCGCATCCTCATCGACGGCTTCTACGGCGACGTGAAGCCGCCGACGGCGAGCGAGCTCGCGGCGCTGAAGAACGTGCCGCCGGTCGAGAGCGAGCTGCGGCGCGAGTTCGCCATCGGCGCGACCGAGCGCGCCTCGCTCAACGACTCGCTGCTGATGCCGGCGCTGAACGTGCGCGGCATCCAGTCCGGCCACGTCGGCGCGCAGGCGTCGAACACGATCCAGACCGAGGCGCGGGCGTCGATCGACTTCCGCCTCGTCCCGGCGGAGACGCCCGAGTCGGTCAAGGCGCTCGTCGAGAAACATCTCGCCGCGCAGGGCTACACCATCGTCCGCGACGTCCCCGACGCCGCCGCGCGCGAGGCCCACGCGAACCTCGTTCGCGTGCAGTGGGGCCCGGGCTATCCGCCGGCGCGCACGCCTCTCGACGCGCCGCTCTCGCGCGCCGCCGCGGCGATCATGCGCGAGGCCGGGCACGATCCGGTCCTCCTCCCCACGCTCGGCGGCAGCATCCCGATGTATCTCTTCCAGCAGCCGAACGGCACGCCCGTCCTCGGCCTGCCGATCGCCAACCACGACGACAACCAGCACGCCGCGAACGAGAACTTGCGGCTGCAGAACCTTTGGGACGGCGTCGAGGTCTACGCCGCGCTCTTCATCGGACTGTGAGCTGGCAAGCGGCGTGATATAGAACTCGGTGCATGCACATCGCCGTCCCGCACCACACCGACCGTGAGACCGCCAAGCAGCGCATCGAGCAGCGCCTCGGCCAGCTGCTCGCGCAGTACCAGCATTACCTCAGCGACCACCAGTCGCGATGGGAGGGCGACACGCTGCACTTCAGCGGCGGCGCGCGCGGCTTCAAGGCCAATGGCACCATCGACGTGACCGACACCGAGGTCATCGTCGACGGCAAGCTCCCGCTGATCGCCAAGCCGTTCGAGCCGCGGATCAAGAGCACGATCGAGCGCGAGGCGAACGCGATGTTCGGCTAGCTCAAATCCCGTCATCCTGAGCCGGCAGCGCACGGCGAAGGATCTCGAGCTGCGTAGATTGAGATCCTTCGGCTTCGCTCAGGGCATGCTGCGCTCCTCAGGATGACGGCGGCGGCTAGCTCCCGATGCAGCTCTCGACCAAATCCGCCTCGGCGTCCCGCCGCTTGAGCAGTCCGTCGAGTCCCTTCCCTTCCCACAGCCGCTTCATGGCCCGGAGCTGATCGGCGATCTCCTGCAAGTCGCCGTTCGGCACGGCGTCGCGGATCGCGCGCATCTCCTTGCGGCTGTCGCCGTCCATCGACGTCCCACGGTTGTAGACCAGCGAGAAGAGCGCGCCCTGCGCGTCCGCCGGCAGGTCGTCGACGCCGGGAAAGGCCTGCTGCGTCAGCTTCTGGTACTTCGGCACCGAGCGTTCGAGGAAGACCTGCTCGGCATCCGAGGTCTTGATCTTGATCGTCTTCAGCGACGGCGCCTTCGCCTGCGCCGACGTCCCTTTGAGGCCGACCACCTGCGAGAGCGTCGTGAAGTCGCCCGCGCTCAGGAGCGGCTGCCAGTCGTTCTCGAAGTCGCCCGCCGACTCGTAGCCGAGGTCGTAGCCGATGCCGATCGTGATGCCGGAGGCGCCGCCGGGCCAGTCGCTTGGCTGGTCGATGCCTTCGAATTCGAAAATGAGATTCCGCGCCTTCTCCGTCAAAGGTTCCATGGGGTTTCCCTCTCAGTTGTAGATGGGCGGAATTTTATCTCAGTCGACGTGAAAGATCTTCTTGAGCGCGTCGACGTTCGGGCCGACGAACAGGCGTCCATCGACTTCCAGGGCCGGGTCGGTACCGAGGTGAAACGTCTTCGACTGGAACTGCTCGGGGGTGAGCATCTCGTAGTCGACGTGGTAGCGCGTCAGGAAGCCTTGGATGAGGCTCGTCTTCTGTCGTTGTGTTCCGGGGACAAACCTTACGGTCATCCTCCCCTCCTCTCCCAAAATGCTGTGCCGTTTGGACAAGTATGCGAACGGTAAGCCTGATTTCCTCGGGAGTCAAATAAGATAGCCGGCAGGTTGCTCCGTCTCATCGTCAAAAACGCGCTGCGCAACCGGCGCCGCACCATCCTTACGGCGCTCAGCGTCGCCGTGTCGCTCTTCCTCCTCGTGGCCCTGCGCACCCTCTCCATCGAGATCAAGGGCGGCTCGCTCCTGACCGAGCAATCGACGCGCCGGCTCATCACCCGCAGCGGCGTCTCCCTGGCCGTGCCGCTGCCGCTCGCCTACAAGGAACGGCTGCGGCGCGCCGGCGGCACCGACATCATCAGCGAGTACCAGTGGTTCCCCTGCTACTACCGCGAGCCGCGGGAGCCGATGATCGTCATCGCCACCGACCCCGACTTCGCCGGCAGCGATCCCGAGTACCCCACCTCGCCCGCGGAATTGAACGCGTTCAAATCCGACGTCAGCGGCGTCCTCGTCCCGGTGAAAATGATGCAGCGCTTCGGCTGGAAGATCGGCGACCGCCTCACCTTCACCGGCACCATCTTCCCGTTCAACCTCGACGTCACCGTCCGCGGCACCTTCACCGGGCCTTCGCAGAACGCGCCGGTCTGCCAGTACCGCTACGTCAACGAGCTCCTGCGGCGGACCATGCCCAGCCGCGCCGACAAGACCATGGCCTTCATCGAGCGGGCCGCCCCCGGCGTCTCGCCCGGCGCGCTGGCGCGCCAGATCGACGACACCTTCCACAACTCCGACCCGCCGACGCGCACGGAGTCGGAGAAGGACTTCATCCTCGGCTTCTCGGCGATGCTCGGCAACGTCGCCGTCTTCATCAGCTTCGTCGCCGCCGCCGTCGTCTTCGCCATCGTCCTCGTGGCGACGAACACGATGTCGATGGCCGTCCGCGAACGGACGCACGAGATCGCCGTCCTCAAGACCCTCGGCTTCCGCCCCGCGCAGATCGTGATCATGTTCGTCGCCGAGTCCGTCGTCATCTCCGGCGGCGGCGGACTGGCCGGCATCGCCGGGGCGCGGCTCTTCTTCGCCGTTTTCGACATCTACACGCTGACGAACGGCTTCGTCCAGCACTTCGACATCGCCGCGCCGACGGTGACGCTCGCCGTGGCCGTGGCCTTCATCATGTCGATCGTCAGCGCGCTCCTGCCGGCGTGGCGCGGCGCCGCGCGGCCGATCGCGGCGGGGTTGCGCGAGGTGGCGTGATGCTGATCCCCTTTCGCTACAACGTCCGCAACCTCCTCGTGCGCCGCACCTCGACACTCCTCACGGTCTTCGGCATCGGCGTCAGCGTGGCCGTCTTCGTCGCCGTCATGGCCCTCGTCGAGGGCATCCGCCTCACCTTCGTCGCCACCGGCGAGCCGCTGAACGTCCTGGCCATCCGCAACGGAGCGCAGAGCGAGACCGGGAGCCTGATCGAGCCGTCGTCGGCGCTGGTGGCGCGGACGATCAAGGGCGTCGCGCGCGGCGCGGACGGCGAGCCGCTCGTGTCGATCGAGCGGATCGTCTACGTCAACGAGCCGCGCACGACGACCGGCTCGTCGAACGTGGTGATGCGCGGCCTCGGCCCGACCGGACGCGCGCTCCGCCCGGCCGTGCAGCTCGCCGCCGGCCGCTGGTACGTGCCCGGCCGGCGCGAGGTGACGGCCAGCCGCACGATCGCGGCGCGCTTCCGCAACTGCAACCTCGGCGACGAGCTCGTCAGCGGCCGCGCCCACTTCAAGGTCGTCGGCATCTTCGACGCCGGCCGCTCCGCGTACGCCTCGGAGCTGTGGACGGGCGCGGAGGACCTCGCCTCGGCGTTCGAGCGGACCAACTACTCCGACATCCTCGCGCGCGCGGCCGACCGCGAAAGCGTCCGCACCGTGATCGACGCGCTGTCCGGCGACCCGCGCATGCGCTTCGACGCGCGGAGCGAGCGCGCCTTCTACGCCGAGCAGACGAAGGCGGCCACGCCGGTGCAGATCCTCGGCAACATCATCGCCGTGGTCATGGCCGTCGGCTCGGCGTTCGCGGCGATGAACACGATGTACGCCGCGGTGGCCTCGCGCGGCCGCGAGGTGGCGGTGCTGCGCGCCCTCGGCTTCTCGCGCGCGTCGATCGCGCTCTCGTTCGTGACCGAGGCCGTGCTGCTGTCGATCGCCGGCGGCATCGCCGGCGGCCTCGGCGTCGTTCCCCTCAACGGCCTCTCCACCGGAACGACGAACTGGTTCACCTTCAGCGAGATGAACTTCCACTTCGCCGTGACTTTGCCGCTCCTCGCGCGCGGCGTGCTCTTCGCCGCGGTCATGGGCCTCGCCGGCGGCATCCTCCCCGCGCTGCGCGCCAGCCGCATGTCGCCCGCGGCGGCCATGCGCGCGCTCTGAAACGTTTTCGCGATCTGCGTCACAATAAGGTATGGAAGATACCGCCCGCCTGGTCGTCACCGTCCTCCTCGCGGCGTTCGTGATCGAGCGCATCACCGCAGCGCTGATGTTCTTCGCCGAGACGCCGAAAGGCCCGGAGCGGACGCACAAGATCTACCGCATCCTCATCGCCGCGGTCCTCGGCGCGGCCGCGGTATGGATCGCGCACATCCGCCTGTTGTCGCGGCTCAACGCCACCGCGCCCGACTGGCTCGACGCCGCGCTTTCGTGGCTCGTCCTCGTCGGCGGCGCCGACCGCATCCGCGACTTCGTCGCGCCGGGCGGCGGCGGTGGCGGCGAGGCGAAGAAGGAACTGCCGCCGATCCAGTTCGTGATCGAGGAGAAGGACGGCACGACGACCGTGCAGCGCTTCAACGCGAACTGACATGCGCCGGATCACCGTTCGCCTCGGCGACTACGTGGAAGAGCAAAAGCGGCGCGACCGCCGCGCGGGCCGCGTGGTGGCCGTGCTGGCGATCGTCGCCGCCCTCGTCATCGCCATGTCGGCGACGAACACGACGACGACGCCGACGCCGAATCCGGCCGCCCCGCCGCATCTCGCCGCGTCGGCCGCCGCGCTTCGATTCGCGCCGCAGCTCGCCGGCACCGCCTCGGCCGCACAGCTCCTGCGCCTCCGCAACGACGGCGGCTCGCCGCTGACGATCGCGAAGATCGCCGCCGGCAACGACGCCTTCCGCATCACGAACGATTGCGCGACGCTGGCGCCGAACGAGTCGTGCAGCGCCGCCGTCGTCTTCGCGCCGTCCGCGGCCGGCGCGCAGCGCACCCTCCTCGGCGTGCAGAGCGAAGGCGGCAGCACGTCGGTCACGCTCGAGGGCGAAGGCCGCGCGCTGCCGGCGATCGACCTCGGCGCGACCGACTTCGGCAGCGCGCCGGTCGGCAATCCCGTCGAGCGCAGCATCCGCTTCATCAACAGCGGCACGACGCCCATCGCCATCGCCAAGGCGTCCGTCGGCGCGCCGTTCGCGATCGCCGCCGACACCTGCAGCGGCACGCTCGCGCCGGGCGTCAACTGCGAATTGCGCGTGCAGTTCGTCCCCGCCGCCGCCGGCAGTGCCACCGGCGAGCTGCTCCTCGCCGGCGCGGGCGGCGACGTCGTCGCGAAGGGCGCGCTGCTCGGCGCCGGCGCGACGCCGCAGCCGCAGAGCAAGCCCGCGCAGCTCGTGACCACGCCGGACCGGCTCACATTCCCGCAGCAGGCGCCCGGCACCGTGTCGGCGCCGCAGCTCATTCACGTGAAGAATGCCGGCGACGAAGTGCTGGCCTTCACGCGCATCGACGCGGCCGGAGCGTTTCGCGTGACGAGCGACTGCGGCCAATCGCTCGCCGGAAACGCCGCGTGCAGCGTCTCGGTCATCTCCGCGGCCTCGTCGGCCGCCGGCATCCGCAGCGGCGCGGTCGTCATCGACACGGCCAACGGCGGGAGAGCGGAGATCCCGCTGCAAGTCGAGGTTCGCTCCCTTCCGCCGGTCGATCTCCCTCTCACCGACTTCGGCCGCGCGCTCGCCGGCGCCGCGGTCGAGCGCGTCGTCCGCTTCACCAACAGCGCGCCGGCGACCGTCGTCGTCGGCAACGCGATCTCGTCTCCGCCGTTTGCGATCGCCTCCGACGGATGCCTCGGCCGGAAAATCGCCTCGGGCGACGGCTGCGACGTGCGCCTGCAGTTCCGCCCCGCCGCGAGCGGCATCATGACCGGCGAGCTGCAACTCGTCGACGCCGGCGGCAACGTCGTGGCGCGCGGCGCGTTGCGCGGCATCGGACTGCAGCGGCGGCAGCCGCCTCCGCAACTGCTTCCGTCGATCGACATCGCACCGCGCGAGATCAACTTCAACGGCGATCCCGGCACGAAGAAGATCGTCATCACCAACACCGGCCCGATCGCCGTCGCCCTCGGCGTGAAGCCGGAAACGGCGTCGCGCTATCTCATCGACACGAGTCAGTGCAACAAGCAGCTCCTTCCGCGCGACAGCTGCACGATCTCGGTCGACGGCCGGATCGCCGTGCGCATCGGCGCGTCGGCGCGCATCGCCGTCAGCTACGCCGGCCGCACGGAATTCGTGCCCGTGCGGGCGAAGTAGCCCGCGCCGTTCGTCATCCTGAGCCGGCTGTGAAGAAATCGAACGTCATGCTGAGGCGCGCAGACGCCGAAGCATCTCAAAATGCAACGGACTCGCATCCGGAGATCCTTCGCCGCCTGCGCGGCTCAGGATGACGTCGTGCGCATGACGGGAACCGTAGCCCTACGCCACCGCCGTCTCGCGGTACTGGATCTCGTACAACTTCCGATACAGCCCGTTCGCGCGCATCAGCTCCTCGTGCGTGCCGCGCTCGCGGATCTCGCCGTGGTGGAAGACGAGGATCGTGTCGGCGGAGCGGATCGTGGAGAGGCGGTGGGCGATGACGATCGACGTGCGCCCTTCCATCAGCGTGCGGATGGCCTCCTGGATCAGCCGCTCCGTCTCCGTGTCGATCGACGACGTGGCCTCGTCGAGGATCAGCACCGGCGGGTTGAAGGCGAGGGCGCGCGCGAACGAGAGGAGCTGCTTCTCGCCGACGGAGAAGCCGGCGCCGCGCTCGCGCACCTCGGACGCGTAGCCCTCGGGCAGGCGCGAGATGAAGCGGTCGGCCTGCACGCGCACGGCGGCGTTGCGCACGGCCTCGGCGCTGATGTCGGGATCGCCGAGGGAGATGTTCTGCTCGACCGTGCCGGTGAAGAGAAAGAAGTCCTGCTGCACGATGGCGAAGAGCGCCCGCAGCGACTCCAGCGAGTACTCGCGGATGTCGACGCCGTCGATGAGGATCTCGCCGCGCTGCGGCTCGTAGAAGCGCAGCAGCAGCGCCGTCACCGTCGTCTTCCCCGCGCCGGTGTGGCCGACCACGGCCACGCGCTCGCCGCGCTCGACGCGGAAGGAAACGTTCTTCAGCACCCATTCGGGCTCGTTGTACGCGAACCAGACATTCTTGAACTCGATCGAGTGGATCTCGCCGGCCGCGCGCGCGCCGCGGTCCTCGATCTGCACCTTCGTGTCGAGCAGCTTGAAGATCCGCTCGCTCGCCGCCATCGCCGCCTGCAGGATGTTGTACTTCTCGGAGAGGTCGGAGATCGGCTCGTAGAAGCGCTGCGAGTAGGTGAAGAACGCGACGAGCGCGCCGATGGAGAGCGTGCCGCGGATGACCTGGCCGCCGCCGTACCAGACGATGAGGGCGACGCCGACGGTCTCGATCAGCTCGATGACCGGGTAGAAGACGGCGTAGTAGAAGATCGAGTCGATGTTGGCGTCGCGGTGCCGGCCGTTGAGGTTGTCGAACTTCGCGGCCTCGGCGCCGGCGCGGTTGAAGAGCTGCACCGTGGCCATGCCGGAGATGTGCTCCTGCAGGAAGGCGTTGATCGCGGCGATGCGCGCCCGTACCTGCCGGTATGTGATGCGCGCGCCGCGGCGGAACCACGCCGAGACGAGGAGGATGCCGGGCGTGATGGAGAAGAGCACCAACGCCATCCGCCAGTTCATCCAGAAGAGGACGCCGACGATGCCGGCCAGCACGAAGATGTCGCCGAAGATGGCCACGAAGCCGGCCGTGAACATCTCGTTGAGGGCGTCGACGTCGGTGGTGACGCGCGTCATCAGGCGCCCCACCGGATTGCGGTCGAAGAACTGCACGTCGAGCCTCTGCAGGTGCGTGAAGATCTGCTTGCGGAGGTCGTACATGATGTACTGCCCCATCAGATTCATCATCACCATCTGCGTGTAGAGCACGCCGAAGCCCGCCAGCAGCGTGACGAGATAGACGAGCGCCGCGGCGTTGATGCCGGCGAGCGCGTCGAAGACGAAGCCGTGCGCGCGCAGCCAGTCGCCCACGCGCAGGCTGAGGCCGATGGTCTGCGCCCCCTGCACCGGCTTCACGTAAAGGTCGATGGCCACGGCGATGATGGCCGGCCCCGCGACCTCGAGCACCGAGGAGAAGATGACCAGGGCGACGGAGACGGTTGCGCGCACGCGGTACGGCCGCAGATAGCGCAGCAGCCGCCGCGCGAGATGCGGATCGAACGCGCGGGCGGATTCGTCTTCGTGTTTTTCGATCAGGTCGGACATGGTGCGTAGTTCTTGGTTCTTAGTTCTTAGTTCTTAGTTCTTAGTTCTTAGTTCTTAAGTGTTAGGTGTTACGTGTTAGGTGCCCGGCGCCACCTAAGAACTAAGAACTAACAACCTCATGCAATCTCCGCGATCTCTTCTTCCAACTCTGCTTCCGGTACAGCTCCGCGTAATACCCGTCGTGCGCGACGAGCGTCTCGTGCGTGCCGCGCGGGCGGATTCGTCTTCGTGTTTTTCGATCTGCTCCGACATGGTGCGTAGTTCTTGGTTCTTAAGTGTTAGGTGTTACGTGTTAGGTGCCCGTCGCCATCTAAGAACTAAGAACTAAGAACTAAGAACTCATGCAATCTCCGCGATCTCCTCCTCCAACGTCTGCTTCCTGTACAGCTCCGCGTAATACCCGTCGTGGGCGACGAGCGCCTCGTGCGTGCCGCGCTCGACGATGCGGCCGTCGTCGAGGACGATGATGTGGTCGGCGTCCTTCACCGAGGAGACGCGGTGCGAGACGATCAGCACCGTCCTCCCCTTCCGGATCTCGCGCAGCGCCCGCAAAATCCGCTCCTCGGTCTGCGTGTCGACGGCGCTCAGCGCGTCGTCGAGCAGCAGGATCAGCGGGTCGCGGACGAGCGCGCGGGCGATGGCCGTGCGCTGCTTCTGCCCGCCGGAGAGCGTGATGCCGCGCTCGCCGATCACGGTCTCGAGGCCCTGCGGGAACGTGGCCACGTCGGCGCCGAGGCCGGCCAGGCGCGCGGCGTGATCGACGTCGTCCGCCGATGCGTCGCCGCGGCCGAAGCGGATGTTCTCCGCGATCGACTCCGAGAAGAGGAACGTCTCCTGCGGCACCATGCCGATCCATTCGCGCAGCTGCCGCAGCGGGATCGACTCGACCGGCTTGCCGTCGATGAAGATCGTCTCCGGCGGCGGCTCGAAGATGCGCGTGATGAGCGCCAGCAGCGTCGACTTCCCGCTGCCGGTGCGGCCGACGATGCCGAGGGTCTCGCCGGCGCGCACGTGCAGGTCGATGTCGCGCAGCACGGCGTGGTTCGTGTAGGTGAAGGTGAGGCCGCGGACGTCGATGTCGCCGCGCGGCACGGCGGCGAGCGCGGGCGGCGCGCCGAGGTCGACCGACGGCTCGATCGACCACACCTCGTGCAGGCGCGTCATCGAGGCCATGCCGCGCTGGACGAGGTTGATGACCCAGCCGAGGGCGATGAGCGGCCAGACCATCCGCCCGAGGTAGAACTGGAAGGCCACGAACGCGCCGATCGTCATCGTGCCGGAGATCATCTTCCGCGAGCCGAGGAAGAAGATCACCACGAAGCCGACGCCGATGAGCGAGTGCAGCAGCGGATGGAACGTCGCCGTCAGCTTGATGAGCGAGCGGTTGCGCTCGACGTAGTCGCGGTTCTCGACCTTGAAGCGCTCGATCTCGCGCTCCTCCTGCCCGAACGCGCGCACGACGCGGACGCCCGCCAGGTTCTCCTGCACGCGCGCGGAGACGTCGCCGAATTTGTCCTGCACGGCCTTGAAGCGCGTGTGGATACGCGCGCCGAAGAACTGCACGAGGCCGGCGATGACCGGCACGGCCATGAGCGAGACGAAGGCCAGCTGGTGGTCGATGCGCAGCATCATCACGAAGGCGCCGACGACGATGAGCAGCGACGACGCCGAGTGCATGACCGCCGGGCCGATCAGCATGCGCACCGAGGCCAGGTCGTTCGTGGCGCGCGACATCAGGTCGCCCGTCCGCTGCCCCTGGTAATAGCTGACCGGGAGCCGCTGCAGGTGCCCGTAGAAGTCGTTGCGCATCTCGTACTCGATGTGCCGCGAGGCGCCGATGAGGATCCAGCGCTGCAGGTAGAGGAAGAGCCCTTCGAACGCGGCCGCGCCGACGAGGAGGAGGCCGTAGCGGATGAGCGTCCCGCGCGTGACGGCCTTGGCGAGCTCGTTGACGGCGTTGCCGATGATGAGCGGCTTCATCAGCGAGAACGCCGCCGAGCCGACGACGCAGAGAAAGCCGGCGCCGAGGGAGCGCTTGTGGCGCGCGAAGTAGCCGAGGAGTCGGCGCAGAGGAGTCATGCGTTAGGAATGCAGAATGCCGAATGCAGAATGCAGAATTCTCGGCGGCGGCGATTCATGCCTTCTCCCGAAGAGGAAGCCGCTTCATCTCTTGCAATGCAATGCGCAGAACGCTCCCGAGGGTGAACCCTTGCGGAAAACAGTGCGGCACGCGCACGCCTGCGCCGCTCAGCTCCAGGAAGTCGAGCGGCGGCTTGCGCCGCGCCAGCACGTGCACGAGCTTGCGCGGGAGGTCTTCGCGGTCGTCGGCGTTGAGGTGCAGCGGCTGGAGGTAGTAGCCGAAGTGCATCGTGCGCAGCGAGGGCATGCCGCCGGCGAACTCCGGCAGCGTGACGCTGAGCGCGAGCGCGCCGAAGATCCAGTTCTCCTGCGCGAACTCGCCGCGCCAGAAGTCTTCCTCGTGCTCCGTGAGTTTCTCGAGGCGCATCGGAGTCAGGGAAGCTCCTCGAGGACGGCGCGCGTCCTGGCGGACGTGGCGCCGAGGGCAATGGTGTGGCATCCGTCGGTCGTTCGAAATGGCTTGCCGATCGCGACCGGGTTGCCGTCGAACGTGACACGGCCCGGGCCAAACAGATGGACCGTGTAGCGTTTCTCGGCGGAGAGTCGCGGCTCGTCGCCGGTCGAGCCGCCATAGATGCCGAGCACGGTCACGTAATGACGGCCGTCATTGACGAATCGTTTCCCATTCCAGTGGTCGATCCAAACGTCCAGCTCCGTGGCGCAGTCGCCCTGTCTGACGTAGGCGGCGGCGATGTTCTCCGGGACGCCGTCGCCGTCGAGGTCGATGGCTTCGCCGAAGCCGTCGGAGATGAGCACGAGGTGATTGTTCATGACGCGGTAGACGAAGTCGACCTCACCGTGCCGCACGGCAAGAGAGACCACGACGTCCTTCGGATCGATCACCTTCTCGAGCCGCACGTCGCCGGGCTGCGAGTCGAGCTCCTCGCGCGCCACCACGCGCGGCCGCGCGTGCGGCGCGTCGGCGTAGCGCAGGAGCAGCAGCTCGTCGGGATCGTGCGTTGCCTTCACGACGAGATGCGGTCGCCCGCTCGGATAGTGCGAGTAGACGGCGATCAACGCGGCGGCGAGGAGCCCATTCATGCATTCAGCTTGCGCAGCCCGGCCACGATCTCGTCCATCTTCGTCCGGTGGAACTCGTCGATGAAGCGCTGCAGCTCGCCCTCCGGCGTCGCCGCGACGTCCGCCGTGTACACCTTCTTCAGCGCGCCGGCGAGGTAGACCTTCGTCTCCACGCGCCAGGCCGGGCGGGAGAAGAACTCCGTCTGCACGGTGAGCTTTTTCGCGCCGACGTCGATCGCGTCGAGGCGCCCCATCGGCGGGGTCTGCGGGTCAGCCATCCGCCCGCAGTTTACCCGCCCAGCGTCCGAATCTTGAAGATCAGCCCCGTCAGCACCACGCAGATGATCCCGAGCGCCGCGAAGAGGCCGCGCCGCCGGTACGAAAGCTCGGCCAGCGACTTCTGTCCCGCGGCCAGCGCCGCCTTCGCGTGCGCCGACGCCTCCTTCTCCTTCTCGGCGAAGGGGCCGCCGGCGTTGAAGCCGTGCACCAGCGCCTCCATCTCGATCTGCGCGTCGACGGCGTCGTCGAGCTCCGCGCGCGCCTGGCGCACTTCCACGCCGCCGCGCGCGGCCGCGAGGAGGATGCGCTCCGAGCGCGCCGTCGCCGCGGTCAGGTGCGACGTCGCCGCCGCGAACTGCTGCGCCGTCTTCGCGCCGTTCGTCGACGGATCGATGTGGCAGTCCGTGCACTGGCGCACCTTCACCGTGAACGTCTTTCCGTTCGTCGGATCGGTGTAGACGTTGTGCGTCTTGCCGATGCGGAACTTCTCGAACAGCCGCGCGAACTCGGGGCGGAGCTGCTGCTTCTTCGCGCCGCTCGTGATCGTGTGCGTCGGCAGCTGCAGCGCCTGGTCGACGAGCCAGTCGAACTTCGCGTCGCCGCCGAGCTTCTGCCGCTTCGCCGCGGCGAGCAGCGTGTCGCGCAGCTCGGCGTAGTGCTGGCGCTTCTCCTGCGGCTCCGGCTCGGGGCTGACCAGCGGCCCGGTGCCTTCGTGGCAGAACGCGCACGGCGTCTCCGGCAGATTGCCGAGGAGCGCGACCGTGGGGCGGGTGATGCCGTGGTTCTGGTGGCAGACGATGCACTCGCTGAACTGCTTGATCGGCTGCACTTCGGGCGCCGTGCCGGGATGGCAGTCGCCGCACGACGAGCCGGTGGCGAGGAAGGCCGTGTTGTGCTGCTGGAAGCCGGCGTGCTTGGCGCTCTTGCGGAACAGCTCGGCCTCGCGCGCGTGGCACGTGCCGCAGACGAACGACACGCTCTCCACGCCCGGCGGCGTGGCGCCGTGGTTGCCGTGGCAGTCGTTGCACGTCGGCGCCGTCAGGTCGCCCTTGGCGAACATCGCGTTCGCGTGCACGCTGCCGCGCCAGCGCGCGTACTGATCGACCGGCAGCGGCCGGCCGTAGTCGTCCTTGTACGCGGCCATCCGCTTCGCGTCGGAGTGGCAGCGGCTGCACGTCTCCGCGACGTGCGTCGGATAGACGCTCGACTTCGGATCGCTCTTGCGGCGGATGCCGTGCACGCCGTGGCAGTCGATGCACGTGGCCACGTTCTCGTCGTTCTTGGCCAGCAGCTGGCCATGCTTGCTCGTGTGGTACTCGTCGACGACGTCGACGCGCGCGGACGGGTTGAAGCGCTTCATGAACGCGGCCGACGAATGGCACTTCCCGCAGAACGTCGGGATGCCGAGTCGCGCCGGCTTGCCGACGTACGGGTTCTCCTTGAAGTTCGCGTCCATCGCCCCCGCCGGATCCTCGGCCAGCTTCGGATCGGGATTGCCGCCGTGGCAGTTGTGGCAGGAAAGGCCGAGCGAGGTGTGGACGTCGTCGGGAACGTGCGCGAGCTTCGCCTTCGCCGTGGCGTCGAACATCTCCGACTGCACGTGGCAGCCGATGCACGACGTCTTCGGCGGCGGCGCCGCGTGCGCGCTCAGCGAGAACAGCAGGAGGAGCAGCATCATCACGCCGACCGCCACGGCCGTGCCGCGCGTCGTCGCCGCCGGCGGCGATGGCGGCGTCGTCGCGTCGCTCTTCGGCCGCGTGATCCAGGCCACGAGACCGAGCAGGACCGCGGTCGCCAGCGCCACGTAAACCGGCAGCGCCGAGGCGTAGCCCCAGCACGTCATCACCAACATATAGATGAGGGCGAGCACGCCCGCGGCGGTGAACAGCGGGCTCTTGCCGCGCTTCGAGACGTTGCGGTCGAGGAACGGCACGGCGATCAGCAGCCCCGCGCCGAGGCCGAAAAGGACGATCGGGATGGCCTCGTACTCGATGCCGAAGATCTCCCCGCCCGGCACCAGCTTGAGGCTCTGGAACATGAAGACGTAGTACCACTCGGGGCGGATGTTCTCGTACGCCGGCGCGAACGCGTCGGCCTTCTCGCCGAGCTCCCACGGGAACAGCGCGGCGAGCGACGCCAGCACCGCCAGCGCGATCACCCATCCGGTAAGGTCGCGCAGGGCGAAGTGCGGGAAGAACTTCATCGGCTTGCGCGGCGACGGCTCGCGCTCGAGCTTCGGCGGCACGCTCATCCCCTTCATCTGCACGAAGGCGATGTGCGCGGCGATCAGCACCGTCGTGATGGCCGGCAGGATGGCCACGTGCCATCCGTAGAAGCGCGACAGCGTGCCGCCCGTGACGCGGTCGCCGCCGCGCAGGAATCGCAGGATCCAATGCCCGACGCCGGGGACGACGCCGGCGATGTCGGTGCCGACTTTCGTGGCGAAGAACGCCAGCTGGTTCCACGGCAGCAGGTACCCGGAGAAGCCGAACGCGAGGACGAGGAGAAACACGAGCACGCCGGTGATCCACGTCAGCTCGCGCGGGGCGCGGTAGGCCTTCATGAAGAAGACGCTGACCATGTGGATGAAGGCGAAGAAGACCATGAGGTTCGCCGACCACGAGTGGATGGAGCGGATCATCCATCCGAACGGCACGGTGGTCATGAGGAACTCGACCGATTCGAACGCCTCCTCGGCCGACGGCCGGTAATAGAGCATCAGGAGGATGCCGGTGCAGACCTGCACGAGGAAGAAGAAGAGCGTCATCCCGCCGAGGTAGTAGAAGACGCTGAATTTGTGGACGGGGACGGTCTTGTGCGAGGCGAGCTCGCCCACGGCGGAGATGCCGAGGCGGTCGTCGAGCCAGCGGTAGATCGCGTTGTCTTTCATATCAAGCCTTCGAGACCACGATCGTGGCGGGGTCGCCGCCCTTCTTCGCGACGAGGTTCACCTTGAACGGCACGAGCGGCCGCGGCGGCGGCCCGCCGACGTTGCGCCCGGTGAGGTCGTATTGCCCGCCGTGGCAGTTGCAGGCGATGCAGCCCTTGTCCTTGGCGAAGCCGACGATGCAGTCGAGGTGCGTGCAGGTGGCGGAGAAGGCCCGGAACTCGGTGTCGCTGACTTTGACGAGGATGACCGGCTCGGGACCGAAGCGGACGATCTTGTAGCCCTTGTCGAGGAAGATCGGATCGTTGACCGTCCCCGCCTCGACCTGGTTCGTGGCCGCCTCCGGGACGTTCGGCGGGCTGACGTAGCGGAGCACCGGGTAGATGACGGCGACGCACATGGCGCCAAAGCTCGTTCCGACGAACCAATTCAGGAAACTACGGCGTTCCATGAGGGCATCCTCCCTGTTGGTGCAACAGACTGAGGTCAGTTGCCGCCTCGCTCGCGTGTGTGGTCACACGAACCTGTGTGACGTGGGACACCGAGCGCAAGCGGCATGCGGACTATCGATGTGTGACATCCATGGAAATCGAAGCCAGGCTCGCCGAAATCGAGCGCCGGTTGACGCAGCTCGAACGGAACGCCGGCGTCACGCCGGCCGGCCAGGCGGCGTCCCGCCGCCCGGCAGCCGAGACGGCTGCCGCGCCAGCCGGCGAGACGCCGGCCCTCCTCCTCGGCGGCCGCGCGCTCATCGCCGTCGGCGTCGCCTACCTCCTGCGCGCCCTCGCCGAGGCGAAGGTCTTCCCGATCGCCGTCTCCGTCTCCCTCGGCTTCGCCTACGCCGCCATCTGGCTCTGGCGCTCCGCATGGCACGCCGAGGCCGGCCGCCGCGCGCATGCCGCATTCGCCGGCGCCATTGCCGCGGTCATCGCCTACCCGATCCTCCTCGAGGCGGCCACGCGCTTCCATCTCTTCGGCGCCGCCGGTGCCTCGGCCGGCATCGCCATCGTCACCACGATGCTCGTCGTCATCGGCTACCGCGGCGGCGGCGAGCGCATCGCCTGGATCGGCGCGGCCGGCGCGATCGCCTGCACGGTCGGCCTGGCGGCGGAGACGCGCGAGCTCGCCGCGCCGATGCTCTCGCTCGCCGCCGGCGGCGCGGCGACGTGGTGGTGCGCGGTGCGCCGGAAGTGGCGGTACGCGCCGCTGCCGATGGCCATCGAGTTCAACCTCCTGGCCTGCGCGCTGGTCGGCCTGACGCTGCTCGACAAGGCCGCCGACCCGCGCGGCCTCGCGGCGATCGCGCTCATGGCCGGCTTCGCGATCTATGCCGGCGCGATCGTGACGCGGCCGCTGATCCGCCACGACGACGTCGGCCCGGTCGACGCGATGCAGGTCGGCATCGCCGCATTGCCGGCGCTCGTCGGCGCGCCGCTCGTCGCCGGCCTCGGCACGCCGCTCGCCGTGGCCGCGGCGTTCCTCGCCGGCGTGGCCGGCGCGCTCGCCTACGCGGCGATGGTGCGCACGCAACGAATGGCCGTCGCGCCGTACTTCTTCGGCGCCCTCGGCTGCGTCGGCATCCTCGTCGCCACCGCGCATCTCCTCTCCGCGCCCGCGGCCGCGGCGCTGTGGGGCATCGCCGCCGGCGCCGCGGCGATGGTGGCGCGGCGCGCCATTCCGCAGCTCTGGATCGACGCGGCGCTCTTCGCCCTCGCCTCGAGCATCGCCGCCGGCCTCTTCGCCGCCTCGCTCGGCGTCGTCTCCGGCCTCGCCCACCATCCGCTCGACCTGTCGGCCGCGAACATCCTGGCCACGCTCGGCATCGGCGCCGCCGCGGGCTTCGCCATCGCCAGCGGCGCGCGGCCATGGCGCATCGCCCGCCTCGTGCTCGCCGCGATCGCCACGCTCCTCGTCCTCGGCGCGGTGGCCGCGGCGGTCGTCCCGATCGGCCACAGCGACGCCGGCGCCGCCGCGGCGCTGCGCAGCGGCGTCATCGCCATCGCCGCCGTGGCCATCACGCTCGTCTCACGCTCGCCCCGCGCCCGCGAGCTCGCCACGCTCGTGACGCCGCTCCTGCTCCTCGGCGCGCTGAAGTTCCTCGTCGACGACTTCGGCAGCGGCCGCGCCGCGAGCCTCACGATCACGCTGGCAACGTACGGCGTCGCGCTGGTGGCGATCGCGCGGATGCGCTCGACGTCGCCGGCCGCGCCGACGCTCGATACTTGAGGTGGCAGCGCGCGCGCAGGTGCGCGTTCTCCGGCGCCTTGCCCAGCGTTCGCGCGACGTTGAACACGCGCAGCATCGGCTTGGCGCGGATCGTGTGATCGACCGCCGCCAGCGGCACCATGGCGGCGCGGCTGCTCAGGCGCGGCTGCGACGGATGCGGCAACGTGAACTGCGGAGGGCGGCCGGCAAGCCGCGCGATGCCAACCGAGTCCGCGACACCTCATCGTCCGGGCCTGCATCCCGCTGCCTTGACCGCTCGCCCTCCGAGGCGGAGAATACGGGCTCAACAATTAACAATCGGAAACGCAAAGGGGGCTTGGCTCATGCGAACCCTTTCCACCCGCGTCCTATTGTTCGCCGCCGTCGTCGTTCTCGCGGCACCCATCCTTCCGCTCCGCGCGCAGGAGCAGCAGCCGAAGAAGGACGACAAAACGGCTGCGCAGGAAGAGAAGAAACCGAAGGTCACCGAAGAGATGGTCGTCACCGCGCGCAAGCGCGAGGAGACCGTCGAGGAAGTGCCGATGTCCGTCGCCGCGCCGAGCGAGTCGGAGCTGCGCGACCGCGGCGCCGAGACCATCGAGGACATCGCCGCGAACGTCGCCGGCTTCAGCGTCCAGAACCTCGGCCCTGGGCAGAGCCAGGTCGCCATGCGCGGCGTCTCGTCGGGGCAGATCGTCCGCGACCAGCCGGGCGTCAAGGAGCAGGTCGGCGTCTACCTCGACGAATCCGTCATCTCCATGTCGCTCTTCACGCCGGACATCGACCTCTTCGACCTCAACCGCGTCGAGGTTCTGCGCGGGCCGCAGGGCACCCTCTTCGGCTCCGGCTCCGAGTCCGGCACCCTGCGCTACATCACCAACCAGCCGAAGCTCGCCACCACCGAAACCATCGCCGAGCTCACCGCCGACACGATCTCCGGCGGCGGCCCCGGCGGCAGCCTGAAGTTCGCCGTCAACTCCCCGTGGGGCACGACCGCCGCGTCGCGTCTCGTCGGCTACTACACGCGCTACGGCGGCTTCATCGACGCCGTGCAGCCCGACCTCAGCGTCCGCAACAACGTCAACGACGGCTATCGGGCCGGGGCGCGCTTCTCCATGCTCTTCAAGCCGAGCGACAACGTCAGCGTCACCCCGCGCATCCTCTACCAGAAAGTCGACATGCAGGGGTGGAACCGCGTCGACGTCTTCAACATCCTCGGCAATCCGTTCACGACGACACGGCCGAAGGTCTTCCTCAACGACCAGCAGCAGTTCACGCAATTCAAGGAGCCGTTCAACGACAAGTTCGCGCTCGGCGACGTGAACGTCAGCTACAACGTCGGCAAGGCCACACTCACGTCGATCACCTCCTACACGAACCGCAACGTCGACGTCCTCCGCGACGCCACCGCGCTGACGGCGAGCATCACCGGCGGCTCGATCGGCCTGCCGGCGAACATCTACACGCTCAACGCGCCGCTCGACGACGCCACGCACGGCCACGGCTTCACGGAGGAGCTGCGCCTGGCGGGGAACGCCGCGAAAACGCAGTGGGTCGTCGGCGGCTTCTACGCGAACAGCCGCCGCAACTACGGCCAGGAGCTCCTCGTCTCCGGCTTCACCGCGCTCAGCGGCATCCCCACGGCCGGCAAAGCGATCGCGCCGACCGACGGCCTCTTCTGGTCCGACCTCCGCTACAAGGACCGCCAGACGGCACTCTTCGGCGAGGCCACCTTCTCCGTCACGAACAAGCTCGATGTCACCGGCGGCGTGCGCTGGTACGACTACAGCGAGAGCCGCACGCAGATCTTCGACGGCATCTTCGGCGAGGACGACGCCGGCAACCCGCAGGTGCAGCCGGGATCGGCGAGCGCGAACGGCATCGCGCCGCGGCTCATGGCCAGCTACAAGCTGAACGACTCCACGCGCCTCAACGCCCAGGTCTCGAAAGGCTTCCGCCTCGGCGGCATCAACGATCCGCTCAACGTCTCGCTCTGCACGCCCGCCGACCTCGGCACCTTCAGCGGCCACGACAAGTGGGACGACGAGACGCTGTGGGACTACGAGGTCGGCTCGAAGTCGCGCATCGCCGGCGGCCGCGGCTCGTTCAACGTGGCCGCGTTCTACATGGACATCAAGAACCTGCAGGCCACCGTCACCGCCGGCACCTGCTCGTCGCGCCTCGTCTTCAACGTGCCGAAGGCGCGCAGCACGGGCGTGGAGTTCGAGTGGGACCTCGCGCCGACCGACAGCTTCGACTTCGCGATCTCCGGATCGAAGACCGACTCCAAGCTCCGCTCCACCGTCACCTCCACCGATCCGACCGGCGCCGTGACCATCGTCTCCGGCATCCGCAGCGGCGCGCGCATGCCCAGCGTCCCCGAGGAGCAGCTCTCCGCGGCGGCGACGTACCGCTGGCCGGTGCGGAGCTGGGTCGGCTACGCCACCGGCGTCTTCCAGCACGTCGGCGACCGCTTCACGCAGGTCGGCGACGAAGACCTCGGCCCGGTCGCCTCGGTCGATCTGCTGACGTTCAAGGGGACCATCGGCGGCCCGCTGACGCAGAGCACGTTCACCTTCGATCCGAAGCTGCCGGCGTACAACACCGGCAACTTCCGCATCGGCATGCTCTACGGAAAGTGGGACACGGCGCTGTTCGTGAACAACATCGCCAACGAGCATGCCCTGCTGTCGCTCGACCGCGAGCGCGGCTTCCGCGCGCGCGTGAGCTACCTCGTCAACCAGCCGCGGACGTACGGGATCAGCTCGCGAGTCACGTTCTGATGCCGGTCTCCCGGCGGACGTTTCTCCGCTGCGCCGGGGCGCTGCCTCTGGCGGCCCTCGGCGCGCCGGAGCTCTTCGCATCGACGAAGCCGCGCGTCGCCGTCGTCGGCGCCGGCGCATTCGGCGGATGGACGGCCTTCCACCTCCGCAACATGGGCGCCGAGGTCACGCTCCTCGACGAGTGGGGTCCCGGCAACATGCTCTCCAGCTCGGGCGGCAAGACGCGCGTGATCCGCGCGATCTACGGCGCCGACCGCATCTACTCGGCGATGGTCAAGCGCTCCTTCGAGCTGTGGGAGACGCTCGCCGCGACGTCGGCGGAAACGCTGTACGTGCCGACGGGCGTGCTCTGGATGATGCGCGGCGACGACGGCTACGTGCGCGCCGCGCTGCCGATCGTGCGCGAGCTCGGCTTCCGCGTCGACGCGCTCACGGTCGACGACGCGAGGAAGCGCTATCCGCAAGTCGACTTCCGCGGCGTGCACTCGGTGTGGTTCGAGCACCGCGCCGGCGCGCTCTTCTCGCGCCGCGCCTGCCGCGCCGTGCTCGACGCGTTCACGAAGGCCGGGGGCCGCTATCGCCAGGCCGCGGTGACGCCGGGCCGCGTCGCCAACGGCGCGATGAGCGGCGTGCGCACGGCGGACGGCGAGCGCGTCGACGCCGACGTGTACGTCTTCGCCTGCGGGCCGTGGCTCGGCAAGCTGTTTCCCGACGTCGTCGGCGGCGCGGTGCGCCCGACGCGGCAGGAGGTCTATTACTTCCAGGCGCCGTCGGACCAGTTCCACGTCGGCCATCTGCCGATCTGGGTCGACTTCGGCAAGCGCATCGTCTACGGGATGCCGGGGATCGACGGCCGCTGGTTCAAGATCGCCGACGACACGCGTGGCGAGACGATCGATCCGACGACGATGAAGCGCGTGGCCACGCCCGCCGGCGTCGAGCGCGCCCGTGCTTTTCTGGCCGAGCGTTTCCCGCAATTGGCGAAGGCGCCGCTGCTGTCGGCCGAGGTTTGCCAGTACGAGAACAGCCCGGACGGCAACCTCATCGTCGATCGCCATCCGCACGCGAAGAACGTCTGGCTCCTCGGCGGCGGCTCCGGCCACGGCTTCAAGCTCTCGCCCGCCATCGGCGAGATCGCCGCGCAGGCGATGCTGGCGGGAAAGGACGTGCCGAAGCAGTTCCGCCTCGACCGCCTGCCGGCGCTGCCGAAGCCGAAGACGCAGTTCGAGCGGTGACACGTCACGCCGCCGACCGTCCCGCCGGCCGGCGAGGCGACCTCTTCGCCGCCTCTCGCGACGTGTTACCTTGCAAAGCGCGATGACACCCGATCCGGCGCTCGATGCGGAGGTCCGTTCCTTCGTCGATGACTACCGGGAACGATGCCTCTGGTTTCTCCGCTCGGATTACTATCCATCCACCCTCGACGAGATCCTGCGCGTCCTGCGGTGGATTCGCGCACGGGGCGACAGGAACGCGTTTCAGCGAGCGGGGAAGATCGAGCAATGGCTCTCACGAACATTCAACGGGACGTCTGCCGCCTCATAGCGAGGCAGCGGATTGCGTCGGGCGAGAGCGATCAGGATCTCGATCTCTTTCACGACACCGCTGCTGCTTTGGCTGCGACATGGAACATCGATCGTACGGCCCTGCTCGACGCTGATTACCAGGTCGAAATCCTTCGCGAGCGGCCGGCGTTCGTCGAGGCGATCGTGCGGCGCGACGGCGAGTCCGTCATCCTGCAGTGGACACACGACAGCGCGTTCCGTTTCTTTCCGCTCGTCGCGCATCCGGAGCTCGGTCTCACGCTGCACCCTTTCGACCTTGCCACGAACAAGGTGCTCGCGCTCGTCGGCCGTGTCGAGGCACGCGATTGGATCGACATCCTGCAATGCGATTCGGCGGTCCAGCCGCTCGGATACCTCGCATGGGCGGCAACGGGAAAAGATCCCGGACTCGCTCCCGATGCCATTCTTCAGGAAGCCCGACGGTCGGCTCGCTATTCGGCAGTCGAGATCGCCGCGCTTGCGTTCGACGGGCCGGCTCCTGACGCGGTGGAGCTGTCCCATCAGTGGCACGCGGCCCTCGAGAGTGCCGCGCAGATCGTCGCACTGCTGCCGTACCAGCATGTCGGCCAATGCGTACTTCGCGGCGGAGACTTGTTTCGGGGCGGGGGCGCCACTCTTCGCGAAGCACTGGCACGCGGTGAAATCGGCTTTCACGCCGGCTCGATTCGCGGTGCGTTTCCGCAGATCATTTGACCCACGGGCGCGCGGAACTCGTGCTCTACGTGTAAGTGAACAGATTGTCGATCGGCACCGCGAGAGTCAACGATTGATGACATTTCGCGAGAAGCAATCCCCCAGGGAATTCTTGTTATCCATGAAGAGAACGTGCAAATTTTACGCGGCCGGAGATAGAAAAACCTCAAATCAGAAGAAAAAATCTAAATTCACGAAAGAAAAGCTCATTCGGAGGAAAAATGTTCTCATTTGAGAAGATTTTTCCTCAAATCAG
>Ga0070717_10000118_pt1 | contig 61577 bp, 40 predicted proteins | sample LARL113metaG_FD_71366 | JGI IMG/M metagenome (GOLD analysis project Ga0070717, IMG submission 71366) | Corn, switchgrass and miscanthus rhizosphere microbial communities from Kellogg Biological Station, Michigan, USA - LAR L11-3 metaG | ecosystem: Host-associated > Plants > Roots > Rhizosphere ...
CTCTTGCGTGCTCTGGCGCCTGGGTCGCGACCTGGTCGTTTTAATCTTTGCCGGCGTTGGTATTTTTCACTCGAGCCGGATACGCGGGGCGTGGGTGTAGAGATTGAAGCGGTTGTCGCGGGTAAATCCGATCAGGGTGATTCCCGCGGCGTGCGCGAGTTCCACCGCCGCGGACGACGGAGCGCCGACCGCCACGATTATCGGCAGGCCCGCTGCGGCGGACTTTTGGACCAACTCGAAACTGGCACGTCCGCTCAGCACGAGAATTCCCTCGCTCAAGACCAGGCCCTGGATCAGCGCAGCGCCGAGGAGTTTGTCCACCGCGTTGTGTCGACCGACGTCTTCCCGGCAAAGGAGGAGATCGCCTTGGCAGTTGCTTAACCCCGCTCCGTGAGACCCGCCCGTGACCGCGAAATCAGACTGAGCGGCGCGGAGCCGTTCCGGAAGTTGCGCAATCAGAGCGCCGGAGAGCGCGGGATGATCGGCGACCGCGGTGGGAACGGATGGGAGCGGCAGTCCCTCCAGCGTGGCGCGACCGCACAGGCCGCAGGCCGACGTGGTGGTGACGGCCCGAGACACGCGTTGTAGGTCGTGGCGCGGCGGGGCGGCGAGGACGACGCGACAGGTGTCGATCGTTTCGCCCGAGCGGTTTTGCTGGAGAGCGTCGACCCTGCGCACCTCAGACGCTCGCGTGATGACGCCTTCCCCGAGGAGAAATCCCAGGACCAACTCCTGATCCAGTCCGGGTGTGCGCATCGTTATACCCAGCGTTTTTATGATTGGGCGTGCGTTGCGTGTATAAGAAACTTCGATACAAAGTGGCGCTTCGACCACCAGGTCCTCGGTCCGCGCCGTCGTCCCCGCGGTGCCTGACCAGTGTAGGGTGAGGACGGGCTTGATCTTGTTTTTGAGGACCGCAGCAGGCGGAGGGTTCAGGTCGGCGAGCATGAGAAAGGAAAAGTTCAGGACGCCGCTAGGAGGGGGGCGAGGTTTTGTTTTTTCTGCACCTTGCTCAGTCTCGGCGGAGGAGCAAGCGGCGGTGACGACAATAAGCCTTACCGCTAGGGCGTAGTCGACGAAGCCCTACAGTCCGAGGGATCTGGAATCCGTTGCCCTATTAGCGCGACAAGGGTGACGAGCTGACTGGCGTCTGGGCCAATTTTGCTTCTAGTGGCGAGTATGCCTCCTGTCCCTCCAGGCGATCAGCCGCATCGTGCAACTTCGGCCCAGCCGCCGATCGAGATAAAGGGTTTGAAACAACGCGCCGCGTACAAGGTCGCCGCCGGGTTCAAAGCGGTGGAGGAAGTGGCCGAGTACGGCCTGCGCCATGCGGGCTTGGGGAATACGCTGCGGACGGTGACGAAGCTGAACCAAACGGATGGTTTTGATTGCCAAAGTTGTGCTTGGCCGAATCCAGACAAAGAGCGGAGCTTTGCCGAATTCTGCGAGAACGGTTTCAAAGCCGTGACCTATGAGGCGACGAATAAACGGCTGACCAGGGATTTCTTTAAAGAGCACTCCGTGGCGGATCTCGCGGGAAAAAGCGACTTTTGGCTCGGTGGCCAAGGTCGGCTGACCGAGCCTCTGGTCTTGCGGCCGGGAGGCACTCACTACGAACCGATCACGTGGGATGCTGCGTTTCAGTTGATCGCGACTGAACTGAAGGCGCTCTCGTCGCCGCACGAAGCGGTTTTTTATACCTCCGGTCGGACGAGCAATGAGACGGCGTTTCTTTATCAACTCTTCGTGCGCGCCTTTGGGACGAACAATCTGCCGGACTGCTCCAATATGTGCCACGAGTCCACCAGCGTGGCGCTGCCTCCGATGATCGGGATCGGCAAGGGCTGCGTGAAGTTGACCGACTTTGAACTGGCGGACGCGATTTTTATCATCGGTCAAAATCCCGGCACCAACCATCCGCGGATGCTGACTCAGCTCCAACATGCGAAAGAGCGGGGCTGTAAAATCGTATCCATTAATCCACTTCACGAAGCCGGGCTCTTCAGGTTTAAGAATCCGCAGGACCTGCTGTCTCCAACCAAAATTCCCCGCTTCCTTTTCGGTGGAGGCACGGAGCTGACCGATCTTTGGCTGCCGGTCACGATCAATGGAGACATGGCGGTGCTTCAGGGCATGATGAAAGAGATGCTCGAAGCGGAGGAGCGGGCTCCCGGAAGTGTCTTCGATCACGATTTTATTAAGCATCACACCTCTGGATACGAGGAACTGATCGCTCAACTGCGCTCGGTCACTTGGGCGCAGATCATCGCGGACAGCGGCTTGAGCCGGGAGCAGATTCGCCAAGCGGCCGAGGTCGCGATGAATTCGCACCGCATCATCGTGTGCTGGTGCATGGGCCTGACCCAGCATCGCAACGCGGTCGCGACGGTGCAGGATGTAGTGAATTTTCTCTTACTGCGCGGCAACATCGGCCGACCCGGCGCGGGGCCCTGCCCGGTGCGCGGCCACTCCAACGTCCAAGGCGACCGCACGATGGGAATTTGGGATAAACCGAAGAAAGAGTTCTTGGATAAGCTGGCCGCCGAGTTCGGTTTCGAACCGCCCCGCGAGAACGGTTTTGATACGGTTGATGCCATCAAGGCGATGCACGAAGGTCGCGCGAAAGTGTTTTTCGCCATGGGAGGCAATTTCCTCGGCGCGCCTTCCGACACCGAATACACCGGAGAGGCGATCCGCCGTTGTTCCCTGACCGCGCATGTCTCGATCAAGTTGAACCGGTCGCACGTGATCACCGGCCGCACCGCGCTCATCTTGCCCTGCCTTGGGCGGACCGAGATCGATCGGCAGGCGAGTGGGGAGCAATTCATGACCGCGGAAGATAGCATGGGCGTGATCAATCCGACGCGGGGCAATCTGAAGCCCTGCTCCGACCTGCTGCTCAGTGAGGTGGCGATCGTGGCGGGCTTGGCGAAAAATGTGCTCGGACCGACGTATCCAATCGATTGGGACGCGTACGTCGCCAACTACGACCTGATTCGAGATAAAATCGAAGCGGTCGTTCCCGGTTTTCCGGCCTTCAATGACCGTATCCGCGAGGGCACCTTTTATCTTCCAAATCCACCGCGCGACGAACGCCGTTTTGCCACGCCGAATGGGAAAGCGAACTTCCAGGCGAATCCGCTGACCCGGACTGCTTTTGAGCCGGGCAAATTCCTGCTCACTTCGATCCGCAGTCACGATCAGTTCAATACCTCGATCTACGGTTTGGACGATCGGTATCGAGGGATCTACAACGGACGCCGCGTGCTCTTTATCAACGAAGACGACATGAAGGAAGCCGGCTTCGTCCAAGGACAGTTGGTCGATCTGACCAGCGAGTACGAAGGCAAACAAAGACGAGCCGAGTGTTTCATGATTGCGCCGTATGCGATTCCGCGCCGTTGCACCGCGACTTATTATCCCGAGGCGAATGTCTTGATTCCGATCGAAAGCGTGGCGGAAAAAAGTAACACTCCGACCTCGAAATCCGTTTTGATCACGATTACACCGTCCGCGCGCCAGGCTACCTTTGACTGGACCGGCGCGATCAAGGAACTCACTCCCTCAGCCCCAAAATGAAATTCGTATGAGCGCGCCTGAAACGCCCCGGCCTCCGTTCCCGCCCTTCGATGAAGCGGGAGCGATCCGAAAAGTCCGGATGGCCGAGGATGCTTGGAACTCGCGCGATCCGGAACGCGTGGCGCTGGCTTACACGGTGGACAGTGTTTGGCGGAACCGCGCGGAGTTTCTTTCCGGTCGCCCGGCCATCGTGGAATTCCTCAAACGAAAGTGGAGTCGGGAACTCGACTACCGCCTGATCAAAGAGCTCTGGGCGTTTACCGGTAATCGCATCGCGGTCCGGTTTGCCTATGAGTGGAGGGACGACAGCGGGGCCTGGTATCGCTCGTACGGCAATGAAAATTGGGAGTTCGATCCGCACGGTTTCATGCAGCGCCGAATCGCAAGCATCAACGATCTTCCGCTCAAATTGTCCGAACGAAAATATCATTGGTCGGCGGGTCCGCGTCCGGAAGGACACCCCGGACTCTCGGATTTGGGTTTATAATGGAAACGGCCCTTCCAACCGACGCAATGGCGCCAAGGCGCCTCGACCCAGGTCCAGGTCTGGAGGCGAAGGAGACGTCGATTCATTCCCTGAGGCTGGGTTTATTTCGGCGCGGCCGCGCGACACACGACAGGGGAGGGGGAGGAACCGTTGAATTTAACTCCGTGAAGGTTGTCAACGGGAGCGAGCGCCCCCAGACCTTGTCCCGGCTATTTTATATATGACGATTGCCGCTACCCTCGCCGTCGGTGCGCTCGCTGCGCTGCACTTATATATTCTCGTGTTGGAGATGTTTCTCTGGGATGGGCCGGTCGGGCGGCGCGCTTTTAACCTGACGCCGGAGTTTTCCGCGGCCTCGAAGGCGATGGCGGCGAATCAAGGTCTCTATAACGGCTTTCTCGCCGCCGGGCTGATTTGGGGATTGTGGCTGGGCGCAGCCGGGAACCCGCAGAAGGTTTTTTTCCTGGGATGCGTGATCGTGGCCGGCGTGTTCGGCGCGGCCACGGTGAGCCGAAAAATTTTCTTCATCCAAGCCGTGCCGGGCGCGATCGCGCTTGCGTTGGTCCTGCTGAGTTGAACCTTGCGTTTGACCGCCCCAGGAGTTTTTTGCCTCTATCACCTTTATGAAGTATCCAAGAAGTCCTTACGATAAAGTCGGCGGAATGATTTATTTTCCGCGCATGCTAGATAAAATCCGACTCATGCAAGCGGGCGAGCTTCCCGAGGCCTATCATGCGAACATGGGCAAGGGGATGGACGGTCGATGCGCGCGGTATCTGCGGGTCGACTACAGCGCGTTGGCTGAGCGGGTCAAAGGTGGGGCGGACGATCAGGCGGTGTTTGACTGGTGCCAGACGGCGGGGCGGGGCCTGTCGGAGGACGACATCACGATTTGGAATGGTTTTGTTTCGAAACGCGGCTGGAAAGACGAAGCCGCTCCCGTGCTTCAGCAAAACAAGGAACGCGACGGCCTGGCCAACCGCTCGGACATCGAAACCCTCTTCGAGTACTTCGAGGTGGACGAGAAGCGAAAGCCCTGAGGGCCAACGCGAGAGCCGAGCGAGGGTAGTGCGTTTCCCAAACTTTTTTGGCGAAAGCTGCGACTTTTAGGTTCCTGCGGGGTTTTGAAATCATGAAGACACTCATCGTCCTCCTGCTCTGGGTTCTCCTGTTTGCCGTCAGTTGGCCGCTTGCGCTCTTGCTCCTGCTGGCGTGGCCATTCCTTTGGCTCCTCTCCATCCCGTTCCGGATCGTCGGAACGGCGCTGCACGCGGTCGTGGCGCTGATTTCCGCGATCCTCTTTTTACCTGCTCGCTTGCTCGGCTTTCGCAGTCGCTGAGCAGAGTGCGGCCGATCGAGCGGCTATGGCACTTTAGATAAAACGGTGGGGCGGGGACGGTCAAAATCCACTCCGTTTGAGTTTAAGGAAAAACCGGTAGTGACTGCGAGGCTACGGCCGATCTCGATCTTCGCAGGGGAATATGAATTTCCCTTTCGCCGAGGTGCGGCGGCAGGTGCACGGTGATCACGATTTCATTTTTAAAAGATGCACCCATAATATCGAGGACCTCTGCGTCCGTCATGCCGCGGATGCGGCGGCCTTGGATCGAGGTGACTTCCATTCCCTCCTCGACCCCTGCCTCGGCCGCGGTGGTGCCGGGTCGAACGGCTTCCACCCGCAGGAATGAGAGAAGGGGCGTTTCCGCGGTGGGATTGGAAAGATAAAATGGCCGGAGTTCTACGCTTTCGAGCACGGCGGAGATCCGCACCGGCGCCATCTCTATTGCCGGATGAGCGGCGGCGCCCCGGATTTTTGCCAAGGTGGCTTGAAAAGCGGGGTGGTTTCGCAGCGAGGAAAAGGCGGGATCGTTTTCCGCCTTTGTGACTTCGTTGAAACCGGCGGTGGCGGCGCGTTCGAGTTCTCGCAGCGCTGCTTTTTTATCGCCGCTCAAAGCGTGCGCCCGTGCAAGATCGAAGAGGACACGCGGTTGATTTGGACGCAGCGTGTCGGCGAGCTCCAGTGCCCCAATCGCTTTCTCGTATTCGGATTTTTCACACAGCTCCCCGGCCGTCTCACGGGCGATGGACGAATAACTGGAGATCACCCGGCGAACCATGCGGCGTTCCGGTGTGTCGTCGGCCTGGTCGGCTTTGCGTCTCAATGCTCGGGCGAGACTGCTTATTTCCCCCGAATCTCCCTGCGCGAGATGACCCAGTTGGCCGATCAGCTCGTCCTCCCGAGCCAGCCAGAGCCGCTCGGCTTGTAGTTGTTTTTTCACGTCGCGTGAGCGGCCAAGCTCCTCGCTGATCTGGGCAAATGAGTCGATCGCGGCCAGACCCTGAAAATCAGCGACGATCGATTTGATCGCTTTCCATTGGTCGACAGCGGGGCGGCCTGGAAGAGACGCGACTCGTCGGCGGAGCCAGGTGTCGATCCGTTTATTATCTCTGGGCCGGGTTCCGATCTGCATGGCGTGCAAGTCCAGCCACTCGACCGCCTCGGTCAGCAGCTCAGCCGAGGCCCATTCATGCTTGCCGTCGAATACAACCAGGCGGTGGGCTGCGTTGCGCTGGTCCAGCTCCGCATCGAGCCGCATCATCTCCGTGTAGTTGAAATCCTCCGTTCCGGCGGTGCCAAAAAAAGCGAAGGGTATCTGCGCCGGTATGCCCTTCGGCAGTTCTGGAAAACCGGCACTGCAGGCAATCACGCCTCGAGCTACCCCGGCGAGTGCAACAGACGTGGCGACGCGAGCTCCGCCCGAGAGACCGGCGGTGTAGAGTTGCGCCGGATCGATCGTAAGATGAACCCGAAGGTCTTTTAGCAACGCTTCGACGGCTGCTGCATTGGCCGACCAAGGGCCATTCCGTGAATTTAGGGAGCCGGCAATAATATAACCATAACTTTCGGCCGCGGCTTTCAATCGTTCCACCGGAATTTGCCCCCGCGCCTTAGGATCAAAACATAAAATGAGCGGCCACTTTTTTAGGTTGGAATAGTAGGAAGGAATATAAAGCGCATAGGCTTGAGTCGGATCGGCTTCGCAGACCACCTTGTCGAGAATTCGTCCAAATCGATCTGTCTGAGCGGAGACGCGGGCTGCGACCCCGATGGCGATGACGGCGGTGAAGAAAGCTCGCAGCGCGACCGCCAGGCGCAACCTGTAGTATGTATTCAGATACATGAGAGGTCGGGTTTTAAGACCTGGGAAATGGCCGTGTAGCCGAGGCCCCAACCCCAGCTACACGGGGGATCAAAGCTCCAATCTCCAAAGGGCCCAACCCCTAACATACTTGGCTCGTCTCCGGAGATTGAAGAAGATTTTTTCGTCCGTCGAACCGGGCGGACAATAGACTCGGCTGCGGATCAGAATCGACCGCGAACCCCCAAAGTCAGGTCCGGTTCGCCAAACTCATAACGATTATCAACCAGGACGACCTTTCGATTCTGGGGCAAATACCCGCGGTAGTAATCGATGCGTTGACTATTGAAGATATTCCGCACCAAGAAATAGACCGCGACGTGCTTGTTCAGTGAATACTCGATTTTGATGTCGGTGGTCGCTTTTTCGTCTCGATATATCGCTAGGCGTGTATCCGGTGACCCAGTGGCAGGATTGCCTGCAAAACCGGTGAAGAAGGAGGTGGAGACGAAGCCGCCAAACAGGCTGGCCGAGACCCAATTGGTCGTGCTCGTGATCGAGAAGGCGCGATAACGATAGCCGAGAATCAGATTGGCGGTTTGGGGTGAGACGGCGCGGAGTTGCGAGTACTCCAGATCCAAGGCCTTCAGTGGGTCCGGATCCTTGGCCGAAACGTCGAGGTAGGTGTAGTTCGCTTGAATATTCAACCCGTCAAACGGCTTGGGCAGAAAACTGAGGTTTTGCGCATAACTGATTTCGATCCCAGTCAACGTCGACTTGCCCCCATTGGTGGTGACCGCGCCGGAGGCAAATTCCGCCGGATTGTAACCATAATCGGTCGCAATGGCGTTGATGTCGCTCTGCGTCATGGCGCGAGAGACAAAATAGTTCTTCACGTTCTTCACGTAGGCATAAATCCCGATCACGCCCGAATGCTTGAGGTAAAAATCGACCGAGAGATCGAAGTTGTTCGAAAAATACGGTTTTAGCGCGGGATCCGGCACGCTGATGGTGCCGTCTTTCAAGCCCGGCGAGCTCTCCGAGGTGACGGTGGGCAAAATATCGGCGTAATCCGGATGGCCGACGGTGCGGCTGACCCCGCCGCGCACCACGATGTTGCGATGCCCGAGAGGCGTGTATCGAAAAGTCAACGACGGATACCATTCCGCATAATCCAGATCGACCTTTGCGAGCTTGGAACGGGCGCTGGCGAGGTTGCGGGCTTGCGCGTCGATCGTGTGTTTCTCCCAACGAACGCCGCCGGTGAGCAGAAAGTCAGACGTGAGATTGACGTCCGAACGCAGAAACCCGGCGTCGTTTCGCTCTTTGAAATTTCGGGTGTCGTCCTGGGAAAGAAAGGTGAGGTTGGATTTATAGGCGTCCCAGATTTTATAAGGGTCGACCACTTGATAAGGGCCGAAACCAAAGGCTACGTCGCGCGTGTAATTCGGATCGGCGTAAGTAGCCAGAGCCGAGCCGGTGGTCGCGGGGATCGTGCCTCGATAGTCGGGGCGATCAATATGACGTTTGACGTCGTCAACCGCGAACCCTGTTTCGAGCTTCACCGGCACGGAAAAATGATCGAGCTCGTAAGTGTAGTTACCGCTCACGCCTTTTTTCGTGTCGAGGGCGCTCCATGGCCGAGACTGAAAGTTGGTGCCGGTGGTGTTGCTAAAGGTGTAATTATTTAGCGAGCGAATGAAGTCCAGTGACACCGGGACGCCGTCACGCGCGAGGGTGATGGTCGGCAATTCCTTGGTCTGCACTCCCGTCAGGGTAAAGGACGTATACCCGGTCCCAGCAGTAGTATTTGGAAGGACAGGTGAAACGGTAGATGCCGAAGAAATGAAGCCTTTGCTGGTGTCGCGGTACTGGCCGTCGGCCCGGGAATAATAGCCGGTCAGAGATACTTTTGAGGTCGGACTGAAATCGTGACTCAGTGTGCCGTTCGTATGATACGTAGTGCCGTACTTGTTACGATAAAGCACGCCGTTGGTAATCGTACCGGCGGGCGCAGTTATTCCTCCACCGGTGCCGGAGGTGTAGGAGTCACCACCGTTCGCGGTTGCGTTGGTGCCCAACGCGAAAGTCGGTCCACGCTGAGTGAAGTGGAGATCGTACCAGTTCCACTGGCCGGAGAGAGAAAGCTTGCTCGCGTCGCTGATCATATAATCGACCTTCGTTGCAAAGGCCTCTCGATGGGTCAGCTTTTCCTCGCTACGAATCGCGAAGGTGCCCAAGCGCGCCGGGGCGGTGAACAGAACGGGTGAGCTTGTTGGCTGCACATTCCATGTCGCGGTGGTGCGAGGGGAGTCGTCATATTTTTCGGAGAGCCGATAATTGAAATTGAACCCGAGCTTGGGCGTAACGCGCCGGGCGTAATTCAGTTCGAGGCTGGGACGAATGGTGTATTCCTTTTTGTCGCCCCAAACTCCGCCTTGACGCGTCGCCGATAGATTGGTGCTCGGAGCAGAGAGCGAGGCGTTGTAGGTGAAGCGCTGGACATCGCTGCTATCAAAGGCGCTTTTGGTCACGAAGTTCACGAATCCACCGGTCGAACTGGCCGGAATATCCGGGGTCACGGTTTTATATAACTCGGTCGTCTCGACGTTATTCATCGCGATCTGTTCGAACTCGAAACGCCGAGAATCATCCATCGACGAGGTGCCGGCCATGGGAGTGCCGTCGACGGCCACGATGGTGAAGGCTGTGCTCAAGCCGCGAAGGCTGAGCCCGCGAGCGTCGTTTACATTATAATCCACGCTCACGCCGGGCAGGAATTTAAGGTATTCGCCGACATTGCCCTCGCTCACTTCGCCGAACTGATCCGCGGCGGCGACCAGTTTGGTTTGGATCGAGACCTTTTGCAGAGCGATCGCCTGGGCCATGCCCTCCTTGGTCGAGCTCACATGGAATTCGCTGAGTTGAATCACGTCTCCGGCGCTGAGCGAGATCAGGAGTTCGTTGGGGGTACTGGAGTTGATTTGGACGGTTTGGGTTTTCGCCTCCAAACCCGGGTAGGTCACGATCAAGGTCTGGGGACCCTCGGGTAAGTTCGGAAAAGTGAATACACCCGAGCGATCCGTGGTGGTATGAAGATTGGTGCCCTGCACGACAATTTCCGCGCCCTCTAAAAATTTAGCGGTCGCGCCGTCGCGCACCTTGCCCGAGACCGCGCCGTGCCGGTCTTCGGCTCGAAGCGAAGCGCCCGGGCTGCCGGCAAAAAGAAAAACCAGAGCGATGATACAGAGACCAGGACGGAAAATGCGTCGGCCGAAAAAACCGAGGTCGCGCACGCTCGCGCGAGTGGGACGTCCTTGAGAGGAGAGGATGGTATGCAGAGGATCAGAAGGGTTGAAGAAGTCCATAGCTTTACAGTCAGGCATGAAGACAGGCCTGTGCATTGGGGGAGACGAGTTCGCGGTTAGATCAGCTACCCGGGATGAAGCTGAGTGGAGACGATGAGGATGAAGCGGACACGCTAGTGAGAGATTCGAGACCGGGGTTTTATTCCCGGGATTTTAAAAATACTTGATCTTACCTGGGAAACCCGGGAGGAAGGTCGGATCTGGGACTCGAGTCTCAATTTATTGGATGACTAAGCCTGGTGCCAAACGAGGCTCGCGGGGCTCCGTCGGCGAAATGGTTCCTGCGCGGAATGGTCGGTGTTTCGAGCGCATGCCCTCACGGGTAATTTGAGCTTGAATACACCCTTTTCCGAGGGATTGTCGCTCTTCGATGTCCAGTGATGACTTTACGCGATTGGTGGAAGCGCAGTATACGCGCCTTTTCCGTTTCGCGCTGAGCCTCACCAAAAACGCTTCCGACGCGGGGGACCTCACGCAGCAAACCTTCCTGGTCTGGGCGAAGCGGGGGCAGGACCTGCGCGAAGAAGGCAAGGCCAAGTCCTGGCTCTTCACCACGCTTTATCGGGAGTTTTTGCGGAGTTGCCGCCGGGCCGCGCGGGTGAAGGCGTTGGAAGATCTCGGCCCGGTTGAAGCGGATCCGCCCGCGCCCGAGGTGGACGGCTTCGCGGGAAAACAAACCGGACTTGCCTTGGAAGCGATGCAGGAAGTGGATGAAGTGTATCGTGTGCCGCTGACGCTTTTTTACCTGCAGGATTTTTCGTATAAAGAGATTAGTGAAATGCTCGACGTGCCGATTGGCACCGTCATGTCCCGACTCGCCCGAGGCAAAGCTCAGCTCCGGGTGGCGTTGTCCCAAAAGACGAAGGCGCGTCGCGACTCCCTTTCGTCTCCGACTCCGAAAGCCTGACGATGCCGATGAAAATCGAAGAGGCTAAATCTATTCTCCAGGCCTACCGCCCGAACGGCGCGGATGCCAACGATCCGTTCTTTGCCGAAGCGTTGGAATTGGCGGAGAAGGATCCTGGGCTGCGCGCCTGGTTTGCCGACCAACAGGGTTTCGACCGGATCATGGTTGCCGAGTTTGAGCAGGTGAAAGCGCCTGTGGACGGTTTGGACCGCGTGTTGGAAGCAGCACGTCACCAAAATACGACTACACCCCGGCGGGCCTGGTGGAGCCCATTGCCCGTCGGCCGCCTCGCGCTCGCGGCTGGGGTGGTTTTGGTCATTTCGGCGACCTCGCTCTTTTGGGTGAGGCCCAAACAAGCCACGGCAAACAGTGCTCTCGCCGAGTTTGCTATTGCCGATGCCCAGCACCCAAAGACCCACGGGGGAAAAGGAGAAGAGGCGGCCGAGCTCAACCGCGTGCTGAAACTCCCGACCACTCGCCTCGGCGCTCCGCTGCCGATGAACTTTCAGACTTTGAGAGACACCGGTTGTCGCACCCTGAAAGTAGAAGGACGCGATGTGTTGGAAGTGTGTTTCAAACGCAATGGAGTAGGACTCCACTGTTATATTGCGCGAAAAGAAGATTTCCCGACCTTGACCGCTCCGACTGCGCCCGTAGCCACGGACAAGAAAGACGCGAGCATCGCCACCTGGTCTGACCAAGCAAACCTCTATATCGTCGTGACCAAGCCGGACCGCGCGGCGTTGGAGAAGTTGTTTAAGTAGACGTGTGGGCGGTTGGATGTGGCGGGTGGGAAATATAACCAAAGCGCATCTCGCAGTGCAGACTATTAGGCGGCTGGCCGTAAATGTCGCCAACTGGCCACTCGCGCTCTTGTTCCTGCTCGCGTGGCCCTCCCTCTGGCTTCTCTCAATCCCGTTCCGAATCGTCGGAGTGGCGTTGCACGCCGGCGTGGTGTTGATCTCCGCGATCCCACTTTTACCCGCTCGTTTGCCGGGGTGTCGTAGTCAGTGACACCCCGCCTAGAGAATTCCGCAGGGTACGCCAAACGAACCTGAGCCGATGAAGCAGGGCTCGTGTCAGGCGGCACGCCTGACGAGGCGTGCCAATCGATTCGCGTTAGCCGCAATAGTACTATTTGGTTTCTAATAAGTTGCCATCGGCAAGACTAACACGGAGCGCTCTGCCAGCGTCCGCGACGCCAAGTTCTAAGACACGGTCAGGTCCAACGCAAAAGTTTTCAACCACATCCTCGCTCGACACTGTCCAGCGCACCGATCCATCGAAACCGACGCCCATAGCGCCAAGTTCATGAACGACAGCAGCACCGTTCTCGTCGGGCATGATGAAGTCGAAAAAGGCTCCGTCTAGCTGGATCCCGGTAATTATCTTTCCAAGCCGCACGTCAACGGCAGTTACCGTGCAGTCAGATCCAATCAGCGCTCTCCCTAGTTTCGCTTGCCACAAGACACGTGCACGCGGACTCAGGCCTGACGCGCACAGTCCAATCGCCAACGGTGTTTCGCCTGCAACGTTGACGATAAAAAACCGACGATGTGCTTCAGATTCACTTCCGACTAACAACGAACGTGAAGCTGTATCAAGGTACCTCCGCAACTCGTCGATCGACTCGCGCGGAATGAGTTCAAGGTCTTCGGTCACAATTTACCTCCAAACACGTTTACGGTAATTAGCTTTGTATTATCCCACACTGATTCGAGTTTTACGATCCCATTCCGCCCCATCAATAACGAATCGCGGACAACTCGGCCATTAGTTTGCGTGCGCACGATATTCGATGAGTCGTTGAGCACTTCCTCGAGATGGCCAGCGAGCAATTCACGAGTAGCTGCGGTATCTTGCAGTCCTATACTTTGGAGTTGCCTTAGCATTTGCGTGGAGCGCGCAATATTGTGGGCATTGCCGGTCGCCCGACCTAGCACGTAATCGAGTTTCCGGCCGATCTCAGGAACTACTCTACTCTCTGCGGCATCGGCTACGACAGATTCCTCCGCAATTCCAGCAGCAAATTCCCCGGTAGCTAGAGCGGGGCTTGTTCCAACTAAAGCTTCCATCAACCCGACTCCGCCCACTGCTCCAATGCCACCGCTGACCGCGATGAGAGCCACAATGCCTACTCCAATTGCTATGCCGTTGATCAGCTTCTTGTGCGCTGAATAGAACTTCGTTGTTCCGTGCCATGCCGTGGCAAGCGTGTGGCCACCTTTGTGGAATTGTTCTTTGATGGCTTTCGCGGCGCGGTGTTGTTGCTCCCGTGCCTTATGCACAACTTCGACGACGTCTTTATAGATGGCTTTGAAATGGACTTGGGGGACCATGACTGACAGCCGAATGGTTTTATTGATGAGTAACGTCCCTCTCAAGGTGTGCCAAACCGTACGCACGGCGGGGACGTCGAACGAAATCGTTTTTGGATTCCACCAGGGAATGCCCGTGGAGATCGACACGTGTTTCCAATAAAACTCTAGGGCCGGATAGAGGATAACATAGGGTAACCTGAGCGTGATCGTCTGGCTAACCGACACCTCTGACCAGGTGACATACCGCGACAGCCCGGCGAAAACCCTCACGTGGCCGGTGGGATCGGTGTTGTTCACCGGATTATTTTCGCAGTAGCTATAGGCATTGAGATCCTGGGGATCACTTGGGCTTTGTACGGCGGTATCGGGCGAAAGGAACCGGCCGAGACTCGCGTCATAGTATCGCGCATGGTAATACATCAAACCGGTCTCTGCGTCGGTGATTTGACCGGTGAAGCCGCGTTCATTGGCCATGGTGCCTGAGGTGGCCGCCACTTCACCGAAGGGACGGTAATCGTAGTCGCGCACTTCGGCCCCGCTGGCGTTGGTCATGAGGCGAATCGAGCCGAGGCGGTCGGCATGGTACCAGGTTTTCGTTCCCGCTGCGTCTTTCTTCGCCACGAGTAGGCCACCCGCATAATAATATTGGAGCGGACTTCCATTGGTTTGCTCCAAGAGGCTGCTGAAATAGAGGGTGGTATTCGGACCACTGGTTTTCTTCAACCGGTCCATCCCAGCGCCATACGCGAAGGTGGTGACGGAATTCCCTTGGGTCACTGAACTCAGTCGGTTCATCGCATCCCACGCGAGCGTCTTACCATTGCCCGAGGTCATGTTGCCATTGGCATCGTAGATATAGCTGGAGGAGCCAGCTGTGGTGACGGCGTGTTTGTGAGCTGCATCACCGTAAGCATACAGGCCTTTGAGCGAGTTGTAGGTTATATTCCCGACCGTGTCGTAGCTGAACGATTGGCTCTGGGCTCCGTCCACCGAAGTCAAACGATTGAGATCGTCATAGGTGTAGTTTGTCGTCTGGGGGACGGGGGTGCCTTGGGTCATGCTGGTGACCATTTGGGCTGCGTTATAAACGTAGGAAGCAGTATAGAGGGTTGTATTGCCGCTTGATACATTCGCGGTGTTCAGCCAGAGGCGATTGGGATCATAAGTGTACTGAGTGGTGGTGCCATTGGCGTAGGTGATTTGGGTCAACTCGCCATTTGCCCCATAGACCATGTTGGTCACATATCCGCTCACGCTGCTGAGGGCGCCATCGGCGCCGTAGCCATGGGTCACGACCTCGCCATCGGGATAGGTCAAGGTGCTGAGTCGATTGATTGAATCGTAAGTGCTCGTGATGGTTTTGGATACGCCATCGATCGTCTTGGTCGCGGAGGTCACGAGCCCGAGATTGTTGTAAACGTAGCTGTCACTGCCGCCCGGATACACCACCCGAGTTTGCCGTCCGAGGCTGGCTCCGTGCCCCGCTTCATCATAATAGTAGGTGCTGGTCTGGTCGCCCACCGTCTTGGTTTTTACTCGGCCGAGCAAATCATAGGTGAAGGTCGCCACATTGCCTTTGGCGTCGGTTTGGCTAGTCAGCAGACCGCTCGGACCGTACGTGCACGTGCTGGTCCCGAGATTCGGATCGGTTATCGAAACGACTCGCCCGAGTGAATCGTAGGTGTAAGAGGTGACGCTGCCCGCATTGTCGGTGATTTTGATCAGCTTGCCTTCCGAGTCATAAGTCCGCGAGGTATTATAATAATCAGAACCATTCTGTTCCTGAACCCGGGTGACCTTTTGAAGCGTATTGATCCAGACCGTACGCTGGTGGCCGAGTTCATCCGTGGTCACGGTGCAAGGCTTGCCGGCGGTGTCGAGGGTGTAGCGAATGGTAGCGAAGCTGCCGTCCGCGTGGGTGGTCTTGGTCAGCCGCCCCACGCCATCGTATTGATAAGTTTCCCATCTGGGGGTTCCGCCGCTTTGATACCAGAGAGAAGTTTGGCTCGGGCTCTTGTCCGCGTCGTTATAGATCGCCTCACGGGTATACGTGACGCCGGCGCTGGGTCCCTCGCTCACGGTTTTATAATTTCTCCCCAAGCCGTCGGTGTAAGCGTCGGTCCAGTATCCATCCGGCGTTCCGTCCGGCGTGGTGGTGCGTACCTTATAGTTGTTCGGATCTCCCTCGTTTAAGTATTGGGTGGTCGTGACCTGTCCGGCTGAATTTGTCACACTGATCGCTCGCCCAAAAACGTCGTAGGCCATTGTGGTCGTGGCTCCGTTCTCGTCCGTTGACGAGAGGGGGACTCCATTGATATAGTCCCAGGTCGTGCTGGTCGACTGGCCGAGCGCGTCGGTGCTTTTAATGGGGAATTGATGATAGATGGGGTCGAACGTGGTGGTCGTGGTGGCGCCCTCCGTGTCGGTGGCCATGATCTCGTTTCCATCGGCGTCAAAGGTGGCTTTCGCCGTCAAATAACCGCCGGTCGTATTATTCCAGCGATCGACTTGGGTGATACCGCCTTTAACGGGAGCGGTGGTGAAACTCGCGGCTCCGTCGTAAGTATAAAGGGTTTGTTCGAGCTTGTTCGCTTCGATGGGAGAGGTGCCGTTGTATTTTGTTTCGGACTGCACCAGATCGACCAAATACGCGGACGGATTATAGTTATAGGCGATGAACTTGACAAATTCGTCGCCGGTCACCGCGGTATCGCCCAGGTAGGTGATGGTCGTCTGATTGCCGTAGTTATCGTATGCGAACGTGCTGCGGTTTTCTCGCCCGCTGCTCGCTAGGTTCATTTCGAACTCGCTCGTGCCACTGACCAAGCTTGAGTACGGCGTCGTGATTCCATCGCCGCTTTCGGCATAGGTATAGGTCGTATAGCCGAAGATGGCGCCATCGATATTTTTGGTGTAGACCGCGTCAGCCTGCCCGACGGATTGGATGGTCTGTCGATTATAGGTTTCTACATAAGTCCCGAGGTCGTCGACCACCGCTCGCTGATAAGCAAAGCCCAGGAACGCCTGGACGGCGGGCGAGTATTTGGCATCGGCGTAGCTGTAGGTGGTCACCCCGCTGTTCCCTCGACCGTCGAGCACCACGATCGAAGAAACGGTGGGAAATGCTCCGCCGCGGGAAACATTTGCGCTCGGCCAAGCGGTGGAGGGAGTATAGTCGATCACCGTCGTGCCTCCCTTCCCATTGGTTTTTCGAATTAAATAGTCTGGTGGTGTGGCACCGCCATCGACCATATCGACCTGCGCGATGGCTCGTCCATTGTTGTGCCAGATTCGCACCAAGTCGGCTTTCCCATCGCCATTCACGTCGGCAAAAGCATCTTTAAACGATGTGTCCCAGGTGCCGACGATACTGTTGGAGGTTTGGCCGGATTCGGGTGGGTAGCCGTTGCCGTCGAAGAGCAGGACCTGCGCGCTGGCGGTATTATTGGCCGTATAGTGAATACGCACAATATCCATCCGCCCGTCGCCATTGACGTCGGTAAAAAAGTCCTTGGTGAAGGGAGGATTCCAGGCGCCAAAATCATTATTCGAAAGCAAGGTGTCGAAATTGACTCCGTTTGATAAGTTCACCTGGGCGCGAGACCGGCCATTATCACCCCAAATCCGGACCAAGTCGGCTTTGCCGTCGCCATTGACGTCAATAATGAAATCTTCAAAGGCGGTGTTCCATCCGCCGATCACATGATTCGACGTCTCGGCGGGATAACCCGTGCCGTCGGACAAAAGGATTTGCGCGCTCGCGGTGTTGTTGGCCGTGTAGTGAACGCGGACAATATCCGCTCGGCCGTCGCCATTCACATCCGCAAAATAGTCTTTGCAAAACGGAGGATTCCACGCGCCGAAATTGTAGTTGGACGCATAGGTAAAGCCCAGGCCGTTGGACAAGTAAACCAGCACGTTGGACTGCCCATTGTTGTTCCAAATGCGCACGACATCGGCCCGCCCGTCGCCATTCACATCGACGAGGAAATTTTCATCCTCCGCGCCTCCGTCGCCGGTCCAGCCGCCCACATCGGTATTCGAATCATAAGCCGGAAAACCGGTGCCGTTCGATAAATTGACCTGGGCATTCGCCCGACCGTTGTTATTCCAAATGCGCACGAGATCGGCGCGGCCATCGCCATTCACGTCGACGAGGAAATCTTTTATATTGGCCGGGTACCAGCCGCCCACGTCCATATCAAAAGTAGGGGCGGAAAAATTTGTCCCGTTGGACAGGCGGACCACCGCGTGGGATCGCCCTGCGACATCATAGATCCGAACCAAGTCCGCTTTGCCGTCGCCATTCACGTCGACTTGAAAATCTTCGTCCTCGGCTCCCGGTGTACCATTCCACGCCCCGACGTCGGTGTTATCATCGTACGTGGTGGGGCGGGGATAGCCGGTGCCCGCAGCGGTCGTATAAGTCATCTCTTCCGCGGGCAATGCGGTCCCTCCGGTGATCGTGCCCGAGGCATCCAAAATGACATCGGACCCGTATTCTTGGACGGCGATGAGGCGCGATTGATGAGTACCCGGATTGACATTATAGGTCAATTTATACGCCCGAGCGGTGTTGTTTCCCACCTTCACCTCGATTGTCTTCAGTCGATAATTGGTGTGTCCGACCTTTATTCCATTGGTGAAACTGATCGAGTCAGGTCGAGCCTCCCGCCAAAATTTGATGCTGTATCCATTGTAAGCGATCGTATCCAGGTAGCAATTCTCGCTCCCGTCCGTCCAATAGCTGTAGGTCGCGGTGTGACCATAGGTGTCCTGAACGGTGGAAAGCGCCCAACGAAAGACATCGCCGAAGCCCGGGTTGTCCGAGTTGCGTCCAATATACAAAGGAGTGTAGGTCTTCTTCGTCCCGGATTTGTCCCAGACGTACCATTTATTGTTCGCCACGTCTTGTTGAATGCGGAGGTAGCTTTGGTGCTGCGTGACGTGAGTTCCACCAAGCGAGGTATCCGGGAGCAAAATGGAACCGTCCAAGTTGAAGATATCGGATGCGTCGTATTTGGGCGCGCCATTTCGGACCGCACTCCGCTCGATATAAGAATCGCAACTCAAGTTCCAGCCGACCCCGATAAAACCATTTCCGCCTCCGGAATGGTAGGTCAGTTTCACCTTTGGATCCACCTCGTGATAGTCCGGAACATTGATATCAATCGCGTCGCCATAGCTCCCGAAGGCCGGATTGACCACTCCCTGTCCCGCCGCGCCGGGGACGGCGGCGTGGGCCGGTTTCCAGGAGGTGGCAAAGAATGCTATCCCTAATGCCAACGCGGAAAAAACGAACAATAAACCTATTTTCCTTGGACTAAACAACCTTCGCTGACGGGGGGAATAATATACACGAGGTTGGAAAGACGAGGAACCGAAGGGCCGGGAGTGACGTAAACGCCGCGTTGGAAAGCTACGGAAGGGCCGCGTGACGTGCTGAGGGTTGCGCTGATTTCGCCGAAGGAAAGAGAATGTGGTCACGCTTCGAAATGAAAATTTTGGCGAGACTCGATCAACCGCGAACACTAGGAGAAAAAAGCGAAATGAAGGAAAAATATGTCATGTGCTGAATATCACGCAGTCAGACACGGTGCCGCTCCAATCTGAGTGATAATTCGAGGTCGACCTTGTAGGTAAGAAGGGGATACGCGGTCCTCTCCCAGACCAGTCACAGCCGCTCGGCCGCGCGCACGCGGTTTCCGCGAGCGCGTACCGGTGCGACTCGCGACGTCAAAGTTTGGCTCGCGGGGCTTTATTCACCCCGGTCGATCAGGAGTTACGTAGTCTCTGGTTTAATACAGACGAATCGACCGGCCTGGGCTCCGCCGAGGCTGCGGCTGACAACGAGGCAACTAAGGAGGGGCGAGAAGCGACCGGTGAGACCAAGGCCAGCAAACGAGAAAAGCCTTCCCCCGAATATTTTCGCGCGAGATTGGCCCCAGGTTGCGCGAGTCGCGTGAAATAATGCGGTGATCGCCGAGTAAAAAGAATTCTTTCGTCCCCAATTGGATTTCGGCGAAGTCGCTCAAGGTTGCGCCGCGCGCGTACGGTTCGGTGAGAGCCTGGCCGTTGATCCAAACGCGGCCATCCCTGATTTGCACGGTTTCACCCGGCAAACCGACGATTCGTTTTATATAGTCAACGGCTTCTCCCTTTCGCGTAAAAACCACCAGATCGGAACGCCGCAGGTGAGTGAAGGGCGCAATCGTCCGAATCGCGAGGAGGTGGTCGCCGCTCTGGAGACTCGGTTCCATGCTCGGGCCGTTGACCTCAAGACCAACGGTGAAGAGCAGGAGACCAACGCCAATCAGTGCGGCTGCGCTCATCGCCACGAGTCGAAAGCTCCAGCCTGATCGATTCGGTTTACCGGTGAGTAGAGATGGCTCGCGCGGATGGACGGCGGCGGTCTGCATGGTCGAGCAGCGAGGCTAAACCTAAGGAGCCGCAGCTTTTTGCTGCCCTTCCACCGGAGACGGGGAAGGAGGGAAGCTGGTATTTAAATCGGGCGTCGCGGAAGAAAACGGTCGTTGGAGCGGAGCGAGGTGCGATGAAAGGTTGTTTGCCGCTCGATCTGTTCCGTGCGATTCAGCAAGCCCAGCACGAGGTGAAAGGCTACGACCGAACGGATCGAGAGGGGCCTGGGGACGGGCCGGCTCTTTGTTCCCGAGCGATGGCGTATTCGGAAACTTGATACCTCCGCCCGGGCCCGCACCACCGGGAGGAGGCGGAAGCTCGCTGCCAGAGCGACTGTAGGCAATATGGGGCGTGGGAGGAACGTGATTCATCCAATCCCGATACTGGACAATGCGATGATTTTGTTGGGTGAACCAAATCTGCATCGCATCCAGCCCGCGTTGGCGACGCCAGTCCTCTGGCATTTCTCTTATTTCACGAGCGGACAATTTGAACAGATACCAGCCATGTGCCGCCGCCAGCGGTTGGCGAAGGCACTCCCCGGTTTTTAAACTCAACGCGGTCTCCGCAAACGGAACACCGTAGTCTCGTTCCAACTCGGCCCGCGAGCTCCAATCCCGCGGCGTGCCCACCGCATTGGTAATTTGTCCATTCATCGCTCGGGCGTAGAGCGAATCAAACCCTTCTCCTCGCTCCAGCAGAACGGCCGCATTTTTAGCTTCGGTCTCGGTTTCGAAACGTATCAAGTTAATGGTGACACGATCCTGTTTGGCGGGAATGGAGGCAAAAAAAGCATCTCGGAGTTTTTCTTCCAAGAGTTCCAGTCGCACGATTTTCCGATAGTCCTGGGAAAGGCCGTCCCGCTCCAGACGTTGTTGGGCCTCCACGCGAGTTTTCCGGACCAGGTCTCTCAGTTCCGGTTTGGTCTCCAGCCAAGTTGCGGCCGAGCGGTGGGACGGTGCAGCTGGGTCGGCGGGCAAGGGAACCAAGTCGTAGGCGCGCGCAATCACAAAATCGATTTCATCTTCGTTCACGGAGAGGCCGCGCCGTCCGGCCTCTTCCTCTATAACTATTTCTCGCGTCAGCCGGTCGATCACGCCGGCGGCAAAGCTGAGCGTGGCCAACGGTCGGTAGTCGGGTTCAAAATACTCCTCGGGACTGCGTCGAGATTTCGCCGCAGTGGATTTTTGCAGGTTAATACTCCGTGTGCGTTCGATCCCCAAGCGCGTTTGAAAGGCGCGAGTCGTCAGCTTGGTGACCGTGCCGTCGACGTGTTTGATCTCGGCGACGGCACGATGGGGTTCGATCCAAAGGATAAAAAGGAGCACGCCGGCCACCGTCGCGGCCGCGAGTAGACTTAAAATCCAGCTGGTTTTTTCGAGCCATCGGCTCTGGTGACGGATTTTTCCTGCCGCTCGCGGGATGGTGGGATTGAGCTTGCGGGGAACGGTGGCCCTTTTCATGGCAGCCGATGCAGGGGGAGGGGAGCGACGCTCATGATCATACCGCCTGTAATGAATACAGCCACCACAGCGATTAGGATCCGGGCTGAGAGTGGCATCTGTTCGGCTGGGGTTTTACGCCTCCTGATCGGCGCCGCGGGAAAGAGAGATTCTGAATCCGTGATGATCTGCTCGGACATGATTCGCGCGGCTTCGACCGAGATCGTCATCACCACTAGGCCGATCAACAATCCAACGGCCATCGCCTCGATTCGTTTTCCGCCAAACCGGGTGAGCAAATGAGGCAATAGCCAAGCGTCGGCCAAAACGGCCGCGGCGACGCCCAGCAGCCATCCGCTTAAAGCGACCAGCGACGGAATTCGACTCGGGATACTTAGAGTACACTCTGGAGAAGAGGAGGATTTCATAACCGGGATGGAACGTTATACAATCGGCGGAAAGATGGCGGGCCGAGTGACTGGCGGACGAGCAGCTCCGGAGTGAAGGACTCCATAAATTCGGATCAATGGAGAAGACTAGCACAAAAAAGGGAAAAGCAGGAAAATTGAGCTTCTTCTTTCAATGCAATGAAGATTTTGAAGAAAGGCCTGGTGAACCGCAGAGACTAATGGGCTGGTGAACGGATGGACCGCTCTTCGCGCCGTCTTTTTCTGCTGCAGTCGATTCATCTCCCTTCCCGGACAACTGAACGGCTTTATACAAAAATATTACTAAACCAGTTTTATATATACAGCTGTTTGCTTCGCTAAGTTTGACTGATAATGCATTTTAAGACGCCTTCTCTCACCAGGATTAGTGAAATATATACAGTTTTTTCGCCTTGACGTCTCAATTGAAAAACGGGGCGTTGCCGAGCTCGATCACTTCGCTTTGCTTCCATGAATTCAACGGCTGATTCGAAAGATTGAAGTATTTGGACTCGGGACGGTGTTCTACGTACGTCTTTCCGGCAATATGTTGGTTCTTTTCGTCGCCTCGAAACAGACGGTGGATTTATTCGGCGCGTTTTTTTAAATTTCCCAATATTTTGCTGGCATCCTCTTCGATCCACTCAGTGACTAAGTCGCCAGTCGTTGACCTACAGCATCTCTCCGGGGCGTTGCATTTGCCAGTCTATGATTGCTTCCATTTCGTGCCTTCAAGGCGGCGGTAATACGCCGCGATCGTTTTTTGCCGATGTATTTCATCGCCAAATTTCGGCGATAGAAAATAATACCCTGAGGCTTCATATTCCACGCCTTTCTCATCAATATGAAAAGCACTCGGAAATGAACTACCATTTTGAACCCGAACTTTTCTTACAGCTTGGAGGCGTCACAGAGTTCACTTTTCCAGGGCAGCAGATCACGCTCCGTGCTGGAGAGGTTTGTATCGTACCCAAAGGCCTACCTCACGGAGAGGTGGTCCGGTCGGATTCAGAGCCTTTTGAGAATGTGGTGGTGAGCTTCTATAACGGTGCGGTCGATCTTCATGTCGCACATGAGCAGAATGGGGGCGCGCCACGGGCGGACGATGTGCAATTCTATACCACCGACCTTTTGCGCGATCTGGTTTCTTATCTCGATCGCATCGCAGAATTCCACCATAGCAATGCGCGTGAAAATGGGCGCGTGATCAAAGGTCTTCTCCTTGCCGAATTCTCTTTATTGCAGAATCTTGTCCAGGCACGCGAATCGCGCCCTGCGGCGACCCATGATATTGTGGCGCATTGCAAGTGGCTCATTCAACATAATCTTCAGGAAGACGATTTATGCGTGGAATCGTTAGCCAATGAACTCGGCTGTACGCCCAATCATTTGTCCAAACTTTTTCATCAAAAGGTGGGTGAACGTATTGTCGAACGGATCAACCGAATGAGAATCGAAAGTGCGATGGACGCACTGCGCAGCACGCGTCTTCCGATCAAAGCCGTCGCGGTGGGCTGTGGATATAGCGACGCCAATTATTTTTCTCGGGTATTTCGCCAGTCGACCGGAATGTCGCCCCAGCAATTTCGCAATTGCCCGCTAAAGCGTGCGCCGGTCGCTGAATCGCTGCGGGCAATCGCGTTGTAATTATATATTTTTATTAAGCGGGGTTACGCCCATGATATAACCTGGATTGAGCGAGGAGGCGGAGCCGATATCATCCTGCGAATTGGCTTCTGCGGTTGACCAAGGTGGGCCCTTCGGTCCTTTTTTCCCGGCCATACGGCTGATCGTGTTAACTGGATCGTGATGCATCCGATTGCTACTTTAGATCAACGGATATCTAGGCCCCCGCGGCGGTCGGGGCGTGTTCGGATGGCGACGGGATGGAAACACCCTGGTAACCTTAGTATATGGGAAATTGGTGGGAACTTTGTTCCTCGGAATTTGTTAGTAGGCAGTGAAAAGTGGGCCTGACGTTTCAGTCCCTTGACTTGTTCGGGTTTGGCCCCACAACAAGCACCCACCCACCCTTTTAAGTTTTTGCTCGTTCCGCCCGGTAGTCATTCCGTCTGGACGGACTACTTCGCCTTACCCCGCTTAGTTCCGCTTTCAGTCCCCATACCCCATGAATGTGTTCACAAAAGTCAGCCTGCTCTTTTTACTGGTCCTCGTTCCGCTCACGAGTCGCGCCCAAAAGACCGTTTTTATTCCGTCAGAGTTCAGCACCGATCCTGCGCTCAAGGCTTGGTCCTGGGACCGGTCATTCCAGTCGGCAAACTTTGTGTTGTTTTGGGGTCCGGTGGTGGGAACGACTCCAGCGACTTATTCAGACCCGAATCTTCGGTTTGATCCGCAGTCGATCTGTAATCTCCTGGAGGCGATCTATACGAAATATATTAAAGAAATCGGTTTTTGTTCGGAGGCACCGACCAAAAATCTGGGAAAATATAAGATCATTATCGTGATGAACGAGACCTGGGGGGCCGGCGGACCGTCGGGTTGGGCGTTTGGGGGACAGTACGATGGCACGATCGGCGCGATGTGGGTTCATCCCAACTCGACCAGAGATGGCGGAGTTCTCAGTCATGAGCTCACTCATTCGCTTCAAGCGATGATTTCGATCCAAGAAAACACCTCGGGCGGAGGTTTCAACTCGGACGCCGCGGGCTTCTTTTGGGAATGTCATGCGAATTTCATGCGTACACAGATGTACCCGAAATACGCTTCAGATGACCTGCCGCGCTGGATGGCGACCAGCATGTTCCATTGGAGTTCCACCCGCCATCATTACGACAGTTTTAAGCTCCTGTGGCACATGCAAGACGTGGACGGAATTGGAATGATCAATCGGCTGTGGAAAGAATCGGTGGCGCAAGAGCACCCCTTGATCACCTACCGTCGCTTGAAGGGATGGAACCAAAGCCAACTTAACGATTTTATCTACGATTATGCTAAATGCGAAGTGACCTGTGACTATCGAGCAAACGGGGTGGGTGCGATCATGCGGACAGAACGCGAACGCCTAAAAGTCGAGGAGCCTCATTATATGTGGCGGTTATATACTATTCTTGACCAAGTAAGTGGCGCCGCGGGGCACTACGTGGTGCCGGACGCCTTCGCTCCTCAAGAATATGGATACAATATTATTCCTCTCTACCCGACCTGTTCGAGCAAGATAGTGCAGGTCAAATTTAAAGGGCATCCGGAAGTAAATGGCAGCGCGGGTTGGCGCTATGGTATGGTCGCCGTCAAGTTGGACGGTGCTACCGTGCGCTACGGCCCGATGGCCTCGGCCAACGAGGGCGAGCTCACCTTTCAGATGACGGCCGACGAAACCAGCCTCTACCTCGTGGTGGTCGGCGCGCCGTCCGCTCATATTTCTTATCCTTGGGAGCCGGGTTGGCCGAAAATCGACCGTTATCCCTATGAATTGACGCTAGAGAATGCCCTGCCGGAAGGTTATCAGCCGGACTATCGCTCTGCCTATAAGACCAACGGCCATGCCCATCCCAATGGCGGCGGCTGGATCGCTAACTCCGCGAGCGTGGCTACAACCGTTTTTGTCGGTCCGCGGGCCGTTGTCTTGGGCAATTCTCGACTCTCGGGCGCGGTGCGAGTCGACGGGCGGGCTTGGATTCAGGACGCGGCGGTGACCGACAATGTGGTGATCAGTGGCAATGCGAGCGTATTTCAAGGCAACTACTCAGGTAACGCACAAATTCTTGAAAACGCCGTGCTCAGTTCCTGCACCGTTTCTGGAAGTGCGATGATAAAAGGCGATGCCCTTGAATGGGGGACGACCTTTGGGAATTCCGTGATCGTGGGCGGAGACGCCGAAGTGGGGGACAGTTCCTCTGGAGTTTACCTCCAATGCCCGCATCCCAACAACCACCGGCTTCCTAACGACGGCAAAGGGGCCAGCGACCCTTCGAATCAGGACGTGAATACCGCGTATTCGAAATTTAGTGACGCCCAAATGGCTCTGACCGCACCCGTGGGATGCCCAGGCACGCCCCCGCCACCGCCGCCACCTCCACCCCCCCCGACCGCGGGTCGACTCAATCGTACGGGTTGGACCCTGAAATTTGCCGACAGCCAAGAAACGCGGGCAGAAAATGGAGCAGCTATAAATGTGCTCGATGGGCTCAGAGGTACATTCTGGCATACCTCCTGGTCAGCTGTCTCCAACCCGGGGTATCCGCACGAAATCCAAATTGATATGCACGCAAGTCACGCCGTTTCAGGATTCGCGTACTTGCCGCGTCAGGACGGAATATCAAACGGCCGAATTGCGGGATATCAGATTTATATCAGCGCGGATGGCGTGACTTGGGGTTCTCCAGCGCGCACCGGCGTTTGGGCCAATAGCGCGACGGAAAAAGTGGTGCATTTCACGGCAAAAACCGGCCGTTATGTTCGCTTGGTTGCGACCTCCGAGGTGAATGGTCGAATCTGGGCCTCAGCTGCAGAAATCAATATAATCGGAACGAATTAAAGCGTCCAACGTGCCTTCACCTGCGACGAGAAAGAGCAATCTGTCGCGTGTGTAGAGTGGCTCGCGAAGGCCCGTTGGCTTTATTAATCCGCATTTATAAAGCGCTCCTTGGAGGCTGATGGACGCTCACTCCGGAACTGAGCAGTCATCGGATCAGGGTTCTCTGAAGTGAGGAAATAGCTAAATTTAGCTATTTCCTTCCTCCGTGATGTTAGGATCCAGGTATATTCTTCCGTTTAAGAGGGAGAGTTAAAATCGCCTCAATATTATGATCGGGGCGTTCTCGTAGCACCCGAGATCACTACCCACACCCGCGTTTGGCCCGCCCCCGCTGCCGTTTCGCTCCGTGTTGCTCGTGCGTGTCGTTTTACCTGCGCGAGCGCTCACGGTTTCGATCACGGCTTGGCGGCGGCGGGCCTTACTCGGCACCTGCATGCGTTTATGAAAATACCTAAAATCCTCCTCGGCGTCGCTCTTGTAGCGAACCTGGCGATCGCGCCCGCCTCGTCTGCTCAGACCCTCCGGCCTTCTCCCAATGGTCGATATCTGGAATGGAGCAATGGAACCCCATTTTTTAATTTATCCGATACTGCTTGGCTCTTGTCCTGGAAATACACCGATGCCGAGGTCGGCGCGTATCTGGACATTCGGAAAGCTCAGGGTTTCACCACGATTCAATTTACGGCTTGTTTCCCGGAAAACAGTTACATGGACGTCAACCAGATCTTCACCGGGGGCGATCTGTCTCGGCCGATTGCCTCGTATTGGACGAAGGTGGACCGGGTGGTAAACGAGATCACGAAGCGTGGGTTGGTCTGTATCATCAATCCGTTTTGGAAAAAGACGTCCGACACTTGGCTGGCAAACAATGGTGTGACCAAGTGCCGGGCGTATGGTAAATGGTTCGCCACCCGTTTTCGCAATAACCCGCGCGTCGCCTATTTTATGGGCGGCGACTCGAAGCCCGAGCCGATTCGCGCGGAGATGGATGCGATGGGCCAGGGTATCCAAGATGCCTATACGGAAGCGGGTTTGCCCAAGGCCTTGATCGCTTATCATGGCGCTCCCAGCCAATCCAGCCGCGAGGCTTTTCCTTCTTCCGGTTGGCTGACCCTCAATTGGATTTATGCCTATGTTCCTCCCTTCGGCACCCGCGCCAATTACGTGGAAGCCTGGGATAATTGGGTCAAAACCCCCGCCGTGCCCATGCAGTTCGGCGAAGGCCAGTATGATAATGGCGACGTCACCACGTCCCGTTTCGGGAACCGTTATGTTTGCCGCGAGCAAGTCTGGTGGGCGGTGGTGTCCGGAACGTTGGGTGGCTACGCTTATGGCGCGGAAGCAATCTGGTTCCACAATAAAGGCAGCACCACCTGGCAAGCGGCGACGGAGTATGAAAGTGGCAAGGACGCGGTGCGGATGAAAAATTTTCTCACCGGGACGCAATGGTGGAGACTGCAGCCCGATATCAATCACGCTTTTCTCACCGGGGGTTTTGGGACCTTTGGAGCGGTCGACTACGCCATCGCCGCCTTAGCTGATGATAAATCGTTCGCGGTGGTTTATACTCCCACCGCTCATACATTGACTTTAAAAATGCCGACCGGCCGTGGTTATACCCTTCGCTGGTTTGATCCTAGCAATGGAACTTATCATTCGGGGAGTACCTCCGCGGCGTCCGGAGCGACGGTCGCTATTGCGTCTCCGGGAAATAATTCTCATGGCAAACCGGATTGGGTGCTTCACGTGACGAGCAATGGCGGTTCCAGCTCGAGCAGCAGCTCGTCGTCGAGCTCTTCTTCGTCGTCCTCGAGTTCTTCTTCCTCCAGCTCATCATCCTCGTCGAGCTCCTCTTCGGGCGGATCTTCTTCCAGCGGCGGCACGGTTTACCAGGCGGAAAACGCCTCTCGCGGCGGAGCCACTCCTCCAACGGTAGAAGCGGTCAATGCCGGCTTTGTCGGCGCCGGTTATGTTAACTTCGCTCCGGACACCAGCACGCTGACCTTCACCAACGTCGACGGCAATGGAGGTGGTACTAAATCCCTCGCGATCGGATATGCCCTGGGGGTAGCGACGCCTCGGACCTGCAACCTCACGGTCAATCACGCGACACAATCCATCACTTTCTCGCCTACCGGAAGCTGGACGAATTGGTCCACTTTAAATATAAACGTCACCCTGACCGCAGGCATGACCAATACGGTGGTGTTCACCACCACGGGTGGCGACGCCGCCAATATCGATCAGATCACTGTGCCAACCGTTCAGGCGTCGGGTCTGGTGACGCTTCCAGCGGAAAGTGGAATATTGGGTGGAGCGACACCAGGGACATTCGAAACGGTCAACGCCGGCTTCCTCGGCTCGGGTTATGTCAACTTTGCCGCGAATACCAGCACCCTGACCTGGAATAACGTCCCGGGTGGTAGTGGCGGGGGAACTACGCTCGTGATCCGTTACGCTTTAGGCGCGGCGACGGCGCGTACCTGTGCGCTGTCGGTGAACGGATCAACCCAAGCCGTGGTTTTCAACCCCACCGGAGCCTGGACCACCTGGTCGAACCTCAACGTGGCGGTTACGCTCAAGAGTGGTAACGCGAATACCATCGTTGTCACCACGACGGGGAATGACGCGGGCAATATCGATCAGATCACCTTTTCTGCTCCGCTTTGAGAAGAAACCTGGCGCTGATTCGCGCGAGGTTTTGATATCAAGCGAACCTGCTTAAAACCAGCGGCTCTCCGGAGCCGCTTTTTTTTTGGGGGGGGGGGCGCATTTCTGGGGAAATAGACAACTTCGGCGAAATCTATATTCCGCCTTACGGCGGTGTATTGCCATGGCCTACACGCCACGAGCGTCTCAAAGATGCAATTTTAATAAAACCCAGGCACTTGATTTAAGAATCGGGGGACGGAGCTCCCTATAAATTGTTACTTTGAAGAGGGTATGGGCATCCTAGGCGAGACTGTGGTACTACTTAGAGGATCTCAAACTCGTGCTCTTGATATCACCTCCCCGGTGATCGCGTTATCTCGACCCCTTAGTTCACCCCCGTTCGGCTCCCTTCTGTTAGGCGCAAGCGCTGGTATCAGCGCAAGCTTTGTGCCGTGGAAGGACGTTCCGTGGGACCCCCACTGCCATGAATCGCCTGTATCGTCTCTCCCTCGTAGCCATCCTCGCGATGAGCTTCTTTGTCGGTTTATCAATTGCGCAGCGTCCGATGGAAAATTTGGGTCGCGGCGTCGTCGCGGTACGTGGGACCACGACCGCCGTGTTTATCAGTTGGCGCTTGCTGGGGCTGGATCCCGCAGGAATCGGCTTCAATCTTTATCGGTCTACCGCGGGCGGAGCGCCGATTAAAATCAACCCCTCGGTTTTAACCGGTGGGACGAACTACACCGATTCCGGGGCCGATCTCACCCAGGATCTGAGTTACTTTGTTCGCCCGGTTTTGGGCGGAGTAGAACAGGCGGCCAGCGGATCCTTCACTCTTTCAGCCAATCACGCGATCGAGCCCCTGGTGCGGATCAATTTGAGCCCGCTGCCCGGAGCTGGATATTACACGAAGTTCGTCTGGGTGGGCGATCTCGATGGAGACGGCGAGTATGACTTTGTGATCGATCGGCTCGCGCCTTTTGATCCGACGAATAATGACATCGGCCTCGGCAATCAGTACCTCGAGGCCTATAAACGCGACGGCACTCGTTTGTGGCAGATCGATATGGGGCCGAGCAGTCGTGGCACCTATAATATTTCGCCGAGCGCTTCCACCCTGAGCATGGGTATGTACGACGGCGCGACGGTGTATGATCTGAATGGAGACGGCAAGGCGGAGGTTATCTTGAAGATCGCGGATGGGGTTAAATTTCCCGACGGGAGTGTTTTCTCCAATGCCGACGTCAATCAACAATTCATCGCGGTGATCGACGGGATGACGGGAAAGCTGCTCGCGAGTAAGGCCTTTCCGAATGATTTTTATGCGGTCGCGGGAAAATACGGCACGCAACTGGGCGTTGGATATTTGGACGGAAAGACGCCTTCCGTTCTCGGCTGGTTGAGAAATCGCAACGCCAATAAATTGTTCAATGATATCGTGGTCGCGTGGTCTTGGAATGGAGGCGAGATCACGGAGCAATGGAAATGGCTGAATCCGTCGGGGGTGAACGGGACGGCGTCGCACCAGATGCGCATCGCCGACGTGGATGGCGACGGCAAGGACGAGTTTATGACGGGAAATTTCTGCCTCAACGGCGACGGCACGACCCGCTATGTCCTCGACGGAGTGGGCCACGGCGATCGTTTCCACGTCGGAAAGTTTGATCTCACCCGTCCTGGCCTGCAGGGCTACGGTATCCAACAAAATAATACCTCATTGCTTTGGGAATATTATTACGACGCCAACACTGGGCAGATCTTCTGGAAGCATTTTGGCAACGCCGTGGCCGACATTGGTCGCGGCTTGGTGGGGGACGTCGATGCGAGCAAACCCGGCTATGAAGCCTGGTCGGTCCTCGGACTCTACAATGGTCCTTCCGGCACACTCGCGGAAGCGAACACGTCGCTTCAGCCGTACCCGACCCATTCTTTTTGGTGGGACGGCGACGTCATGACCGAGGGCTTGAATGATTCCAAATTTGAAAAATGGGATCCCGCTCATCCCACGACCACGAATTCGCTGCCGAGACTTCTGACCATGTCGACTTACGGCGCGGTGATTTCGGACCACAATCCCATGTTTTTCGGTGATATTCTGGGTGACTGGCGAACGGAAGTGATCGCGATGAACTCCACCTTCACGCAATTGATGATTTTCACCACCAACATTCCCTCGACCACGCGTCTTTATACTATGCCGCATAATCCGGAATATCGGACCTGCATGACGACCAAGGGTTATATGCAATCGCTCTATCTGGATTATTATTTAGGAGACGGGATGTCGACCCCGCCGGTGCCAAATATCCGCTATGTGGGCGTGAGTTCTGGACCCGCAGTCTATTCAGGCGAAAACGCCGTTCTGGCCGGCGGCGTTCTGGTCGATACCAATCACCTTGGTTTCAGAGGAACCGGTTTTCTCAACTTCCCGCTGACGGGCGGCTCGGCCCAGTTCAATTCCGTCGACGGCGGCACGGGCGGCGCCAAGACCCTGTCGATCCGCTATGCGAATGGTGCTAAAGCCGTGCGTACGGGCCGTCTCCTGATCAACGGCGTGGCGCAAGCCATCACTTTCCCGCTCACTGCCGACTGGGATACCTGGGCTACACTGAACGTCACGACGAACTTGGCGGCGGGGGCCGCCAATACCATTCGCTTCGAATCGAATGGTCAGGATCTCGGCAATATCGACGAGATCACGGTCCAGTAATAGTACACGATAGAGAATAATCGCTCCGGGTGCTGAGCTGATTATTTGGGGGAGGTGCCGCTGGTTCCAGCGGCACCTTTTTTTATGCGGTAAAATAATCGGCGGGCATTGACTCGCTGAACCGCAGTCAAAGCGGCTCACCGAGAGGGCTCGCTTTACCTCAGGCGTTTAAGGCCAGAGATATATTATTTAACTTGTGCCGCCGTCCGGGCCGCCGAATGGGGAGAGCCAAGCGGCGGTTTTCTCGCGCGTCGACCTGGCCTTTGGCGGCGATAAACCGGTCTGTACCGGGCATTATACAGGAGCGAGGAAAGGCTCGCCTGATTCGATCGCGAGCAAAGCCGCCTTATATTGCGCTTCGAAATCGCCGATTGAAGATATATTCATCCCCAGATTCCGGAGCAGCCCGTCTTTCAGACCGTAAATCCAACTATGAACCGTCAAGGCCTGACCCCTTTCCCAGGCATCGCGCACGATGGTGGTTTGACACACGTTGCCGACCTGTTCGACGACGTTCAATTCGCAGAGCCGATTGGTGCGCAGCTGATCGCCCCGCAAGGCGTGAACGCAGGCTTTGTGTTTTTCGCAGACGTCCTGAATGTGGCGAAGCCAGTTGTCGGCCAGCCCGATCCGATCGCAACGCAAGGCCGCGCGTACCCCGCTGCAGCCGTAGTGCCCGCAGACGATGATGTGTTTCACCTTCAAAACATCGACGGCGAACTGCATGACCGAAAGGCAATTCAGGTCGGTGTGGACCACCACGTTGGCGATGTTTCGGTGGACGAACAATTCGCCGGGGAGGAGGTTGACGATTTCGTTCGCCGGCACGCGACTGTCGGAGCAGCCGATCCAGAGGTACTCCGGCGACTGTTGCCGAGACAGCTTTAGAAAAAAATCAGGGTCTTGGGCCCGAATTGCTTCAGACCACTCACGGTTGCGCGAGAAGAGATGCTCAAGCTGACTCATAGGACGGCCATGTTTTGAGACTCATCGCGGTTGTCGATGGCAATTCCTCGGCGCGGCTCTATCCCGCGTGAAAATTTCGCGCCGCCGTCCCTTTGTCTCTTCCTCTGAGCAACGAGGAGAAAACACTCCTGCGTGACGTCGGAAAAATCGCGCAGATTCAGGAATTTTCCCGGTGCAGGCTGCGGGGAGGAACGAGGACACGCTGGACTGGTAAATCGGTCGAGACGGCGATGTCGACACACACGGAAGAGGTCGAAGAACGTAAGTCGCCGAGCAGTCACGTCGTTCATTCCACTGTGCTGGCGGAAGGAACTCAGGAATTGGAACGACCTTGGTCTGCTCTGGCTTGGTCCGGCTTGGCGGCAGGGCTGTCGATGGGATTTTCGCTCGTGGGCGAGGGTTTGTTGCGGGCCCATCTGCCGGAAGCCTCATGGCGGCCGCTGGTCGCGAAACTGGGTTATAGCGTCGGCTTTATCCTGGTCATCCTTGGACGGCAGCAGCTTTTCACCGAAAACACGCTCACGCCGATTCTGCCTCTGCTGGAAAAGCGCGACCGCCGCACCCTGTTCAATGTCTTGCGCCTTTGGTTGATCGTTCTCTTCACCAATTTGCTGGGAGGCGCGCTCTTTGCCTGGGCCCTGGCCAAGACCGATGTATTTGAGCCATCAATACGAGAGGTGTTTTTCACCCTCGCCCGCGAGGCGGTCAGTCCGACCTTTGGACAATTACTCTGGCGCGGCGTGTTTGCCGGTTGGCTGATCGCCATGACGGTCTGGCTGCTTCCGTTTGCCGAGTCCGCGCGCCTCTGGGTGATTATTTTGCTCACGTATCTGATCGGAGTGGGGCGGCTCAGCCACGTGATCGCGGGTTCGATCGAGGCCTACACCCTCGCCGTCTCCGGCCAGCTCTCGTGGGGCGCCGCGCTGGGTGGATACACTCTGCCGTCGTTGATCGGAAATATCATTGGCGGAGTCGCCCTCGTGGCCTGTGTGAACCACGCTCAGGTCGTGGCCGGACGCGACGCAGAGGATGATTGACCGATCGTCTAGGCAAGCGCTCGAGGCACTGAGCCAAGAGAAGCTCTCCGACGAATATTCGCTTAGCGTGAATTTTTCTTCGGTCTGGCCTGAACGTAGATCTCAGCCGGCGCGGTCGGAAAATATTTGAACAAGGCCGGGCAAAGCCAGCCCTCGACTTTTTTCTCCGGCCAACTGTACCAAGTTCCTCCGTGCTCGGTCCGACCGCGCACAAAATGAGCCTGATAACCGGGAAAGGGCTGAGCGGCGAAGATCAAGGTGAAGCCGGCGGATGCGTCGGGAATGTCCGCCGAAAGCAAATCCATGATATGGTCGGCACCGCTGACAAACGGCTCTTGTCGCAGGCCGACTTTGGGATCGTCAAAAACCCAAACGCCCGCGTGTTGATAGGGAGCGATGATTAAAAGGGAGTTCATGGAAGGTTTTTCCGAAGCCGAAGCGGCTCGAGTCTCGTCGACGACCAAAGCGACTGCGACGAGCAAGAAAAGAAGGAATTTCATCGGGCAATCAGGACAACGTGCGAGGCGCTGCCGCATCATTTTTCGACGATGCCGAGGCCTTGGCTAAAATCAACAGGGGCCTCCGCTTTTCCGGCGACTTTGCGACGACCGGAGTGAAGGAACTTCTTTCGATGGGCGCGGTTGTGCTTGGATTTCAAATACGTCTCTTCACAAACAAAAAAGCGGCCCACGTGGCGTGAGCCGCTCCAGAAGAGAGTGAGAAAAAAAGATTCCCTCGATGGATACCGCAGACTTTAGAAGCAGCCCAGGCCAACCACATCGCTGCCGCTGACCGGGTGCATAAACGTAATGGCGGGCAGACTACCGTCGGCTCCGCGCGGGCGGGTGAGCTGCGTTGCATCCAGGCTTTGGAAATCGGCCGCGGTGACCGTGACGTTTCTGGTCCAGGAATTATCGGTCACGATGCTGCCTGTCTCAGCGTAGTCGCGTGTAATTTTGCCCAAATACGCCAAGTTGAAGTGCATGACTTCTTTGGTGCCGGGGATGTCTGCACTCATATCGGCTTTGCGTTCGAGGGTGTCAAAGTCTCCGCCGGCGTGATTATAAGCGGTGTTATGCGTCCAGACCGCAGCTTGGCCGGGCTGGTGATTCGCGTAGAAGCCGTGCGCTTTGTTGTTCACCGAAAGACAGTAGCTCACGGTGTGAACCGGCAATGGGCTGGGAGGGACGGTTGCTGGATTATTGCCCCAACCGCCGACCTTGAAGCCGTTGCCATCGCCCTTCGACTGCTTGCCGTTCTCAAAGGACCAACAGTGATCAAATGTCACTGCGCCTTTGCAATTGATACAATCGTAGCCGTCGTCGCTATTCCTCCAGGAACGGCAACCGCGGAATACATTACCCGCCCCGTCGGTGTGACAGCCAAAGCCGTCGGTGTTTCCACCCGCGCCGCCCTCCGACACGCTATCCCAGTTTTCAAAGGCGTCGCAGTTAAGCACCGTATTCGCCGCGCCATGACGCGTGATGGCTAGACCGAGGCCCATATTGTGATCGAGCGTCAACGCCTCGAAGGTATTGTTGCTCCCCTCGACGCGAAAGCACTCCGAGCCGGTGTGAGTCGTGATCGTGACTTGCACGCCTTTGACTTCGAGGCCCTTGAAATGACAACCGGCCGCAGAGACGAAAAAGCCGGTGACGCGCAAACCGGAAGGCTTCACGGCGGAGAAATCGAAAACCGGTTTCTCGCCCGCGTAAGCGAAGTAGTTGATTCCGCTTTTATTGATCACGTGGACGCAGGCGTAGAGGTTGTCCTTTCGCGCGATCTCGGAGGGATCGAGATTATAGATTCCGCCGCGAATAAATACGGTGTCGCCGGAAGACGCGGCCGCTTGCGCTTTAGCAATGCTTTTAAAGGGCGCGGCCAAGGTCCCGGCGTTATTGTCGGAGCCGGTAGGCGCAATGTAGAACGTAGCGGCTACGAGACTACAGGGAATGAAGCTGACCAGAGACGCGGGCAAAAGGGCGCGTCGAAAGACAAATTGCCTTAAAGATTTTAGTTTCATTGGGGGTGATAACGAGCGGCGGCGCCGATCCTGAAAACGCAGGCACGCCGTATGGGGCGACGCGCAGGCGTCAGAGGTCTGAGGGGGTGGGGTACGGAGCAGCTTTTCGATCCTCAATGGACAGGGATTTTTGCTTTTGGTCAACCCGACTTAACGGGTTGCGGTCCAAAGTGACTCTAGACCGGACGACGCCACTCTGGCCGGGCGCAAATTGTTTAGGAACAGTCAAAAGAGCCGAGTGATGTCTATTCGCCTATTCGTTTTTTATTTCTGAGGTTTGGTTTTCTGGGCGAGCAAGGTTTCCAGTTCGGCGATGCGCGCATGCAGCGGCGCGACCGCTGCGGTGACCTCGTCGGCGGTGAAGCGCGGAGTGATATATTTCGGGCAGTTCCAATCGAAGCCCACAACGTCGATGCGGAAAACCCGTTCGATGACGGCATCGTTCGGAACCCTAAGTTGTCCGACCAACTCTCCTGCCTCTTGCGGCGTGAGCACCTGGGCGTGCCCGATGATCTTCAACCGTTCGCGCGCCGGATAATCCATGAGAAAAAGGGCCACGCGGTGACTGGTTTGGATATTTCCCGTGCTGATCAGTTGGCGATTTCCGTTATAATCGGCGAAGGCCAGCTGAGTGCCGTTGAGGGCGCGCAGAAATCCGCGCGGGCCGCCGCGGTGCTGCACATACGGCCATCCGCCTTCGCCCACCGTCGCCATATAAAAGCTGTCGCGGGCCGCGATGAAGGCCTGTTCCTCCGGTCCTAAAGGTTGCGCCGTATCCGTCGCCGGAGGCACGCGGCTGCGCCCGTAATAACGAACCTGCTCGGCTTGGACGGCGGGAGTGGCGAGAGTGCGGAGGAATTGGTTTCTCATGATCTGAGCGCGGCACACGGCCGGTTTGTGGGTAAGACTGCCGGTGGAGTGATGAAGCGGAGCGTAAGCCCAAACCGAAACCCACCCCGTGCGCTAAATCGTTTACGACGGTGCGCGGGACGTGGGTGTTCGGTCGTTTTGATTTAGTTAGCGGCCAAGGAAATCGATAGAATTAGAAAATGGATACATGCCAACCCTCGGCTTGGTAGCGGCGGAAACTCGCGACCCCCGGGGTACCCGGGACCTCGTTGTCGCCAATCAAGGGGACACCTGCTTCCTGGAGCCCGTCGACGGCCTCATTGCGCACGGCGCAGCCGCGCGAGGCGCCTTTGATATGGTTGCGCAGCGCGTTGTAGCGAGCGTTTGCCGGGTGGGAGAGTTGAGCGAGTTCCTGGGGCCAGCGGGTGCCCGTGCCGGCGAAGACAATCTCCAGGTTGTCTCCCGAGCGCTGACACTCGTCGGCATAACCGAGCGCGTTGAGCAATCGGGTCGTCGCTTCGTCCGTTCCACTCTTGGGGTCGCTTAAAATAAAGATAGCGGTTTTCATCGCCGTTTAAGTAGACAGACCTGTCTAATCAACGCAAGCTAAATTAGACAGACCTGTATAACACTTGAGTTCTGAGGTGAAATTGGCCAAGGTAATTCCATGCGCAAAAAATCCGCGGCCTCACCTGCAGCTGAAGGGAGTACGCCGAAACGAGATCTCCTTTTGGATACCGCCGATCGGCTTTTTTATCGCGACGGTTTTCACGCGGTCGGAATCGATACGATCTTGGCGGAAGCGGGTTTGGCCAAAATGACGCTGTATCATCACTTCGCGTCCAAAGAGGAATTGATCGTGGCTTCGCTCCACCGCCGCGTCGACGCGATCCGCACTGGCGTCAAAGCGGCGATGGAAGCCGCGGGATCGTCGCCGCGAAAACGCTTGCTCGCGTTATTCGATTGGTACGAAGCCTGGTTTAAGAGCAAAGGTTTCAACGGTTGTGCCTTTATCCGCGCGGTGGGCGAGTATCCGACGCTCGAGTCTCCCGTTCACCAATTGGTCCTGCAGCAGAAGCAAAAATCGCGAGAGGGCCTCGCGCTTTTGTTGACCGAGATGGAATTACCCGGGGCGAAGGCTCTGGCCGCGCAGATTCAGTTGCTCTTGGAAGGTGCGATCGTCTGTGCCCACACCTACGGCGATCCATCGACACTTTCAGCCGCGCGTGACGCGGCGCTCGCGCTGATAAAAGTCGCGGAGCAGAAACGCAGCGCCCAGGCCGCCGGCTCTCGGGCGTTTTGATCGATCAAAACCTGACTGGTAACTGGACCTTCAGACACACGACGCGGCCCTGAGGTGGCGCGTCGCGTCCCTGCGGCGAACGTGTGACTCTGCCGTCGCGGGATACATCGGCCCCCCCGAAAGATCCGCCGCTACGGAAGGCTTCCTTCCTTCGTATTCACTTTGGCCTGACGTACGTGGGCCAAAAAAAGCCGCTGCGGTTTGAAACCGCAGCGGCTTGAGAGAATCACGCCCTGCTCGAAATCAGTGCCGAGCAGCGCGTAGGTTATGGCTGAATACGCTTACGGCGTGCCGTTCACCTCGAGGTGAGCCCAGGCAACATTGGCTACGTAGTGAATATAGTAGTTGCCGTTGATCTTCGCCGGGAGGGCGTTGGACCACTTGTTGGTGAAGTTCACTCCGTTGATTTCCACCAACTGCATATTCCAGGAGTTGATGAAGCTAATCGTGCCGGAGGTGACGAAGCAGAACTCGCCCGCGCCGTTTTGGGCCAGAGGCAGAGTTGCCGCGGTCCCGCCGGTGCAAGGCGTCGGAGTCGTGCTTCCGCCCGTGACGGTCACGGTGGACGTAGCGGTGAAGCCGCCGTCTTGGGTGGTCGCCGTGATAGTGGCGGTGCCGGCGGAAACGCCGGTGACGATGCCAGCGGCGCTGACGGTCGCGACGGCGGAGTTGCTCGAGGACCAGGTCACGGTTTTGACCGTCGCGGTCGCCGGAGCGACGCTGGCGGTCAAATTGAGGGTGGCTCCGACGGCAACGCTTCCAGTGGCCGGGGCGACCGTCACTCCCGTGACAGCGACTGGCGGCGTAGTGGTTCCACCACTACCGTTGGCCTCGAAGTGAGCCCAGGACACCGTGGATACGTAATGAATATAGTAGTTGCCGTTGATCCGAGCGGGGAGGGCGTTGGACCACTTGTTGGTGAAGTTCACTCCGTTGATTTCGATCAACTGAGCGTTCCACGAGTTAACGAAGCTGATGTTGCCGGAGGTCACCCAGCAGAATTCCCCGGCGCCATTCTGTGCGAAGGGCAGGGTGATGGGAGTGGGCGTGGCGCAAGGCAGCGTTCCGACGTCGTTCACCGTGAGGCCGATGCTTGCGGCGTGGGTCAGTGCGCCGCTCGTTCCTGTGACGGTCACGGAGGCTACACCGAGCGTGGCATTGCTTGCGGCGGTGAGCGTCAGGGTGCTCGTGCCAGCGGTGGAGGCTGGGCTGAAGCTGGCGGTGACACCGGCGGGCAGACCGCTGGCGGCCAACGCGACCGTGCCGGCGAAGCCGTTGATCTTGGTCACCGTGACGGTGCTTGTGACGCTCGCGCCGCGGGTGACCGCGACCGAGGCTGGAGCAGCCGCCAGGCTAAAGTCAGCGACGGCCGGGACGGTGATGTTCACCGGAATCGTCTTCGTGTGCGTCAGGGTGCCGCTGGTGCCGGTGACCGTGATGGTCGCTAACCCCGGGGTGGCGGTGCTGCTGGCGGCGAAGGTGATGATGCTGGTGGAGGTGGTCGACGCCGGGCTGAAGCTGACGGTGAGCCCGCTAGGCAGACCGCTCGCACTTAAGGCCACGGTGCCGGAGAAACCATTCACCTTCAGCACCGTGATGGTGCTGGTGGCTGAGGTTCCCTGCGCCAGCGGCAGCGGATCATTCGGACCGGCGAGGCTGAAGTCAGGCACCGCTGGAGCTGTCACCGTTAAGCTGATACTCGCGGTGTGGCTCAGCGCGCCGCTCGTGCCGGTGACCGTGACGGTCGCCGCGCCCGCCGCGGCGGAGCTGCTGGCCGTGAGGGTCAAGGTGCTTGCGCCGGTGGTGGACGCGGGGCTGAAGCTGGCGGTGACGCCGGCGGGTAGACCGGTCGCCGCCAAGGAGACGGTGCCGGAGAAGCCGTTGATCTTGTTAACCGTGATCGTGCTGGTGGCGCTCGCTCCTGGAGCGACGCTCAGGGTGGCGGGAGCGGCCGACAGGCTGAAATCAGCCACGGCCGTCGCTGTCACCGTTAAGCTGATACTGGCCGAGTGGCTCAGAGTGCCGCTGGTGCCGGTGATCGTGACGGTCGCAGGACCCGCTGTGGCGGAGCTGCTGGCCGTGAGGGTGAGGGTGCTCGCGCCTGTGGTGGACGCAGGGCTGAAGGAAGCGGTCACGCCAGTAGGCAGACCGGAGGCGCTGAGCGCCACGCTCCCAGCGAAGCCGTTCAACGGGCTCACCGTGATCGTGCTGGTCACGCTCAAGCCTTGCGCAACCGTCACCGTCGCCGGTGTGGCTGAGAGACTGAAATCTGGGGGAGTCGGCGCTTTCACCGTCAGGCTCAGGGCGGTCGTGTGACTTAAGCCACCGCTGGTGCCGGTGATCGTGACGTTCGCGAGCCCCGCGGTTGCGGTGCTGCTTGCGGTCAGGGTCAACGTGCTGGTGCCAGCAGCCGAAAGTGGGCTGAAGCTCGCAGTCACGCCGGTCGGAAGGCCGCTCGCGGTCAAAGCGACGGCGCCGGTGAAGCCGTTGAGGGCCCCAACCGTGATCGTGCTCGTGGCGGTCGCACCCTGTGCCACCGTGACGGTGCTCGGGGCGGCCGAGAGAGCGAAGTCGGGAGTGGCCGGGCCGCTCAGTTCGCCATAGATGATGCCGCGGCCGTTATTGGCGAGATATACGCGACCATAAACCCGCGGGTCGCCCGTGATGGCCCCGCCGCTGGTGGCATACTGGTGCTGGTCATCGTTGATTCGTATCCAGGTGGCACCTACATCGTCGGAACGGAAGATACCGGTGACGCCGCCGATCGTGGCGTTGCTGTAAATCGCGGGATAGTTTTGACCCGGAGCGGCCTGCCCAAAGCCGATATTGGTCGCATCCGCCACCGTAGCGACCTTGGTGTAGGTGGCACCGGAGTCGGTGGAGCGCCACATGCCTGAGTTGACGCCATGGCCAGCGATCCAGACGTCGCCTTCTTTGCCGGGAACGGCTTTGATCTGGGGCCAGGTGGGAATGCCCGGCGTTACCGCGGTCTTGAAGGTCAGACCGCCGTCGGCGCTGAAATAAGCCGCACCATTTGACACGCCGTAGAATTTAGCTGGATTGACGCGGTCCGCGGCGAGTGTAGCGCCGGAAGGGATACCGGTGGCTGCGGTCCAAGTGTTGCCGTTGTCCTTGGTCGAGGAAACCGGGGCGTTGGTCGGGCTGAAGAGAACGATGGTTGCATTGGCGTTTGCCGCCACGTCGCCGCCGTTGCTGGCGCCGGCGGGTTCACTGTTGCCCTTGAACCAATTTCCACCGCCGTCGAAAGAGAACACAATGCGAGCGTTCTGCGTGGTGCTGTTTCCGCTTCGCACCATGAAGTTCGGCATCAATTCAGCGAAGTCGATGTGCGTCGAGGTGGTGAAATTCGGGACCGGGAAGACTTTGGCCGGAGGCGTTGTCAGACTGTCGTGCCGGAATCCTCCCACGTCGGCTTGCGCGCTGACCAGGGGAGCGCCGGCCGGAGGACTGATCAAGTCTTGGACCGAGGTCTCTTCAAAGTTCTTGGCCATCGGGGTGATGATGACCTTACCACCTGTGTCCCAGGCGGTGAGATTTTCGGTGCCGTAGAGCGTCAGGCCCGTGCCGTACATCATGCGATTGGAGTCGAATGGATCGATCGCGAAGCCATCGATCATCCAGCCCAGCTTGATCGCGGGGACGGGAGGAGCATCGATCGCGCCGAGATCCAGCCACGGCGCGGCAGAAATATCCTGAGTGTAGCGCAGGCTGCGTCCGGGATAGCCCGCCCAGTCCCACGCGCGCGTCCACGTCGCGCCGCCATCGAGACTGCGGAAGATGATCGTGTCCGGCCACCAGGAGTTGAGCGCCGCGACCATCAGGGTGTTGGGATGCTGAGCGTCAACCGCGAGACCGCCGTAACCGAAATAGTCACCGGAATTGGTCGATGGGATCGGGCTGATCAGCGTCCAGGTGTCTGTCTTTGTATCCAGTTTCCAAACATCGCCTTTGCCACCGTCGTACGGTCCCTGCGTGTCGCTATAGGTGAAGTACATGATGCCGTTCGAACCGATGACGCCATGGTGGGGGAAATACCCGATCGTAGGCTGGCCGGGGACGGGAGCCCAGGTCGCGCCAGCATCGGTGCTGCGATAGACATTGATTCCCTTGTCCACCACGCCGACGTAGATGTTCGGGCTAGCGGTTCCGGCGCTTCCGATGTTTTGGTCGAAGGTGACCCAGCCGATGCCGGTGATATCGCCCTGATAGACGTCGCCTGGAACCTGAACGTAGGTGCCTCCCGTCGGGAAGCTCGTCACTTTATTCCAGGTGACGCCAAAGTCCGTGCTCTTCCAGAGTCCATTACCGCTTGGAGCTCCGAGATAAATGATACTGTTCTTATGCGGATCGACCGCCATGCGTTCGCCGATATTACGGCCCGGCATGTTGCCACCGAGTTTGAAGGGGAGATCCGTCCGTTGAAACGTCTTACCTTTGTCGGTGGAGCGGAGAATCGCGCCGTTCGTCCCGGCCCAACTGTTGGTATAGGTGCCCCCCGCAATATAGAGGCGATTCGTCTCGACTGGGTCGGTCGCGAGCGTCACGACGCCGGTCAAATTCCAATCTGAGGTAGGAAGCCAATCAAGCAACGGGGTCCAGCTCTTCGTGCTCTGTTCCCACCGGTAAGCTCCACCAATGTCGGTGCGAGCATAAATTAAATTCTTCTCCGACGGGTTGAAGATAATCCCCGGAACAAAACCGCCACCGCCGTCGGTGACCACGCTCTTCCAGGTGTAAGTTTGGGCTGCTTGTAGTGAACTAGGCACTACGACAGGAGCGATCGCGGCGATCGCCGACGAGGCGAGCGCGAGACTGCGCCGCGACGTAATCTGCGAGGCAAGTTGGATGCCGGCGCGTACGAGTGACGTTAATTTCATGGGACTTGCTTTAAACGCGGAGAACACAAGCGCATGATCACCGGGGAGCGAACATTGCAGGCACTTTGCACTCCGCTAGGGAGGGGGATAGAGAAGCCGCCTTGCTGTTGGTGAAGCAATGCAGCCGCCCGACGGTCTAGGTAGGCAATCGCACCTTCGTCAACCCCCGTTCCGCTCTGTTCGTTAGCGCAAGTGAAAGGCGGTTAAAAAAACCTGATTTTCCATCTAGAACCGCGTTTTGTAGGGGAATCCGGGATACGAGGATTCGCATTTACCCTCTCTCACGATGCAGCCAGATTTTGGGGGGCCAATTCCTGCTTAAACGTGGGTGTCTAAGCGAATTTAAAGCTAATTTTAGCTAGAGGTGAACCCGCGGAGGTGCGCGAGGCTGGTCAAAGGAAGTAGGGCGACTTAGGGTGCATTTTTATGGCAACTGGATCCGCGGCCGCGACTCATCCCTTGGAGCACCGATTTTCCGGAGAAAATCCACTGCGAACGCTGCTTTATCTTTATCGAGGGCAGCGTCCGCGGTTGGTCCTGGCCACGCTTTGCTTCATCGTGAAACACAGCCCGGTTTGGCTGATGCCGGCGATCACCGCGGATATCATCAGTATCGTGGCTCGCGGAGGCGCTGAGGCAACGGCCGAGCTGCTGAAGCGAAGTCTGTTTCTGGCTTTTGTTTTGGCTCAGAATCCACCGTTGCACTACGCGTACGTTTGGCTTCTCAGTCGGGCCGCACGGACGATGGAGACAGGGTTGCGCTCCTCGCTGTGTCGACGGCTTCAGCACCTCTCGATCGACTATTATGTGCGCCAAAGCGCGGCGGCATTGCAGACCAAAGTGCTGCGCGATGTTGAAGCCATCGAACAACTCACCCGTGTGCTCTTTGACGGTGGGTTATCCTGCGTAATCAACATTGTTTTTGCTCTCGTTATCACCGGAATTCGTCAGCCGATTTTCCTCGGATTTTTTGCCCTCACCATTCCGACCGCTGCCGCAATTGTCTACGGATTGAGACGTCCTTTGGCCACGCGCAACGCGGCTTTTCGAGAGGAAATTGAGCGGATGTCCACCCGGGTGGTGGAGATGACGCATCTCTTGCCTGTGACGCGGGCCCATGGTTTGGAAACCGCGGCGCTCGAGCGGGTGGGGGAGTCGCTCGAGCGGGTGCGCGAAGCCGGTCTGCGGACTGATGGGATCAATGCGATCTTCGGCTCCCTCTCGTGGATGACCTTCAACGGTTTCAATATGCTTTGTTTATTGATAGGCGCGTGGGCCTGCCTGGCGCACTGGTTACCGATCGACGCGGGCGACGTGGTTTTATTTTCCACTTATTTCAGCCTGATCACGACCTCGGTCTTGGGACTGGTGGGGTTGATGCCGCAGATCACCAAGGGCATCGAATCGATCCGCTCAATCGGCGAAGTTCTCCAGTCACCAGATCTCGAATACAACGAGGGCAAGACCCCGATGGAGCAGGTCGCGGGAGAGTTTCGCTTCGAAAACGTTGCCTTCTCCTATCCATCGTCTCCGGTGCCCGCGCTGCGCGATTTCACCCTCACTGTGCCGGCGGGAGAGACGGTCGCGCTGGTCGGTCCTTCCGGCGCGGGCAAGTCGACGGTGATGAAACTGGTCATTGGTTTCGTGCGCCCGACCTCGGGCCGCGTGCTGGTCGACGGACGTGACATGGAGGCGTATGATCTCCGCACCTACCGCCGTTTCCTTTCGGTGGTGCCGCAAGAGTCCATTCTCTTCGACGGTTCAGTCCGCGAGAACGTCACTTATGGACTGCGTTCCGTGCCCGACGACGTGGTGAAGAAAGCCTTGCTCGACGCCAACGCCTGGGACTTTGTTTCCGCGCTTCCGGAAGGCTGGAACACCAAGCTGGGCGAAAAAGGCGCGCGGCTTTCTGGGGGGCAAAAGCAGCGCTTGGCCATCGCCCGTGCGTTAATTCGCGATCCTCGCGTGCTGATTTTAGACGAGGCCACCTCCGCGCTCGACAACGAATCGGAAGCGCTCATCCAAGAGGCGCTGGCGCGTTTAATGAAGGGACGGACGACGTTTGTCGTGGCCCACCGCTTATCGACCATTCGCGATGCTCACCGCATCATTGTCTTGGAAAATGGACAGATCGCCGAGATGGGCTCGCACCAAGAATTGCTTCAGCGCGGTGGAGTGTACGCCCGGTTGCACGGGGCGTATTCAAAAGACGGATTGTAGAAAAAGCGGTTAAGCTTTTGCGAGGCGTGCAACCCGGAATCGGTTAACAGAGAAACCTAGAAACCGGTAAGCGCAAATTGACTCCATCTAGGTCTTGGCTCTAGATCCCGCGCCAGCACCCATCCTCCCTGGCCGTACTTCTCCCGGACGGCCTCAACGCGGCTTAAGCCCTTACCCCCTATGACTCTGCGGCCTGCCTCTCTTCTGTCTATTGTTCGCGCAACCATCCCTTTTGGATGCTTTTTCGGAATCCTCTTACGCGCTTCGGTTCTTTCTGCGGGCAATGCTCCTTTGGATACATTGATTTTCGGAAATAGCGGCAGTGAAGCCGCTCACGGCATGACTTCGAGCTTGAGCGAAAGCTACACCGGAGATCTCGGACAGACCGCGCGGCGGTTTCTGCCCAAAAATCCGGTCGATTATTACGGCGGGAGCGCCACGTTTACCATTCAGGTCGATCCCGCCGCACAAAACTATTTCACGGTTAAGTTGTCGGGCAGTGAATTTCGCGCCGATAGCGATAACGGCCGGATTTTATTGAAATGCGAAGGTCTGGAGATCGGCAATCGGCACGGTTCAAACGAGGAGGTCTTTGTCGAACAAGCGAACGCACCGATGGCCCGAGGGGCGTTTGTTTATCGAACTGCCGGCCTGCCGAAATGGCTGACCCAAGGGAAAACCAAGGTGACACTCGAACTTCAATCCAGCGGACGCTTTTATTATTATGGCACGCCGGGGGCCTATGACACCTTTCAACGGAAGCTGTTGTTTCCCACTCGGGGAGTCTATCGCGCTTATACTCACACCAATCCACGGTTCGACCTTCCGGGCGATGATAAACAGGGTTCAGTCCCCTCTTATGCAGCGGCCGCCATTCGCCCGCCGGCGACTCAAAGCATGGCGGATTTTAAGACCCAGGTGAATAATCATATCAATTCGCTGATCAAGACCACGACTTACCTAAAGCCCAATATTCCCAATAATTATTATAACGATGCGGAGTATCTCGCCGTCGCCTATTCGATTCCCTGGACGACCGGTTATCACAATCCCGCGCTTGTCGCCCAGGTGATCAACTCGGTCGATAAAAACTGTGCGGATTATAATGCGGACAACACCAAGGTCAACGCGTGGGGTGGGGCGTATGGACGTTTTGGTTACGCGGTTCATCTTCTCTGGCCGCAGGTGCAAGCGAAAATGAGCGAGACGGTCAATTTGGGGCTTGGTCCAAAGACTCGCGCTCAATATTGGGCGGCGCTCTTCAAGGCGAGTTTTGACACCGGCCGTTTTCATCGCCGGACAATCACGAACCAGGAGATCGAATGCGTGATGAGTATCTATGGGGCCAATCAAGCGCTCCTGGATATCAATCCCTCTTTGGGCGTTCCGGAGAGCGAGGCCCGGCGTTATTTGTATGAGGCGGTCGGGCTATCCGAGTGGCGGGGGGATGATCTCCCGGCCGGTGGCAGCGCTTGGAACTTTGGTCACGGTTATTATATGATGTCGAGCAAGGGCATGAGCCATGAACCGGGTTGGGTCTCTCAGGATTGTTATGGCAACGTCGGTCCGAAGATGACGCAGATTTGGAAGATGTGTGGTGACCCCGCTGTTCTCGGGCGCGCGGTGGCGATGGAGAAGGCTCACGCTTACTTCCGCTATCCGTCGGTCGATCAAGATGGATACAAGGCCATTCTCACCGAAGGGGTGATCTGTTGGAGAAATGAGTTCGAGCCAGGAAAGATTATGTATGGCTGTGCTTGGACTGCAGCGGCTTCTAAGGACTCCACGTTGATGGGTTATCAGCGGCAGCTCTGGGCCGAGAATCAGTTCTTTGCCGCCTTCAACAACGATCTTGGCCGGACGCTCAAGGAAACGAAATCGTTGTATTTGCCGGACGCCTACGATGCCATCGCCGCGGCCTCGGCCTCCGCGCTCAACCCCTGCACTCCGGGTCAGACCGATTATGCCTACGCGGACGAGGAGAACGGGGTATTGGCGGTCAAGCGGGGCTCGGAAATGTTTTTCATCGAGCTCTATCGCCGCGCGGACGCGATCAATTATCTAGCCAAGGCGCATCATATCACGCCAGACGCGGAGCGAGAGATCGAATTCTACGTCGACGACGTGCGGTTTACTCCGAGCGGAAAATTCATCACGCGCGACGCATTGGTTGAGCCGGCATCCACCGGGACTCCGCCCGATAATCCTCCCAGTGCGTATAAAGGGATTCAGCAGCCAATTCCCTTGTTGGAAGACGGCACCGTCGCGAATAAGAACCGGGCGATTGCCCAATTCTACGGCTGCGCTTTCGGGAATTATATCATCGGAATGAACTGCACGAAGAGCAAAAGCTTTCAGTATTCACCTCCTGGATTCACCGCGGGAGTGGACTTGGTCTCGGGCAAGACGTTGACCGCTCCGATTACGGTGGGGCCGAACAGCACGGTGGTATTTTATAGAGCCGTGGCTTCAGCCCCTGCTGGACTCACTGCGACGGCTGGTGACACCCGAGTGACTTTGACCTGGAATGCCGCCTCGGGAGCGGCGAGCTACACCGTTAAACGTGCGACGGCCGCGTCGGGACCATTTACGGTTGTGGCCCCTGGCGTCAGTTCCACGACGTTCACCGACGCGGGGCTGAACAATGGCACGACGTATTATTATGTGGTCTCCGCGGTCAATGGATTGGGAGAGAGCGACAGTTCGCCAGCGGTCAGTGCCGTCCCCGTCGCCCTGCCAGGATTTGATGTAAGCGTCTCCCCTGCCACGCTGAATTTGAATGCCGGGGCCACCGGGTCTCTGACGGTGAAGATCACTCCGACCAACGGCTTCACTGGCAGCGTGGTCCTGACCGTCACCGGTTTGCCAACCGGAGCCACCGCGACCTTCAGTCCCGCGAGCGTTTCGGGTGGAGGCAGCTCGACCTTGTCGATTCAAACTACGCCGACTACTTCCGCGGGGAGCTTTCCCTTGACCCTTCGGGCGAGCACCTCGAGCACCTTCCATAGCGCGAGCGCGACGCTGGTCGTCGCCGCCCTCCAGGCTGCAAGTACGGTGTATCAAGCAGAAGCCGGAACTTTTTCTCCGGGCGCTCTGGTGGAAAAAGAACATGCAGGTTGGACCGGTACTGGTTATGTGAATACCCTGAATGCGGTTGGTTCCTTTGTGGAATGGAGCGTAACGGTTCCGACTGCTGCCACCTATCGCCTGACCTTTCGTTACGCCAACGGCTGGTCGAACAACCGCCTCGAAGATTTGCGGATCAACGGCGCGCTGGCCCAAAGTGGGGTGGGTTTTCCTCTGACCGGAAGCTGGACGACCTGGAAAGATGTCACGGTTAGCAAGCCGCTGATTGCCGGGACCAATAAAATTCGTCTGACCGCGACCACGACCTTCGGAGCGCCGAATTTAGATAAACTGACGGTTGAGCCATAACTCGCGGCGGTGCTGGGTCTTCTTACCGCTCTCGGACGCAGGGTGGCCTATTTTTTCCACTTAATTAAAAGCCTCCTGCGAGATGGCGTCTCGAGCCGGCCCCATTTTTCCGATTGCCTCACAGATCATGCCAGGCGTTCGCTGCCCTCGGGTAAATGCACCGCAAACTCGGCCGCTTTGGGCGGAATCGTACCTGGTCCACTGGCTACCGAGAATATAAGGCAAATCGTAGTTCCTACCGCCACAATTAAGCCGGTCCGCTCGATCGCCGCGGTGGCTGCAGCATAGTTCAAGGCTCAGGCCGTTCCTTGTACTGCGCTGGATATCCAGAATTACCGTCCTCAGGCTGGTTCGCAGCGAAGTCTTTGGCGAAGAACCAAGCTTTCTTGGCGTCGGTTCGCGCCACCTCAGTGATCGCCGTATCCACATGTTGGAGATTGTCCGGAACGTTGGCCGTAACCCAGTCGCAAGCCCCCACGGGATTCATTTCCGCCACTGCTTTCAGGACGGTGGTGATCGCCTTGGTTCTGCGGTTTATAATTTAAGCTTTGCGTGCATAATCGAGCGAGGCTTCCGGGCCGGTGGCCGATCAGGGACTAGGCGGGCAAGGTGTTCATCAAATGCCTCTTCACTCGTGACCTTGCGGCTCATTCGCTGGACCTTGGCCATGATCTCCGCTGAATCGAGTGAAGCCGCGCCCAATGCTGCCTTTGGTTCGGCGGCGCTTGCGGGCAACAATACAGGCGACGGTGGTTTAATCAGTGCGATCACTGGCACCTGATCAGTTCGACCGCCGGTCCAAAAGGTGAGGAGGAAGCCTCCGATTGTGATCAAAAAAGAAACCCCCGTGTAGGCAGGGTGTTATAATTAGCCCAATTCGCTTCGAAAAAGCAAAAGGCCGTGCGAAGATCTGCACGGCCTCGAGGAGGATAAAGTGACTCAGGATCGAAGTCGGATTACCAAACGTGCAGGGCGATCGGGCCGGTGCCGAGGGAGGCCGGCGGATTGAGCGTGACGGTGCCGTTTTGTACTGAGGGTCCGGATACGCGGCTTCCGGAATAGGGTTCATACCACTCGGTCTTCAAGGAACCGGTCGCACCTGCGATGGTGAGGTTGAAGCTTGTGGCCGCGTCGTGGAAGACGATGTATTCCTTGCCAGCATTCGCCAGGCAAAAGCCGCCGGCGGTCACGAGGTTGTCCGAGGACTTCATCAACCAATATTGAGTGCCTTCGAAGAACGTGCGGAGATTCTTCATATACGTGTAGCCGGTGGGCGTGTCGGTCGGGCGGATTATGTCCCAGGCGGAAAACGTATAATAATAGGCGCAGAAGGCACCGGTGGTGCAAACCTCCCAGGCGTGGCGGCCGACATCCTTGGGGAGGGAAGCACGGAAGTAGGACTTGTCGTTGATCCCTCCTGGTCCGCATTCGTAATCAAACTCGACATTCAGGACGGGCCATTGACGTTGCCCGAGAAAGGTCAGCATCCGTGGGTGCCAAATGTGGGTATCCTGAGCGGAACGATAGTCGAGCGTGTTGTAGGATCCGCTGTTGTAGGGACCGTCATCGGTGTGGGTTGTGACGAGACGGTTATAGGGATCCTGCGCTCGGATGAACTGTATCCGTCCGGTTTTATAAGACAAAGAGGTTTCATGGTTGGACTCCTTTGCCAAGTCCCAGGTGATGTTTGGATAGGCGGCATACCGAGCGATGATATAGCGATAAAACATATCGTCCTCGGCGCTGCCGTTCGCCGGCCAGACGACCAGCTTATTATATACTCTGAAAAAGATATGAGCGATGATGTTTCGCTGATAAAGCGCTTCGATCATGCGGTCGTAACGCTGCCAGTAAGTCACGTTCATCCGAGTCAGGTCAGGCGCGGAACTTGACCCAGCCCAGGCGAACAGGGCGGGCGGACCGAAATCGTCCGCGCTTGTTGTGCCCGTTTTCCAGGGGGTGTCGTGGGCGTAGCTGTCGACCAGAACAAAGTTGAAGCCGAAGGACGCGATCTTATCCAGGAATGCATTGGTTTTGGGCGCGCCGGTCGGGTTAGCCAAATCGAGAGCCCAGAGCCAATCAGCTTCGTAGCCCATCGGATACCAACGGGTGCCGTCCTCGAAGACGAAGTTGTGCGGATGGGCCGCATCGACTTTGATCGTGCCGTGGAATTTCGGGTCGTTGGGCACGCAGTTCAGCGTCACGGTTTTGTTGTTCAAGTCTGCAACGGTGGAAACCGTCTTGAGTGTCCAATTTCCCACTACAGTCGGAGAAAAACGGATTTTCCAGGTATTCGCACCATCATAGAACCCAGGCAGCGTAAGAGTCGCTCCACCGGGCCCGGTCGCGACCGCCGAAAAACTGGCGGTGAACGGATTAGCCGGTGGAACGGCGCTCACGAAGGAGAAATCGTGCGGTTGCCACCGTTGAGCGGCGGCGCCGGAGGATGAAGAGGAACCGCTCGACGACGATGAGCTACTGGAAGAGGAAGACGAACTGCTCGAGCTTGACGACGAAGAGGAGCTGCTCGAAGAGGAAGACGAGCTGCTTGAGCTTGATGAAGAGGAGGAACTACTCGACGAGGAGGAGCTGCTCGAAGAACTCGATGACGACGAGGAGCTACTTGAGCTCGATGACGAGCTGCTCGAACTGGAGGACGAACCTGTGGTTGGGCTTTCCCAAATAGTGATTTCGTCGACGTTGGCCGAATCGTCGCCGATCGACGCGAGCTGGATGGTGTTGTTTGAATTGTTATTTAAAACCACCGCTATATTTATTGTCTTCCACGAATGAAACGAGCCGGTGGGCGGAAAGGTAATGCTGCGCGAAGTGTTATTCACGGTCAGCTTTCCCGGTCGACCGACCGTCCGGCCCAGGGCAAAGCGAATGGTGAGGGTCTTTGATCCGCCGCCCTGGCCAGGGACGTTCTGGAAGGTGACGGTGCCACCATTAACCGAGAAGTCCACGTAGCCGCTTCCCTTGAACCCGGGGTTGCTCGTTTTGATTACGGCGCCACCGGAGAGGGTAGCTTTTTCCGCTTGGAGGGTCAGGGGGCCGCCTCCGCTGCCGCTCGAACTGCTACTTGAACTGGAGCTGCTCGAGCTCGAAGAAGAGCTAGAACTGCTGCCAGAGCCACTCGAGCTGGAACTTGAAGAGGAGCTGGAAGACGAACTGGAGCTAGAACTGGAAGTGTCCCCCGGGCCGACCACGGTGACGTGGTCGAAGGTGGCTGAACTCGCAACCAGGGCGAGACCGACAAAATAGGAATTGCTCATCGGAACGGTGCTAGGAGTTCCGACCGAAAACCAGGTTATGCCATCGGAGGATTCATAAGCGGTGAAGACGTTTCCAACCCTGGAGATCCGATACCAGGTGGGCGTTGTCGTAAAGTCATCGCCCGGTTGCGCGCCCATCGCTGCGCCGGTGCTCGGACGGGTTCTAAATTGAGCGCTGCGCCCGTCGAGGGTCATGGAGACGGTGGCGGAATTTGCAGCGATCGTTTCCCGAATCATAATACCCGCTTTGGTCGAGCCATTGGTTAAGAGACGAGCCGTGATCGTGGAGTCGCCACTCACATTTTTAGAAACAAAAACGCAAGAGTCGGCCGTTCCGTTGATATCAGTGCCCGCGCCGGTCGCGACAAACGTGCCGCCGCTGACCTCGGCGTAGGCGGCGGTGCCACCCGAACTTTTAATATCGGTTTTTATCCAGCCGGAGGGGAGCGAGCCAGCCGCAGCGGGTTGTGCACTCGCTTCTGCGGAGATCCCACTGGTGCCGGCCTGGTTCCTGGCGGCCACGACATAGTAATAAGTGGTGCCGGGGCTGACCTTGGTATCCGATTCCTCGGTACGGGTGCTCTCATTCCAGGTCGACAGAGTGGTATAAGGCCCTCCCTTGGTCGTCGCCCGCCGGATTTCATATCCTTGAGTGGTATCGCTACTGCGGTTCCATTTCAGCATCACTTGATTGACGCCGACGGTCGCAGTGAGGCCGGTTGGCACCGGAGGGATGGGCGAGGGGGGAAAGACCGAAGGCTGGAGCGTAAAGGTCAACGTGCCATAGCCAAAGTGGTCGGCGCTTCCATGTTCGGGACGCATCACTTGGGCCATCGCTTGCACGTGGGGCGCGGCGAGACCTTTCCGTATTACGTAGTGATTGTAGAGCAATTCCCAGATCGGACGATCGTCCAGCCGGCCGCGGCCGTTGATCGCGACCCATTTGTTGTTAACGTTCGTACAATTGTTATAGAAAGTGTAAGGAACCGAATTCCAAAGATTGTATTGAGCAACATACTCCGCGCCCGCGAGCAGGCGGTTATTCGAGGTGCCGTAGAGATCGACCCCTTGTTTCCACGCTACTTCGCACGCGGCGGCAAGCAGGCCGACCCCGAGTTGAGCATGCTCCTGGTCTCGGCCACTCTCCTGCAACTGCCCCAGATTGTTATAAAGAAAAGGGACGGCGTGCATGATACTGCCCATTCCTTCTCCACTTTGGAAGTACGTCACTGCTTGATTGAACTTGGCGGTATCATCGCAGAGCACCCCGATGGTGAGGATGGCGCCAATATTACAGGCGTCCCAGTTAGTCCAGTAGTGTGAAACGCACGAGCCGTTGTGTCTGACCAAAAAGTCGTCACACGCTGGATACAGGTAGCGCGTCATCATCGTCTTGAACCGATCAAAATCGGATGCGGCCCACCGGGAGGGGACATATATCCGCAGAAGCTCCCCGACTAAGGCGAAGTCAAAAACCGGAATCCCGACGAGGCCGCGATCAGCCGGCACCCGATCGACCGTAGCGGACCAGGCATTACAAATCCGAATTGCGCAATCGATGTTCGCCGGTCTGTTTGCCACGTAGCCACGAATCACATTCAAGTAGGCAGCGTGGGCATCGCGCGACGCCAGTTGGCGATTTGTCCCCATATCGGGCAGCGGAGAGGCGGTGTAGGTACTTTGCGAAGCGGGATCGGCCAGCAGTTTATTCCATCCCTCAATCCAGGGATGCGCTCCGGCCGCGACTTGGGCGCGCATGCGGTCGAGATCGGCCTGATTGTGCAAGCCTCCGGGATGAAGGGCGGCCGACAACCCATGAGTCGTGAACAGAATAATAAATAAATTCGAAAGCCAGAGGTTATATAACCGGGTTCCAAAACAAAATTTCTTGGTAGAAATTGGAGTATTCATAGCTGAGGTGGGGCGAGGTTGCTGGTAGATACGCTTTGCGGAATGAGGTTAACCGCCTCTGTCTTGGGCCTGCGCGCGAAGCTGCGCCGAACGCCTCTCGGAGGTGGTGGGTGGGGTGAACTCGAAGGCACAAAGTTAAGGCGGGGCGCACTCACTCCGCTTCAACATCGACGACCGGCCGAGGGGGCTTTCTCGTCGCAAGGGTGGAGCACCCTGCCTACACCCTGAAGTGCGGCGACGAACCGTCGTTTAAACTTAGGCCATTCGACTTAGACTCTCTTCACTCGGTTAAAGATGGTTGGATCCGGTCGCCCCGGTGCAGGGAAAGGAGACGTTGCCTTCCGGATTGTCGCCTCCGGAAGCGGTGATCCGATCCATCGCGGCTTGAACGCTGCCGATTCCGGACCACAGGGTGATGTTGAGGGCGTGGACCAGGCGGGGAGAGGCCGGGAGAAAGAACGCGATACGCAGACAGTTGGTTTTCATGGGGTGTTCACGAGGGGGCTTTCGGCAATGCTCGCATGGGGTAGTCGAGCGGAAGCGCGCTTTATAAGGACGCGTTCCGGGGTATTGTCGGTGTCCCCAAGAAATTTTTGCGCTCTCGGTTTGGCAACAGATCGCCGAGCTTTGCAGTAAAGTAGCCACGGCTTCTGGAGGGGTTTGCCGAGTGAATGGCTAGAATCTGACCGCGAGGGTATGAACTCGCCAACTACGCAGCTTCACCCTAGGTTGGTCTTTCCCGTTTATCCGCCCGGAATGCCATCCACCGGGCGGTTTTTCTTCCTTCGCCCAAGTCGATATTATCCCCTGTCGTGAATACCCCCTCCCCGAAGGCCGCGGTTGTTTCCGGCGCTCCTACGATGCGAATGATTGCGCAGCGGGCCGGTGTCACGTCCACCACCGTTTCCCTGGCGCTACGAGACAGCCCGGAAATATCGGCGGCAACCAAGCGGCGCGTCCGGCGGATCGCGGATGATCTAGGTTATCAGCCCGACACAAATGTGTCCAAGCTGATGCAATATCTTCGGAACCGGCGTAAGGATCCTCCCTTTCATTCCACCATCGCGGCAATTACTACCAAACCGAAGGAGGATGCTAATCCTTATTCTATTGGACTTTATCAGGGAGCAGAGCGACGTGCGAAAGAGCTGGGATATCGTCTCACTCCTTTTTATATAGACGAAGAGTTCAAGGGGGCCGAGCGGTTGCAACGCACGCTGATCAACCGAGGCGTAGAGGGGATTCTCCTTTTGCCGATGAAGCGGCCCCAGTCATTCGACACGTTGCTGGATTGGAAAAACTTCGCGGTGGTCGCGACGACCCATTCGGTCCTGCAGCCTTCCTTTCATCGGGTGGCGCCTTCTCACTTCGGTAATACATTGATGCTTTGCGAGCAGTTGTCCGGCAGTGGCTACCGTAGGCTTGGGCTGGTTATCCCTGAATCGTTTGACTTGGTCCAAGGCCATGAGCCGGCGGCAGCGGTGATGTGGTGGAATGGCATGCACCGAGGCGAACCAGTAAAACCTTTGGTCCACAAAAGTGCTAAGTTGGAGGGCTTGCAGCCGTGGTTTGAGCAGCAACGTCCTGATGCGATTATCGCCGGTGGGATCGCTCACGCGCGAGCTATTGCCCGACAGCTTAAGTTAAGCCTTCCCGGGCCGATCGGGTTTGCGGTCCTAAATACGGATCAACCGGCACCGTCACCCATTGCGGGAGGAAACATCTGCCCCGAGCAAGTCGGCAGCGCCGGCATGGATCTGCTCCATAGCACTATCCTCAGGGGGGAAAAGGGAGTCCCGGAGCTGTCGGTCGAACTAAAAATCAGAGGTGTCTGGGTGCCGGGTGACTCGATTTCGCACCACTTGGAGGACCTCGGTTCAGGGTGAGCCCCAAGGAGTGTCGCCGGCTAGCCGCACCGTTCGCCGCGGTTCAGACGAGAGCCCCTTGCTCCATCCTAATCTAGGGCAGGAAGGTGTAGTCGGCGCAAGGATACGCTGGCTTCGGGGAGAATCCTTTCGGCGAAGGCCGCTCGCCCATTTCCAGGTGGAATGGACTTCGCCACCCTGAAATCTTTGACCCCCTTTGGCGTTTTAACGCCCAACCGGTCCGAGATAACTGGCGGGCAAGGGGCCGCGGTGGACGACGAGTTTGTCGAGGACGATGCCGGTAGTGTTTCCGTAGATACTGACGAGGTGGACGCCGGCGCTGGGAACGGTGAGGGTGGTGGTCGCGATGCGGGTGGCGTTGAGTACGCCTTGGGCCCACTCCGTTGAGCCGTCTTTCTCCGGCACGGCCACGCGGTGCGGCGCATCGGTATCGCAGCCGACATAGAATTCGAGGTCGGCGTTGGGTTTGATAGGATGAGTGGGGATGAGATAGACGGTGATATTATATTCTCCGGCCGCGGGAAAGGTCACATCATAGTCGAGTCGAGGCGCTTGGTCGCCCACTGCTTCGGCCGGGATTTCGGGCGAGGTTGTGGGATAAACCGCCATGGAATCTTGCGTCCGTCCCAAGCCCGGAATGGTCTGCCAACTCCCAGCGCCGCGATAAAATTTGGTATCGAAATGCTCTGCCTCGATCGCCGCGACGAGCAGCGGCGCGTGGGGATCGGCGGCCGCGGGTTCAGCGACGTATGGGGAGAACGAGGAAGGCGTTTTCGCCGCTACGTCGGGTGAAGTTTTCTTTGCTGGACCCGACGGGGTTTCGGGGCTGGCGCTCAGGTCGGGCGGAAGTCGGGGCGCGGAGATGCGCATGCTGGACCATTGTTTGTCCGCCGGCTCGAGGGACATGATCCCGCGCCATTTTCCGCCCGCGATTTTTTCGTTGTAGGTTGCAGTCGCAGCTTCGAGTTCAGCCGAAGCTTTGCGCGCGCGGCTCGACCAGGACTTCGCCTCGGCGGTGTCGCCTTGACTTTGGGCGATGTCGTACATCTCGGTCGCGAAGACCCGTTCGTTGGCCAGCGCCGATCCGCGAACAGGATACGCCACGAGTTCGAAAAATGCATCGCGCTGCTCGGGCTGCAATTTGGCTTCGATCGGGTCGAGACGGTCGACGAGTGAGGCGAAGGCGTTCAACCGACTTTGGATTTCCTCCTCAGTGAGAGGGCTCCGCCGTGGATTCTCTTTCGGCAGCCACCATTGCAGATGCTCCGGCTTCCTCGCGTAGTTGAGTTCGTAATACTCCTGCATGATCGAGCCGATTTCCCGGCTGAACGACGGCCCGAATTCCCGGGCTGCCCAGGTGGGGAGAAAACGAGGAAGATTGGTATTGTCCCATTGGTGGATATTCCAGGCCAGTTGGAGAAAAAACTCGAGGTCCACTTCCGCCGGTTTGATATCGCCCACGTTTAAAATCCAAACTCGCTGCGCGCCGAAATCATAGGCCTTGCTCATTTCCTCCCAGATAAGCGCCGGCGGCGTGGTGCAAAGCCACAGATAGGACAGCGGCGCGCCGAGGTAGGAGATATGGTAATACACACCAAAGCCGCCGCTGCGTGGCCGCTGCTCCGGAGTGGCGAAGTTGCGGATGTAGCCGAAATTATCGTCCGGCCAGACGATGGTCACGTCGTCCGGGACCTTTAAACCCTGCCGGTAAAGAGAGAGGACTTCCTTATAAGCGCAGAAGATCTGGGGCACTTGCTCGACCGTAGGATTGACGTGGGCCTGGAGCAGGGCGCGCTGGTCGGCGAAAACTTGTTCCAAAACCTGGATACGTTCCGGGTCGGATTTCGGTCCTTGCATGCCGGAGTCGTGAATCCCGCGCATCCCGAGGGTGTAGAGGTTTTCGTACTGCCCATTTTCGCGCACGCGCTCTTCCCAGTAGGCATGCACTTGATTGCGATGATGGAGGTAATCATACTCTTCGTGCGGCGCGGTCCACTCGCCGACATTGTTGCGCAACATCGGTTCGGCGTGGGAAGAACCCATCACGATGGCGTAGTTGTCAGCCAACTTCGCGTTTTCCGGAATGGCATTGAAGGGCGTGCTGCAGGCGTGCATCGCCGGCCAGAGTGTGTTGGCCTTTAACCGCAGGAGCAGCTCGAAAACTTTGGCGTAAGTTTTGGGTCCGAGGTTGTGCCGCTCCGGCTCGAAGGTTTTGGCCGCCCAGGGTTCAAGGCCCCAGTCCTCGTCGTTGATAAATATCCCGCGGTACCGCACGGAGGGCGGCCCGAAACGCCGCGTGCCGGCGGCCACGAAAAGCGAGGCTTTGTGGGCGGGCGCTACGTCGGCCCACCAGTGCCAGGGCGAAACGCCGAGGGCTTGGGACAGTTCGTAGATCCCGAAAGCGGTGCCGCGTCGATCGCTCCCGACGATCACCAAAGCCTCTTTGATCGTAGGAGACGGGTCGACGACCGTGGCGATGATAAAACTTTCCCAGGCGCCGCGAAGAGCAGAGGGGTCGAGCTTCCCCGCCGTGACCCATTCGTCGATCTGCGGACTATGGCCGAGCGTCCCCACTAAAACAATACGGTCAGCGCCGGCAGGCAGGGTGGTGGCAACGGCCGGCCGGACCGACGCGACACGTTCGATATCGCGGGCCAAATCCTCCGCGGCCAAAGAAACCACTTTGTAATCCGTTTCCGAATACACGACGGGCGTGGCCTTCCCTCCGTCGGCAAGGACAAAATCGCCGTCGCTCCGCGTTTCGGTGACCCACTCCATGGTCTGGGCGCGCGCGACAAGCGCAGAAAAAAAGGAGACTACGAACCAGACGGCGCGGAGACGGATCATGGGCGTGAAAGGGAAGGGGATGAGGGGCGCGAAATCGAAGGGATCAGATTTGTTTTTGCGGGGATCGGACGCGACCACGGAGTGCGATAGAATCTGAGTTGCACGGCCGGCGCCGCTGGTAACTGTGCAGGGATGGTCAAGATCACCGGCGAATATCAAGGAGACTTTCACTGCAGCGCGACTCACGGGCCGTCCGGACAGTCACTCGTCACGGATGCGCCCAAGGACAATCAGGGCAAAGGCGAAGCGTTTTCGCCGACCGATCTCACCGCCACGTCGCTCGTCGTCTGCATGAGCACGATCATGGCGATGGCGGCGCGGAAACACGGCGTGGAATTGCGCGGCACGCGTTTTGAAGTGACGAAGGAAATGTCGACCGACGCACCGCGGCGGATCGTCCGTCTCGCCACCCAGTTTTGGCTTCCGATTCCGGAGAGCGCGCTGCCTCCAGGCACGTTGGAAAAAGCCGCGACCACCTGCCCGGTGCATCAGAGTTTGCACCCGGCGATCGAGAAGCCGGTGGTGCTGAATTGGAACGCGTGAGACAGGGTGGCGAGCCGATCAAGCTCACCGGGCCACGGCACCGCTGCTCGGGTAAATCGCGGCCCTCGTTCCGTTATTCGAATCGATACAGCGTGTTGAAAATCAGTTCGATTTTTTTGGAGACGAAAACCTTCACTTTGATTTTTCCGTGTTTGGCATCGCTCGGGGTGGCGAAGCCTTCGATGCGGCGTTCTTCTTTGTCGGTGTTTTCCGCACGGCCGGTGAAGTTGACCCGTTCGCCACGCGCGAGGCGGGCGAGGTCGTCGTCGCTAAAGGTGATCCAGAGGCTGCCGTGTTCGTTGGAGAAAAAATAGGGAAAAACTTTGGCCCGATAATCGGCCGAATAGCGACCGCCTCCGGCGTGAAAGGGTGTCATGGTGAGCGCGACATTCCCCACGTAGATCGAGGTTTTTACCGGATCGACCACCACGGTTTCGTAGCCGGGCGGAACGGCCTTGGCGGATCCCGTGGTCATGAGCAACGCGGCGAAAAATAGGGCCGTACAGTTCCGAATCATGCCCGCACTGTGCGAGGGTTTGTCCGCCCCGCCAGTCGGAAGTGGGATTGAGCGAAGCGTTTTTATGGGAGAAGTTCGCGGACAAAAAACGCCGAAGGCCAAAGGTCCAAACTCCAAAAAACGCGCTTCGCCGGCCTTTCCTGGTGTTTGGGATTTTTGCGAAATGTGCTGAGGCGGACCCGCGGTGGTATTGAGGGAGCTCTTGGATTTCGCATTGCTCCCGTGCGGCTCGCCACCTCTGTTGGTGCGCCATGGCCCACACTTCTCAAGTCACCTGGGGCGGCCGCTTCAGCGCTGGTCCCGCCGAGTTGATGCTCACGTTCAGCGAATCGGTCTCGTTCGACCGTCGTCTGGCGCCTTTTGATATCCAGGGAAGCAAGGCCCACTCGGCAATGCTGGCCCACGTGGGCATTTTGACCGCGCAGGAACGCGACGCGATTCACGCCGGGTTGGACGCGGTGTGGGCCGAGATCGAAGCGGGTAGGTTTGTTTGGGATACAAAGCTCGAGGACGTTCATATGAACATCGAGCAAGCGTTGACCAAACGCGTTCCCGCCGCGGCCAAGCTGCACACCGCGCGAAGCCGTAATGACCAAGTGGCGACAGACATGAGGCTCTTTTTCAAGGCGGCCTGCGAGGTTCTAGCGGGAAAAATCGTGGGCGCCCAAAAAGCCATTCTCGCCGCGGCCGAGGCCAACCCGGACGTATTGATCCCTGGATACACTCACCTCCAACGCGCTCAACCCGTCTTCCTCGCGCACCATCTTTTCGCCTACCTGGAAATGCTCGAGCGCGACCGCGCGCGCCTGACCGAGGTGGCGGAGCATGCCAACTGGTGCCCGCTGGGGTCCGGAGCGATCGCCGGCACCACTTTGCCGATCGATCGCGAGTTCACCGCCGTCCAGCTCGGGTTTGTGGATACAGCGGGAAAACCGCGGGTCACGCAGAACAGCATGGATACGGTGGCGGATCGCGACCTTTTCATCGAGTTTGCCCATGCCTGCGCCCTTTTCGGCGTGCACGCCTCGCGCATCGCGGAGGACCTGATTCTCTGGATGAGCGCGGAGTTCAAATTTGTCGATTTACCCGACGCCTTCTGCACCGGATCGAGCTTGATGCCGCAGAAGAAAAATCCCGATTCCTGCGAACTCCTGCGCGGCAAATCGGCGCGGCTCCAGGGGAACCTGCACACCTTGCTCACCTTGGCCAAGGGCCTGCCTCTGACCTACAATCGCGATCTGCAGGAAGACAAACCGCCGGTCTTCGACAGCTTCGATCAAACCGGGCTGTGCGCCGACGTGCTGGCCGGGACCTTTACCGGCATGGTTTTTAATCGCGCTCGTTGCGCGGAAGCGGTGAGCGATCCAGCGCTGCTCGCCACCGACCTGGCCGATTATTTGGTCAACAAAGGCGTGGCCTTCCGCGATGCCCACCATGCGGTCGGCGCGGTCGTGCGCGCGGCGGAAACGAGAGGGGTGAAACTGAATGCCTTGCCCCACGCGGAAGTGGCCAAGATCCACCCGAGCTTCGGCCCGGATTGGGTCGAGGTTTTCGATTTGAAGCGCGCGCTCGCGATGCGAAAAGGCACCGGCATGCCCGGACCCGAGCAGGTGAAAAAACAGTTCGCCCGCTGGAGGACGACGCTCGGCGTCTCGTGACAGTTAAGACCCGGAGGCTGAGCCCATCTCCGGTTGTAGCCGGGGGCGCCGACCCCGCTGATCGAGGTTTTGGGGAATCCAATTCACCGGGGTCGGCGCCCAATGCTGTCCGGAAAAACCGCATTACCGATTTTATAAGATAGTGCTTGGTAGCTGCTTGAGTGATTTTAGATCTGCTCACGATTTGAAGTTAAAGAGGGCTCTGGGATGGATGGGCCGATGCATTCCGGAAGTTTTGTCTTTTCCCAAATTATGAA